>ERZ778513.1-NODE-1-length-363940-cov-46.439908_pt1 | contig 363940 bp, 335 predicted proteins | sample MGYA00510345_ERZ778513 | MGnify/ENA primary metagenome ERZ778513 (study PRJEB29527, sample SAMN07138966) | mouse gut metagenome | material: feces | host: mouse | place: China:Nanjing | collected 2016-01-25 ... | reverse complement strand
CAAAATATTTTTCTGTTTTTCATCGATATAACCTCTTTTCTTCCAATTTACTAATCAACGGTTTATAATAATACCTAGAAACATAGACTTGCTTATGAGTACCTGAAAACGCCACCACACTCGATGCCGTTAAGTTTCGGTCAATAGAGTAAATATGATTTGTATTTAAAATAGTCGATTTGGATACTCTCATAAAAAAACCAGGCAGGATATTTTCCAATTCATAGAGCTTATACTTGCTCTGATATGTGTCTGTCCTTGTGTGTACACTAATTCCCTTCTCGTCCGTCTCAAAAAATAAAATATCATCCAGAACAAGATAGTACTCTGTATTTCCCTTATAAAACACAAACCTTTGTTTTGCCCCTGCAATTTCAAGCACCGCCTTTTGGATCGCTGCAATTTCCTCTGTCAGTCCACGACAGCGAATCAACACTTCATCCTCTTCCAGCGCTTCGTCAATCTCAATTTTTACTTTCATTTTTATACTCCTTGTGCGCTCTGGCACACATACCTATCAACCGTTTGAAAGTGATTTTCTTTCCAATTTCACACTTCCCCGGCATTCAATCCAAAGAAATTTTTATTGTTCTGCTGAACTTTCTTCTATCATAATAAAACAAACCACTGATGTAAATAACTTTACATCAAGTGGTTTGTTTTTCGCGCTAAGAGGTTACAATTCACACCCACGCCAGATTTCGTATTCATTTATGATGATTCGGGGTGAATTGCAACAACTGATGCACACAAAATGCCACAAGACAGACATTTTGGCACTGGCTCCGACACCATGCAGCAAGTGCATGGTGCGGGTGTGAAAAGTAACCTAAGAGATTACATTGTCGGGGATATTTTGTATTACTTTCTTATTAATTAAAATCATAAAGAGTGCTGAACCGCAAAATGACATCACTTCTGCAATTGGAAATGCCCACCATACTGCATGTAGTCCTCCAAGTTTTGCAAGAATAAAGGCAACCGGCAACAGTACTACAAGCTGTCTAGCAACTGATACAATAAGACTGTACACTCCATTTCCAAGCGCTTGAAACACAGAGCTTGCTATAATGCAGAACCATGCAACCAAGAAATGAATACCAATAACACGTAATGCTGGCACGCCAATTGTAAGCATCTCCTCTGACGCCTCAAACATGCCAAGCAATCTCTCTGGTATTGTCTCAAATACAGCAAATCCCACAAAAAGCAGTGCAAACGCATATACAAGGCTGCATTTTATTGCCTTAATCAACCGGCTTCTTTTTCCAGCTCCGTAGTTGTATGCCACAATCGGTATCAAGCCATTGTTCAGCCCAAACACTGGCATAAAGAAAAAGCTCTGAAGCTTAAAATAAACCCCAAACACCGCGGTGGCCGTCGAAGAAAAGGTAATCAGTATCATGTTCATTCCATAGGTCATCACAGAACCAATCGCCTGCATAATAATGGACGGTACTCCAACCTTATAAATATTTGCAATTGTACGAACATCTGGTCTAAATGTTTTCACAGAAAGTTTTATTTCTCTATTCTTTCTAATATTAAAATACAGCCCGAGTGTTCCTCCTACAATCTGTCCAATAACTGTAGCAATCGCCGCACCAGCAACTCCAAGTTTTGGCATACCCAAAAGTCCAAAAATTAAAATTGGGTCCAGTATAATATTGGTCACTGCACCAACCGCCTGCGTTATCATTGAATACAATGTTTTTCCTGTAGACTGCAAAAGTTTCTCAAAGATAAGCTGCGCGTACAATCCAAAAGAACATACGCACACAATTGTCAGATATTGTACTCCCAATGTCAGAATCTCTGGGTCTGCATCCTTTACTTGACTGACATAAAACGGTCTGACACCCACAATTCCAATAATCACAAATACAATATAACTCATAACTGCCAAAAAAATTCCATTCATAGCAGTCACACTTACCTGTTTATAGTTCTTCTCTCCTAACTGCTTGGAAAGAAGCGAGTTAACACCAACTCCAGTTCCTGTACCAAGCGCAATCAAAAGCGTTTGCAGCGGAAAAGCCAGCGAAACAGCAGTCAATGCATTCTCACTGAGTTTCGCCACAAAAATACTGTCCACAATATTATAAAGTGCCTGAACCAACATGGAAATCATCATTGGCAAAGACATATTTAACAACAACTTGTTCACAGGCATCACACCCATTTTGTTTTCCTGTGTTTTTGTATCTATTTCACGACTCATTGGTTCCCTCCAATTTTCTTATAATAGACTCTCGAAGTCTTTTTTATTTTGTAGACCCAAAAAGCAAGCCCATATCTGCCACAACGACAGATATGACCCTGCTTTGATTCCTTATTATTCACATTGGATCTAGTACTCCATCCGGTCAGAAATTAGATTCGTGAACCGCCTGTTTCGCACCGTTGCGTCGTTAAAATTTCTAGACGATGCCACCGCATCGCCGTCGAAATTTTGCCTAGCACTGGCACGAACCATGCAGTGCACAACTCTAATTTCTGTCTGGATGGAGCACTAGATATTTACTGCTAATTATGATTTTGCAAGCCATACGAAAAAACGTATATATACTATTTCTTATTTTTATAGCATCTTATAAAATTACAGTTTCGTGTCGACAAAAATTGCATAGATTGCTTTGATTGCAGTCTCAAAATCCTCATTCGCTACACCGATAATAACATTCTGCTCACTCGAACCTTGATCAATCATTCTTACATTCACATTTGCATGGGCAAGCGCCGCAAAAATTCTGCCCACTGTTCCGCGCTGCGATTTCATACAACGTCCCACGACAGCAATCAATGCTAAATCCGATTGAATATCAACATTGTCTGGACTGACTGCCTTGTTAATTCCTGATAGAATATTCTGCTCTTTATCAACGAACTCTGACTGATGCACCATCACATTCAATGTGTCGATCCCTGAAGGCATATGCTCAAAAGAAATATTATATTCTTCAAATACTTGAAGTACTTTTCTTCCAAATCCAATCTCAGAATTCATCATATCTTTTTCTATATTAATAGAAGCAAATCCTTTCTTCCCTGCTATTCCTGTAATTGTATACTTAGCTTTCTTGCATGTATGACCGACAATCCATGTCCCTTCATCCCCCGGCTGATTTGTGTTTTTAATATTAATTGGAATCCCTTCTTTGCGAACTGGGAAAATCGCCTCCTCGTGCAAAACATTAAATCCCATATAAGAAAGTTCCCGCAATTCGCCGTAAGTAATAATGTCAATCACCTTAGGATTCTCAATAATGCGTGGGTCTGCAACCAAAACACCAGACACATCTGTCCAGTTTTCATAAACATCTGCCTGTATTGCTTTTGCTACTATTGAGCCTGTAATATCAGAACCTCCTCTTGAGAAGGTCACGACAGTACCATCCTCTTTTGCGCCATAAAATCCTGGAATAACAGCTCTCTCCACACCTTCAAGTCTCTGAGAAAGCAACTCCTGTGTCTTTGCCGCATCAAATACCCTGTCCTCATTAAAACGAATATATTCCGCTGGGTCAATAAATTCATAGCCGAGATAACTTGCCATAATTATTCCATTGAGATACTCACCACGACTCGCCGCATAATTTGAGCCTGCTTTCCGCTTAAAGTTATCAATAATCTTGTCAAACTCTGGGGATAAATCCAGCTCAAGCTTCAATCCGTCAATAATCTCCTGATAGCGATTCTCAATCTGTGCCATCTCCGCATTAAAATTATGATCTCGCTCTGCCAGTGCATAGCACACATAGAGCATATCTGTTACTTTGGTATCTTTGTCAAATCGTTTTCCCGGCGCTGATGGTACCACAAACTTTCTGTCTTCATCTGCATGAATAATATTTCCGACTTTCACAAACTGTTCTGCACTCGCCAGTGAACTTCCGCCAAATTTCACTACCTTTTTCATCTTATACAATTCCTTTCCTGCAATCAATGCCAAAACATTGCATTTTTCTCTGTCTCTTTATTATTATTCAGAAATACTGTACGTGTTCTAATCTACTCTAATCATGGACAACACACTACCAAATTCCATTACCTTTTCTTTATATGCTGCCTCTGTCATCTCTTCCGTAACAAAACCGCATTCACCATCTGCCACTCCTGTGAGCATCTCAACTTCGCCAAACACCTTTTTAATCTGTTCCTCATCTGTTAAGGAAACACGCACAAAAAACTTTCTCATAGCGCCATCAATCGGAGAAATCTCAAGTTTCTCCTCCTCCCATTTGATATCTAGGTGTTTGCCAATATGCCTTGCACAGTCCAGAACATCCGCCACAACCGCACTCGCCGTCGCAAGCTTGCCTGCGCCTTTGCCATAATACATTGTCTCTCCGCCCATATTTGCGTTTATCAAAATGGCATTAAACACTCCTTTTACTGCATAGAGCGGATTCTCTGTATTCACAATAAACGGCGCTACAATCGCATAGTGCTTATCGCCTTTTTTGATGCTCTTTGCAAAAAGTTTGATGGTTGCACCTAATTTTTTCGCATAGGCAAAATCTATATCCGTGATTGCTGTAATCCCCTCTGTAGTAATATCCTGAAAATCAACCTTTTTTCCATATGCTAATGATGTGAGGATTGAAATCTTTCTGCAAGCATCATATCCAAGAATATCAGCATCTGGATTTTTTTCTGCATATCCTTTTTCCTGTGCTCTTGCCAACACTGTGTCAAAAGCAAGCCCCTCTGTCTCCATTTTGGTCAGTATATAATTGGTAGTACCATTTAAAATTCCTGTAATAGAAAGAATTTCCTCCTGCGCAAGAGATGTCCTTAGCGGTCTGATAATGGGTATGCCGCCGCCTACACTCGCTTCAAACAGATAACTACATTGGTGTTTTTCTGCAATCTTTATCAACTCTGGTCCATGCTTTTCCACAAGCTCCTTATTGGAAGTACATACACTTTTGCCGTGCTCAAGTGCACTTTTTGTAAAATCATATGCTGGATACTCACCACCCATAGTCTCACATACAATTGCTACTTCTGGATCATCAAGAATCACATTGATATCATGAACCAATACTTCCTGTACTGGATCTCCTTCAAATTTTCTTAAATCGAGCACATATTTGACTTGTATCTCTTCCCCCAGTTTACTAGAAATCACATCTTTGTTCTTTTTGAGGACTTCATATACACCGCTTCCCACTGTACCATATCCCAATATTGCTGTCTTTACCATTTTACACTGACCTCCTGTATTTTCTCTGCTCATTCCCTGCCCAACACCTTAACATTGTGCACTCCTTTTCGTTGCTCCATCTTTGTCACCATCGCCGACACATCACTGGTGACATCCAATATCTGAATGCTTAGCGAAAGAGATGCAATGCCATTAATCGGTATTGTCTGATGTATTGTGAGAATATTAGCGCCAAACTCTGCCACTACTTTCAATACATCTGATAAAAGCCCTGGCTCGTCATCCATTCTACAGGCCAGTGTAAGCGTTGTTCCCTGCGCAGAATCATGAAACGGGAAGATATCTTCCTTATATTTATAATAAGAACTTCTGCTTATTCCTACTCGCTCAACTGCTTCCTGCACCGATGACACTTTTTGCGTCTCTAAAAGTCTATTCACCTCGACCACCTTCAACAAAACCTCTGGCAGGGCTCTCTTTTTTACAACAAAATAGGTTGTTGACTTTTCCATATGCTCTTCATTTCCTTTTCCTAATACACAACAACAATCATGTTTTCCTAGCAAGGACATTTGTGCGTCACTGCAATACATATTATCATAGTACACAAAAAAGTGCAACCCATTTGTTGCACTTTTTCAAATACACTAAATCGAGTAGGAGAAGATTACTTTCCCTACTCGCGCACCGCCGCTGTGCCATGCAATGGCATATTTCCTCTGCATCGGCGTGCGCATAAAAAGATGATAGATTTTTCTATCACCTAAAGCTACTGTTAATAAACCCACGAAATCCATTTTTCCAAATATGAAATCCATTCACTCTCTTATACAAGTAATTTGCTCTTATAAATGATATTAGCACAACCGTCAAAAAAAATATCAAATCATATCCAAACTTACTCTTTGTAATTAAAATAAATATTATATTTATAAATCCTGCAAGAAAATAAGCAATACCAGAAAGAAAAGACATTCTCCAATTTCCATACTCAAAAGTAGCAAACAATCCACCCAAAACAAGAGACACCATCTCTGCAGTTTGTAATGCTGGAAGTTTCGTATTATCTGTTTTCCACATAGCTATCAATGCTAAAATTCCCATAACGAAAACAAATAATCCTACGTATTTTGTAAGCCAAAAACCATTCGTCCCTGATGGTATTTTATTTTTGTCCCATAAAAGTACATTTGTTTTACTTGCCAAATCTTTTGCAGATCGTGTAAAAGTATTATTCGTCATTACAACAGCAACATTGCAATTATAATACCTTGCTCCTGCAAAAGCTTCCTGAACCGCATGGTTTCCGACAGGAGAAGAATAGTGTTTGCATTGTATTCCATACTTTTTTCCTCCGCTGTATGCAATAACATCTATCCCTTGGTCACCGCTGCCTTTTGTGACTGTTACATTATAAAAACCTTTACTTTTTAGCCGTTTTGCGCATTGATGTTCATATTGATGTCCGTTCATTCCTTTTTCCTCCTAAAGTATATTTTTTCAATATTTTATCACATTTTTCGACAAAATAAAACATTTTAGAATAAAAAGAACACAGAAAACGCACGATTTTACACACAGATCAAAGGAGTAGTTTTTATATATTTTTATCCACAGTATTTCTAAAGGCTGATATTTTTATACATTTTTTTAGGGTGATTAATATTGGCAGAGTACAACAAACATTCTTATAGACGCTATGTTAACTTCTTTGAGAATTTTTGCTATCTGCATAGCCCCCTTTCCAACGATACATAAATCAAAAATGCGTTTCACCACAGCGGCAGCTTTCTCTGTCGGCTTCCTTTTTTCCTAAGAAAGCCGCTGTCCTTGATTTCCAGTTCCCATTCCATTCTTTCCTTTTCGTATTTGTCAAAATAAGAAGTTTCGGAGCAAGCATAGAAAAAGGGCAGCAGGTACAGCGGGGGCTTTGCGGCGGCTGGCGCAGCTACATCGGCAGTGATGGCGTTAGGAACAGCTTCAACAGGAACAGCAATTGCGTCACTTAGTGGTGCGGCTGTCACAAACGCTACTCTGGCAGCACTGGGCGGGGGTGCACTTTCAGAAGGCGGTGGTGGAATGGCTTTAGGTTCTGCTGTGCTTGGTGGTGCAACATTAGGTGCAGGACTGCTTGCAGCAGGTGTGAGCTTTAATGTGACTGGAAGCAAATTATCGGATAAAGCGGATGAAGCGTGGCATCAGATGAAGAAAGCCGAGGATACAATCAATAAAATATGTAGCTATCTGGATGATTTAAAAGGTACAGCAAAGACATATGCTACTGCTTTAGAGTCAGTAAATAAGGCATATACAAAATAGAAAGGTTTCATATACAATCTATATGCTTCGTAAGGTAAATTGGAATAAGTTTTCAGAAGAAGAAAAGATAGCAATAAAAAATTCAATACTGCTTGTTGGACTTTTACGCAGGATGTGTAAGGTAAGTTTAGTGAAAAAAGCAGAAATTTCTGATGAAATGAACGAGGTGAATCGGACGGAGGTTGAAAGAACAATGCAGGAGTCTGGACAGGTATTAGGGAGTCTGGGATTACAGGGGTAAGATTGTTGGTTAAATGAGTTTGAAATAATTTGAGTGTATTAAATTAGTAATAAGGCGCTTTCTTTTAATACATATATTAAAAACAAAGAGGAAAAACTTATGACAACAAATGTTGAAAGCATGTTCTACACAAGAGAAAAAGATCGAGATTTACACAAGTTTATATAAAATCCTTGTAGAACAGTCAGAAGATTATCCAGTTGCATAAAATAAGGGATTCAGAAGCTTTTATGGCTTTTGGATTCCTTATTTTTCTACAGTTCCTAAGATATAAGGCTGGTGCAATTATAATGGTCATTGAAATGGATTGATGGATTAAAAACAAGGATTATCTTTGTTATGAAACACCAGAAAGCTGTCAACATAACAAAAAGAGCTGAAATTCTTCAAAAATATAGAGCTTCAGCTCTTTTTATGCGCAGATCCGTGCAGAGGAAATATGCCGCTAAGGTAACACACAGGTTGCACGGCGAAAAGGGAAGACGAAACTTCCCTTCTCGGTTGTACACGGACGTCGAGAGGAACTATGCAGCGAAAGAAGCCCGCGTCTGGTACGACAAATAGCTTTTTAGAGCGGAGACGGAGGGATTCGAACCCTCGTATCAGTAAATACCGATAAACTGATTTCGAGTCAGTCCCGTTATGGCCTCTTCGGTACGTCTCCAAAAATATAATGTTTTATTTTGCTTGTGTAGTCTGCGCTGTACAGCGATTACAGAAACGGATTACATATAAATGGATTATAACAGAAAATATATTTTATGGCAATGGTTATTTTTGTGGCGTTAACAGATCGTCTATATGGGGGTACTGTTTAAACAACAATGTCATTTAGTTAAGTTTTACCTTTTGATATTTAGGAACTGTAGAAAAATAGAATTTTTGTGTGGCTTTTTGGATCTGTTTAATTATAGTAGAGAAATATTTTTATAAGAAATATAAAAAAGTGTAGCTTTTTGGGGTACTGTGTTGTGTTCTTAATGAAGGAGGTACGAAATGAAATCAATAAATAGAAAAACTGTAGAGGAAAACTTGATATCAGAATGTATAGTGGAAGCAAGTTTGGAATTAGAATGTTTTGATTCCTTGTATGAGAAAGTGATTTTAAGAAATTCAGAGATGGTTTACAGATTGGCTTACTCCCTTGTTAGAACCCGCGCTGATGCAGATGATATTTATCAGGAGGTTTTTTTGCGTTACATGCAGAAAGACCCCATATTTGAAAGTGTAGAACATGAAAAGGCATGGTTTTTGCGAGTGACAATTAATTGTAGCAAGAATTTTTGGAAATCGCCCTGGTTGCAGCGGAGAGTTGCGATGGACATGGAAGACATGGATGAGACTGTGGCGAAAAACACAGAACTAATGTATGGAGAAGGTGAAGAAACTTCTATATTGATTGATATAGTTAAACAATTATCTAGAAAATATCGTGTTGTGATTCATCTATTTTATTATGAAGAATTGTCTGTTGAGGAAATTGCAAAGATTACAAAAGCGAAGGCATCCACTGTGCGGACCAGGCTGACAAGGGCGAGAAGACAGTTGAAAAATCTGTTAAATAAAAATCAAGAATGGATAGGGGAGAGGCTTTAATGTTTAAGAATCAATATAAAGAAGCATACAATGCCATTTGTCCATCACAGGAGCTTGTTTCGGAGATGGTAAAACGGGCAAAGGCAGAAAAAAATGGTGATGGAAAAAAAGTTAAAAAGAACAGATTTGTGCCAAAAGCGGCATTGATTGCAGCGGCGGTTGTTGTCTGTTTTGTGACAGCAGTTCCAGTCTGCGCAGCACATATACCAGCATTTTACAGGATTGTAGAATTTCTTTCTCCTGCGTTAGCAGACCAGCTTGTTCCAATTGAAAAGAGCAGTACCAGCCAAGGAATTACAATGCAAGTGGAAGCGATTAATTTAGTGGGAAATCAGGCAGATATTATTCTATCGCTGCGAGATGCAGAGGACAGTGAACAAGATTTGGTGCATGGCGTGATGGATTTGTATGACAGTTACGGATTATCGGATTACACCAATGATAGTGTGATTGGAGGATGTTATTTTTTAACTTATGATGCAGTGGAGGATAAGGCATATTTTCAAGTGACAGTTCAGGCTGAAAAGGCGTATCAGGCGGATAAGCTTCAATTTTGGGTACGTTCTGTTTTGTGTAATAAGTACGAAGAAACAAAAGATGTCGATTTGTCGGGCATTGTCGATACAGCGAACACAAAATGGGTGACGTTGAGTGGCAGTGGTGGGATTTTATCAGAGGAGGAGTTGCCAGATTCCCTGCGAGGAGATTCCGGCACAGCAGAGGATCTGCCCAGAACTAAAGTTTTAGACGAATTAAAAGTAGCGGACTGTGCAGCGGATGATTTTACTGTGACAGGCATTGCGTATATGGATGGTGTATTACGCGTTCAGATGTGCATGGGAGATAACTGGCGTTCGGACAGACATGTTGAATTGTATTTGCGGGATTCTGACGGAAATGAGCGCTATTCCGATCATAGTGTAAGCTGGAATGAGGAGATAGGAGATACCAGCTATTCGTTTTATGAATTTTGGTATATTGAGGATATTGCAGAGATGGAGGAATATTCTATGTATGGTATTTTCCATAATTCTGGAGAATTAATTGAGGGAGATTGGACTGTAACATTTCGTGTAGGGGATTGACAATTAAAAGTAGAGTGGTAGAATAAATAAAAATAAGGAAAGGAGAGCGCAGTATGAACGGATTGGGTTATGTTCCAATTTGCAGCAGCAGTTCCATGTCAAAAACATGCAAAAAATTGTGTTTACGGGATTACTGCGCCTTTTTTGAGATGGTTTTATAAACATTTGTTTAAAATTGATAGTGCCGCAGTAATTCCACAACAGTTTGACTGGATTGAAAGGTTGAGCTGTTTTTTATTTGCTTACAATACAAATCGTTACAATTCACATCCATGCCAGATTTCGTATTGATTTCGGATGATTTGGTGTGAATTGCAACAAATGATGCACGCAAAATGCCACAAGGCAGGCATTTTGGCGCTAGTTCTGACACCATGCAGCAAGTGCATAATGTGGGTGTGAAAAGTAACTACAAATTTGTCAATTTTATCCCGCGAGCAATAGGTCAAGTGGCTTGTGAAGGAGACATTTGGCGAATGCTGAGAGGTTAGGAACTGTGAAAATTATTAGAAAAGAGAGGAATTACAGATGGCATTACAGATAGAAGGAAAGAAAATTTATGACAAAGAAAGTGAAACAACAAGTGGAGTAAAGACAAAACAAAAAAACAGATTGCTGCGCAATATTACATTAGACTATATTAATACTGTGGTAACAAATCTAAATATGCAGAGCGCTATATGGGTGCTCTATCTTGCATATTGTGGGTTAAATCTGGCGCAGATTGGTCTTGTTGAAGGAATTTACCACGCAACAAGTATTGTGTTTGAAATTCCCTCCGGCGCAGTTGCAGATCTGCTTGGCAGGAAAAGGAGCATGGTATTAAGCAAAATATGCATTGCCGTTTCCTGTATGATAATGCTTTTTGCCAGAAGCTTCTGGTTTTTTGCACTGAGTTTTATAATTCAAGCGCTTGGAAATAACCTTAATTCTGGATCGGAGGAGGCACTTGTGTATGACAGCATGAAATTTGCTGGACAAGAAGAGCGCTACATGAGAGTGAGTGGTAGGTTGAATATGCTGATTGAGGTATCACAGGGGATTGCGACTGTTTTGGGTGGTATTCTTGCGGAAATTTCCTATGTTTGGTGCTATACTGCATGTCTGATGATTGCACTTCTCGCGCTTATTCCGGTAACTCTGATGACAGAAGCGCCCTATGTTAATGCACAGAAGAATCAGCAATCTATCAGGGAAATAGTGATAACTCATTTTTGGACATGTTTTGCGATTTTGCGGTCAGATAGTCGAATAATGAAGATTATTGTATACTATGCTGTTATTTTTGCATCGGAAACTCTTTTATTTTTCTATAGTCAACAGTACTATTATGAAATGGGATACAATAAGATTCAGATAAGTTTGATTCTGCTGGTAGTAGGAGGTAGTTCTTGTGTTGGGGCTGCTGTGAGTGAAAAAATTTCTGAAAGAATTGGAAAGAGAACCGCACAAGTAGGGGCATTTGTGATTGCAGCGGCGTTTCTGATGTATGGATTTCGCAACCTTTTTGCGTCTGTTGTGGCGTTTTCCATGGCGGGATTTTTTAATGCGGCACTCTATCCGCTTCAATCACATCAGCTTAATCGTTTGATACCATCAGAACAGCGGGCGACTCTGATTTCTGTGAACAGCATGTTTTTTTCAATTGTGATGATTCTGTTATTCCCGTTTGTTGGTATGCTGGCGGATCGGTATGGACTTACAGCAGTACTGGTGGCGGTTGGGGTATTATTAATAGTGCTTATGCAAGGAGGGAAATAGAAACAGATTTTTTATTGACGAGTTTTTCGGCGGGTGATAAACTAAATTATAATTAAAATTGAAGATTGCCTTCCAGAATTTTTTATTAAATACAAAGACATTCTGAGAGGCTATCACACGAAAAAGGAGATAATTTTATGTATCAAAAAATGAGAAAACAAGCAAGACAATTAGTGGGATCACTGTTGTGTGCGGCGTTGTTGATTGGTTTGTTGCCTTCACAGGTTTTTGCGGCAGAGACTGTTAATGCTTCTATTTCCCCTGATATTTCGGTCATGGTTGATGGCGCTGCTTGGACCTTTTTTTCTGCATCTGGTACGCAGATTCACCCAATCTTGTATAACAATACAGTATACTTGCCCTTGCGCGCAGTTAGTGAGCTGATGAGTAAAAATTTATATTGGGATCAAGCCACGCTGACTTATAATCTTTCAGGAACTAGAACTACTGCGGTAACGACAGGTATCTTGGATCTGAACCCAATACAACAGACTGTTCAGATTCAGATTTGTCCTGAGTTTATAATTGCACTGGATGGGGTTGCTTGTACTTTTTTGGATGAGCAAGGCAATTTACTTTACCCAGTGTTTTACAACGGTGCAACTTATCTACCGCTGCGCGCGGTTGGGCAGTTGATAGGAAAGACGGCGACGTGGGACGAAAAGACACGTGCAGCCAGCTTTATCAGCGTCAATGGAATTTTTATTACCGATGCTGACAGCTTTGCACAGACGCCAGACAAAACACAAGTTCCGTCTGCGCAGTCGGGAAATGGCACTTATATTGGAGAGGAGAAAGCAAGGAATATTGCATTAAACCACGCTGGATTGACGGCGGCACAGGTTCATTTTATCAAGAGTAAACTTGATTATGATGATGGTCGTTGGGAGTATGAGGTGGAGTTTTATACAGATGCTTATCAGGAATATGACTATGATATTGACGCTGTTACAGGGGCTATCTTGAAGTTTGACCAAGATGTAGAGAACTGGACTGCGCCTGCGCAGAATCAGAATACAAATAATACCCAGATTGGAGAGGAGAAAGCAAAAAGTATTGCACTCAGCCGTGCAGGATTGTCTAGCAATCAGACTCGTTTCACCAAGGTTAAATTAGATTATGATGACGGTCGATGGGAATATGAGCTGGAATTTATTGGTGGAGTGATGGAGTACGAAGTTACAATTGATGCATACAGCGGTACAGTTTTGGATTACGAGGCGGAAGCAATCGACGACTAATCTAATATTTTGGAAAAGAGGAGAATCCAAATGAAAAAGGTTTTTATTGATGGAAGTGAAGGGACAACGGGGTTGCGTATTTTTGAGCGTTTTGAGGGAAGGGACGATATTGAAATCTTAAAGATTCCGTCAGAGTTGAGAAAGGACCCCACGGAAATCAGAAAATATATCAATGCGTCGGATATTACATTTTTGTGCCTGCCAGATGCGGCGGCACGAGAAGCAGTGGCAATGGTCGAGAATGACAACACAATTATTATTGATACATCAACGGCACACCGCACAGAACCGGGCTGGGCATATGGATATCCAGAACTTTCTAAAGCGCATCGTGATGCGATTCGGACAGGAAAACGTATTGCAGTACCAGGTTGCTATGCGACGGGATTTATCACTATTGCATATCCAATGATAGCGGAGGGAATACTGCCGAGAGATTATCCTGTCGCGGCGTTTGCAATGTCGGGGTACAGTGGCGCGGGCAAGAAAACTATCGCGGTATATGAGGCAGAGGAGCGAGATGCAGAACTCAAAGCGCCGCGGGAGTATGCGCTAAATCAGAACCATAAGCATTTAAAAGAGATGCAGGCGATTACAGGGTTGGAAAAAACGCCGTTGTTCTCGCCGTTAATTTGTGATTATTACAGCGGAATGGTGGTGACACTGCAATTTTATACAGCACTTTTGCAGGATAGACCAACCCCAGAACAGGTACATACGATGTTTGCAAAGTATTATGAGGGCGAGCCGTTTGTCAAAGTAATGCCATTTGGAAAAGAGGCAGATTATAATGGATTTCTGGCTGGAAACGCTTGTTCAGGATGGGATGGCATTGAACTTTATGTGACAGGAAATGCTGACAGAATGCTTGTCAGCACGCGTTTTGACAATCTTGGAAAGGGTGCGTCGGGCGCTGCGGTACAATGTCTAAATATTATTCTTGGGTGTGAGGAAAGCAAGGGATTAGTACTATGACAATCCTTTTGGGAAAATGGGGGTGTTGTATTATATGATGCAATTACCAGAAGATTTTATGATTCGTATGCAGGGTATGCTTGGGGAAGCGTATCCTGCTTTCCTGCGTAGTTATGAAAAAGAAAAGGTTCAGGCGCTGCGAATCAATACGCTAAAAGATACAAGGGAAGCGTTTTTTGCAAGAAACCCTTTTGCTGATTTGAAAGCAGTTTTGTGGGAAGAAAACGGATTTTATTTTAGGAGTAACGACGGTGAAACAGCACATGGAAAACACCCATTTCATGAGGCGGGTGTATATTATATACAGGAGCCAAGTGCAATGGCGCCTGCAGCGTATCTGGATGCACAGCCAGGAGAGATTGTGCTCGATTTGTGTGCTGCGCCTGGCGGAAAGGCAACACAGATTGCTTCTTATATGAAAAATCAAGGGCTTCTTGTCTGCAATGAAATTCACCCAACGCGGGTAAAAATCCTCTCGGAAAATGTAGAGCGCATGGGAATTTGCAACGCGCTTGTCACAAACGAGACGCCCCAGCGTCTAGCAGAAGTATTTGGCACTTATTTTGACCGCATTTTGGTGGATGCGCCCTGTTCTGGTGAGGGAATGTTTCGGAAAAATGAGGAGGCGTGCAGTGCGTGGAGTCTTGAGAATGTACAACTTTGTGCAGACAGGCAGGATGAAATTCTTGACTGCGCGGACAGTATGCTTTGTCATGGCGGAAGATTGGTCTATTCGACTTGTACATTTGCTCCTGACGAGAATGAGGGGAGTATTGCGCGTTTTCTAAAGCGCCACCCAGAGTATCAAATTTTGGAAGTCCACAAGTATGACGGAATGGCGGCGGGGGTTCCTTTATGGGCGCATTCTAATATAGAAGTTAATATAGAAGCGTTAACACATACGATAAGGCTGTATCCGCATTTAATCAGTGGAGAGGGTCATTATATCGCCGTGCTACAAAAACAGGGAGAGATGCGAAATGGTTATCAAAATTTTCCTGCAATGGGCTTACAGAAAGGGATACCAATAAAGGAAGCAAAAGAGTTTTTACAGTTTCAACAGGAGACTTTGCAGATAGATTTGACAAAAGAAGCGCAGGATTGTCTGTTAAAGTTTGGCGATCAATTGTATCTGATGCCACAGAAGATGCCGTCCATAAAAGGCTTAAAAATTTTGCGCGCGGGGCTGCACCTTGGCACGCTGAAAAAAAATCGTTTTGAACCGTCGCACGCGCTGGCGCTTGCCTTGAAAAAAAACGATGTACGGCGGACAATGGAGCTTGAGACAATGGAAGATGCGAGAGCCTACCTAGGCGGAATGACATTGAATTACAGTGGAGAAAAAGGCTGGCATTTGATAACGTTTCAGGGTTATAGCATTGGCTGGGGAAAGCTTGCAGGACAGATTATGAAAAACCATTATCCAAAAGGGTTGAGGAAAGTGTGACGTATATGAAGACATCAAAAACTGCATTAAATCTCACTGAGGGCAGACCAATGAAATTGATTTTGCGGTTTGCTATTCCAGTATTTTTGGGAAATTTGTTTCAGATTTGCTACAGCCTTGTTGACACAAAGATTGTGGGGAGTATTCTGGGGGAGGAAGCGCTTGCAGCGGTGGGATCGGTATCCATTTTGTACACCCTTTTGACAGGATTTTTTAATGGGTTAAGTCTTGGATTTAGCGTGATAACTGCGCGGTTCTACGGGAGCGGCGAGGAACGGAAATTAAAGGAGAATGTAGCGGGTGCTATCCTGCTTGGATATTTGACCGCTGCTGTCATTATCACGGTTGTGTCAGTGTTTCTTCGGCTAATATTGACGCTTTTAAATGTGCCGCCGGAGCAATTGGACATGTCACATTCCTATATTGCACTGCTTGTGTGGGGGATGTTTGTGACTTTGGCGTACAATCTTTGCGCAAATACACTCCGTGCAATTGGGGATTCTATTACGCCATTAATTTTTTTGGTGATAGCGGCCTTGACCAATGTTGCACTGGATTATTTGTTTATACTGGTCTTTGGTTTGGGCGTGAGAGGGGCAGCAGTCGCTACCATGCTTTCCCAGCTATTGTCCGTCGTGCTCTGCCTTAACCGGATTCGACGGGGATTTCCAATACTGCATCTTGCCAGAGAACATTTTGTCTTATCTAAAAAACAGGCTGTTACGCTATATGAGAGTGGTTTGTCTATGGGATTGATGTCCAGTCTGGTAAATTTTGGCTCACTTGTATTACAAAGCGGCATTAACCAGCTTGGCACAAACATTATTGTAGCGCATACTGCGGCGCGCAAAATGTTTGAAATATGGGGACTGCCAGTGAGTGTGCTCGGTTCCTCCATGGCGACATACTGCGGACAAAATTATGGTGCAGGCAGGTATGACAGGATTCGGCAGGGAATGAAAAGCGTGCTGATATTGGGGGCTGTTTGGGACGGCATTGTGTTTATTCTCGCCCATACAATTTCGCCTTACTTAATTCGTTTTCTCACAAGCTCAGACAATGAGGAGATTATCTATTGGGGGACTACTTATCTAAAAGTGGACATGTCTTTTTTGCTGGTGTGTCTGTTTATTGTGATTTTAAGAAATTGTATGCAAGGCTTTGGCGATCCAAGGACGCCAATTTTATCAAGCTTTATTGAGTTGGTGGGAAAGCTGGTGTTTACTTTTGTGTTTGTGCGTCTGTTTGGATATTGGGGCATTATCTGGACAGAACCAGTAATATGGTTTTTGATGGTAATACCATTGATTGTGATGACGCTGCGCAATCCTGTTATGAAGATGCGACAGCCAGAGTAATAAATGAAATCCCTTTTGGGAATTGTGTTGCTTGGAGGAAATAAAATGCAAGCAGATGAGTTTGTATTGAAAAGAATAGAAGAATTAAGCAAAAAGTATCAAGAAACATGGGGAAAGGAAGTGGATTACACTATTGTACCCCAGGAAATAACCCAAGAAAGGTTAACAAAATGCTTAGAGTTAATGATCAAAGACAATTTGAGTTTAATGATAGCTTATAATAAGCTATTTAAGAAATAGGGACACTTTTCCGAAAAGGGATTAAATTAATAAGAAGATTCTAGGAATTTACAAAAGAAAGGATTTGAGATGAACAAGAAATATGAGATTGATATGTGTAGTGGTTCTGTACTTGGAAAAATGCTGCTCTTTGCATTGCCGCTAATGTGTTCAAGCATTCTGCAATTGTTATTCAATGCTGCAGATATTGTTGTAGTAGGGCGTTTTGCAGGGGACAATGCGCTGGCAGCAGTCGGTTCAAACACAGCGCTGATTAATCTGATAACGAATGTTTTTGTGGGACTGTCAGTAGGAACAAATGTACTGACAGCACAGTATTATGGTGCGAAAAACGATAGCGATTTAAAACAGACAGTACATACTTCAATGCTGTTAAGCCTGTATTGTGGTTTGCTGCTCACTGTGATTGGGCTGGTTGGCGCACCAGAGATTTTGAAATTAATGCAGGCACCCCCTGAAGTGATTGGTCTTGCAGTATTATATTTGAGAATTTATTTTCTTGGAATGGCGTCCATGATGATTTACAATTTCGGAAGTGCAATTCTAAGAGCGATTGGAGACACAAAGCGGCCATTGTATTATCTGTTGAGTGCGGGGATTGTGAACGTGCTGTTAAATCTGTTTTTTGTGATTGTATGTCATTTGGGAGTGGCAGGTGTCGCGCTGGCGACAGTAATCTCGCAGACGATCTCCGCATTTCTTGTAGTGCGCTGTCTTATGAAAGAGCAGAGCAGCATTCATCTTGAGCTGAAAGAACTTGCGATTTCTAAGGAAAAGTTAGGGAAAATTATGCAGATAGGACTTCCAGCAGGGTTTCAAGGAACAATATTTTCTTTGTCAAATGTTGTGATACAGTCTGCAGTTAATTCCTTTGGAAATATTGCGGTTGCAGGAAACTCTGCGGCGGCGAATATTGAAGGATTTGTCTATATGGCAATGAATGCGTTTCATCAGGCGACAATATCATTTACTAGCCAGAACTATGGAGCGCGGGAATACAAGCGCATCTATAGAATATTGTTTGCAGGAGAGTTTTGCGTGATTGTGACAGGTGTGCTGCTTGGGAATCTGGCAGTGTTTTTTGGAGAGACGCTGCTTGGAATTTATTCACCGAGTCCCGATGTTATCACAGCCGGAATGGAACGTCTCAGAATTATCTGTACACTCTATGCGCTCTGTGGCATTATGGATGTGCTGGTAGGGGCACTGCGCGGAATTGGTTACTCTATTATTCCAATGATTGTATCTTTAGTTGGTGCCTGTGGATTGCGTTTACTGTGGATTGCAACGATTTTTCAGATACCTGCGTACCACAATCTGACCACTGTGTACCTGTCTTATCCAATTACATGGACAATCACGCTGTCTGTACATGCAATTACTTTTTGGCTGGCGGCGCGGAAGGTACTTGTGCATCCTGACAGAAAAGAATGATACCAACTTTTTTGTCTTATGTGAAGGCGAAAACACTTGCTGCTTTTGCCTTCTTGTCAAGGAGAAGCAGCCATATATTGCGAAATGACAAACACATGGTACACTTGCTGCCACTTTCTATACGATTTAAGCAAATCTCGTAGATCCAATGTCAAGCAATGACTTAAAAGCATCATACATAGGTAGCGTAATATAATAGGACAAGTTCAAATTTCGTTCTGTTTTTACTAGTTCATCAAATGTCAAAGACTTAACAATTCTATTAAAATCAATGCGTTCAAGAACTTTCTTTGTATATGGTCTTTTTGTATCTAAGAACGCTATACTTGTAAGGAATTTTTGAACCTTTTCTGAATTCAATAAAAGCATAGCAGTGTATGCCATATCATAACTGTCGAAACAGATAAAATAACTTGTGTCATCTATCATAACGGGCTTGCTGTCATCTGAATATAACACAGAGAACAACGGTTGTTTGTAAAAGCCGCTAACCCCAACTTTATATTTTGAATAGGAATAATCCCCTACACCAAACATAGAAAATGGAGGCGTACCACGATAAATTGAACTTTTTCTATTTTCAAACAGTTTTATGTGATCGTTTAAGTATTTCCATGTTTTTGGTACTTCTTGTTCAAGGTGTTTTGTTTCTTCACGTACTTTTTTTTGTGTTACAATAACAAATTTTGAAAAACTGTGAATAACAGGTGCTTTGAACATACTGCTTTTAATTAGTGGGAAAACAATATCATCTTCAATTTGAATCGTCTCTTTTTGCCCGTTTTGAAACGTACCATTTTGTAGGGTTAGTTCCATTATTTTTGAACAATCATGTTTTACTCCCTGACGCCATTCAAAACAACATTGACCGTCAAAATTTTCTATGCTTGTATCCAAATCACTGTAAAACTGACCATTTAAATATCCGAATTGTGATTTAATTGTTTCGGGATATTCAAATTCGTAAACATTACAAACATCTGACGAAACTGGTTTATCTGAAAGTTGAAAAACTAAAAGACAAGCACTAGCACTTATGCCAAATACCTTTGAGGCATCAAATTTTAAAATGTTATATGATGCAAACGAAATATAGTTTCTTTTTAGTTCTTTGAAAACATTTCTTGCAACAGACGTTTTACACAGCATAGAAATAATAGCGTTCGTATCTCTGTATTCCTTAATTAGTTGCAGGATAATATATTCACAAATGTCAAAATTGCTTGCACCTGTTATTGCGTCAATGCCTTTTAATCCTTTGAAATTAGTTTTTATGGGTAGATTATCAGAGCCGAGCGTGGATAATGTGCTATTCGTTATCCACGGGGGATTACCAATAACCAGAATTTGACGTTTGTCTTTGATTAAAGCCTTAGACGAGAAAGCAAAGAAATCTGAATTGATTATATTTACTTTCTCATCATTTATGGAATTCCTACATATCTCGCAATATTTCGGGTTTATTTCAATTCCGTAATATTCGTTAGCCTCAAACAAAAGACTGCTTTTCAAGAAGTTACCGACGCCGCAAGTTGGTTCGACTATTGCAGATGGTTTTATATGGCAGTAATCTTTCAGATAATGACAAACCCTTTTTGCAAAATCAATAGGGGTTTGATAATCGCCGTATTCGCGCCTACCACTCATAATTGACAACTCCTCGAACGCTATTTTTTAATGTAATAACTCTTGTATATTGCAAACGCCATTGCAATGCATTACTAATAGTTAGATATCCTTGCGCTGGAGGATAATCAAGAATTTCATCGGCAAGGTCATTATAGATAATATCATCACCGGGAACGTTTTTATCTTGCAAAAATCCAATGACATCTTCCTTGTTTGCACCATCATGTATCATTTCGCGCAAACGTTTTGTAATGGTGAAATCAGCAGTTCTTTCTTTGGCAATGAAAGTACAATGCGTAAACTGTAGTATGCAGGTGTCACTTGTATCACGTTTATTATAAACAAAGACCAACAGATTATAGCCCAAACCGAAAATCTTTTGACGAGCGTTCTTAAACGGACAACTTGATTGCGGCTGTGTAATAGAAGTGACTTTTATATCTGTCTGAATTTCAGCGCTAGGCAAGTCAATACCTTTTGCGCTGTTTCCAATTTCAACAATATATCGTGACTGGAGAAAATGTTGGAATTTATGTTCAACATATGTTCCAACCGGCTTTTCCATCAGTAACGCCAATAAGCTCAATGTGGTTTTCGCGGCTTTCAATTTCGCAAAACTGATGTGCGGATTCAATGAGTTCATCTATAGTCAATATTGGTTTCATGGTATCTATCTCCTGTTCCTGTCCACGCAATTTAATAATTTAAAATATATTGTATCACAATGCTGCCTTTTTCTCAATAAAATGTTTTTGAATGAATAATGTTTTTAGTTCCTCTTTGCAAGTCTAAACAAAAAATTGGCAAATCGGATTTGACAGTGGTGTAGGTGGTGAAAGGGATTGTCAGAAGATTTTTCGCTATAAAATCTATGAAAAATTGTAAAAAATTGTGTAGAAGTCCATATATAGCCCAAAAAGCGAATACAAATTTTGTAAGATAATAATAAGTAACACTGCTGAGGCAAAGAGAATTTTCAGCATAGTATCGTTGCATGATATATTGTTAGAGTTTATGAATTTTGTATTGGGGTGAATGGTATTGAAGACACAGGAAGCCGTGGTGGCGAGGATAAAAAGCTTATGCAGCGAAAAGAATATGAAGATATCGCAGTTGGCATATGTCTCAGGAATGCCGCCTTCAACACTCAAAAATATTATGAAGGGAAACAGTAAGAATACAGGAATTGTCACGATTAAGATGATCTGTGATGGATTGAATGTTTCCTTGGAAGATTTTTTCCACAATGGGGTGTTCCGGGATTTGGAGCAAGAGATTAAGTAAGTACTTGATTACAAAAGATAATGGAAAATGAAAAGAAATGTGTTGATTATAGAGGATAATGAGGCATGCAGGAATGCACTGGCGGAAATAACACAAGAGTGTGAGTCTGTCAGTGCTGTTTTTTGTGTTGACAATTGTGCAGAAGCTTATCGATACGCAATTGAAGAGGAAATTCATCTATTTGTGGTTGACATAGTACTTGAGCCGTCAAAATCAGGAGATGTTTCTGGTATGGTTTTTGCAGACAAAATTAGGAATATGGAGCGGTATCAGTACACACCGATTATTTTTGTGACAAGTCTTGTCGATGAAAAATTGTTTGCGTATCAGAATTTATACTGTTCGAGTTATATTGAGAAGCCGATTGATTTCGAGCGTGTAAAACGTGAGATTTCCAGAGCATTAGGACAGCCAATGCGCGGTGAGAGTGAGATTAAGTTTTATTATTACAGAAAAGACGGTGTTATTTACAGTCTGGAAACGGACAAGATTATCTGTATAGAATCCGTTCGCAGGCGATTGACGGCATATACAACAGAACAGAAGGCGCAAATGCCATATAAGACCTTGAAGAAAGTGATGTGTGAACTGCCGCAGAGTTATTTTATACAATGTAGCAAGAGCATGATTGTTAACAGGAAATACATTGACAATATTGATAACACAAACTGCTACCTCACAATGAAGGATGGGAGAAAGATTGAGATAGGCAGCAGTTGGAGAAAGCGCTTTTTGGATGAGCTATGATAGTTACTTTTATTGAAGTGTTTTTGGAGTATTTGGGCATTGTAATGTTTATGTACAAGGCCGCGGGGAAAAAGTTTGTAGTCAGCAAGGAATTTTTAATAACTGCATTTGCTGAATATATAGTGGTAATATTGTCCGGCAGATATATAGACAATAGATTGGGAATGATATTTCTGTATGTTATGCTGTTTTTCTTTGCAAAAATTAAACTTTCCGATAACTGGAAAACGGCTGTGAGAGTATTTGGAACAATGCTAATTGGGATTCCAGTGATGGAGATATTGATTTATTTCGTGGTTATGGATTTTGTTCCAGAATTAAGTGATTATAGATGGTATGGAATTGGTGTAAATTGCATTATTTGTATTTTGATTTCCTTGTGGAAAGAACAATATATTTATTGGGCTGGTAAAAAGTCAACGCAGTTTCGCGGTGTTTTGCTGGTAATATTGTTTGCATTATTTTTCTTTGAACTAATCTTTTTGTATAAGCGTGATAGACATATTACAGTACAAGTTCAGTTTCAGACGGTTGTAAGTGTCTGTGGTTTGGTACTGGTTTTAATTTTATGGATGAGTTCAGAGATGGAGAAGCAACAAAAGCAAGAAGAACTAAAAATGTACGAATTGTATACAAAGACTTTTGAGGATTTGATAACGGCAATTAGAATTAAACAGCATGAATTCAATAACCATATCAATGCCATTAAGTGCCTTCCCTATACAGCTCAAAATGCAAAGGAACTGATTGCAGAGCAAAACAGATATTGTGATGCAGTGTTGGAAGATACAGAGATTGTAAAACTTCTAAAGTTAGAATCTTCACCAGTATTATGTGGATTTTTATATTCCAAACTAATTTTTGCGCAATCGTTGGATATCTATTTTATCTATGAAATTGACCCTATTAACGTTGAGCGTTATGTAACAATCCATCATTTTATAGAAATGACAGGTATTTTGTTTGATAATGCAGTGGAAGCGTTGGTGAAGGAGAAAAGAATAGAGAATAATTCTGGCAAGATTATTTTGAGACTGTCTTCCTATGAAAATACAAAACTTTTGCTGGAAGTAGCAAATATCAGCAGAATTTATACCAACGAAGAGATTGAAGAATTTTTTGTGACAGGGAAGAGCAGCAAAGGCGATAACAGGGGTGTAGGATTATCGCGCGTGAAACTGTTGATACAGAAATATAAGGCAGATCTCCATGTTACCAACCAACAATATCATGGAGAAAATTATTTGAGTTTTAGAATTATATTTCGATTAAATAGATTGTTCTCGCTTTGAGATAATAGATACACCCTTGTTAGTCAGCAACTTATTTTTCTATAGCTTCTAATTCCTTAATAACATTGTGTTTGATTAGAAACCGGAAATAACATATCCCGCGGATAGCATAGATTATGTTATTTTCAATAAATTCCTTATTTTTTGTCTAAATTGGGATACTCTGGTTCTCCAAAGAAAAAGATACTTGGACCACAGTTTGGCATACCATCTAATCTGCCAAACAATGTGATAGCTGCCAGAGAAAGAACAGCAAACAAAATCTTATCAACAGCATTTTTTGTGAAGTTCTGAATCATTTTTAAATCTCCTTTTGTTAAAGTTTTGTGAAGGTTCTTTTCAATGCTTCTCAAATAAAATCCACTTGTGCGGTTGGACGCTCCAAGGAGCATCCAACCTGACTTTCACATTCGCAAAATCTGCGCTTACGCGCTCCTGCGTCTGCTTGTGCATCCGCATTTTGCTCATTTGGAAGTGGGTTGCTAATCCAATGATTCGCCTGCATCGCAATAAATTGTGTGCAGGCAGATCATTGCATTGCAACTGCACAGGTGGAATAAAATTATCGGGTTGCATTGAGCCGAGCCAAGTTTCGTTTTCCTATTATTAACTGCAATGTATGCAGAATAATGGACCAATAAATAATAGGTGCAAAAGTCATCTGATAGACTAGAACTGCAATAATGGCTTCGCAGCCTGCCGCAATAAGTGCCGTGCGTTTGCGATGAAGCAGTTCTTCATCAGAAAGGTTGGGTCTTGAAGGGGACCGCACCTGTCCAATTTGATAGATAATTATAACACAGAGCAAAAGTAAGACAACCCCAATTTCAAAAGGAATAAGGATTTTGCTGCTCAGTGCAATAATCAAAAACAGATAGACAAGAGAAAATGCAAAACAGGACCAATAATGCCGAAAATGAAGTCCACCGGAAATTGTGCGCAGTGGAAACTGTACTATAAAGGTAAGTAAAAATTCCGGCAACAGGTGTAATAAACCAAAAATAAATAAAAATAGTACAAGTTTACTGACATCATATAAAATACATTTTAGATAATATACAAAAAGTTTTTGTTCTCGAACGGTTAAGTTCATATTTTCCCGGATATAATCATTTATGTAATTCAATATTGGCATCTCCTCTTATAAGACTGATTATTCTATCAGTTTGTGGGGTGTGAAAAGTAACCTCAAAACTAACCATAGTATATTGCAAAGAAAGACCAACCTTATATTTTCAAAACAAATGTGTCGAAAATTGGAATAAACGGACAGATTTGACCAAAAAATGGAAGTTGGATTCCAGAAATACATACTTTATTTGCAAAAACAGTATTTTCTTTGAAAAAGGATTAACCTAAAAAAGAATCATAGGTAATATTGCAATGCAAGGAGGTAGTTTATGGAAGCAAAACGAATGAGTTTGTACAAAGAGGCAGGTGCAAGGATTAGAGCGATCAGATTAGAAAAGGGATATACAAGAGAGAGTATGGCAGCACACATAAAACTTTCGGGTAAATTTCTGTATGAAATTGAGTTTGGAAGAAAAGGATTTTCGGCAGATGTGCTTTTGCGCATTGCTAACTATCTGGAGACAGGCTGTGATTATATTATGACAGGAAAGGAATGCGTCATAAAAGAAAGACATGAATAAAAATTGAATAGTTACAAATAATGACCATGTATTAAGAAGTGATTTTTAGGTTTTAAAAACACTTCAGAAAGGCATGGTTTTTTTGTGGCAAATATTGTATTGTATTTAAATGCAAAACAGAATGTAGCTTTGGCAAAGCCCGACGTGGAGCTGTGTGATGTGGCAAGTGTCTACTGCGAGGACAAGACTGTCAAAACAAAGGTGGAAGCACTGAAAATCTATCGATTCCGGCAGGATGGACAGCCGCGGGTAGTGATCAGTATCTTAAAGATTATTGAGCAGATTACAAAGCTTTGCCCGGGGATTTCTGTGGAAAGTATTGGCGAGACAGACATTATTATACAGAAGGCATCTCTAGAGCACGATAAACCAGAACAGAAATATAGTCTATGGGCATATATAAAAATTGCCATAGTGGCGCTGATTTGTTTTTTTGGATCAGCATTTACAATTATGGCATTTCACAATGATGTCGGACTATCAGATGTGCTGAGTCGGATTTACGAGCTGGTGATGGGGGTGGAGTCCGACGGATATACTGCTCTTGAGATCTCATATTCCATTGGGCTTGCTGTGGGGATTATTGTGTTTTACAATCATATTGGCGGCAAGCGTCTCACCTCGGATCCAACACCACTTGAGGTTGAAATGCGCAATTATGAGCGGGATGTCAATCAGGCAATTGTGGAGATGGCGGACAGGAAGAAACTCGAAGAGGATGTGGATTAGATGATAGGAAAACTGATTTTGCTGTGGGTGATTGGTATTAGTTCGGGACTTATGGTTTCTGCAGGTGTCTTTACCGTACTTTTTGTGGTTGGTTTGGTCCCGCGATTTGCAGGGCGAACAGATACTGCCTGGTGTGAGATTTTCTATGAGGAGTGTTTAATTGGTGGAGCGATCTTAGCCGATGTAATCAGTGTTTTTCCAATTGAGGGCTCTATTGGAAAAGACTCGAATATACTGCTGATAGGGCTGCTAATTTTAATTGGTATCTTTGCAGGAATCTTTGTGGGGTGTTTGTCGATAGCGCTCTCAGAGGTGCTTGACGGATTGCCGATTTTTGCCAGAAGAATGCGACTTAAGATGGGCGTGAGCATCGCTGTTGTCGCAGTGGCAATTGGAAAAGTTGCGGGGGCAATTGTCTATTTTGTTAACGGGTTTTATGAAGGCATTTAGGGAGGATACATTGATGGTAACAGAACAGAAAAAAGAAGCGTATCAGGAGTATGTGAAGCAAAATTCACCAAAGACAAATCTGCCATTACAGATGGGAAAAGCATTTATTATGGGAGGCGTTATTTGCTGTGTCGGACAGTTTATTGCCAACACGGCAATGAATCAGTTTGGCATTGAAAAAGAGACTGCGGCGGGATGGTGTTCCATGATTTTAATCCTTTTGAGCGCTGTTTTGACAGGATTTAATCTCTATGGCAAATTAGTGAAATGGGGCGGTGCAGGCGCACTTGTACCAATTACGGGATTTGCCAATTCCGTTGTGGCATCTGCGATTGAATACAAAACAGAAGGACAAGTGTACGGTATTGGATGCAAAATTTTTACGATTGCTGGTCCTGTAATTTTGTACGGAATTGTTACAAGTTGGGTGTTAGGAATTATTTATTGGATAGGAACAATGATGGGATTTATGTAAAAGAGCGGGGGAAGTGTTATCTTCCCCTGCTCGCTTTGTTAAGGAACTATTTAAAAGTTATTTCTTAACAGTTCTTAACGAAAACTTTTAATCCAATTAATGAGAGAATCATGATATACATTGTCAGTGACATCTTTGCGCATCTGGTCAGTCACAGGTCCGTTTTTCTCCATAATGGCAAGTATCGCCTCCTGTAATCCCGCAATTTTGCCCTTTTCAAAATCTTCTGAAGTATCAGAGGATTTTTTGTCTGTGCTGGCAGCGTTCACAGAAGCAGTTTTTTCAGCAGCAACAGGAGTCGCGGCTGTTTCAGAGGTTTTTTGAACTTCTGCATTGTCCTGAGGAGCAGCTTTTATTGAGGAAGCGGTTTTTGCTGCGTCCTCCACACGAAGTTCAACAGGTGTCACCGTGGGCTGTTTTTCGGAAGTCCCATTGGTTACAGGCAGCCAGATATCGCCGGAATTTGCCTTTACATTCACACAGATATTGCCGTTTTCTACACGTACTTTCTGACCGGAGAGCGCGCCGATATACTCCGCAACGTTTCCGGCAGGAAGAGTCATTGTAAAGTCGCTGTCGTCGTTGTTGACAGTGACAACAACATTTTCTCCTTCAAAGTTTCGCGAGAAAGCATATTGACGATTCATAAGTTGTAGTTCTTTGTAATCGCCGTAAGACAGCGCTTTAGATTGCTGTTTGGTGCGCCCTAGAGCAGCGATAAGTGCTGTGAAGGAGTTGTCCGTCAAAGCGTTCTTGTAATCTTCGAGATTGAGTGCAGGGCGCAGAGAGGCGTCGGAAAATTTCTCTTTTCTGCCCTCAATGCCAAACTCAGAACCATAATACAGTGACGGAATACCTGGCAGAGTATACAACAAAATATGCACTGGTGTAAAGTGCGCTTTGTTGTTCAGCTTTGTGTAAATACGTTCCACGTCATGGTTGTCCACAAAATTGTAGAGCTTGAAGCCGTTTGGATTGCTGCTGCCCATGTCATACAGACGTTTTACAGTGTGTGCAATCTCAAAGAAGTTGTGATCGTTGTGGCCAGAATACAATGCTTTGTGCAACTGGTAGTTGGTGACTGAGTGCAGTGTTCCTTGGTTGACCCAGCGTGAATAGTCCCCATGAATCACTTCTCCCATAAGCCAGAAGTCCGGTTTCACCTCGTTTGCAACATGGCGCAAAGCCTTCATAAAATCAAAGTCAAGTACGTCCGCCGCGTCAAGACGGATACCATCTACATCAAACTCGCTGACCCAGAAGCGGATTACATCACAAATATAATCTTTTACGGCTGGATTTCTCTGATTGAGTTTTACCAGCAGGTTGTATCCGCCCCAGTTATCGTAGCAGAAACCATCATTGTACTCGTTGTTGCCGTAAAAGTTTACATTGCAGTACCAATCTCTATACGGAGAGCTTTCGCGTTTTTGTTGAATGTCTTTGAACGCAAAAAAATCGCGTCCAGTATGGTTAAACACGCCGTCAAAAATAACTTTGACTTCTTTTTTATGGCATTCTGCCACAAAATTTTTTAAGTCTTGATTGTCACCGAGGCGACTGTCAAGCTTTTTGTAATCGGTTGTCTCATATCCGTGTCCTACAGACTCAAACAGCGGTCCAATATAAATTGCGTTGCAGCCAATGCTTTTGATGTGATCAATCCACGGCAGCAATGTATTTAACCGATGTTCTGGTTCTCCATAAGCGTTTTCCTTTGGTGCACCTGTCAGCCCTAAAGGATAGATGTGATAAAAGATAGCTTCGTCGTACCAAGCCATTTTTATGTCCCCCTTTTTTATCATTAAATTATTTATAACTATCAATATATATGTTCTGTAAGTTATAAATTTCCAAGTCCAAGTATAACACAGAATTGGAAAGTGGTCAAATTGTACAATCCGACAACTTATGAATGGGTATGGATGAACTGTTACCAACTTTGGAGTACAGTATCATTTGGAAAAATGGAATTACTATAAATTTATTTCGTATAATTGACGGTATGCTTCTTCTCTGGCAGATGCAAATGTCTGTCTGATTTTCTCTAAAATAGTGGAGTCGCGAAGTCGTGCTGTCAGGAGCGGCGAAAATCGTTTTCCCTCCAAGGAAAGTGCTTCCTGAATAATTTCATCAAAGCTTCTCTCAGGATGTCCATAAAGCCAAGGGCGGCTTAGAGAATTATCAATCCAGTCAATCAATCCAACGACATCTACTATTTGACGACAAGGACATGCCAAGCGTTTGTAAGTTTCAGGATAGCCGTGGGAACCATCATACCAACTGTGGTGTCCGAGCGCTGCCGCCGCGTAGTCATGCGTTGATGCGCAGGTGTCAAGTCGTTTGTGACCAATGATTGTATGCAAATGTGTGATTTCGTATTCTTCATCAAACCATTGTCTTGCTGTTCGAGAAAACAGATTGATAAAATTGATTTTGCCAACGTCGTGTAATACGCCGCAATTCATAGCAAAATTGTGTACTGCTTGCTGTTTAGCGTCAGGATTTGTTATTGTTCTAATCTGTTCAATATCATCAAAAAAATCGGGTTCTTCAAGCAAAATAATATCGCAGAGAATTGCGGCGGTTTTGCCTACAACTTGCGAATGGACATAGACATCTGGAGCAAAGTGTATCATAATGTTTTGCTGAAAGTCACCGTAGGAGATGCTATGTGGCGTTTCGATAAAGGTGGTCGAGAGCTGTCGAAGATAGAAAAAGATTTGCTTGTTCGCCTCGTTTTTTGGAAAAGCTTCTGCGTAAGAGAGTACTTTGGAGTATAGATTTTGCAGATATTTTTCTCGCTTTGACAACTGTTCTGGATATTCGCGTAGATATTGGCAGTAGAATGCTGGAAGAGAGATAGCAGCGTACATGTTTTCGGGTGAAAAACTTGAAGTATCCGCTTGATTCATAAGTTTTTCCATTCTTTCGAGTAATTCTTCAAGCGTCAACAGTCCACAGTAATATTCAATCGCATAGCAGGAGAAAGCAGAACGAATTGGGGGCGTTTCCTTCTTGCTGAGTGCTTCTGCAATCCGTTGTTGGTGGACAATATGGGCAGACTCCATGATTGCCACAACATCCTGAGCGGTCATATCGTTATCACGACTATAGGAAATACTGGAAGCCATCTGTTGGTGTGTCATATAGATATATCTGTCCCATGGAAGTTCTGGTGCATTTTCTTGGTATTCTTTATCTTGTAAAATTTGCAGCGTTTGCCGGATCACGCGGATTTTAGCACTGGCGGATTTAAATTGTCCGAGGGCTGTATTAGCGCGGGAGCGCAAAATATATCCTTTTGTTTCCGTGTCGTCAATCTCATCAAAATATTTGAGATATGCTGCTGCTTCGGCAAAACATAAGCGCATCTGTGACATATAGTATTCACTGTCTGCCAGATCGATACCAACCATTTTAGTACACATATTATGACGTCCAATTCCCAACCAATACAGACAGCGTATAATTGCATTGCGGTCTTTGGTGTGTCGCGCTCGACTTAACAGTGCCTGATAAATTTGACAAAATAATCCGCTGTCCAGTTCATTTTTTCCGTTTAATAAAGCACTGGCAAATTCTTCTAGTTCGGCTAACTCTGCGGGCTGTGCCTCAAAAAGTCTGTCAAATAATGGAAATAGTCCATTGCGCAGCAGTTCTATATTATGGTTGACTTTTTCTTTCAACAGACAGTGGTCATGCTGTAATTTTTCTTGATAAGCGGCAAAGGATTGCACAAGAGTCTGGCTGCGTGAAGACAGGACGGCGATATCCTTTAAGTTTGCGATATATTCCTTTTGATAGGGCTGCATTGATACATTCCCTCCATCATAATCATTCTTAATATGAAAGTAACTTATAGTAAATGTTTTATGGATTGGCGTGTAAAAAACGTTTGTGCAGAATTTCATGTAGGCGGTCTGTGTTGACTGGTTTAGAGCAGTGTTCATTCATTCCGGCTTCCTGCGACAGTCGAATATCTTCCACAAAGGCATTTGCAGTCATTGCGACAATCCAGACAGTCTGCGCATCTTTCCGAGGAAGCTGCCGAATATTTTTGGCGGCATCGTATCCGTTCATAATAGGCATCTGAATGTCCATAAAAATCAGATCAAAATATCCCTCTGGGGAATGCTTGAAAGCTTCCAACGCGCGAAGTCCATTTTCTGCTGTCTCCACTTGCACACCCGTCAGCGATAGCAATTCTAAGGCAATTTCCCGGTTTAACTCGTTATCCTCAACGAGCAAGAGACGACATTTGCTGTAGTCAAAATCAATCTCTGGAGAGTCGCTATGATCCTGTTTTGCCTTGGAAGTCAATTCGGACAGAACCGCAAAGAGTCTGCTCTGAAATAATGGACAAGGGACAAAGCCATTAATGCCTGCTCTGGTCGCGCGGTATTCAATCTGTACCCAGTCCGCATCTGCAACCATAATGATTGGAAAATCTTTTCCGGCAAGTTGACGCACATGAGATGCCATGTCCAGAGCAGACATATCCGTAAGTTCTTGACCGACAAGTAGAGTGCAAGGCATACGATTTTCATACTGCGCCTCAGTCAACCATGTAACAGCTTCCATACCGCTTTTTAGATGTACGGCGTTCATTCCACCGTCCCTTAGATGGTCTATAATCTGTTGTGCTTGATGGTCTAAGGATTCTGTGACCAGTACAGTCTGTCCTGTGGGAAGTGGAGGTTGGCTCTGATTTGTCAGGGCAACAGTCAGTGGAATGGATACACGAAAACAGCTTCCTTTTCCTTCTTCACTCTCAACGGTTATTTCGCCGTCCATGCGGTCGAGCAGGTTTTTTACAATTGACATACCAAGACCTGTTCCCTCTATTTTATTGATTGCAGAGTTGTTGACACGCTCAAAGGGAACAAATATTCGCTCTAAAAATTCTGAATTCATGCCAATACCATTGTCTTCACATAGAAAATCCAGCCATATTTTTTGCTGCTTTTCCTGCTGTGTGCTGTCCATGTGTTGTGAAAAACTTACATAGATATTGCCTCCCTCTTGGGTGTATTTCACAGCATTTCCAATAATATTTACTAGAATTTGACGCAAATGGAGTGGGTCCCCAATTAAATTTTCAACATAAATTTTTCCGATTTCTATTCGGAAGGATTGATGTTTCTGCGCTGCCTGTGGTCGAACAATAATTGTGATATCGTGCACCATGTCTGCCAGCGAAAAAGCCTCCTCGCTCAGCGTTATACGCCCGCTGGCAACCCGTGACATATCAAGTACATCATTGACTAAACTCATCAGATGAGAAGAGGCTGTCTGAATTTTTTGCAGACAGTCAAGTACGCGCGGTTTTTCATCAATGTGTGACAGACCAATAGAAGTCATACCCATAATTGCATTCATTGGAGTGCGGATATCGTGGGACATATTGGATAGAAAGCTACTTTTTGCTCGATTTTCTTCCTCACATGTGCGCAGGGCTTCCGAGAGTTCTGCATTTTGGCGTTGGAGTTGCGCAACCATTGTTTGGCACTGTGATTGACTGTTGCTTTCGAGTATCCAAAGTTCATGCAAGGTGTCCAGCGCAATACGCTTTATGTTTTGATTTTCTATAATATGTTCTGGATTGGTGTGTAACAATTGTTCTAACTTGAGATTTGTGAGCGCACATGCGGCAGTGTCCGCAAACAGGATTTGCGGCTGATCACCCGGACGATATTCCACAATAAGATATCCATTGTTTTTTTCAATTTCCATATCTTTTTATATCCTTTTTATAGTGATGTAAGGAATCGTTAGAATTGTAGTAGTTTATCTTGATGGTACTATTTGCAAATAATACTATGTATATAGAGAGTTTTCCTTACGCAATTTAGTATATCATATCATATATTGATGCGCAATAAATTCCAAAGTATTTTCATTTGCGCAACTGTATTGGCAATTGCTTTTACACCCGCACCATGCGCTTGCTGCATGGTGTCGGAGCCAGCGCCAAAATGCCTGTTTTGTGGCATTTTGTGTGCACCAATTGTTGCAATTCACACCAAATCATCATAAATGAATACGAAATCTGGCGTGGGTGTGAATTGTAACGTATTGGCGGCTGCTGTTTACTCGCCCATTAAAGTAGTGAAAATCGTGCGCCGAGAGATGGAAAAATTTCTCTGCATTGCGAGACCAATTAATGGTATGATACATCTAATAGGTGTAGGAACATTCAGAGCGCGCTGAATTGTTATCATTGTAAAAGAACTGTTTTACAATGCATTGTCATAGCAGGTATTTTTAAACAGTTCTAATAAGTAAGCCGGCGGAAAGGAAACTATGACCAAAGAACAATTAGGAAATTTAATTATTGCATCGGAGGATATGTTGTATCACGTCGCCAAAACGCTGTTGCGCAGTGATGCGGACTGTGCCGATGCGATACAGGAAGCGATTGTAAAGGCTTTTTCTGGGATACAAACATTGCGGAAAGACTCTTGTGCAAAGACATGGCTTGTCCGTATTGTAATCAATGAGTGTTATGCCATTTTGCGGCGCGAGAAACGACTTGTACCAATCGATGATTTTGTGGAAAATGAGATGGCACAAGAGCAGGCGGATTACTCGGAGTTGTATGAGGCAATCAGTCGTCTGCCAGAGGAGATACGACTCACTGTCACACTCTATTATATGGAAGGGTACAGTGTCAGAGAAATTGCAGATTTGTTGAAAACAACAGAAAGTGCAATTAAAAATCGCTTGATGCGTGCCAGAACTAAAATCAAGCGGGATTTGGCGGATGCAGAATAACAGAAAATGGTATCGCGCCCATCTGAGGGCAGAGAAAGAGTGGAGAACGTAAATGCATATGGAATTAGAAGATTTGAGACAACACTTTCCGCCAATGCCAGAGGAAATACGATTGATGGTGGAGCAGGAAGTTCAAAAACAAATACGAATAGAATCGCCAGACAGGAGGAAAAATCATATGACAAGAAAAGCGTTGATAATGACATTTGCGGCTGCTATGCTGCTTGGTACGTCAGTATTTGCAGGGGTTGTATATAAGATGCGCACAGAAAAAGTGGGTGATTATGCAGTAAAGACAAAAATAGAACAGACAACTTTAGGGGAAACAGACAACACGACGCCAAGTGATAAGGCCATTCAAGATGTTGTGATTCAAGATGTTTCTATGGAAGTTTCTTATCTACCAAAAGGAATGGTAAAAACAGAGGATGGAAAGTATAGTTTTGAAGATAATTTATATAAAGGAGGCGTATCAATAATTTTCTATAAGATGGATACAGGTGATGCACAGTTTGAAATGTTGACGACAGATGTCAAGGAGACCGAGGAAATTCAAGTGAATGGCTACGACGGAGTATATTTTGTGTTGCATGGAGGGGAAGGAGATGCGGTTTCATTTAACCAGCGAATTTATGTGGCATACACAGATGTACATTATGTGATGGAAATGTTTGTTGCCTCAGATGTATCAAAGGAAGAAGCTTTAAAGATTGCGAATGGCGTTCGTTTGAATTTCGTTTCTGACCAAAATATGCAAAATATTGTTCATGCATTTAACTGGAGTGCCTATTTGCAGTCCCGAAATGAGATGGAAACTGTGGAAGAGTGGAATTCCAACATTTCAATATCGGGCTCTGCGATGGCAAATACACATGCTATTGGAGAAGCATTTGCAGCAGCACATGTGCAGTCGCCGGAGGAAGATTGGCTAGGGCTTAGCCAAGTAGAAATTAAAGTGACAGATGTTCAGGTTTGTGATGAGGTGCATTTGCTTGATCAGTCTGTATTAGATAGCGATGATTTATTACAATTGCAAAAGGAATTGGATTCGTCAGGCAAACTGCTGCCCACAACGATTCATTACATAAAATATGGAGATGGCATCAACTCTCTCAATGAAGTTATGGATACCCGCAAAGTTCCGCAAAAGCTGGTGTATGTCACAGTAGAATACACTAACACTGGAACGGAGCAATTGGATGAAGTGTTATTTTTCGGAAATTTACTTAAAATTGTTGAGGAAAACGGTCAAATGAAACTTTATAAAGGGAAGGCATCTGACGAGAATGTTGTGTTCGATGAGGCAGTGCCGCAAGGTACAGCGTATTTTACAGAGATGTGGTATTATGATGTGCATGAAGGAGAGCGACATAATAATTATATTACCAATTTAAAAGCTGGTGAGACGGCAACAGTGCATATGGCATGGCTGGTGCCAGAGGAAGAATTGAAATATTTGTATCTCGATTTGAATACTTCTGGCAGTAGTTATGAGTTTTGTGAGAAATCACTGGCGATTGGGTATGTGGATATACGACAACAGTAGATAAGGAGTTACAATTCACGGGTTACTATGAGCGGCTTTCATGCCGTGAATAGTAACAATAAGTAGGCGTGTGAGTGTTACTATTCAGCATCAGGACTTTGCATTTACTGCAAAGTCCGTGAAATAACGTAGTGGCTAAGATGCATCACGCCACCACGAAGTGGTTTTGCATGGCTTGATGCTTGCAACAAGAAGCTGAAGGCTGAACTGTTACGTGTGAGTTTTTCACAGTTCCATAAAACCTGTACAAATAAATGACTTTATGATAACATTTTATTTAATAAGAAGATTTGTTAAGGAATTAAAAATAATAATGAATAGTCATAGAGGTGTATAGTATGGCAGAAACAATACAAAAAAGTACAAAAGTGATTGCAGTAGCTGGGAAGGGCGGTGTGGGTAAAACTTCACTGGCAGCAGCGATGGTCAAGGTGTTGGTAGAACGCTATCCAGATAAGAGAATCCTTGCCATTGACGCAGATCCGGCAGTCGGTCTATCCACTGCATTAGGTGTAGAGGTGCACGGGACTATTGATGATATCCGAAAGGCAGTTGTGGCGACGGTGGAGGAGGGCGACACTAGAACAGCGTTAGAGCTTTTGGCAGAGTCGGAGTATCGTATTTATGATGTGATGACAGAATGTGATGGTTTTGCGTTTATTGCGGTGGGACGCCCAGAAAGTGCAGGGTGTTATTGTAAAATCAACAATTACTTAAAAGCGGTGATACAGTTACTTGCAGATAATTTTGATTATGTGGTGATTGACGGGGAGGCTGGCATTGAGCAGATTAACCGCCGCGTAATGGAGAAGGTGACACATTTATTACTGGTGACAGACACAAGTCGCAAGGGAACGCAAGTTATTCAGGCAATTCAGCAAGTGGCGGACGAGCTGGTGATGTATGAGAAGGTGGGCGCTGTGGTGAACCGTGTATTGTCAGAAGCGTCTATCAAACTAATTGACACAGGATCGATTCCTGTTGTGAGTTATATTTACTCAGATGAACGGCTTGCGGAGACAGACTTAAGAGGGGAGAGTGTTCTGGCGCTTCCTTTTAATACAGAGTTGGTGCGGGGAGCTGCTGATGCACTTGAAAAGATGGGCATTATTTTTTAGGACTATAGAATTGTGAGGGCAAATATGAGAGATTTATCACAGCTATATGCATTTGAAAAGCTTTTGGATGAAGCGAATAATGAGTTGGTGCGCGCGGGGGCGGTAAGGGGGCTTCACCCAATCGGAAGTGTCTGTTCACTGGCTCCAGAGCCATTATTGAATTTACCAGGATGCTTTTCGGTTCGGCTGCGGGCGCCGCGAACAGGATCGATTGATATTGGTACATATTATATGTCAAGCTTGTTGTGCGAGTGTTGTCGCGCAATTTTAGAGCGGGCAGTTGAGGGAGGATATCAATTTCTCGACTGTATTATTGCGCCGGATGCGTGTTCTCAGATGAATCGATGTGTGGAAAATATAGAGCACTTAAATTGTATTGAAGATGCTTTTGTTTCCTATTTTGATGCGCCTATGAAATCGGACGATACGGCACTGCGTCATTATGTGCGGCAGATGCAAGCACATGTGCTGAAACCATTGCATGAAAAATTGGGGGTTGACATTTCCGATGAGAGTATCCGAAAGGCGGTGGAGCAGCACAATCAAGTCTGCAATATTTTGCAGGAGTTGTCAGAGTACCGCAAGGAGGCGAACCCGCGTATCACTGGGTATGAGTTTGCGGTTTTGTGCACAGCGACATATTGTTGTCCCAAGGAGCTTTTGATAGAAAAACTTACCGCGGTGGCAGAGGAGTTAAAGACGCGGGAACCTGATGCAGAACCAGCATTTCGTGTAAAGGTAGTTGTCGCAGGTTCCGAGATTGATGATCTAAGTCTAATTCAATTGATGGAGGAGACAGGGGCTAGAGTGGTAGCGGATCGTTTTTGTTTTGGTTTTCTTCCAGAGCGGGAACCGATTGTGCTTAATAGCACAGAGGAGGCGTTGACACAAGTGTGCAGGCATTACCTAAAGATTGGAAAGTGTCCGCGATACATGAATGCGGAGAAAGTCTTGGAGCGCCAGGAGTATGTGCGTCAGCTTGTGCAGGAGTACCATGCGGACGGCGTGATTTATCAGCAGATGAAGTTTTGTGATTATTGGGGATATGAGCGCGCATACGCATCAAAAAATATGCGGGAAATGTATGGCGTGCCGACACTTTCTATCGATAGACCCTATGTGACAGGAAATTCTGGGCAGCTTAGAACTAGATTTCAAGCGTTTGTAGAGAGTTTGGAAATCAAGAAATTGTAATAATGGAGCAGCACGCCCGGTTTTAGGATTTGTAGAAAAATCGCGTAGTTTCGATATTGGCGGTTGAAAGGATGAACATTAAAACAGAAAGGTATGGTGTTAGAGGAATGGGAAAACGGATGGGGAGTGAAAAGCTCGGTTCCTTTTATACAGGTAAAAAGGCAAGAAAACGGCGTGAATGGCGCGGTATAAAAGATACACTATATGACTATGCACAGTGGTTGCGCATCTGGGGTGTTCTGATAGGCTTTGCCGCAAAACCCAATAATGTGAAGGCATTTTTTCGGTATCGCTGGATGGTCAATTATCTGGTGGTGCCTGACTTTTTTGACAGGCACACAGAGGGGATGCGCGGCGCACAGCTTCGTATTACGCACACAGCACTCAGCATTGTTGTTATTGACATGTGCAAAAGCATGAGCAGAATGTTTAAGGCGGACCCCAATATTGGCAATGACGAAAAACTTAGAAAGAAAATGGTACTTTTTGATGAAAATATGATGAGTGAGATTATGAACGGATTTCCAAATCTAATTTGGGTTTCGGTGGAAGTGCCTGCGGTGTATACTTGCGCTATGATGGTTCAGAACGGTGTGGTGCATTACACGGACGCAGCACAGACTTACGGTGTGCCGTCAGATGTCTGTCCAATGCCACTGGCGGAACTTGGCGTTGCTTTGGAGGACGATTATCCCAGAATTGGCGCCTGTGCGGTGCATTGCAATACGACTTGTGACGGAAGTCTTATGGGAAATAGCATTGAAGGGCAATATTTTGGGATTCCCACCTTTGAGCTTGCAGTGCCAATACGCCATACTTATGAGAGTGTCGAGCCATATGCGGTGGAGGAAATTCAGAATTGTATTACTTTTATTGAGAAGCACACAGGAGAAACCTTTGATTGGAATGCTTTTTTCAAAAGTATGGAACTCTTTAATGTTGAGACACAGAATATGTTGGATTGGTTTGAGGTCAGCCGCACCAAGTATCCACAGATGATTGGTACGAATCTAGCACTTTACCGATATTGTGTCTATCAGGCAACAGGCGGCAGATATGAGGTGTTCCGAAAAGTTGAGGAAAAGCTGAACCGCTATATTCGGAGAGGCTACGAGCGAATGGAACTGGTCTGTCAAGAAATTCGACATCGCGCTATTACTTGGGGCGTGCAGTCCGCATATTACACTGCATTTACAGTCTGGCTGCAAAACTGCTGGGGGATTGCGGCACTTGTGGATATGCTAAGTCTGTGTTCTATGCGCATGATAGACACACACGACAAGGAGCAGGCGCTTAAAGATTTGGCATATTTATATGGAAAAATGATTATGCGAAGCCGCTCAAATGGCGGTTATGAGGTTGGGGTTGAGGACTTGTGGCGTTTTTGTGAGAGCTTTGATGTGGATGTGGTTATTATGTACTGCCATATGGGTTGCAAGGCAATGTCCGGCTATCATGGACTTTTCGAGGAGGAAGCGAGAAAACACGGGATTCATCTGATTTGGGTCAATCACAATCTAATGAAACCAGAAGATGGATCAAGAAAGGATATGCGCATGGAAGTCAACCGCTACATGCGCACTGTATTTCGCGAGGAGCCACTTGACCCAAGCCTTGAGGATTTTGACGATGACAATAATTGGTAAAAAATGTAATAATCAGGAGGTTGGAAGATGAGATATTTCGGCGGTTGTGATGCAGGGAGCACCTATACTAAGTGCGTGATTATAGATGAAAACAGTAAAATTGTGGCGCATGTCACCAATAGGAGCCGCATTAATCCTGTGCTGAGTGCAGAGGCGGCGTTAAACGAAGCCGTTTCGCAAGTGGCGGATTTACAGTCGGTGCAGGATTTGACTTATTTGGTAGGCACTGGGTATGGGCGCAATAAAGTGCCGTTTGCCGATGAAAATATATCTGAGATTAGTTGTCACGCAATGGGAGTGCACATAGCAAATCCCAAAGTGCACGCTGTTATTGACATTGGCGGGCAAGATGTGAAAGGGATTGCTATTGACGCGGACGGGACAGTGCTCAATTTTGCAATGAATGATAAGTGCGCGGCTGGGACAGGACGCTTTTATGAGAGTATGGCAAATGCCTTTGAGATGTCGCTGGAAGAATTTTCCAAACTGTCCTTAAATGCAAAAAATGTGATTCCAATCACTGCACAGTGTACAGTGTTTGCAGAGAGTGAGGTGGTTTCTCTTGTCGGTGAGGGAAAGCCAATGGAGGAGATTGCGGCGGGCATACAACTTTCTGTCGCAAAGCGGTGCTTTGTCATGGCAAAGAAAGCGGGAGCGACGGACAGCATTACGCTGACTGGCGGCTGTGCCAAGAATGAGGGCTTAAAGAAGGCAATTGAGAAGGTGCTGAAAATTAAAGTAGTGGATCTTTCAATTGACCCACAGCTTATGGGGGCGCTTGGGGCAGCAGAGTTTGCAAGACGAAAAAGCGTTAATAGTAGGAAGGAGCGAATATGAAATTTGTAAAAGCTTTGTTGGGAGTGATAATTACAATTACAGTATTTTTTGTGCTGACGTTTACGATATATTTTTTTAATCTGGATATGAAGATGGCAGAAAAGATTATGCCAATTATTGCAAAACACTATGATAAAGTTAAAAAAGAAAAAAGATTGTAGATTGCAGCCACACAGATAGAAAATTAGAAAAGAGCGGAGGACTAATATGAATCTCTTTGACGACAGGATAAAAGAAATATTAGACCAGATAAATCTGCTTACACCATTGGAGAGAGCAACATTAAAGAAACCATCAAGGATATGGACAGATGTGGGCGAACATCACATGATACTTGGAAAAGAGATGGCATATGAGCTTGGCGGACAGGGCACATTTGGATTAAGCGGCTGTTTTTATACGACAGAACCGATTTTATTTCCGCGGGGAGTCTATTTATATGGAAAGGATTTGACACAGCTTGTAAAAAGTCAGTCCTATGCGCGACTTGTATTTGCTCAGTTGGAGGAGACTGCCAGCGAGGAAGCACTCTATCGAAAGTTTCGAGAGATAGATTATGTGCGCTATCATATCCACCCAGAAGGATACATGGCGCGTATCTCTCCAGTTAGCCAGCACGAACCTGTGCGTGTTAGCCAAAAAGCCTTGAAAAAAGGGATTAGTTTTGCAGATATTGGTCAAATGTATCTTGCACAGTATCAGAAAATCCGTCAGGTGAAGAATATCAATGTGATTTTTATAACACACACAGACTATAATTATCGTGCATTAGAGGAACAGCTTTGCAAAGCGGAGCAAATTATACAGTCTTTAAATCATATTTTTACAAATATCAATATGGATTGTGATACTTGTGGTCTAAAGGTGGTGTGCGACGAGGTAGAGCAGTTGCGGGAACTCCATTTTGGACAGACGGATTCTCAACATTAATATCCTAATAACCGATATATATACTGAACGGTCAAAAAGATTGACCGCTCAGTATAATGCGCATTTTTGTGATACAGAAGTGCGCCAACCAAATACGTGTTTGAATCAAGGAGGATGATGACATGAGTATAATGTTAGGAGTAATCAAAACAAATGTAAAAAGATTGGAAATCAAGGATAGAGGTGGAAAAGTAGTTGGTTCCATCTCAATCGGAAAGAGCTCAGAGCAAGCGAAAAAACGTTTGCCATACAGCTACAAACAGATTTCCACTAGGCTTTTGCAGACCAAAAGTTCAGGAAGTGCACATCAAGTATTGATTAGTGCAAAGCAGAAGGTAGCATCTTTGCGCTTGATGTACAAGAATGGTGTGTACAATGATGATGAAGTGTTTGCTGCCCTGATGCATGCGCAGGCGATCACACGGGTGGCGAAAAAGCGCATGAAACACCTAGAGGAGGAAGAAAGAGTAGATAAAAAGGGTGGTTTGTGCGAGGCCGAATTGGAAGAGAAAGTCGAGGAGGCGTCAGAGAAACAAGTACACAAGGAAGACAAGAAAGCGAAAATGGACCTTCAGCGTATGCAGAAGCTTATGGAACAGTATGAGCGGATGATGGAGGAGGCTATGAAAGAGCTTGAGCGCTTGGAGGGTATGGATGAACTGTCTGAGGAAATGGGTCTTAATGGAACAGTCAGTATGGACCCAGAAGATCTGGAACTTATGAAAAAGAAGCATCGAGCTGATGAAATGCGGGGCATTATGGAAGCAGACATGAAATATCTAAAGTTTATGTTTGACAAGCTTGAGAAGGAGAAACAGAGCAATAGCAGCAGTAATTTTGGTTTGAATTTGGGAAACAGTAACAACAGTAATCAAGGGGTTTCGCTGCAATTGGGCGGCGTGGATATTCCTGTGGAGGCAGCGCCAGATGCGATGACCATTATTGAAGGTGGAGCCATTGACGCAGCGGTTTAATACAATTTTGTTGTTTCCATATATAATGCATTTTCAGTTATGTTTCACAAAATATTTTGATTTGAGCTAATCTTTCTGGCAAATTTTTGCTTGTTATGTTAAAATGAGAATAACAAGCAGGAAAGGAGCTGGTGGTATGTATAAAATTATCACAATGGAACGTGAATTTGCGAGCGGTGGAAATGAGATTGGCAGACGGGTAGCAAAAAAGCTGGGAATAGAACTGTACGACAGGAATATTTTGGTGGAGGCAGCGAAACGGCTTGACATTCCACCAATCTATATTGGAGATTTGGAGGAGACAGCGCCAGGCAGCATTATTTTCAACCTTTCTAAGACAGCGATTGGCGGCAGAAAGGACAATTCTAATTTGCCAATGTCTGAAAAACTGTTTTTGGAGGAGAAAAAGATTATTGAGGAAATTGTGGAGAAGCATGATTGTGTGATTGTTGGCAGATGTGCTTCTTTCATATTAAAAGACAGAAAAGACTGCCTGAAAGTGTTTGTGCATGCAGACAAGGATTATCGCCTTGAGCGTGCGATTCAGACGGAGAAGATTGAACCAGGGCAGGCGGAGGATTTTTTGCGGAAGTCAGATAAGAGAAGAAGCAGTTTCTACAACACCCATACAGGATGGAAATGGGGCGATCTGTCAAAGTTTGACCTGTGCTTGAACAGCAAGAGCCTTGGCATGGATAACTGCGTGGAACTTCTTGCAGGTATGATGCAAAAGTAAGGAATGGTGTTTCTAAGAACGAGTATACGATATACAGAAACAGTATGCGTATGCTCGTTTTTTTGCGATTTATAGTTATAATTCACACCTATGCCAGTTTTTGCCAGCTTATAAGTTATTGAGGGGGGAATTATAACAGATTTTGCACACAAAATGCTAAATGGCAAGCATTTTGGCGCATGATTTTTATTAGTTTGATGTAGGTGTGAAAAGTAACGTTTTATAATTTATTAATAAATAAAATGAAAAAGATTGTTGACAATAAAAACCGAAAGTAGTAAGTTAATATATGTAAATATTAGCACTCCATTACAATGAGTGCTAATAAAACGATAAACCGGATAGGATCATGAGAAGGGAGCGTGGCAGATTGGATTTAGACGAGCGAAAGCGAAAGATTTTGCAGGCGATTATCCGCAATTATCTGGAGACAGGAGAGCCGGTAGGAAGCAGAACGATTTCCAAATATACGGACTTAAATCTAAGCTCTGCTACAATCCGAAATGAAATGTCAGATCTTGAGGAATTGGGATATATTATACAGCCGCATACTTCAGCGGGGCGTATTCCTTCCGATAAAGGGTATCGCTTATATGTGGACCAGATGATGCTCGAAAAGGAAGAACAGCTCAGTCAGGCAACACAGGAAGTACGGGAGATGCAGCGAATGGTGTTGGAGCGTGAGGACAAGATGGAGGCAGTGCTTAAGCAGATGGCAAAGATGTTGGCTGCCAATACAAATTACGCTACAATGATCTCGGCTCCACAGGTTAGAGGAAATAAACTAAAGTTTATACAATTGTCCAGAGTTGATGCTAGACAGCTTTTGACAACGATTGTTGTGGAGGGCAATGTAATTAAAAATAGTATGATTTCTGTGGAACAGATGCTTGATGATGAAACGCTTTTAAAGTTGAATATTCTGTTGAACACGAATCTCAATGGCCTTCCAATTGAAGAGATTAATCTGGCAATGATATCAAAATTAAAGCAGCAGGCAGGAATCCATGCAGGAATTATCGCAGAAGTGATGGACGCGGTGGCGGAAGTGATCAAGGAAGGTGAGCATGTAGAAATTTATACAAGTGGTGCAAATAATATTTTCAAGTACCCAGAGCTTGCGGATAACCAGAGAGCAAGTGAGCTGATCACGACTTTTGAGGAGAAACAGTTGTTGCATGAGTTGGTACAGGACACGCTGACAGATGAGACTGGAACAGGAATACAGGTTTACATTGGCAATGAGACTCCAGTAAAAACAATGAAAGATTGCAGTGTTGTCACAGCGACTTATGAACTTGAGGAGGGCATGAAAGGAACCATTGGAATCATTGGTCCGCGACGCATGGATTATGACAAGGTGATTCGTACATTGAAGACACTAAAAAGTCAACTGGATACGATTTATAAAAAAGATGACGGGCACAGCGGGTAGGTTTAATAGATGTATGAAAAGAAAGGAAACGAGTGGTAGTGGAAGAAAAGGAATTGGATGAGGAAATCAAAAAAGAGGCAGATTCAGAAGAAGTTGATTTGGAGCAGATGACTCCAGAGGAGCCAGAATTAGAAACCGCAGAACCAGAAGCGGAGAATGTGGAGGAAGATACGACTTCCGAGACTGAGGCAGCAAAAAAGAAATCCTTTTTTGGCAGAGAGAAAAAAGAGAAGACAAACAAACTTCAGGAGAAGATTGATGAGCTTGAGGACAGAGTAAAGCGCCAGATGGCAGAGTTTGAGAATTTTAGAAAACGCTCTGAGAAAGAGAAGTCTGCAATGTTTGAGACTGGTGCAAAAAGTGTTGTGGAAAAGATTTTACCAATTGTGGACAATTTTGAACGAGGACTTGCGGGACTTTCTGAGGAAGAGCGCAAACAGCCTTTTGCAGAGGGAATGAATATGATCTACAAACAGCTTATCACAGAACTTGAAAAGCTGGAAGTAAAGCCGATAGAGGCAGTCGGATGCGAATTTAATCCAGAGCTTCACAATGCAGTGATGCAGGTGGAGAGTGAGGAGTATGAGTCAGGAATTATTGCCCAAGAACTTCAGAAGGGATACACATACCGTGATAGCGTTGTAAGACACAGCATGGTAGCAGTAGTTCAGTAAAAAATGTATTTTGATTAGACAGTAAAAAATGATTTTATATTTTATTAGGAGGAAAAAATCATGGCAAAGATTATTGGTATTGACTTAGGTACAACAAACAGTTGTGTAGCAGTTATGGAAGGTGGAAAACCGACCGTTATTGCAAATACAGAAGGAGCAAGAACAACACCTTCCGTTGTGGCATTTACAAAGACAGGTGAACGTCTTGTCGGTGAGCCGGCAAAGCGTCAGGCAGTGACAAACGCAGAGAAGACTATCGCGTCTATCAAGAGAGATATGGGTACAGACAATGGCAGAACAATTGATGACAAGCGATATTCTCCACAGCAGATTTCTGCAATGATTCTTCAAAAGTTGAAGGCGGATGCAGAGAGTTATTTGGGTGAGAAAGTTTCAGAGGCAGTTATCACAGTTCCCGCTTATTTCAATGATGCGCAGAGACAGGCGACAAAGGATGCAGGTAAGATTGCAGGTCTTGATGTAAAGCGTATTATTAATGAGCCAACTGCCGCGGCGTTGGCGTATGGTCTTGACAATGAGAAAGAACAGAAGATTTTAGTGTATGACCTTGGCGGCGGTACATTTGATGTTTCCATTATTGAGATTGGTGATGGTGTTATCGAGGTGCTTGCAACAAACGGTGATACACACCTTGGCGGCGATGACTTTGACAACAAACTGATTCAGTGGATGATTGATGAGTTTAGAAAGCAGGAAGGCATTGATCTTTCTGGAGATAAGATGGCAATGCAGAGATTAAAGGAAGCAGCAGAGAAGGCAAAGAAGGAACTTTCCTCTGCAACAACGACAAACATTAACCTTCCTTTCATCACAGCGACAGCAGAAGGTCCAAAGCACTTTGATATGGACTTAACAAGAGCAAAATTTGATGAGTTGACAAATGATTTGGTGGAAAGAACAGCAGTTCCTGTTCAGAATGCGTTGAAGGATGCAGGTCTCACTGCATCTGAAATTGGCCAGGTGTTGCTTGTAGGTGGTTCTACACGTATTCCGGCAGTACAGGAAAAAGTAAAACAGTTGACAGGCAAAGAGCCGAGCAAGTCTCTCAACCCAGATGAGTGCGTGGCAATTGGTGCTTCTATCCAGGGCGGTAAGCTTGCGGGCGATGCAGGTGCAGGTGAAATCCTTTTGCTTGATGTCACACCACTTTCCCTTTCTATCGAGACAATGGGCGGCGTTGCTACGAAGTTAATTGAGAGAAATACAACAATTCCTACCAAGAAGAGCCAAATTTTCTCAACAGCGGCAGATAATCAGACTGCAGTGGATATCAATGTTGTACAAGGTGAGAGACAGTTTGCTAGAGACAACAAGTCACTAGGACAGTTTAGACTGGATGGTATTCCGCCAGCAAGACGCGGTGTTCCTCAGATTGAAGTTACTTTTGACATTGATGCAAACGGTATCGTAAATGTGTCTGCGAAGGATTTGGGAACAGGAAAAGAGCAGCACATTACAATTACAGCAGGTTCCAATATGTCTGACGAGGATATTGAGAAGGCAGTGAAGGAAGCGGCTGAGTATGAGGCACAGGATAGAAAGCGCAAGGAAGCAATCGATGCGAGAAATGATGCAGATTCCTTTGTATTCCAGACAGAGAAGGCACTGAATGAGGTTGGTGACAAGATTGATGCGTCAGAGAAGTCTTCTTTGGAGGCAGATTTGAATGATTTGAAGGCATTTTTGGAGAGTACAAAAGATACCGAAATGACAGAGTCTCAAGTAGCAGAATTGAAGGCTAAGCAGGAAGCATTGATGTCCAAAGCACAGAACTTGTTCACAAAGATGTATGAGAATATGCAAGGCGGTGCAGGCGCAGCAGGACCAGATATGAGCAATATGAACGGTGCAGAGCAGCCGCAAGATGCAGGTGCAGCGGATGATGTTGTTGATGGGGACTACAGAGAAGTTTAATTCTGTATATATAAAGAAAGGCATGGATGAACATGGCAGAGCAGAAGAGAGATTATTATGAGGTGTTAGGCGTTGAGCGGGGCGCAGACGATGCCAGTATTAAAAAAGCATACAGACAGCTTGCCAAGAAATATCACCCGGATATGAATCCGGGTGACGCTGAGGCTGAGAAGAAATTCAAGGAAGCATCAGAGGCCTATGCCGTATTAAGTGATCCTGACAAGAGACGCCAATATGATCAGTTTGGGCACGCTGCATTCGAGGGTGGCGCAGGCGGATTTGGCGGTTTTGACTTCGGCGGGGCTGATTTCTCTGATATCTTTGGCGATATTTTTGGTGATTTCTTTGGCGGCGGCAGGAGCAGTTCTAGGAATAATGGACCGATGAAAGGTGCTAATATTCGTACCAGTGTTCGGGTTACGTTTGAAGAGGCAGTTTTTGGTATAGAGAAGGAATTAGAACTTAATCTAAAAGATACCTGTAAGACTTGCAACGGCAGTGGCGCAAAGCCTGGTACATCACCGGAAACTTGTCATCGCTGTGGCGGGCGCGGTCAGGTGGTGACGCAGAGTAAGACACCATTTGGCATTATTAGAAATGCGTCGGTTTGTCCTGATTGTGGTGGTTCTGGCAAGACGATTAAGGAGAAATGTCCAGACTGCCATGGAAGTGGCTATATTGCAGGCAGAAAGAAAATACAAGTGTCCATTCCGGCAGGTATTGATAATGGGCAGAGTGTGCGAATCCGTGATAAAGGGGAACCAGGTGTAAATGGCGGGCCAAGAGGTGACTTGCTGGTGGAGGTTGTTGTTGATAGACACCCAATTTTCCAGCGGCAGGATATGAATATATTCTCCACAGTTCCAGTGTCCTTTGCGGTGGCAGCACTTGGCGGTGAAGTTTTGATTGACACGGTGGATGGTAGAGTTGTCTATGATGTGAAGGCAGGCACACAGACAGATACGCGTGTAAGACTGCGTGGAAAGGGAGTTCCTTCACTCAGAAATAAAGATATCCGTGGAGATCATTATGTGACTCTGGTCGTGCAAGTGCCGGAGCGACTTTCGAGCGAGGCAAAAGAGCTTTTGCGCCAGTTTGATGCGGAGACTGGAAACAGCCTGGAAGCAGTCAAGAACATGGAGAAAAGCGATTCAAGCGACGAGAGGGACAAAAAAGAAAAGAAACGCGGATTTTTCAAAAAATAAAAAAGTATAATTCAAAACTTCTGTGCAATAGAGCAATTCAATGCTCTGTTATGCAGAAGTTTTTTTGTGCAGATTTATAATGTAGCCAAACCTCCTATGATACAACTTTGATGCAAAAAATATGCTTATTTGATGCAAGAACGATACAACTTTGATGATTTCAGGTTGTATGATAACAATAACAAAGGAACTGGAAAAATGAGAAATTTTACAGTTCTTGACAATAGAAGATTTTGAGAAAGGTGGGTTTAGGAATATGAAAAAATACAAAAGACTGTTATGTTTTTTGAGTGCATTGTTACTTTTATTTATGGTTCCGGCGTATCCAGTACATGCGGAGGAAGAGGAGGCTGTGCAAGAGGATAAAACGGGGGCACCATTTTTTTATGTGGAGACAGATGATGTCTCTGTGGACAGCTTTCCGCTCAAAAAGACCAGCGTGGTAGCGGACATTAATGGTATGATTGCTGATATCCATGTGCGGCAGTCCTATGCAAATGAGGGGAAAACCCCAATTAATGCCTGTTATGTGTTTCCGGCTTCCACTCGGGTGACTGTTCACGGTATGCAAATGCAGATTGGAGATCAGTTAGTCACTGCAAAGATTAAGGAAAAGGAAGAAGCCAAACAGGAGTTTGAGGAGGCAAAAGAGGAGGGAAAAAGCGCCTCTTTGTTATCGGAGGAACGCCCGAATGTATTTACAATGAATATTGCAAATATTATGCCCGGCGATCAGGTTTCCATTGATTTGCACTATACGGAGTTAATAACACCCACCGATGGAATATACCAGTTTGTTTATCCTACAGTTGTGGGACCGCGCTATGTGGGACCTGTCATTGATGACTGCGGAACGCGTGAGGAATGGACGGCGACGCCGTATCTGCCAGAGGGAACAAAATCGAAAGACGTTTACGATATTTGTGTCAATCTGTCCGCTGCTGTTCCAATCACAGATCTTGCAAGCCGTTCTCATGAAATTGTGGTTCAGTGGGAGGAAAATACAAAGGCGACAGTGTCACTTGCCGACGCATCTGATTATGCGGGCAATCGTGATTTTATATTGGATTATAAAATGACAGGGCAGGACATTACAACGGGATTGATGCTTAATACTGGAGAAAATGAGAATTTCTTTATGTTGATGGTACAGCCGCCAGAGCGTTGCAATATAGAGGATATTCCGCCGCGAGAGTATATTTTTGTGCTGGATGTTTCTGGTTCAATGTCGGGCTATCCTTTGGAGACAGCAAAAGAATTGATAAGGAATTTGGTGTCAGATCTTCGAGAGACAGATACTTTTAATTTAGTTCTGTTTTCAAGTGGAACAATGCAGATGGCCGATAAGTCTGTGGCGGCAAATGCGGAAAATGTTCAGAGAGCAATCAAGATGATAGATGAGCAGGAAGGCGGCGGTGGCACTGAGCTTGCCCCTGCGTTAAAGGATGCGCTTGCTATCCCAAGCGATAAGAATGTATCACGGAGTATTGTTGTTATTACAGATGGGTATATTTACGGTGAGAAGGAAATCTTTGAGATTATTCATAAGCATATAGGCGATACAGATTTCTTCCCGTTTGGCATTGGCAGGGGAGTGAACCGCTATTTAATCGAAGGAATCGCTAAGACTGGGCAGGGAGAGTCCTTTGTGGTCACAGAGAAGGAAGAAGCATCAGATACTGCTGAACGCTTTAAAACCTATATTCAGTCACCCGTGATGACAGATATTAAGGTGAAATTTGACGGATTTAATGTGTATGATGTAGAGCCCGTTGCTTTGCCGACATTGTTTGCGCAGAAACCGATAGTTCTTTTGGGAAAATGGCGTGGAGAACCATCAGGTACTGTTCGGATTACAGGGAAGACGGGAAGTAGTGACTATGAACAGACAATCTCAATTGCGGAACTGCTTGTGGATGAAACTGCTGTGGAGACAAAAGTGGTGAATGCAAATACAACAGACACAAAAACTGCTCATGTAAATAGCGCGGATATGAAAGTTGCCGCAAATGCGTCAAATATAGCGACTGCAACGCTTTCAGGGGCAAAGACTGACAATCAGCTTGTCTCAGCGGTTTCTCTTGAAGGGAATGTCTTAAGTTATCTGTGGGCGCAGAAGAGAATGGAGCGACTGACAGATTATGGGCTCAATGACAACAATCCAGATATAAAAGAAGAAGTGACACAGCTTGGGCTGACATACAGTATGCTCACCCCATACACGTCATTTATCGCTGTGACAGAGACAGTGCGCAATCCAGACCAAAATAGTAAGGACGTGAAACAGCCGCTTTCACTGCCATTGGAAGTTTCAAACTTTGCAGTAGGTGGTTATTTGTTTGGCTCGGAACCTTCAGAAATCCTTTTGATTGCTGGATTTGTACTGATTATGCTGTTACAACTGCCTTGCATTAGAAAAAAACTGCGCTTGTGGCAAGGAGGTTTGTCGTGAAAAAGAATCTAACAATCTATATCCCAGCGATTATAGTAGTACTTGTAGTTAAAATGTATTATCGCACAGCGGACAGTGAACAGCTCTTTTGGATACTGGCACCCACTACAGAGTGGGTGCAGATTCTAAGCGGTATTTCCTTTGAAAAGATTACACAGGTTGGCTATGTCAGCCATGAGCACCGTTTTATTATAGCTCCATCTTGTTCTGGTGTTCGATTTTTGCTTATTGCATTTATTATGATGGTCTTTACATTTGTTCCTATGGTAGATTCGCTTAGAAAGAAAGCTTGTTGGCTGGGATTTAGTGCTATATTCTCTTATATAACGACCATTTTTGTCAATGGAATTAGAATTACTGTCTCAATTTATCTGCCGCTTGCTTTAGTAGACAAGGAGATTTTACCAGCATGGATAACGGCAGAGCAGCTTCATACAATGATTGGTACAACCGTGTATTTTTCTATGCTTTTTGGTATTTATTATCTGGCAGGAAGACTTTGTAAACTGTTTTTATGCACACGGACGCGGAAAGGAAATATGCAGCGAAAGCTGCCCGCGTCCGGCGCGCGGGTAGAGGAAGAGAACTTCCCAACCCAATTGTACGTGGAAACAGCGCAAAAGAGTACTGTGAAACGGTTCCTAATACCAGTGTTCTGGTATTTTGCAATGGTGCTTGGGATTCCTGCGATTGGAAGGTGGTACCGCAGCGATTGGACAGGATTTTTACAGTATACAGTACTTGTGACAGGTGTTTGCATGTTGATTGTGTTGTTTATCTGGCTGGCAGGGCGGATGCGAACTCTTTTTGCAGATTGGTTGTTAACTTTCAAAAGTAGAGAGTGCGTAAAAGTAAAATTTTTGCGAGCAAAAGAGTAGGTTGAATAAATTTTAATAGTAATAAAAACTTCTGTGTGATATGATAAGTATATTATTGCACAGAAGTTTTTTTATGCACACGGACGCGGAAAGGAAATATGCAGAGAAAGCTGCCCGTGCAGAGGAAATATGCCGCTAAGGCGGCGCACGGGTCGCCCAGCGAGTAGGGGAAGCAGCCTTCTCTACTCGATTGTACTCGATTACACAGGAGGTTTTTATGAAGTGGAAAAAGTTTACGATTAAGACAATTACTGATGCGGAGGATATTATAATTAGCACATTGTATGACATTGGTTTGGAGGGGGCACAGATTGAAGATAAGATTCCGTTGACACCGTTGGAAAAGGAGCAGATGTTTGTGGATATTCTGCCCGATGGACCAGAAGATGATGGGATTGCGTACTTAAGTTTTTTTGTTGAGGAAAATAATGAGAATCCAGTAAATGCGGATGAAATAAAAGCAAATATTCATAGGGAGCTTGATGAACTTCGCAATTTTATGGATGTTGGCGAGGGAACAATTATGGTTTCAGAAACGGAGGATATTGATTGGATTAACAACTGGAAGCAATTTTTTCACCAGTTTTATATTGATGACTTGCTTGTGATTCCGTCATGGGAAGAGGTTGGACCCGAGGACAGAGACAAAAAAATTCTCCATATTGACCCAGGAACGGCATTTGGAACAGGGATGCACGAGACAACACAGCTTTGTATCCGTCAATTAAAAAAATATATTACACCGGAAACAGAGCTTCTTGATGTGGGAACAGGAAGCGGCATTCTTGCGATTATTTCATTGATGTATGGTATCAAACATGCGGTTGGAACAGACCTTGACCCTTGTGCGGTGGAGGCTGTTCGAGAAAATATGGAAGCGAACAGTATTGCGCCAGAATGCTTTGAGATGATGATTGGAAATATTATTACAGACAAGACTGTGCAGGATAAAGTTGGCTATAAAAAGTATGATATTGTTGTCGCGAATATTTTGGCGGATGTGCTTGTACCACTCACCCCAGTAATTGTCAATCAGCTCAAACCAGGTGGCGTGTACATTACTTCTGGTATTATTGATAATAAGGAACAGACAGTGCGTAGCGCGGTGGAAGCGGCAGGACTTGAAGTCGTTGAGGTTACTTATCAAGGTGAGTGGGTGAGTGTCACAGCGCGCAAATAAAATACGAATTAGATAGAATAAATACTTTTGGAGGAGAAGGACAAATGATAGTTGAAAATGAATTTCCAATTTTAGAGTACAGTACAGAACAAAATGCGGTGATTAATCCTGGATGGAGAGGAGAACAGGAAAAAGAACCTTTTCCGCGACTGTGTATTATGACATTTTTTAAGGAGGTATTTGATTCGTTTGTGGAACGGTATCATGGTGAGATTATTGGCACCTATATTTCAGAGATGAGAGCATTTCACACATATAAGCTTAATTATAAGGATAGGGAAATATGTATAGTCCAGGCGGTTGTGGGTTCTGGTTCTATTGCAATGATGACGGATTGGCTATACGGAGAAGGCGTTGAAGTGCTGTTGTGCTGCGGGGGATGTGGTGTACTCGCTGATATTCCGGCGGGGGATATTATCATTCCAATCCGCGCATTGAGAGATGAGGGGGCCTCTTATAAATATTTGCCGCCAAGCAGATATATTGAATTAAATGAGGAGCCTGTGAAAATTTTTGAACAAGTTTTGACAAAATACAAAATACCATATCTAAAATGTACTACATGGTCTACAGATGGATATTATAGAGAGACAAAAGAAATGGTAGAGCATAGAATAAAACAGGGGTGTCAGGCAGTAGAGATGGAGTGCTCTGCCATGGCGGCAATCGCGAAATATCGCAATAAAGTTTTTGGACAGCTTTTGTACAGTGGAGATATTTTAGTGGGAAATGAAGAATATGATGATAGAAGCTGGAACGCAAATCTTTCCGCGCGCAAAACAATCTTTCAAGTGACACTGGAAGCGCTATTACGATTTTGAGTTGGTATATTTAAAAATTTATTGATAGATATTAAGAATAGAGGTAGAGTTCATGTATCATTTTTTTGTGGAGCCTTCTCAGATAAATGACAAGCGTATCATTATCACAGGTGATGATGTAAATCATATTAAGAATGTAATTCGTCTCAAAGTGGGAGATGAAATCAGTGTCAGTAATGGAGTGGATGGTAGAGATTACCGATGTGGAATTGAGGAAATTACAGAGATAGAGGTGGTGTGTTCTCTTCGCTTTATTAAGGAGGATGGTGTGGAACTGCCGACTAAAGTATATCTGTTTCAAGGACTGCCCAAAGGAGACAAGATGGAGTTTATCATTCAAAAAATGGTGGAACTTGGTGTGTATGAGATAATTCCTGTTGCCATGAAGCGCTGTGTAGTAAAATTTGACGCAAAAAAGGTAGTGGCAAAAACGGCACGCTGGCAAGGCATTGCAGAGGCGGCTGCCAAGCAAAGCCGCCGTGCTATTGTGCCGAGGGTGCGTGAGGTTATGAGTTATCAGGAAGCTTTGCTATATGCAGAACATATGGATGTTAAGCTGGTTCCCTATGAAATGGAAGAAACGCTGGAGGGAGCATCTGGTATGGAAGGTACAAGGCAGCTTATCGACCATATAAAACCAGGGCAGTCAGTCGCTATCTTTATTGGTCCCGAGGGCGGATTTGAAGAACGTGAAATTCAGGAAGCTATGGAGTGCGGCATGAAACCTATCACATTGGGCAGAAGGATTTTGCGCACAGAAACAGCAGGTATGACAGTTATGGCGTGGATTTTATATCGATTGGAAATTTAGAACGTTTGTTTTATTGCGCAAATATTGTCGTTCTGCTATGATGAAATATGTCGTATAAACATGATTTTGAATCACAACAATAGCAAAAACTGCATATTTATATAAATATGAGAACTGTTCTATGTAATATACGTTTGAAGGTGTGAATATGATGGAAGTTTATCTTGACAATTCGGCGACGACCAGATGCTTGCCGGAAGTCGCTGCGCTCATGACACGAATCATGTGTGAGGAGTATGGAAATCCCTCAAGTATGCACAAAAAAGGTGTGGAGAGCGAAAAGTACGTGCGCTATGCGAAAGAAGTTATTGCGAAATGCATGAAAGTACAGGAAAAGGAAATACTTTTTACATCAGGTGGAACGGAGTCGGACAATATTGCGTTAATGGGTGGTGCATATGCCAATTGCAGGGCAGGACGGCATATTATAACGACACGTATAGAGCACCCAGCAGTTTTGCAGACTTGCGCTTATCTTGAGGAGCAAGGCTTTGCCGTGACGTACCTTCCTGTAGATGCAAAAGGTGTGATTTCACTTGCTGATCTTGAACGTGCAATGACTCCAAACACGATTTTGGTATCAATTATGCATACCAACAATGAGGTTGGGGCTGTGCAACCAATTGAGCAAGCAGGAGAATTGATTAAACGCATAAATCCCAATACACTATTTCATGTGGACGCTGTGCAAGGTTTTGGGAAGTATAGGATTTACCCGAAACGCATGCACATTGACCTGCTGTCTGTCAGTGCCCACAAAATACATGGGCCAAAGGGTGTTGGATTCCTTTATATCAATGAGAAGGCAAAAGTGCGCCCGATTATCTTTGGCGGTGGGCAGCAAAAGGGAATGCGCTCTGGCACGGAAAATGTTCCAGGTATCGCAGGAATGGCGAGGGCTATCGAGGAGATTTTTTCTGATTTTGATGAAAAGATAGAGTACTTATATTATCTCAAAGAACGCTTTACAAAAGGCGTGAGTGCTTTGGAGGGCATTCGACTGAATGGCCCTGCTGGACGTGACGGCGCGCCGCATGTGGTGAGTGTCTCTATACAGGGAGTACGCAGTGAAGTGATGTTACATGCGTTGGAGGAGAAAGGAATCTTTGTGTCCGCGGGCAGTGCATGTTCGTCAAATAAGCCATCGATATCGGCGACGCTAAAGGCAATTGGCGTTGAAAAACAATATCTTGACACGACGCTGCGTTTTAGTTTTAGCTTGTATACGACAGAAGCGGAGATTGATTATACTGTGAAATGCTTAGGTGAGTTGTTGCCAATGCTCAGAAGATACACTCGTAAATAGCATGAAAAATATACTGGCGGTCGAAAAGACTGTAGAAGAACATTATGGAGGAAAATATGTACAGATCATTTTTAATAAAGTACGCGGAGATTGGCGTGAAGGGAAAGAATCGATATCTGTTTGAGGATAGATTGTGCGATCAAATTCGCTATGCACTGACGCGCTGCGAGGGTACATTTGAAGTCACAAAATCTCAAGGAAGAATCTATGTCAATGCACTTTCTGCATTTGACTACGAGGAGACAGTGGAACAGCTAAAAACCGTGTTTGGTGTCACAGGCATTTGCCCTGTTGTTCACGTGGAGGATGAGGGATTTGAAAAGCTCTGCGCAGACGTTATTAGCTATATTAATACCGTGTATTCTGACAAGAAGTTTACTTTTAAGGTGGAGGCACGCAGGGCACGCAAAAATTATCCCAAAAATTCTATGGAAATCAATTGTGATATTGGGGAAGTGCTGCTGGATGCATTTCCAGAGATGCGCGTTGATGTGCATAAACCAGATGTTCTGCTGCGCATAGAGGTACGCGAGAAAATATATATTTACGCAACAGTCATTCCGGGTCCCGGCGGGCTTCCTGTCGGGACAAATGGAAAGGGTATGTTACTTTTGTCAGGTGGCATTGATTCTCCAGTGGCGGGTTACATGATAGCAAAACGCGGTGTGAAAATTGATGCGGTATATTTCAATGCACCACCCTACACAAGCGAGCGAGCGACGCAGAAGGTAGTTGACCTTGCGCGGATTGTTTCAAAATACAGCGGTCCAATACAGTTGCACATTATCAATTTTACAGATATTCAATTGTATATTTATGACCAGTGCCCGCATGATGAGCTCACAATTATTATGCGTCGCTATATGATGCGGATTGCGGAGGAGATTGCGAAAAAAAACGGCTGCCTAGGATTGATTACAGGTGAGAGTATTGGACAGGTGGCTTCCCAGACGATGCAGTCACTGATGGCGACAAATGATGTGTGTACCATACCAGTTTACAGGCCGCTAATCGGGTTTGATAAGCAGGAGATTATAGAAGTTTCGGAGAAGATTGATACATATGAGACATCAATTCAACCCTATGAGGACTGTTGTACAATCTTTGTGGCCAAACACCCTGTTACCAAACCCAATCTCAATGTGATACGGATTCACGAGAGAAATCTTGATGAAAAGATAGATGCGCTGGTAAAGACAGCACTGGAAACGGACGAAGTGATAGAGATTGTATACAAATAAATTTGTATATAAATAAATGCGCGTAACAAAAACCGAGTGCACGAAAATATACACTCGGTAAATGCCCATATTGGACAAGATACGTTATAATTCAGCATCAGGACTTTGCATTTACTGCAAAGTCCGTGAAATAACGTAGCGGTTGAGATGCATCAAGCCGCCACGAAGTGGTTTTGCATGGCTTGATGCTTGTAACAGAAAGCAGAAGGCTGAACTGTTACCAAGATACAGTTATGTATCTGCATGAAACTATGATACTAAGTATGGTTTCAATACTTCCATAATCTCATCTGTGCCGCCCTCTGCATGGATATTTAAATCGATAGGCTTAGACAGGTCTAAGCTAAAGATACCCATGATAGACTTTGCATCAATAACGTATCTGCCTGAAACAAGGTCAAAATCATAATCGAACTTTGTGATATCGTTAACGAAAGACTTTACCTTATCAATAGAGTTTAAAGAAATCTGAACTGTTTTCATTCTGACTACCTCCTTTTTATTATCCCTTCTTTTTAATAATAAAGGGAAACAGTGGAAAAGTCAACTAGAGATAAAAAACAGTTATAATGAAAATTGACGAAAATAAACTAAAAATATGTACAAATTGACATTGGTGAAAAAATTTTGTGTGTATTAAAGCGCAATCTTTGTGTAATATGATTTTTTGGAAGAGAAAGGACAACCATAAAAATGAAAACAGTAGCATATCACAACTTGGGTTGTAAAGTCAATGCCTATGAGATGGATGCCATGCTTGAGTCACTGCGGCAGCATGGATATCAGATTGTGCCGTTTGAGGAAAAAGCGGATATTTATATTGTGAATACTTGTACAGTCACAAATATTGCAGACAGAAAGAGCAGGCAGATGCTGCACAGGGCAAAAAAAACCAACCCTGAGGGAATTGTCGTGGCGGTTGGCTGTTATGTCCAGACCGACACGCAAGCTGTGGAGGTGGACAACGCTGTAGATCTTTTAATTGGAAATAATAGAAAAAAAGATTTAGTTGAAATATTGGAAAACTACATGAATGGTGTGATGCAGGAGGGCGTGATTGATATTCACCATGCGTCAGAGTATGAGGAAATGCAGATAACATCTACCACAGAACACACACGGGCTTATATCAAGATACAGGACGGGTGCAATCAGTTCTGTACATACTGCATGATACCATATGCACGGGGGCGTGTCAGATGCCGGGCAAAGGAGTCTATCCTGGAGGAAATCAAAGGACTTACGACAGCGGGATACAAAGAATTTGTGCTGACGGGAATCCATATTAGTTCTTATGGTATGAAAGAACTTTTGTTCTTGATGCAGGAAATAGATATGATAGAGGGGGTGGAACGAATCCGCCTAGGCTCGCTTGAACCGCGCATTATCACAGAGGACTTTGCAGAAGGGCTGTCTGTGCTTACACATCTTTGTCCCCATTTTCACTTGTCTCTTCAAAGTGGCTGTGACAGTGTGTTAAAGCGTATGAACCGCCATTACACAGCGAAGGAATATCTGGTGGGGGTCCAATTGTTGCGTCAGTATTTTGACAATCCGGCAATCACGACGGATGTGATTGTTGGATTTCCAGGAGAGACGGAGCGAGAATTTGAAGTTACCAGAAGCTTTGTGGAGACTGTCAGATTTTATGAAATGCATATTTTTAAGTATTCTAAGAGACAGGGTACCAAAGCGGCTGTGATGCCAGATCAGGTGCCAGAGAACATCAAAACCTACAGGAGTAATGTGCTGCAGGCTATTGAGCAGCGGGACTCAAAAGCATTTCGCGCGTCTTATATCGGAAAAAAGGAACAGGTGTTATTTGAAGAAAAAAAGACTATTGCAGGAAAGGAATATTGGATTGGACATACAAAAGAATATGTAAAAGTGGCTTGTGTAGCGCAGGATAAAATGCTGGAAAATCAATTGATTACAGAAAAAATCAAGGGATTTCTCCAAGAAGATATATTGATAATATAATGAGTTGGATATTTTTTATTTTGTGCTAACTCTTGAATTTTGGACAGAATTAAGTTATGATAAATACAACAGTGCAAAAAATACGGAAGCTCATCAATTGGAAGGAGCATAGAGAATGGAAGATTTAACACGTACACAATTTATACAGTTAATGCCGGAGGATCTCGGAGAGACTGCCTCGGTCAAGGATGTGATAGCTTCTGTCTATGCTGCTCTTACAGAGAAGGGGTACAATCCAGTGAATCAGATTGTTGGTTATATCATGTCAGGGGACCCAACTTATATCACAAGTCATAAGGGCGCGAGAGCGATGATTATGAAAGTGGAGCGGGACGAGCTTGTGGAGGAGATGCTTCGCTCCTACATTCATAATGCAGGTTGGAACAAAACAGGACGGTTTTAAGATAGATTGGCCGATATGGAGAGATACATGAGAAAAATGGGACTAGATTTTGGGTCGAAAACAGTGGGGGTTGCAGTGAGCGACCCACTGCTGATTACAGCCCAAGGGATTGAGATTGTACGCAGAAAGTCTGAGAGCAAGCTTCGTCAGACTCTGTCAAGGATTGAGGAATTGATTATAGAGTACGAGGTAGATGAAATCGTGCTGGGGTATCCTAAGAATATGAATGACACAGAGGGAGAACGGGTGGAAAAGACACTTGCCTTCAAGGAAATGCTGGAGAGAAGGACAGGTCTTGATGTACAACTGTGGGATGAACGTTTGACCACGGTCGCAGCAGATAAAGCGATGATAGAAGCCGGTATAAGACGTGAGGAGCGGAAAGAGCACGTTGACAAGATAGCGGCAGTTTTTATTTTACAGGGATATTTAGACTATCTGAAAAATAAGGAAAGGTTTGGACAATAAGAATGGAGAGAATTGCCTTTAAGATGGATGGGGAAGATGCAATGGTAGATTTTTATGTACTGGAGCAGACAACCATTGGAGGGGTGACTTATATTCTGGTGACAGATGCGGAAGAAGAGGATGATGGCGAGGCATATATTTTGAAGGCTTCCCCCGAAGCAGATGGCGATGAGCAGGTTTACTGTATGGTGGAGAATGAAGAGGAACTTGCGGCTGTGGCGGGTGTTTTTGAAAATATGTTGGATGGCATCGACCTGATCGAATAAAAATATGATAGGAGGTTTATTTTGAAACAGAGCAAACAACAAAATACGGCAAAGCTGAAGATTATACCTTTGGGAGGTCTTGAGCAGATTGGAATGAACATTACTGCCTTTGAGTATGAAGACAGTATTGTTGTGGTGGATTGCGGTCTGAGCTTTCCGGCAGATGATATGTTGGGGGTGGATCTCGTGATACCGGATATCACTTACCTGAAAAATAATCAAGACAAGGTGAAAGGATTTGTGATTACACATGGGCACGAGGATCATATCGGCGCGCTGCCATACGTACTAAAGGATCTCAATGTGCCGGTATATGCCACAAAGCTGACGATGGGAATTATCGAGAACAAATTGACAGAGCACAATCTAATTCATAATGTACGCAGGAAGGTGGTTAAATTCGGGCAGAATATCAATCTTGGCTGCTTCAGGATTGAGTTTATTAAGACAAATCACAGTATTGTGGATGCGGCTGCACTGGCGATTTATTCGCCAGCGGGCATTGTGGTGCACACAGGTGATTTTAAGGTGGATTATACTCCTGTATACGGTGATGCGATAGATTTGCAGCGCTTTGCAGAGCTTGGCAAAAAGGGCGTGCTTGCATTGATGTGTGACAGTACTAACGCGGAGCGGCAGGGATTTACACCCTCTGAGAAAAAGCTGGGTCCAGTTTTCGATATGCTTTTTGAGGAACACAAAAAGACTAGAATTATCATTGCGACTTTTGCGTCCAATGTGGATCGGGTACAGCAGATTATCAACACGGCGGATAAGTTTGGCAGAAAAGTGGTAGTTGAGGGCAGAAGCATGGTCAACATTATAGAGACGGCTTCCAATCTCAATCGCATCAGTATCCCAGAAAATACGGTGATTGATATTGAGCGTCTAAAAAATTACCCAAAGGACAAGACTGTCATAATTACTACAGGAAGTCAAGGAGAGAGCATGGCAGCGCTCAGTCGTATGGCAAGCGGTATGCACAAAAAGATTTCGATTGGAAAAGGTGACACAGTTATCTTTTCGTCCAATCCGATTCCTGGCAATGAGAAGGCGGTCACAAAGGTCATTAACGAGTTGTTTAAAAAGGGCGCGGATGTGATTTTTCAGGATACACATGTCTCTGGACATGCCTGTCAGGAGGAAATTAAGCTTATTTATACGCTCACAAAGCCAAAATATGCGATTCCAGTACACGGAGAATATAAGCATTTAAAGGCGCAGGCAAAGATTGCAATGGATTTAGGTATCGATAAAGATGATGTCTTTATTTTGCAGTCTGGTGATGTGTTGTCACTGGATGATAACAGTGCGAGCATTACTGGAAAGGTTCCGGTTGGCGCAGTGCTTGTGGATGGGCTTGGCGTTGGTGATGTCGGCAATGTGGTGCTTAGAGACCGACAGCATCTTGCGGAGGATGGCATTTTGATTGTGGTGTTGTCGTTGGACGGCGCATCGGGCGAATTGCTTGCAGGACCAGATATCGTCTCAAGAGGATTTGTGTATGTCAAGGAGTCGGACGAGCTGCTTGACGAGGCGCGGAAACTGATTGAGAAAGGAGTGCTTGGCTGTCTTAAGAAAAATATTACAGATTGGGGCAAGATTAAAGGGACGATCAAGGATACGCTGAGTGAGTTTGTGTGGAAAAAGACGAAGAGGCGCCCTATGATACTTCCGATTATTATGGAAGTATAGTAACAGTTCAGATAGGTATTTGCACTTTGCTGCAAATACCGTAAGACAACGTGGTGGCTGCAAGCAAAAATCCATCGCCAAAGGCGATTTTGCATGGATTTTTGTCCGTAACAGTGAAGGTATCTGAACTGTTACGAAGTATAAAATAGCTTTGCAGGCAGGGAGGAAAGGGTATGAATGTAAAACAGCTATTGGGAGCAGTTTCTGCGACAATCATTAAGATTGCAGTTGCAGCGGTAATTATTGTTGCGGTATTCCGGCTTGCTGTGTACGCATATGATTTCGGATATCAGGTATTTGCAGATATGCCTGTGAGTGAAGGAGAAGGCAGAACAGTCAGTGTGGTGATATCTGAGGGACTAGGAAACAGAGAGCTTGCCAAGATGCTTGAGCAGAAGGGGCTGGTCAATGATGCGAACGTGTTCTACATTTATGATCTGCTTTCTGATTACAGGAAAAAAGAGTTAAAACCGGGTACTTATGAGTTGAGTACAGCGATGAATGCTGAGGAAATACTTGAAATACTGTGTGACGAGAGCGAAGAGCAGGAAGAGAAGTGAATCGAGTAGGGGAAAATTTCCCCTACTCGATTCACTTCTCTGTGGAGGAAAATGATGGATGAGAGAATGTTGACGTTTATACACTCGTTTGACAGCGAGAAACCAGCGTACCTTGATGCGCTGGAACGTTATGCGAGAGAGACAAATGTACCGATTATTAGACCGCAGATGCAGAGCCTTTTAAGGCTGTTGGTCACATGGGGGCGCCCTATAAAAATCTTGGAGGTTGGGACGGCTATAGGGTTTTCGGCGCTCTTGATGAGTGAATATGCGCCTGCTGGGTGTCATATTACAACAATTGAAAAATATGAAAAACGAATCCCAATTGCGAAGGAGAATTTTGAGAAGGCGGGAAAAGCGGATTGCATTACACTTCTTGAGGGAGATGCTGCTGAGATATTGGCATCAATAAAGGATGACGGTGCTTTTGACTTGATTTTTATGGATGCAGCGAAGGGGCAGTATATCAATTTTTTGCCCGATATCCGGCGATTATTATCGCCGACAGGTCTGCTAGTGTCGGACAATATTCTACAAGATGGGGAGCTGATAGAATCCAAATATGCGGTGATTCGCAGAAATCGCACGATTCATAACAGAATGCGTGCCTACCTGTATGAGCTAACCCACTGTGAGGAACTTGAGACAACAATATTGCCGATTGCGGACGGGGTGGCGCTCTCCGCAAAAAGAACTGCAAGAAAAGTGAATAGTATGGGAGATAAAAAAGTATGAATAAGATAAGAGCAAAAAAACCAGAGCTTTTAGTGCCAGCGAGCAGTCTGGAAGTGCTAAAGACAGCGGTGATATTTGGTGCAGACGCCGTGTATATCGGCGGGGAGGCGTTTGGGTTGCGCGCTAAGGCAAAGAATTTTTCAAGCGAGGAGATGGCAGAGGGAATTTGTTTTGCACATCAGCATCATGCAAAGGTATATGTGACAGCCAATATCCTTGCGCACAATGATGATTTGGAAGGTGCAGAGCGTTATTTTGCGGAATTGAAGGAGATGAAGCCAGATGCGCTAATTATTTCGGACCCAGGAATGTTTCTGATTGCGCGGGAGATCTGCCCAGAAATAGAAATTCATATTTCCACGCAGGCAAATAACACAAATTATAAAACATATCAGTTTTGGTGGCAGCAGGGGGCGAAGCGTGTTGTGTCGGCAAGGGAGCTTTCCCTCACAGAAATTAGAGAGATTCGAGACCATATTCCAGAGGAGATGGAGATAGAGAGTTTTGTTCACGGAGCGATGTGCATTTCTTATTCTGGAAGATGCCTGCTGTCTAATTACTTTACAGGGAGAGATGCAAATCAAGGGGCATGTACGCATCCGTGCCGTTGGAAATATGCAGTGGTTGAGGAGACGCGCCCGGGAGAGTATCTTCCGGTCTATGAGAATGAGCGTGGAACCTATATTTTTAATTCCAAGGATTTGTGTATGATTGGACATATTCCTGAGTTAGTGGGCGCAGGAATAGACAGCCTGAAAATAGAGGGACGTATGAAAACAGCACTCTATGTAGCTTGTGTGGCGCGCACATATCGGAAGGCAATAGATGATTTTTTTGCGTCAGAAGAAGTATATCGTAAAAATATGGATTGGTACAGGGCTGAGATAGCGAAGTGTACCTATCGTCAATTTACAACAGGTTTTTATTTTGGGAAACCAGATGAACACACGCAGATCTATGATAGCAATACCTATGTCAATGAGTATGTGTACCTTGGCATTGTGGAGTCGGTGGATGAGCGCGGGTATGCAAGATTCGAGCAGAAAAATAAATTCTGTGTGGGAGATACGATTGAGATAATGAAACCGAACGGGTGCAATATTCATACTAAAGTGCTTGCTATGTACAATGAGGATGGGGACGCGGTGGAAAGTTGTCCACATTCGAGACAGAGATTGTATGTGGCGCTTGCGGACAGACCAGAGGTGTATGATTTGATGCGCGTGGAGGCTGTGAGATAGCAGTTTGTTTCTTTCGATAGAAATAATTTTCAAGAGACTGAGGAGGACAAAAGCGTGGCAGCGAAAACAAAGACAAAAGAGGTTTCTATGGAGGAGGCTTTGTGGAAATCAGCGGATAAATTGAGGGGTTCGGTAGAACCATCTGAATATAAGCATGTGGTTTTAAGTTTGTTTTTCCTAAAATTTGCAAGTGATAAATTCGAGGCTCAGAGGACGAGAATTATTGCGGATGGTATGGAGAAATTTGTGGATAATATTGCTTTTTACACAAAAGACAATGTGTTTTATCTGCTGCCGGAAAGCAGATGGACTTATATTATGGAGAATGCCAAGCAGGATGATATTGCGTTAAAGATAGATACGGCGCTTTTTACGATTGAGAAAACAAACCCAATTTTAAAGGGTGCATTGCCGGATAATTATTATTCCCGATTGCAGATTGATACAGTCAAATTGGCGTCTTTGTTAGATGAAATCAATAAGATTGATACTACAAAAGATAAAGAGAACGATATTATTGGTCGTATGTATGAATATTTCCTTAGTAAATTTGCGATTGCAGAAGGCAAAGGGAAGGGAGAATTTTATACGCCCAAAACGATTGTTAATTTAATAGCAGAGTTGATAGAGCCTTATGACGGGACACTATATGATCCATGTTGCGGTTCGGGTGGTATGTTTGTACAGTCTATAAAGTTTATAGAGGCGCATCATGGGAACAAAAAGAAAGTTTCTATCTATGGACAGGAGTATACGAATACTACTTATAAACTGGCGAAGATGAATCTGGCAATTCGGGGAATCTCAGCGAATCTTGGAGAAATGGCGGCAAATACATTTACCAATGATCAACATAAAGATTTGAAGGCAGATTATATTATGGCAAATCCGCCGTTTAATCAAAAAGAATGGCGTGCCGCTGATGAACTGATAGATGATGCTAGATGGAATGGATATGAAGTGCCGCCGACAAGTAATGCAAATTACGGGTGGATATTAAATATTGTGTCAAAAATGTCACAAAACGGAGTTGCGGGCTTTTTGCTTGCCAATGGTGCATTGTCTGATGATGGAACAGAGTTGAAAATCAGACAAAGATTAATTGAAAATGATTTGGTAGAAGCAATTCTGATATTGCCGAGGAATCTTTTTTATACGACGGATATCAGTGTAACGCTTTGGATTTTGAATAAGAATAAAAAAGAGCGTACAGTGGATATGAATGGAGTAGAGAAACACTATCGCAATCGGGAAAAGGAAATACTCTTTATGGATTTGCGACAGATAGGAAGTCCATATGAAAAGAAATACATAGAATTGACAGAGGCGGATCGGGCAAAGGTGGTTGAAACTTACCATAACTGGCAGCAGGCAGGGTATGAAAATGCTTATGAGAATATACCAGAGTTTTGTTATTCTGCTGGATTTGACGAGATAAAAGAAAAGGGATTTACCCTTGTGCCAAGCAGATATATTGAGTTTGTGAATCGGGATGAAAATATTGATTTTGATACGAAGATGAAAACGCTTCAAAGCGAATTACGAGAGCTATTGATACAGGAGGAAAAGTCTAAAGCAGACCTTTTGGAAGTGTTTAAGGAGTTGGGGTATGAAATCGAATTATAGGAAATTAGGAGAATATATTCGACAGGTAGATATAAGAAATAAAAATTTGAAAGTATCTCGATTATTGGGAGTAAGTATCAGCAAATCTTTTATGGAGTCTATTGCAAATACAGTAGGAACAGACTTTTCAAATTATAAAGTGGTTCATAAGGGACAATTTGCATATGGACCAGTGACGTCAAGAAATGGCGAGAAAATATCAATAGCATTGTTAGAAGAAGATGAATGTATTATTTCAAGTTCCTATATAGTATTTGAAATCATTGATGAAAATGAATTACTGTCTAAGTATTTAATGCTGTGGTTTAGTAGACCAGAGTTTGACCGTTATGCTCGTTTTAAATCACATGGAAGTGTAAGAGAAATAATGGATTGGGAAGAGATGTGTAATGTGGAATTACCTGTTCCAGATATTAGCAAGCAGAGAGAGATTGTGAAAAGTTATAAAATAATATCTGATAGAATAGAGCTTAAACGGAAGATAAATGATAACTTAGCGAAACAGGTGTCTTCAATATACCAAGCATGGTTCGAGGATTTTATCCCTTTTGATGGTCTTTGTCCATGCTCATGGAATCAAGGCTCCCTGGCAGATGTTGCGATAATCACAAGTGGAAAACGGCCTCCAATGAAATCCACTGAAAAAACAGATATAGCTGCCATTCCTCTTGTTGGAGCAGCATCGGTAATGGGATTTACTACAGAGGCCAATCATACTGATAAAATTCTCGTTACTGGTCGTGTCGGAACGCATGGTGTGGTTCAACGATTCAATTCCCCATGTTGGACATCTGATAATACTCTAGTTATTACTAGCAATTTTTATGAGTATACATATCAGATCCTACAAAGAATCGATTACCATTCTATGAATCGGGGTTCTACTCAACCACTGATTACACAAAGCGATATAAATAAAGTAGCAATTCTTATTCCAGATCAGAAGGTTCTCAAAAGGTTCGAGACTCTTGCTGGACAGCTTATGGCTCAGTATGAAGTAAACCTGCTAGAAAATAGTAAACTCGCTGAATTAAGGGACTTTTTATTAACAAAACTTTTGTCTGATGAGTTTAATGTATCCAACATTGGTTACTAAGCCTAACTAAATTTTGATTGATATATCAATATGAATTTGCTATAATACTGTTATGGGTACTGCCATAACGGTAGGCGGTTAGTCCTTCAACAGAGAACTGTGATCTCTGATTACATAGGAACTGTAGAAAAATAACTGACACATCTTGACTTGTCTATTTCTCCGATTACGCATGTCAAAAATCCTCGCCGTAGCCCGCTACGACTACGTTTTTTGACATACCTTCTCGAAGAAATATCCTACGCAATTTGTATCATTTATTTTCCTACAATTCCTAGAAATCTGCTTGCAGAAATTTCACTAGGGAGGACATTGCGTATGCTCACCATCGAAAGCTTCATTGCAGTCATTAGTTTATGTGCGGCTTGTTTTAGTCTTGGCTATTCGATTGGTAAGGATAGTAGGACAAAAAAATAACCGCCCAAGCCTCGCAAACTTAGCGGTTATTTTAACACTATAAATGCGGATTAACCGTCTATCGACAGTGCCTTTTATAATGTTATATTATCACTGGTTTGCGAATATGTCAATATTGCGATTGACGAAGAACAGAATACATATAATTCGTTACAATTTGCACCCATGCCAGATTTCGTATTGATTTATGATGGTTTGGTGTCAATTGCAACAATTGATGCACACAAAATGCCACAAAGCAGGCTCCGACACCATGCAGCAAGTGCAAGGTGTGAAAAGTAACAGAATATTGCGATAAAGATTTTTATAAAATGTAAATACAGGAGAAAAATGATATGTCATTTAACGAACACGCATTAGAACTATCTATCATAGAACTTTTACAAAATAAAGGCTACATTCATCAAACCGGCAGTGAATTGTTACGTGAAAAATCGGAAGTTCTGATAGTAGATGATTTAAAAGAATATTTGCGTACGCAATATGCTTCGGCTGCTCTGACAGAAAGCGAGATTGACAGCATTATTCTCTCTTTGCGCACTGTAGGCGGAACGTTATATGAAGCAAACAAAACAATTCTGTCCGTGATAATAGACGGATTTGTGTTCAATCGTGAGGACAGAGAAAAGAAAGATATATTTATTGAACTGATAAACTATAGAGAACCAAAAAAGAATATTTTTAAGATTGTAAATCAGTTAGAAATAGAAGGATACAATTATCAGCTTCGTATTCCTGATGGCATTATTTATGTGAATGGACTTCCTCTTGTAGTATTGGAATTTAAAACCGCAATACAGGAAAACACCACCATAATGGATGCATATACGCAGTTGACAGTCAGATATCAGAGAGATATTCCAGAAATTTTCAAATACAATGCATTCGTGGTTGTCAGTGATGGTGCAAACAGTAAGTATGGTTCTTTATTCACACCATATGAATTTTTCTATGCTTGGAGAAAGGTTCATGATAATGACAAGGAAATGGATGGCATCAATTCTTTGTTTACAATGATAGATGGTCTGTTTGCGCAGGACAGGCTTCTTGCAGTAGTAAAGAATTTTATCTACTTTCCTGATTCTACAGACAGCAATTTGAAAATAGTGTGCCGTTATCCGCAGTTTTTTGCAGCTAATAATCTGTATGAAAATGTGAAAGCACATATGAAGCCGAATGGCGATGGCAAGGGTGGTACATATTTTGGGACGACTGGATGCGGAAAAAGTTATACTATGCTGTTTCTTACTCGTATGATTATGAAAAGCAGTTATTTTAAAAGTCCTACCATTTTAATTATAACCGATAGAACTGACTTGGACGACCAACTTTCCAAACAATTTGTTGCGTCGAAACAATTTATTGGCGACAACAATATAATAAGCATAGAGTCAAGGGATAAGCTGCGCGAAGAATTACAGGGCAAGCCAAGCGGTGGGGTATATTTGACTACAATACAGAAGTTTACGGAAGACACACAACTTTTGACAGACAGATATAATGTGATTTGCATTTCAGATGAGGCACACCGTTCACAGATTAACCTTGATATGAAAGTAAAGGTTACAGATGATGGCGTAAATAAAACATATGGTTTTGCCAAGTATCTGCATGATTCTTTACCAAATGCAACTTATATTGGTTTTACTGGCACGCCGATTGATGCTACAGTGGAAGTGTTTGGAGATATTGTCGGACATCCATATACCATGACAGAGGCAGTGAAAGATGAAATTACAGTAAATCTTGTTTATGATGGACGGGCGGCAAAGGTAACATTGCGGGAGGACAAGCTGCACGAGATTGAAGAATATTATGATAAGTGTGCTAGTCTTGGAGCATCAGAAGAACAGATAGAGGAAAGTCAGAAAGCGGTAGCGCATTTAGCTACGATTCTTGGTGATCCAGACAGGCTCAAAGCAGTGGCAAAAGACTTTATATCACACTATGAAAAAAGAGTAGAAGAAGGTTCGACAGTTGCGGGCAAGGCAATGTTTGTATGTGCAAACAGACTGATAGCCTATGCGTTTTATCTGAATTTGATGGAGCTTCGTCCAGAATGGAAAGAAAAGAGGAAAGCGCCGGAGGGTGTGGAATTAACGGAGAAAGAGGAAAAGGAATTAAAACCGATAGAGAAAGTGCGCCTTGTCATGACAAGAAATAAAGATGATGAAAAAGAGCTTTATGAAATGTTGGGTACAAAAGAAGACAGGAAGGAATTGGACAGGCAGTTTAAGAATGTAAAATCCAATTTTAAAATAGCGATTGTAGTAGATATGTGGTTGACAGGATTTGATGTGCCATGTCTTGATACGATTTATATTGATAAACCAATTCAGCAGCATACACTGATACAGACAATTTCCAGAGTCAATCGTGTCTATGAAGGCAAGGACAGAGGATTGATTGTCGACTATATTGGCATCAAGAAAAACATGAATGTTGCGCTTCGCAAATATACAAATTTTGAGAAAGAGGAACTCGATGACGTTTGTCAGGCAGTGACGATTGTTTTGGATCAGCTTGAAGTGTTAGACCAGATGTTTCATAATTTTAATGCAAAGGATTACTATGTGGGAAGCCCAGTTGAACAGTTAAATTGCCTGAACAGAGCAGTTGAGTATGTGCAGTTGACGCAGGATTTGGAAGTTCGATTTATGGCAGCAGTGAAGAAGATGAAGCAGGCATTTAGCCTGTGCAGTTCCAGTGAGCAGTTTACCAGTGCAGATATTGAGAAAGTGCATTTTTATCAGGCGGTGCGTTCGATACTGTTTAAGCTGACGAAAGGCGATGCACCAGATACTTCTCAAATGAATGCCAAAGTTCGCAAGTTGTTGGATGAAGCAATACAGTCTGATGGCATTGAGGAATTATTTGAGACGGGAAAACACATAAATATTGATATTTTTAGTGATGAATATATGGCACGAATTGAAAAGATTCCTATGCCTAATACAAAGATTAAAGCATTGCAGAGACTACTGTCCTATGCAATTGAAGAGTTTAAAAAAGTAAATAAAATCAAAAGTATTGAATTTGCCGAGAGAATGAAGGCGGTTGTTGAAATCTATAATAATCGAAGGAAAGATGAAGCATTTGCAAATGAGGTTCTTGATGATGTGGCAAATCAGCTTGCGGATTTAATACAGGAATTGAAAACGGAAAGAAATTCGTTTAAAAACATAGGCATTGATTATGAGGAAAAAGCCTTCTATGATATTTTGTTTGCAGTATCGAAGAAGTATGAATTTGAATATCCGAATGATAAAATGATTGCATTATCGAAAGAGATTCGGGCAGTTGTGGACGATAAAGCAAAATATACGGATTGGTCTACCAGAGAGGACATCAAAGCAAATCTGCAGGTGGATCTGATTATTTTACTTGATAAATATGGCTATCCGCCGGTTACGATAGATGATGTTTATAAAGAAGTGTTGGAACAGGCGGAGAATTTTAAGAAATATGCAAAATAGAGTTCAATTTCTTAAATGAATCTTTGCTATATAATGAGGGCAATTGTGAGGAATAAGTGAATATATAGCATGAAAGGCAATGATAGGTATTTATAGTTATTTATAAGGATTTTTGAAATAAAAGCAATATATTTTAAAATAATAGCGCACAAGAGAAATATTTTTTTGTGCGTTATTTTTTTATGCACACGGACGCGGAAAGGAAATATGCAGCGAAAGCTGCCCGCGTCCGGCGCGCGAGTAGGGGAAGTAACCTTCTCTTGCTCGATTGTGCACGTTGATGCAGAGAAACTATGCCATTACATGGTATATCAGCGAATGCAGACAAATATTCGGAATATTATTAAAAGTAAAATTTTTCTGAAAATTGTTGAAATAAAAGTTGACAAACTGCTAGAACGCTGTTAATATAAAAACATAAACTTTTGAAACAACAGAAAAATGAAAAACAACACTTTCAAATCAAAAGTAGTAGTTGAAGAAGTTGTAAAAAATGGTACAATGAAAGGAGGAACACAGTATGAAGCTGAGAAACGAAAAGACATAGATTTATGGGAGGTAGTAATATGGATGCAATGGAGCAGCGCAGGAACATGATTGTAGAGCTGGTGAATCAGAACGGGAATATTAGTTTTGCTCAGCTAAAGAAGAAGATTCCCCAGATATCTGAGATGACACTGCGCACAGATTTAAAGGCTCTTGATGAGGCGAAACGAATTGTGCGGGTGCACGGTGGTGCGAAGTCCGTGGATGTTGTCATTGGAACAGATGATATGTTGAGTAGACGACAAGTGCGAAACATCGAGGCAAAGCAGTTCATTACGCAGAAGGCGTTGGAGTTTTTGCGGAAGGATACAACGATTTTTCTGGATTCTGGCAGTACAACAACAATGCTCGCTGCCAACATTCCAGACCAGTCCAGCTTGATTTACACCAATTCCCTGACATGCGCGATGGAGCTTGGAAGGCTGACAAAGCCAAGTGTACATGTGCTCGGCGGCAAGATGAACCAGTACAGTATGAGCGTGTGTGGGATACATACGATTCAGGAGGTACAGCGAATTAATTTTGACCAGGCGTTTATGGGCGTTACCAGCTATTGTGATCAGACAGGATTTAACTGTGGCGTGGATGAGGAGGCTGTGTTGAAAAAGACTGTTATGCGTCAGGCAGAACAGGTGATTGTGCTGATGGATTCCTCTAAGATAGGGGTAAAGAATACGTATTGTTTCTGTGAATTGAGTGATGTGGACATTATTATTTCAGATGACAATCTTCCAGAGGAATTTCTTGAGGATTGTAGAAGACGTGGAGTGCAAGTTGTCTAAGCCAAATCAGGAGACGAACCCAGTACAGTTAAATGAGGTTTGATATGAAAAATGGTGTTCAACGTTTTGGCAAATTTCTCTCGGCAATGATTATGCCGAACATAGGTGCGTTAATTGCGTTTGGATTCCTCGCAGCGTTTTTTAACGGAAGCGGGTGGATTCCTCACGAGGGATTTGCAACAATATTTTCAGCAATTTTAGTTTATTTGATTCCGATTCTGATCGCCTCGACGGGCGGGAAGCTAATCGGAGAGGAGCGAGGCAGTATTGTCGGCGCGATTGCGGTTGTCGGTGCAATTATGAGCGACCCGAATACGACAATGCTGATGGCGGCAATGATGATAGGACCATTGTCAGGCTTCTGTATCAAAAAGTTTGACAAAGCTATGGAAGGACATATGCCAGCCGGCTTTGAGATGTTAATCAATAATTTCTCCGTTGGTATTATTGGCATGATTCTTTCCATGGTGAGCTATCTTGTTATTGGCCCACTGATGAACCTGATTTTGGCAGTGTTGACAGCGGGGGTCAATGTCCTGGTGGAGCATAGTATGCTACCGTTAATTGCGGTGTTTATTGAACCGGCAAAGGTACTGTTTCTAAACAATGCGATCAATCATGGTATCTTTACGCCGATTGCCACAGCGCAGGCAGCAGAGACAGGCAAGTCCATCATGTATATGTTGGAGGCAAACCCAGGACCTGGACTTGGTGTACTGTTGGCGTACATGTTCTTCTGTGAGGACAAAAAGACAAAGCAGTCAGCGCCAGGAGCAGTTATCATTCACTTGCTGGGTGGTATTCACGAGATTTATTTTCCTTATATATTGATGAATCCACTGGTGATTATTGCGCCGATTATCGGCAATATCGCAGCAATTTTCTGGTATAATATGACTGGAGCTGGGCTGGTTGGACCGGCATCGCCAGGTTCGCTTATCGCATATCTAATGATGGCGTCGCGGGACAGCATGATTTCTGTCATTGTGGGTGTTGTGATTGCAACGGCAGTATCATTTGGCATTGCATCTGTGATAATTCGCATGTCTAAGGGAAAGAGCCTTGAGGAAGCGCAGGCGGAAGTGGCGGACAGAAAAGCAGAGGCGAAAGGGATTTCTGGTAATGAAGTCAAAAAAGCGGAAGGAGTCAAGAAAGTTGTATTTGCATGTGATGCAGGAATGGGTTCATCCGCGATGGGAGCGACAAAGTTTCGCAATCGAATCAAAGCACAGCGCCCGGATTTGACGGTGATCAATACATCGGTGGACAATATTCCGGCGGACTGTGATATTGCGGTGGTTCAGATTACATTGGTGGAACGTGCGAGAAAGTCTGTTCCGCAGGCACAGATTGTGACACTGAACAACTTTTTGGCGGACCCGGCACTTGATTCATTATATGAACAATTAACGCAAAAACAGGAAAAGGCGACAGGATTACAAGAGGAAGTTGCCGCAGAACCCTTGCCAATACAGACAGAAAATGCAGAAAAACAAATTTTAGTGAAGGGCGGTGTAAAATTAAATCTTCCACCCGTCTCAAAGGAACAGGCAATACAGGCAGCAGGAGAACTTTTAGAAAGACTAGGATATGTTGACAAAACTTATGTTGATGCGATGCAAGAACGCGAAAAGCTAGTGTCTACCTATATGGGTATGGGTGTGGCGATTCCGCATGGTACTTCGCAGGCAAAGGACACAGTAAAAAAGACTGGCATTGTTTTAATGCAGTACCCAGAAGGCGTTGATTTTGGTGATGAGAAGGCGCAGTTGGTATTTGGCATCGCAGGCATTGGAGACGAGCATTTGGATTTATTGAGTAAAATCTGTGAGATGCTAGAGGATGAGGAAATTTTGGAGACATTAAAGACAACAGATAATATAGAGTGGATATTGGAACGTTTGAATTAGGAGCTGTTAAGAAAGAACTTGGTGATTATTAACAGTTCTTTAGAAGGAGGAAGGCATAAAATGAAAGTGAAAGGCGTTAGACTACATGGAGCACATGATATCCGACTGGAAGAATTTGAACTTCCAGAGATTCAGAATGACGAGATACTGGTTAAAGTTGTGAGTGACAGTATCTGCATGTCAACATGGAAAATGGTGCAGGCAGGCAAGGACCACAAGCGTGTGCCAGAGAATGTGGCGGAGCACCCAGTTATTATTGGACATGAGTTTACAGGCGATATTGTCAAGGTTGGCAGCAAGTGGAAAGACCAGTTTCATGAGGGAAAGAAATTTGCACAACAGCCCGCAATTCCGGGGCAGATGGAATCTCCAGGGTATTCCTATGAATTTTTCGGTGGGGCGGCGACCTACTGCATTTTCCCGAATGATGTTATCGAGAAGGGGTGTATCTGGGAGTATGATGGGGACAGCTATTTTGAGGCATCGCTCGGTGAGCCGATGAGTTGCTGCATTGGTGGATATCACAGCAACTATCACACAGAACATCTCTCTTATGAGCACAAGATGGGAACGCTTGCTGGCGGTAATATCTTGATTCTCGGCGGATGCGGACCAATGGGACTCGGTGCTATCAGCTATGGTCTTGCATTTGAAAATAAGCCCAAAAGAATTGTTGTAACTGATATTAATGACGCTAAAATTGCGCGCGCTAAGGAAGTGATTTCAGAGGAAGAAGCAAAGGAAAAAGGGGTTGAGCTGCACTATGTCAACACAGCAGGAATGGAGGACCCCGCCGCAGAGCTTCGCGCCATCACAGAAGGTGTTGGATATAGTGATGTTTTTGTATATGCACCGGTGAAAAGTATTGCGGAGATGGGTGATAAGCTTCTTGCGGTGGATGGCTGCCTAAACTTTTTTGCAGGACCTACAGACACACAGTTTTCAGCAAATATGAACCTCTACAATTGTCACTATGCACGAACGAAAATTATGGGATCGACAGGCGGAAACACGGACGATATGAAAGAGGCTATTGCAAAGTCAGCAGCGGGAGAAATCAATTCGGCAGTGATGGTGACACATGTCGGAGGCATTGACTCTATTGTTGATACCACAAATAATCTGCCCAATATACCAGGTGGCAAGAAACTTGCCTATGTTCAGTTTAATATGCCAATGACAGCAATTGAGGATTTTGGCAAATTGGGAGAAAAGGACCCATTTTTCAAGGAACTGGATGCGTGCTGTAAGCGCAACAAAGGGCTGTGGTCAAAAGAGGCAGAGGATATGCTGTTTGAACATTTTGGAGGGACACAGGCATGATATACACTGTAACATTTAACCCATCTCTGGATTATATTGTATCTATGGATAGTTTCGAGATGGGCAGAACCAACCGCACTATCGGGGAGCAGATGTTCCCCGGTGGCAAGGGAATTAATGTATCTATTGTTCTGAATAACTTAGGGATAAAAAATACGGCTCTTGGTTTTACAGCGGGGTTTACAGGGGACCAGATAGAGTGCGAAGTGCGTAAAATGGGGCTGCTCACAGATTTTATTCATTTGGATAAGGGGCTTTCCCGCATCAATGTCAAGTTGAAGGATTATGACGGAACGGAGATAAACGGCATGGGACCGGATATTGGACAGATTGATGTGAATGAGCTGTATGCGAAGCTAGATCGGCTTGTAGCGGATGATATTTTGGTATTGGCGGGCAGTATTCCAAATAGCTTGCCAGATTCCATTTATAGTGACATTCTTGCGCGGCTTCAGAAAAAAGGTGTTTTGTTTGTGGTGGACGCGACAAAGGATCTGCTTTTAAATGTCTTACAATATCAACCATTTTTAATAAAACCGAACAATCATGAGCTGGGAGAAATCTTTCAGGTGACATTGAACACAAGGGAGGAAGTTGTTCCCTATGCGAAGAAGCTTCAGGAAAAAGGTGCGCGCAATGTGCTGGTGTCTATGGCGGGACAAGGAGCAGTTCTTGTAGATGCACTGGGCGCAGTACATATGCTTGCAGCACCGGAGGGAAAGCTTGTCAATGCAGTGGGCGCAGGGGATTCTATGGTTGCAGGATTTCTGGCGGGCTGGACGGAGAAAAAAGACTATGCGTATGCATTTCGGATGGGAATTTCTGCTGGCAGTGCAAGCGCTTTCTCCGAGCTGCTGGCGACAAGGCAGGAAATAGAGCATGTGTTAGCAAAACTTAAAGATTAATGGAACTAAGAACCTTGGAACAAAGGATTTAGAATAAGGGACTTACAATTAAGAGATTAAATATTTAGAGATTAAAAAAATTAGATTAAGAAAGGAATTCACTATGAAAGAATTTACATATGTCATTACAGATAAAGAGGGTATTCATGCACGTCCAGCAGGCGAGTTGGTAAAGTTGGCAAAGAGCTATGCATCGTCAGTAGCCGTCATAAAAGAGGGAAAGAAAGCAGATGCAAAGAAAGTTTTTGGGCTTATGGGGCTTGGTGTCAAACAAGGTATGGAAATTACAGTACAGGTGGAAGGCGAGGATGAGGATACAGCGGCAGCAGCTTTGGAGACATTTTTAAAGGATAATCTATAGGAGAACTATATGGCAGAGGAATTATTGGGAAAAAAGTTTTCGGGCAAAACAGTATACAATGGTATCACAATGGGCAAAGTGTTGGTTCTGCGCAAAGATCAAGAACGGATTAGAAGGACAAGAGTCGAAAATCCAGAACAGGAGATTGAACGGGTTGAGAGCGCTGTTGATGTGTCAAAACAGCAGCTTGCCATGCTCTATGACAAGGCTGTAAAAGAAGTTGGCGAGTCCAGCGCTGCCATATTTGAAGTGCATCAAATGATGCTTGAAGATGAAGATTATCTGGATGCTATTTATCATGTAATACGGACGGAAATGGTGAATGCAGAGTATGCGGTGGCAGTCACAGGGGATAATTTCGCCGGAATGTTCGCTGGAATGGATGATGATTATATGCAGGCGCGCGCGACGGATGTCAAGGATATTTCTGCGCGGCTGGTGCGAAACCTGTCAGGGCAAGGCAATGTGGATTTTTCCACAATGGAACCATCTATTATAGTGGCGGAGGATCTAAGTCCGAGCGAGACAGTACAGATGGACAAAAAGAAAATATTGGCGTTTGTGACAGTGCATGGTTCTACCAATTCTCACACAGCGATTCTTGCCCGCATGATGAGCATTCCGGCATTGATTGGAGTGCCAATGGATTTGAATGAGATTCAGACAGGGATGATGGCTGTTGTTGATGGGGCAGCAGGTGAGATCATCTTTGCGCCAACGGAGGTTCAGTGCAGCGAGGCGGCGCAAAAAATTGCAGACGAACAGGAAAAATTGCGTCTACTGCAAGAACTGAAGGGTAAGAAAAATGAGACGAGCGATGGCAGGACAATCAATATCTATGCAAATATTGGCAGTGTCAGTGATGTTGGATATGTGCTGGAGAATGATGCTGGCGGAATTGGACTTTTCCGCAGTGAATTTTTGTATCTGGGGCGCGATAATTTTCCGTCAGAAGAGGAACAGTTTCAGGCATATAAACAGGTTGTACAGACAATGGGAAAGAAGAAGGTCATTATCAGAACGCTTGACATCGGCGCGGATAAGCAGGCAGATTATTTCGAGCTTGGCAAGGAGGACAATCCAGCGCTTGGGTACAGAGCTATCCGTATTTGCTTGAAACAGCCTGAGATTTTCAAGACGCAGTTGCGTGCGCTTTTGCGTGCGGCGGCATACGGTAATCTTTCTATTATGTATCCGATGATTATTTCTGTCGAGGAAGTAAAACAGATTTATGCTATTGTGGATGAAGTGGAAGAAGAGCTAAAACAAGCGCAGATTCCATATCGTATACCAGAGCAAGGTATTATGATTGAGACTCCGGCGGCAGTGATGGTCAGTGATGAACTTGCTGCGCTGGTGGATTTCTTTAGTATCGGTACAAATGACTTGACGCAGTATACACTTGCAATTGACCGACAGAATCAGCGATTGGAGGATTTTTACAATCCGCACCACAAAGCGATTCTGCGCATGATACAAATGGTGGTGGACAATGCGCACAAATGTGGAAAATGGGCAGGAATCTGCGGTGAACTTGGCGCGGATACACAGCTTACGGAAATGTTTGTAAATATGGGAGTGGATGAATTGTCCGTTGCGCCGCCCATGGTATTAAAAGTGCGGGAAAAGGTACGGGCAATGTAACGACCATGGTATAAAATAACAAAAAACGGGCTTTCTTGGAAAAATGAACTATACAAAATGTGCAAATTAGAGATTTTTTCAAGAAAGTCTTGATTTTTTGTCTGAGATATATTATTGTATAAAAAGCAAAAGGAATCAGACACTAAGATTTAAATTTAAATTATGATATCGCGAACGAAGGTGTTCCAAAAAAGAAATATCTCTTTTTTTGGAACTTTTTTACTTATAGAGGCGGGCGTTATTTCACACGAAATATGCGTTATAGAGCATAACTGGCGGGAAGGATATCATGAAGCATAGAAAGCGAGGAAATCAATATGAGCGAAGCATTAAATGTGGAAAAAATCTTTGGTGAGAAAGTCTTTACCGTTGAGAAGATGAAAGAGAGACTTACCAGAAAAGTTTTTCTGGAAGTAAAGCGAGTTATGGACTATGGCGGAGAGCTTTCCATGACAACAGCAGAGGTTGTGGCAAAGGCAATGAAGGATTGGGCTGTGGAGAATGGTGCGACACATTATACACACTGGTTTCAGCCCCTGACAGGTATTACAGCAGAAAAACATGATTCGTTTGTATCACACCCTGATACAGAGGGCAGGATGCTGATGGAGTTTTCTGGAAAAGAGTTAATTAAGGGCGAGCCGGATGCTTCCTCGTTTCCGTCAGGCGGACTTCGCGCAACGTTTGAGGCGAGAGGATACACAGCGTGGGATATTACTTCCCCGGCATTTTTGAAGGAATCTGGCTGTGGTGTGATTCTCTGTATCCCGACAGCGTTCTGTTCTTATACGGGGGAAGCACTTGATAAGAAAACACCGCTTTTGCGTTCTATGGAGGCGTTGAGTGAGCAGGCGCTTCGCATTGTAAAATTGTTTGGCAACAAGGAAGCGACAAAAGTTACAGCATCAGTGGGACCAGAGCAGGAGTATTTTTTAGTTGACAAGGACCTTTATTTACAGAGAAAGGATTTAATGTTCGCAGGACGCACACTGTTTGGGGCACCGGCTCCAAAAGGGCAGGAAATGGAGGATCATTATTTTGGTGTTATCAAGGAGCGTGTCGGGGCATATATGAAGGACTTGAATGAGGAGCTCTGGAAGCTTGGTGTCACAGCAAAAACGCAGCACAATGAGGTTGCGCCTGCGCAGCATGAGTTAGCGCCAATCTATGAGACAGCAAATATTGCAGTTGACCACAATCAGCTTGTGATGGAGGCGATGAAACGCGTCGCTTACAAGCATAATTTGAGATGTTTACTTCATGAGAAGCCTTATGCGGGCGTGAATGGTTCTGGTAAGCACAACAATTGGTCTATCACGACAGACAACGGAGAGAATCTGCTAGATCCGGGCGATACACCAAATAAAAATATTCAGTTTCTATTAGTGCTTGCCTGTATTTTGCGGGCAGTGGATCGCCACGGTGATTTGCTGCGCCAGTCGGCGTCCGATGTGGGAAATGATCACAGACTTGGAGCGAATGAGGCGCCGCCAGCAATTATCTCTGTTTTTCTTGGAGACCAGCTTGAGGACGTTGTGCGTCAGCTTGTGGAGACAGGAGATGCAGCGAAGGTAAAACAGGGTGGAAAGCTAGAGACAGGTGTGTCTACGCTTCCTGATTTTGAAAAAGATGCGACGGATAGAAACAGAACATCACCGTTTGCGTTTACAGGTAATAAATTTGAGTTTCGTATGGTTGGTTCAGCGGACTCTATTGCCAGCCCGAATACAACTTTGAATGCAATTGTCGCAGAAGCATTTTGTGAGGCGGCTGACAGATTGGAGAAAGCCGAAGATTTTGACTTAGAAGTACATGATATTATCAAAGAATATATGACCAAGCATCAGAGAATTATTTTCAATGGCGATGGATATTCCGATGAGTGGGTTGCGGAGGCAGAACGGCGTGGACTTCCTAATATTAAGTCTATGATTGAGGCAGCTTCTACGATCACGACAGACAAGGCAGTTGCATTGTTTGAAAAATTTGGTATTTTTACAAAAGTAGAGCTGGAATCACGCGAGGAGATTATCTATGAGACATACGCCAAGACAATTAATATTGAGGCTCTCACAATGATTGATATGGCAGGTAAAGATATTATTCCGGCGGTTGCTTCCTATGCGGGAGATCTTGCAAATACAGTGATTGCGGTTAAGGAAGCTGGCGCTTTGGCACAGGCGCAGACAGAGATGCTCACAGAGGTGGATAGTCTTCTGGCAGAGGCGAAGAAAGCGCTTAACACATTGAAAGAAGTGGAGGCGAAAGCGTCTGCAATCCCTGACGCAAAGGAACAGGCATTCTACTACAAGGATATTGTTAAGAAGGCAATGCAGGCGCTCCGTGCACCGATAGATCAGCTTGAAATGATTGTGGACAGCACAATTTGGCCGATACCTACATATGGAGAACTCATGTTTGAAGTATAAGATTTGTACAGAAATTGAGCAGGGAAGATAATTCTTCCCTGCTTGGTTGTGTGGAAGGGGGATTCCAGCACATTTAAGAAGTTTGAAATACATCAACGCTTGCAATCATATCTTTTGACAGAGAATTGAGAAATTTTGTCTTTTCGGATATATCCCCCAATTCCTGATAGATATTTTCAATCGATGCCATCATCTCCTCAATACTTGCAGAATTTTCTTCGGAGTGTGAGGCAGAATCCTGTACGACAGTTACAGTTTCAAAGCGAATATCTTCTAGCTTTTTAGAATTTTCCATAATATTGTCCATGCCAGATGCTGACTGATCAATATGGTTGCAGACACTGCGGAAGATTTCGCTCGCTTTCTGAATATTTTGTTCCTGTTTTTCTATAATAATTTGAACTTCCTTCACACGGTCAAGAGAGTGTGTGGAATTGGTATTGAGATTTGTAATCATTTTCTGGATTTCGCCTGCAGCGTGGTTGGACTGTTCGGAAAGCTGCTGTATTTCTGAGGCGACAACAGAAAATCCCCTGCCATGTTCGCCTGCGCGTGCCGCCTCAATACTTGCGTTTAGGGAGAGCAAGTTTGTCTGGGAGGCAATTGCGGTAATAAGTTCTGTTGTCGAGCCGATTTTGGCGACAGATTCATTTGTTAGGCTGGTCTGCTGTGAGAGGAAGGAAATGGATTCCTTTACGCTGCTCATCACATCATTTAGCTGCGCAACTTGTTCTAGCGCGCCAATAGCATCTGTTTTCATTGTTCCAGATAGTTTATGTAACTCTGTAATTTGTGTGGTGTTGTCTATAATCATCTCTCCCATAGCGGTTACATTGCTGTTTGCCTGATTTGCATCTTCTGTCTGTGTTGTGCAGCTAACTCCCATTTCTTGCGCGGCGTTGTTTACTTCGCGCATGACTTGATATACATTGTCGGAGATGTGTTCAATCTGGTTTGTCTCCATGCCAAGCGCCTCACTTTTAGCGCGAATGTTTAGGACGATGGTGCGCAGCGCATCCGTTAAATTTACAATATTTTTCGCCAAGTCGCCGATTTCATCTTTGCGCTTTAAAAGGTTTGGATGGACTTCAATCTGCAGTATACCATTTGAAATGTTATCGAGAAGCTCCATATTCTTTTTTAGAGCGGATATAATATGGTTGACCAAAAAGTAGGCAATAACAGTTACCAGAAGGAGCATACACAAGATAATGAGCAGAAATTGAATCCGAATCTTGTTGATAATTACAGAGACAGTTTGCTGTGGTGTGCCAAGGAAGATCATGCCGACAACTTCCTTGGAGCCTTCCTGATAAATTGGTGTGTAGGACACAATATATTTTTGTCCCAGAATTTCAATGTTCCGGTCCTGATAGGTTTCGCCGTTTTTAAGTACGCGTTCTATCACGTCTGTTGAAGCGCGGGTATTGATTTGGCGGTCGCCGCGCTCATTGACAATGGACGTGAGGATTCTGGTATCTCCCCAGAAGATAGTGACGTCTATTCCGGTGTTTTGTTTAATATGGTCCACAATGTTTACAGCCTGCGAAATGTTGAGTGTGTCACCTTTCCAGAGCATTCCATTTTCGTCCATACGGTATGCGCCGCTGTTCCCTTCCTCAAAGATGTCACGCACAGCAAGTGTCGTTGCCTGCATTCCAATGTAAGCTTCGTCATAGATACCGTTTGCAATTCGGTCCGCCGCGACAAGGAACATGGTGATGCCTAGCACAAGAACTGGAACAAGTGACAGCGCAAAAATTTTTCCTTTTAATTTCATGATGTAATATCCTCCAAGCATTGAAACTGCCTTGGTGTAAGACAATTTCTTCTAATAGTTGCGTGATAGCTCTGTTTTTATTATACGATTATCCTTTAAAATACAACAAGTGTCGATTCTTCGCAAAAAGGGTTCTTTTTTCGCATCTTAAAATTTATCGCTTAATGCAGGTCATCCGCTTGGATGACAGCTTACCAATTCAAAAAAGCAGCTTACCGCGAAATCATTGCGGAGAGCTGCTTTTTTTCGTATGATGGATATGGCGCAAGGGAAACAAGCTGCGTACATGACAGGCGTTTGATAAGGCGAATGGAAGAGAAGGAGGCAGTTAGATGGAACCAGTAATTCAAGTGGAAGGGTTAAAAAAGTATTTTGGTGATGTGAAGGCAGTGGATGGTATTCGTTTTCAGGTAGAGCAGGGGGAATTGTTTGGTTTTTTGGGGATTAACGGTGCAGGCAAATCTACGACAATTAATATGCTTTGCACCCTGTATCCGCCCACTGCGGGAGAGGTTAAAATCTGTGGTTTTTTGGCAGGGAAAGACGACGAGGAGATCCGAAAGCGAATTGGGGTAGTCTATCAAAATAATTGCTTGGATGACAAACTTACAGTCAAGGAGAATCTGCTGATTCGGGGGAGTTTGTATGAGAAAAATAAACGAAAGCTGACAGCCGATATTGAGCGAATCTGCAGTGTCTTGGATTTGGAGGATGTATATAATAGAAGATTTGACAAATTGTCTGGCGGGCAGAAGAGACGATGCGAAATCGCGCGTGCACTGATTAACGCACCGCAAATTATGTTTTTGGATGAACCGACCACAGGGCTTGATCCCGCTACAAGAAAAAGGGTGTGGGAGTCACTAGAGAAGCTGCGGCGGGAGGAGAATATGACAATATTTTTGACAACACATTATATGGAGGAGGCAGCGCGGGCGTCCCATATTGCTATTATGGATGCGGGACACATAAAGGAGTATGGAACACCATTTTCATTGAAAGAAAAATATGCAAAGGATAAGCTTAAGCTGTATTCTGGTTCGTCAGAATTGGAAGAACGGCTTGATAAATTACAGACAGCATACAAAAAGAAACAAGACTATTTTGTGATACCTGTGCCCGAAAGCATGGCGGCTTTGCCAATACTAGAAGGTGTGCGCGGGTTGATTGACGGTTTTGAGATGATTCAAGGTTCGATGGATGATGTCTTTTTGAATGTCACAGGGAAAACATTGGAGGGGTGAGTATGAAAACAGTAGTTTGCTTGTCAAAAAGAAATATAAAAATGTATTTGAGAGATAGAGTGTCGGTGTTCTTTTCTATTTTGTCTATGTTGATTGTGCTGGCGTTAATGGTTATCTTTTTGGGAAATATGAACAGTGAAAATATAGTGGAGGCACTTGCACAGTTTGGGGGTGTGCGCGATACAGCCGCAGATGAAAAAAATGCGGATTATCTCATACAGATGTGGACGCTTGCTGGAATTTTAGAGGTGAATGCGGTTACTATCACACTGACGGTTATCGGAATTATGGTGCAGGATGAGGCAAAGGGCAGACTAGCGAGCTTTTATATGGCGCCTGTCAAACGGATTCAAATTGCGCTGGGATATATCTCTGCATCGTGGCTTATTGGAACAGTGATGTGTGTGTTGACATTGGCAGTTGGAGAAATCTATATGGCAGTGTGTGGGCACTCGTTTCTTCCTATTGCAGATTGGATACAGCTATTTGGAATGATTGTGGTCAATACGCTGGTGTATGCATCGCTTTCTTATCTGTTGGCGCTGTTTATCCACAGCGAGAGCGCGTGGAGTAGTATTTTTACCATTATAGGAACACTTGTCGGTTTTGTGGGCGCAATATATTTGCCAATGTCTATGCTGCCAGAAGGCGTTGGAAAGGTCTTGAAATGTCTGCCAGTTCTGCATGGGGCAGCAATGATGCGGACAGTCTGTACAAAAGATGCCATCGCAAAGACATTCAATGGTCTTCCAGCGATAGCGGGTGAGACATTTCGAGAACAGATGGGGGTGTCTGTCTTTGTAGAAAAAGGTGGTGTTTCTACAGAAATATCATTGCGGTCACAGCTTCTTTTTCTAGTAATATATGCTATAATAGCAATTGCAGTGTCAGCGTTGGTGAGCAGGCGCCGCAGGCTGCAAGACCGCTGAAAATAATCGGGCAACGGGCGAATGGGAGTTTGAGAATAGAGATGAAAGTTACGATTACAGAGCCAAAGGACGGAGAAGAGGATGAGATTATTATTCGCTGTCGCCATCTGGACAAACGACTGATGAAGTTGATTTATTCCATAAAAGCAGGAGAGGACAAGATAACAGCCCTGCATAATGGCAATTATTTTCAGGTGTCTCCAGAGGAAATTTATTATTTTGAAGCGGTGGACAATAAAGTTTTCTTATATTTGGAAAAAGAAGTTTATGAGACGCGGCGTAAGCTCTATGAGTTGGAGGAACTTTTTCAGGGCACAGATTTTTTCCGTGCGTCAAAGTCTTGTATTGTCAATCTTGCGAAGGTGAAAAGTTTAAGTCCGGCTTTTCATGGGCGTTTTGAGGCACTGATGAAAAATGGCGAGCGGGTGATTATCTCAAGGCAATATGTGCCAATATTAAAAGAAAAGCTTGGGCTGTGAGGAGGTGTATTGTGTTGAGAAGACTAAGGGATATGCTGTTTGTCTATATGTGTGTGACTACATGTGTGCTATTTGTGACAGCATTATACATTACCATATTTTGGCCGCAAGTGACGCTTGGCGTGGAGATTTTATGGCAGATATTGTCTGTGTCCTTTCTTTGCAGTGTCGCAAATTCCATTTATCCGCAGCGTGAGGTCAGCAAGAAAACGCTGCTGTTTCTCTATATTTTACGCTATGTGATAACAAATGGGATTGTGTTGGGGTGCGGTATCTGGTTTGGATGGTTTTACGCAAATGATCTGCCAATGGTGTGGGCAATGCTCTTTTCTATCGCGGTGATTTTTGTGCTTGTCTCTGTGGCTGCATGGAGAAGGGGAAAGCAGCAGGCGGCGCTAATGAATGAACGGCTACAGGTGTATCAACAGAGGGAGGAAAAAGTATGACCCTTTACTGTGAATAGGATATTGGTACAACTCATATTGTTTCATTTAATTCTGCTGCAACGCTTCCCAAAAGCTCCCAAGCGGCGTCGCGTTCCCGTTTTTGTTCGGTATTTAGTTGTTCATATGAACACAGCATAGGATGCTGCCTATTAAAATCGTTTCGTGCGGGACCGTAAGTCCAGTTGTAATAAGTGTAAAAACGTAGCCAGCGGGTGTGGTCCAGTCTGCGATATGTATCAAGTACAGTTGCAGATTTTTTGGTCTCACAGTATTTTTGATATGCTTTCTGCGTAATTTCGGGTGTCAGTTCCGTGATGCTCTCATCTTGCATAAGAACACGTATTTTCATAAGAATGTGGTCGGCGGCGGTTATCTTGGATTCCCGGTGAAAGGAGTCGAGTTCTTCCCATGTCTTGGTGGGATACGAGACAGATTTGCAAAATATCTCGTTGATAATAACAGCAGCTCTGTTTAATGAAGTCCGCATAATCTGGTTTGGCGTGTAGATTTCTTCATTTGTTCCAAAATAGGTCACGCCAGGCGTTTTTCGATTGCTGTGCAGGTGGATAGCTCCGCGGATTTGATAGTAACTGTTCAGCCGCCAGTAAATATTCCACCCTTCTGGCTCATCATCAGGACAGATAATAATGCGATCAGCCTGCGCTAGAATCGTATGGTTTAATTCCCACAGTTCCTTGTGAAAAATAAGGGAATCTGTCGTCTCAGACGTTTCGTTCAGGGAAAACGTTTCGTGCAGATGATTGTGCGTGGCAAGAAACCCTTCCGCGTCACCAAATATGTGATATGCTATATGCTGGTCTACAGAAAGGATGTTGGTCAAAATCGCGCGCTTGAGTATGCAGCGTCCATAGTTTTCAAAACCAATAATAACAATTGTCTTTTCGGTGCTGCACAGTGGTTTGGAGTGCCAATATTGTCTGGCACAGCAGTCGTAGCTGTGGAAAAAATTAATATTTCCCGAGAGATGATCCTGCCCGTTAGTGGTGCGGGCGTACACTTCCACTGGTAATGTGTGTAAGTCCACCGCGTGTGCGTTGATTCCAATGTCATTTTCCTTCATTAGAAAAATTTTGCATTTAGGGCCAATATTTTTCTTGTGCGCTACAATTCTGGCGGGTGAAGCATTGATAAACAGGCATGGAAAGTCTGGGGATTCGGTCTGCTCATCTGTTTTTTCTCCAAAAATAATAACGGTGTCAGGCTCTTCGCGATGGATGTTTGCAGCGAGTGTGATGGATTCCACACTGCAGTCTGCAAAGTAGTACCAGTTTTTCTTTCGCTGAAAACTGAGAAGAAAGAGCGGCAGTCCTTCGCTGGTGACAAAGGAAACGGCAGCGCCAAACAGCGTCATCATAATACCCGCGGACATTAACAGGAAAATGACACCTACTGCTTTTCCTAAAGGCGTCACTGGTGTCAAGTCGCCGTAACCGACTGTAGTCAGCGTAACTAGCGAGTACCAAAATGCATCTTTGAAAGACCGAATTGTTGCCGTGCTGTCACCATGCTCCGACAGACATAGAATGGCAAGCAAACCGATATAGATTGTGAGCAGGAAAATCGTCATGCACAGATAGATTTTATGCTTTCTCTTCATAGGCTTGGCTCCTGTTAGGTGCAGGCCCACTGAGCAAGAACTCGAGAAAAGTCGCACTTTTCTAAATCTTGTGGGCGGATAAGGAAATTCAATGTCCCACCGTTTAGGTTAATATCCATATTATCAATATCTCCAGCTGGGAAAGTAAAATTATCGTCATCTAACTGAAATAGCAAAATATCCCACTCCTCAAGTGGTTTGCCACACTCTTCGCTGTACAGTCGTGGATCATCTTGGTAATAACGGGGATAGCCGCCTACTTTACAGCCGCCAATTGTAATTTGGTGGTAAATTTTATTTAAGGCATCTTGTTCCTCGGGCGTTTTATTACGCAGAGCATAGGGCATATATTTTTCTGGAGATGCATCTGGCAGGCGTTTGGTTAGGGCAGCAGCAAAAAGAGTGTCAAAGAGATAGTTTTCATGATTGACCACTTCCTGCTCTATAGGAAGGAACGTCATTTTTAGCGGTCTGTCTGGAGTACGCCACAAATCAGAAGCATCTTCCCATTGTTCAGGCATTTTTGCACGGCATTCCTCCTCTGTGACAGTCTCGTCCACAGAAGGATAGTAGAATGTTCGCCAAGGTCCTTGCACGGTCCCGTCTTGATCGCTGTAAAGACCAAATCCACCGTCATAATCAAAATCTGACAGAAAAAATTGTAAGATACCTTTGCTTGGAAATCCTTCCATAGGTGGCATCTGGGCAAAATTAATCTGGGCGCACAGCCAGAGCAATTGACCATCATTTCCGATTGGATACGCCTCGTTGTGGGGCAGATAAGGGATACCGCCTAAATGACTGTCTGTGATGCAAAAAGTCTCCTGACTTAAATGCAAACGACAGACAGGTCGTCTGCTTATCTCCTGAATTTCATTTACTATTTCTTGACAGCATTTAATTTTTTCCAGATTTGTCTGTTCTGTTGCGTTTTGCATAACAATTTCTCCTATTCTTTGCACTTAATTTTGCAGCAGATTTTCCGATATACGTGTATAAATTTTCAATGAATTAGTATAAAAAAGTTCTAACTGTGCGATTAGAAAATTTTAACAATATATATTTTATTATAGCACACAAAAAATTAGGAGACAATGAAATAAATTGTGGAATTATTTTTACAAAAAGGCTTGACTCTCACGTTATGTCATAGTTTATCATTAGGACAGTCACTTTATAAATAGAAAAATTTGTTACAATTCAGTCTCAGGACTTTGCATTTACTGCCAAGTCCGTGAAATAACGTAGTGGTTGAGATGCATCAAGCCACCACGAAGTGGTTTTGCATGGCTTGACGCTTGTAACAGGAAGCCGGGGGCTGAACTGTTACAAAAATTTAGAAAGGTGATTGAAAAAATGTTGACAGTTAATGAAGTGAGTAAACGAACAGGGGTAAGTGTTCGCTCGTTACATCACTATGATGCAATCGGTTTACTAAAGCCTGCAAAAGTGACTGAGGCAGGCTATCGCTTGTATGGGGATAACGAGCTAATGCGGCTGCAAAATATTCTGTTGTTTCGAGAGTTACAGTTCCCATTAAAAGAGATAAAAAAGATTCTTGACAGTTCTGATTTTGATCAAAGGGAGGCGCTTGCGCAGCAGATTCAACTCTTGGAGCTGCAATTGAAACATACACAAAGACTGATTTCGTTTGCGCATGAAATTCAAAAAAAAGGAGTGGAATCAATGAGAGAGACAGATTTTAAGGCATTTGATAAGAGTGCAATTGCAGCGTATGAAAAGGAGGTTCGTGAGCGCTGGGGTACAACCGCAGCCTATGCAGAGTATGAACAGAAAACAAAAACTAAGACAGATGAGGAGCAAGAGGAAATTGGCAGTCAATTAATGGCGCAGTTTATCGAGATTGGAAAGCTAAAATTCTGTGCGCCTACGGATCAGGCAGTACAGGAAAAAGTAGCTGCAATTCAACAGTTTATCACAGATAATTATTATCACTGTACAAATGAGATACTGCGTGGACTGGGACAAATGTACGTGGCAGATGAGCGTATGAGGCGCAATATTGACAAGGCAGGCGGCGAAGGAACTGCGGTGTTTGTCAGCAAGGCGATAGAAGTGTACTGTGGAAAGGTGTAGGGAAAGAAGAAGTTGTTAAGAGATTGTGTAGGACATGGAAAGTGTTATGCACAATGAAGAATGTATAGCAGAACAGACAGTAAAACAGCAAATTTGTTTTATAAAAACAGTTTGCTGTTTTTATTTGCAATGGAAAAGAATGACAATCTTTTTTATAATGGATTGTCTTTTTTTGTGCAGAAAAAGAATTTATATCATAAACGAAACAGAATGGAGGAATTGACACTATGGATGTATATGGATATGTGCGTGTGTCCAGTATGGATCAGAACGAGAACAGGCAGATGATCGCCCTGCGGGATGCGGAGGTGCCTGAAAAGAACATTTTTATGGATAAGCAGTCTGGCAAGGATTTTGAGCGTCCCGGCTACAAAAGATTGACGGAGAGTCTGAAAGAAGGAGATCTTCTATACATATTAAGTATCGACCGCCTGGGGCGCAATTATGAGGAAATCCAGAAACAGTGGCGTATTCTTACAAAAGAAACAGGCATCGACATCTGCGTGCTGGATATGCCACTATTGGATACCAGAAATGGCAAAGATTTAATGGGAACCTTTATTGCGGATCTGGTGCTGCAGATTTTATCTTTTGTGGCACAGAGCGAGCGTGAAAACATAAGGAGACGGCAGAGCGAAGGAATTGCGGTCGCAAAAGCAAAGGGAGTGCGTTTTGGAAGACCCGAAAAGAAGGTTCCGAATGATTTTGGCGGAATTGTTAAAAATTGGGAGCAAAAAAAGCAGTCTTTGGAAGAAACGCTGAAACAGTGCAACATGAGCAAGACTACTTTTTACCGTAGACTTCGGGAATATAGGTTGGTTCAGAAACATAATAAAAACAATTCTGAAAAGTGTACTTTTTGACAATCTCCCCATTAAGCTAAAACATAAGTCATTGAAAACTCTATTTACGAAAAAATAACAAAATTTTCTGCTTTATTGATGGAAAAACTCGGAAGTCTACAAAAAGTACTTGCAGGCTGCAGTTTTTTTATGTATAATATTTTTGTTATTGGCAGTTTCAAAAAGTACACTTTTTGACAATACCTGATTCAGGAGGCGGGGTCTGTGTCTGCGGAAAATATAAAAACAGAGACTGTACCGCAGTATAGTGGTGATGACGGGCTGTCGCAGGGCGGCAGGAAGATATGCAAAGCCATACATCAGTACAGTAAAGGAAAGATTAGCAGTGAAAACATGGATGTGCTCATGGATATAGGACACGGGTGCATGGTGGTCAGAAATTATATTTATCAAAGATATGGGGGTATTAAGAGCCTTGTAAAAGTGTATTCCAGTTATGAGATCGATTCTGAAGTCAGGACAACTGGATTCAGGGAAAAAATAGGTCTTCCCAGTGTGTATTTTTCCCCATCTGTGAGCAGAGCCTTAGCTGATATCAAGATTATGTGGGCACAAGTCAGAAACGGAATAAACGATTCTGTCAGCAGAAATGAAAGGTTTTCACCGGAGGACAGGCATTATATCCGCTTTGTGCTTAAAACGGATGTCTGCTATTGGAACATATTAAATAGGAAATCAGTGCCGCTGCCTGAAAAAATACAGTCTGGATATAAAAAAGTCATTGCAGATCTTGGCAGTGGAAGTGGGCAGCGTATTAAAAACCTTAACAGATATATATGCAGACAGACGAGGAAGAGACTGCACAGGCAGCACACGGACAACGGATTGCGTTTTACCATAAAAAAGCAGGGATACAAATACGGTGAATTAGATGGAGAACACGGTATATTTCTTGCGACAAAGGTAAACCGTCAGAGAATGTTTATACCGCTGACTGACGTAAATGTTTATGACAGGATGCTCGACATCAGTTTGAATCCGCAGAAAAAGAGCATTGAAATTATTATACCGATTTTTGTGAATATCAGACAGCATGAAGATTATACAGGTGAAATCGGCATCTCGCTTGGATTGTGGAACATGATTACGACAAGCACGGGAAATGTATACGGCAGCAAATTTGGAAAAATGCAGCAGGAAATTTCCCAGTTTATACTAGAAGAAAATTATCGGAAGAAAATAGAAAATGCATCAGACACTCAAAAATATCGGGCGTGTAAGGAAAAAATAGACGCAGCGCTTAAAAATTACGTGAATATGGAACTCAATAAGATGATTGAACAGGAAAAACCGGAGGCAGTCTATATGGCAAAGCTTCCGCGCAATCCGGGTATGCTGATGAAAGGAACAGGCGACACCCATCTGCTTAGGATGTGGAAGAAAGGTTTCGTGACGGAAAGGCTGCGGTGGAAATGCCAGAAAAACAACATAAAAATCATAGAAGTAATCGGTAGAGGAATCAGCAGGGAATGCAGTGCATGTGGGCAGATTGGCTATATAGATGGCGAAAAATTTAAGTGCCCCGCCTGTGGATTCGAGGAAAATAAAAAGGTAAACGGTGCGAGAAATGCCCTGAACAGGGGGAAAACCGGAAAACAATTAAATAAAAAATGGTCAAGCGATATGTCCGGAAGATGAATCGGCTGGGAAGCATGGTTTTACCCCAGTTTTGTGAAGTACAGACAATGGGGACTGTGGCGGGCGATATCTTGATATAAAAGATAAAACGGTGTTGGGGATATACAAAAACAGGTACGCCGGTGTCGTGTGAACTCTTATCCATGACTGCATGGAAAATCCACGCAAGCGTTGATTGAGAATGGCATGGCACGAAGCCGTTACAAACGGAGCGGCACCGTCGGAACAGACGGCTGTGATTCCTTATGTATCCATTGAAGGAAAAGGTTCGAGCAACGTGCTTTTTCTGTGTGCTGCAGTGCGCATGGCGGCTGAATGCCGTGCGCGGATACTGTGGCAGATGGTTGTTATTAGAATTTAGAAAGACTGTTTTGCAAGTGGGACACTGCAAATACAGTAAATATTTACAGTTTTAGCCAAAGAAATGGCGGGGATAGGATATGAGAAAGGCGCAGAAGCAGCAGATAGAAGAAACAATCAGGCAGATGGAAGAAGCCCATGATGAACTGAAAATGTATATAGAAAAAAGAATTATCGTACAGGCAAAGGAGCTTCTGGCAGATTGTCAGAACGCGGCAGTTGCCATAGGCACCCTGATTGAGAACACGGAAGGGGAAGGACACCCTGCAGTAATGGTTTTGGAGGAATACTGCGAACAGGTTTATCAGATACATGAATATTTATCGTCAGACTGTAACGTTAATACAAATAAAATATATAAATCTCTGCGGCAGAAGCTTATTAAAGCGTCAAACAGTATAAGAAACGACATAAAAATTCGGACAGAAGCAGTATTTCTGCCATACAAGGCAAGTATGTGGGATTCCCTGGAAAGCGTTTGGAAGGCAGCGGATGCTGACCCAGATTGCGACGCGTATGTAATTCCTATTCCCTATTTTGATAAAAACCCTGACGGGAGTTTTCGTGAAATGCATTATGAAGGCGGTCAGTATCCGAATTATGTGCCGACAACACGCTATGATGCATTTGATTTTGGAAAACATATGCCAGATGTGATTTATATTCACAATGCTTACGATGATTGGAACCTGGTTACGAGCGTACATCCAGATTTCTATTCAAAGAACTTGAAGAAATATACAGACAAGTTAGTCTATATCCCATATTTCGTGCTAAGTGAAATCGATTCTGATAATGAACAGGCAGCGGAAGGAATGAAGCACTTCTGTTTTATGCCAGGGATTATTAATGCAGATAAAGTAATTGTACAGTCAGAGAACATGAAAAAAATTTATGTCCGCGAATATCTAAAAGCAGCAAAGAAATATGGACTTACAGGAAAACATTTGGACAAGACGTATCTGGAAAAGAAATTTCTGGGGACAGGCTCGCCGAAGTTTGAGAAAGTGTTAAATACGAAAAAAGAAGATTTGGAGATACCGGCGGAATGGTTAAAAGTGATTGAGAAGCCAGACGGGAGCTGGAAGAAGATTATTTTCTATAACAACAGTATTGGTGCACTGCTCCAGCACAGTGAGAAGATGCTGCGGAAGATGGAGTCAGTGTTTGAAATTTTTAAGGAGAACAAAGATGAGGTGGCGCTGCTGTGGAGACCACACCCGTTGATACAGGCAACGATTGAGAGTATGAGACCGCAGCTTTGGGAGGGATATAAAGAGATTCGGGATAGGTATGTAGAGGAAGGCTGGGGAATTTATGATGATTCGGCGGATGTGGACAGAGCTGTGGTTCTGAGCGATGCATATTATGGTGACCATAGCTCAGTGATGCAGTTATATCAAAAAGCAGGGAAACCTATTATGATTCAGAATGTAGATGCGGTTTTTGGGGAAATGCGGGTAGAAGATGAGATTGCACTCAATTTTAGAAGTTTTCTAAGAATAGAAAATGAGATTTATTTTGCAAATATGGAGTTTAATGGACTGTTCGTAATGTCTTTAGATACGGAGAAAATAGTGCAAATACATACCTTTTCGGGAGCAAAACTAAATGAGTTTTTTTGTGTGGGGCAGTATATGGCTGGTTATCAAGACAAACTTGTTTTCTTTCTGAATAATGATTATTCCCATAAGCTATACTGTTATGATCTGAAAACAAAGGAAGAAAAAGCATATGATTTCCTTAAAACAGATGGAACATTAATGACATATTATTACATTTTTGTACGACACAATAAAGGTTGGGTTTTTCCGTCGGATATGTCACAAGGATGCTATATTATAGATTTGAATACTATGCAGATTGCGCAGGATGAAGATATGAGTGCGTTGATGGTAGGCTATAAATGGGGAATGCGAGTGATCAAGCAAAGTGAGAACAGCTTTTCATTTGTAGATGAGGCTAGAAATGAACTGATTGTAGTCAATGTGGAGACGAAAACCAAAGCGGTAATTCCTCTGTTAATGCAAAACTGCAACATGGCGGTAGTAAGCGGGCAGACAGTGTGGATGACCTTGTCGGATAGCGCAGAGGTTTATGAGTGGAATAGAGAAGAAAATATAGTGACGAAATATGTTTTGAAAGACACAAATTGGTGGGAGGGAGTAAATGTTCCTTATGCCAATCTAGTTTATGTAGAGGAATATGACTGCCTGTTTCTACTTGGACAGGCGATTGGATACGTTTTGAAAACAGATAGAAAGACATTAACTATAGATATAGCGTTTGATTTTCCCGACGGATTTAGATTTGTTAATAATAAATTACAGAAGTATGCCTTTTTTGGTGAAGTGGAACGCGTAAAAGATGAATTATGGTTTTATCCGGTAAAGGGAAATGCGGTTCTTATTTATAATGTCAAAGACAGATCCGTCAGAGGCATCAAATCTTCTATCCCAATAGAAGATCTTTCTCAGACACAGGAAATTTTGGCATGTGAATTAAATAAAGGTGCAGACGAAATACAAGAGGGAATGTATTCAACGGAACGAATTTCAGGGCTGCTACGGGATAGATGGAAGTGTAAAATTTCAAGATAGGAACGTGCGTGAGAAATGAGAAAGATATTAAGTATATGTATTCCTGTATACAATGGTGGTTGGCTTGCATGTCAATACATTAAGGAAATTTTGATGTATGAAGAGGATGATATTGAAGTTGTTGTGAGTGATAATGCATCGACAGACAATACGTTAGAACTGTTGCGGGAAATTGATGACGACCGTTTGAAAATAATAACACAGAAGGAAAATAAAGGTCCTTTTTTAAACTGGTATTATGTGTTGATGGCAGGTACAGCGGAATATGTGATGTTGCATCAGGATAATGATAGGATTATTGTGAAAAATTTACCTTGTTACATAGAGTTTTTAAAAAGTGCGCAGTATGACGTGATGCGTAACTGTCCAGGGCTTTTAAAATCCAAAGAAATTACAGTTGCACAGGTACAATATTATAATGCAATCTATGGGCATGCCAGTTATGTTGTGTATCGGCGTGAAGCGCTGCATGCTATTAAACCATTGAGATGCAGTTTTAATTGGAAGTATACTTCATATCCTTATGTTATTTGGGATACGCAGATATTGATGAAGTATCCTGTGGGAGCGAAAAAAGCTTATCTGAACGGCGACATCAAAATTGTATATTCGCCCAGCAGTTATCGGGAAAGAACATCAAGGACAAAGGAGTTTTCGACAAAAGAGCCACCACCATATTCTTATGAGAATATTATTGGCAAGTTTATGTGGTATCTTAAGATATTAAAGCATTTGTATCCTGGGGAACAGGAATATTGTAAATTAATCTGGAATGTTTATAGAGTCAATATATATTGGGCAGTCATTCATTTTTATATAGTTATGAAAAAACCAGAAGCAAAGTGGGTGAAGCTGCGTTACGGGCTTGACGCATTGGATGAAAAAAAATATAACTGGCAAAAGCTGGATGATGATTTTTATAAAAAGACCATCCAAAAACTTTCCATACGTTCCGTGAAATATCGTGTATTGACTAGATGTATATTGAAGCTGATAACAATATACATCAAAAATCTTTTTTGGCTAGTGTATGACGGCGGGCAGGATATTTTGTCAAAAGAATTGAGAGGACGGCTGGATAAATTTTTGGAAACTTTTGTAGAAAAGGTGTGTATATAGAAAATGAATGAACATGAATTAAAGGAAAAAATAGAAGAATTAGTCAGAGAATATTACCAAAAGGTACATAGAAAGGATGCGAATGACGGTTCTTTTGAAAAGATTCAATACTCGGGACGGGTTTATGATGATAGGGAAATGGTGAATCTGGTCGATGCCGCGTTAGAATTCTGGCTTACAGCAGGACACTATGTGGATCAGTTTGAAAGAGGGTTTGCAAATTATCTGGATGTCAAACATTGCTCATTGACTAATTCCGGTTCATCGGCAAATCTCTGTGCATTTATGGCATTGACATCGCCGAAGTTAGGAGAAAGAAGAATAAAAAAGGGGGATGAGGTGATTACCGTGGCAGCAGCATTCCCGACTACGGTGACGCCCATCATTCAATATGGGGCTGTTCCCGTGTTTATTGATGTGACAATTCCACAATATAACATTGACATCACAAGACTGGAGGAGGCAAGGACGGATAAAACGAAAGCAGTATTCATAGCTCACACGTTAGGCAATCCTTTTGATTTGCAGTATATAAGGGAGTTTTGCGATAGATACCAGCTTTGGCTAATTGAAGATAACTGTGATGCGCTCGGGACAGAATATCTGTATAACGGTAAATGGTGCAAGACAGGTACGATAGGGGATTTGTCAACCTACAGTTTTTATCCGCCACATCATATAACGCTCGGAGAAGGCGGCGCGGTCTGTACAAATCATACGCAGTTATATCGTCTGGTCAATTCTTTCCGGGACTGGGGGAGGGACTGCTGGTGTCATTCCGGGGTTGATGACACATGTAAGCATCGATTTGCACAGCAGTTTGGAGAACTGCCGTATAGGTACGATCATAAATATGTGTACTCGCATTTCGGGTACAATTTGAAAGCGACCGATTTGCAGGCGTCTGTCGGATGCGCACAGCTGGAAAAGCTTCCGGGATTCGTGGAACAGCGAAAACAGAATTGGGCGTATCTGCGGGAAAAGCTGGACGGTGTGTCTGGGCAGATTATTTTACCGGAAAAAAATGAGAAGTCTGCTCCCAGCTGGTTTGGGTTTCTGATGACCGTGAGGGAAGAAGCAGATTTTACAAGGGATGAGATTGTGCAGTTTCTGGAAAACAGGGGCATTCAGACGAGAAATCTCTTTTCGGGCAATTTTATCAAACATCCATGTTTTGACGAGATGCGCAGTAAAGGTGAGGGATACAGAGTGGTAGGAGAACTCGTAAATACCGATACAATCATGAGCGCATCCTTCTGGATAGGCGTCTATCCTGGAATGAATCAGCGAAAGTTAGACTATATGATTGATTCGATAAAAGCATTCGTAGAAGAGAGGGGTAAGTAGAGATGGGGAAAACACATCCATTAAGACCGTTTTATGATGTGATAGATACGGGGGAACCGAAAGAGAAGCAGGAAAGACTGCCGGATTTTCCACGGATTATAGAATTAGAGATAACAAACCACTGTAACTTTCAGTGTGTTATGTGTAAAACCGGAAACGGGCAGGCAAAGCGCCACAGGGGATATATGTCGGAGGAAATCTATCAGAAACTCATTGATGAGCTTGCCGATATGGGAGGACGGACGGCAATTAAGTTTGTGGGACAAGGTGAACCGACCATGCACCCGCTGTTCCTTGCGTGGGTGAGGAAGGCAAAGGAAAAAGGGATTGTCTGTCATCTGACAAACAATGGAAGCATGATGAACGAACAGTTTATGTCAGAACTGATAGAGACGGGAATTGACTCTGTTAAGTTTTCTTTTCAGGGAGTTACAAGAGAAGGATATAAGCTGCTTCGTATCAGAGATGATTTTGAGGAGCTACTTGAGAAAATTAGAAAGTTATATGAACGCAGAGGGGAACGCGAATATCCGTTTATTACAATTGGTACTTCTGTTTTAAGGGAGTCGCAGGAAGAAATTACTGCATTCCAGAGACGGTGTGAATCCATCTGCGATAAGACAGAGATTGGCATTACAACACTTGAATATATTGACTTGGAGTTGATCAATGACGTAGGAAGAAGAGATGAAATGAAAGCTATAAAGCGGGAGCAGAAGGAGTGTTTAAGACGCTACCAGTGCTGCCATCAGATTTTTGATGTACTTACGCTGCACTGGAACGGGAATATATGTGCATGCTGCGCGGACAATGATGAAGTTATGGTATTAGGAAATATAAAGGATATGTCCCTAAAGGAATGCTGGGATTGCGAAAAGGAGAAAGGTTACCGGCAGATTCTGGCAGAGAGAAGATATGAGGAGTTGCCGTTGTGTAGAGACTGTTATGACATATATGGCTGGACGTACAGCGAAAATAAATAACCGGAGATTAAAATGAAAGTTGCGATTTTAGCGGGTGGAAAAGGTACAAGAATAAGTGAAGAGTCACATTTAAAACCGAAACCTATGGTGGAGATTGGCGATATGCCGATTCTATGGCATATTATGAAAATTTATTCCTTTTACGGTTTTAACGAATTTATCATATGCTGTGGATATAAGGGGTACGTCATTAAAGAATTTTTTGCGGATTATTTTTTACATATGTCTGATGTGACGTTTGACTTTAATGATGACAATAAGATGCTCATTCACAATAACAGGGTAGAGCCGTGGAAAGTGACCTTGGTAGATACCGGGAAAGAAGCCATGACGGGGGCACGGATTAACCGGATTAAGAGCTATCTTGGCGATGATGAGAAATTTATGCTCACCTACGGAGACGGCGTATCTGATGTGGATATACGAGAACTCTTAAAGTATCATGAGGAAAGTGGTAAGCTGGCAACGATGACGGCGATACAGCCCACGGGAAAGTTTGGCGCCCTGAAAATATTGGATGACGGTGCAGTTACCGAATTTATGGAAAAGCCCAAAAGCGGGAATGGTGGCTGGATTAATGCCGGATTTATGGTTTTGGACAGGAAAGTTTTTGATTACCTGAATGATGATGAGCTGCTGGTTTTTGAGGAAAAACCCCTGAGCCAGCTGGCAAAGGACGGTCTGCTGGGAGCATATAAGCATCATGGTTTTTGGCATGCAATGGATACGATAAGGGACAGGGACACGCTAAATATGATGTGGAAAACAGGGAAAGCGCCATGGAAACTCTGGTAGGTCAATCCAGAAGATTCTGGAAAAATAGAAAAGTGCTGGTTACGGGGCACACGGGATTTAAAGGCACATGGATGAGCCTTATGCTGACAGAATTAGGGGCGGATGTATGCGGCTACTCCCTGCCGCTTGAGCCGGGGTGTTTTTATGAAAACGCAGGTGTGGCGGCGGTAAAGCACAATGAGGGCGACATATCGGATTATGAGTCTCTCAGTAAGGTGGTTATCGGTTTTGAACCGGAAATAATCATTCATCTGGCGTCCCATTCATCACTGGACGGTTGTAATGAAAAGCCAGATTATATTTTGAGGACAAATATAGACGGGGTAATCAATGTTTTGGAGATTAGCAGACGTGTGGCGTCCGTAAAAAGCGTTTTAATCGTAACCAGCGATAAGTGTTACCGCAATATCGAATCGCAGATTCCCTATACAGAGACGGCAGAACTTGGTGGCGCAGATCCGTATTCGGTAAGCAAAGTCTGTCAGGAACTAGTCAGCCAATGCTATCGGAGCTTCTTTTTTGAAAAAAATAGGGGAAATGTGGCAGCGGCGACGGCACGAGCGAGCAATGTCATAGGGATAGGGGATTACAATTTGACAAGGCTTATTCCCTATTTACTGGAGCAGTTCAAGACGGGGGAGAGAGCCATACTGAGAAATCCGAATGCTGTCAGACCTTGGCAGTATGTGCTTGATGTGGTTTGGGGATATTTGCTGCTTGCGCAGAAATTATATGAAAACTGCGGTAAGGAATACGAATTTAGTGGGGCATATAATTTTGGTCCCGGTGAGGACGGATTTAGGACTGTGGAGACACTTGTCGGGTGTATGACAAAATACTTTCCGAACGCGGCATATGAATTTGTCGGTGAGGGAAGGACTAAAGAAACACAAGTATTAAAGTTGGACAGTACAAAGGCAAGGCGTATGCTGGGCTGGAAACCTAAATATGGATTGGAAGATATGCTGTATGAGATTACGGATTTTATCAGGAAAGAAAAACAGTCGGACAACATAAAGGAACTGAGCAGAGGGCTGGTACATAGGTACTTTGAAAAATTATGTCAGGATGTAGGTTAGTATGGAAAATATGTCGATGAAACTATACTATTCGATGAAACGCATCAGAATGGTAGAAAACTACATAGCGGACCATTATAACGGGGAAGTGCGTGAAATGCGTACACCTGTCCATCTGTGCGACGGACAGGAAGGAATTGCGGCAGGGATATGCGCAAACCTGAAAAAACAGGATGCGGTATTCGGTAACCATAGAAGTCATGGACACTACCTTGCTAAAGGCGGGGATTTGAATAAGATGGTGGCGGAGCTTCATAACAAAGAAACCGGCTGCTGCAGAGGTCGCGGCGGCTCTATGCACCTGATTGACAGGGAAAATGGGGTTGAGCTCACATCATCTATTGTGGCGGGGAATGTATCGATTGCAGTGGGATACGCTTTGGCGCAGAAAATGAAAAAGACTAAAGATATTTCGGTGGTTTTCTTTGGGGACGGAGCGTCCGAAGAAGGCTCTGTGTATGAAAGTATCTGTTATGCAAAAGTGAACAAACTGCCTGTTTTATTTGTCTGCGAAAACAACCTGTATTCTATTTCCACTCCTTTTTACGTCAGGGAACCCAATGCGGATATCTGTTCCAAGTTTGAGACGATTTTGCCGGCAGGCTTTGTTGATGGAAATGATGTGCTTGCGGTATATGAAAAAGCGCGTGAGTTAATAGGGCATATCCGAAACGGAGAAGGACCGTGTTTTCTGGAGTGCAAAACATACAGATACAGAAATCATCACAATACGGGAAATGGTGTGGACAATCGCTTTAGGACAGATAAGGAACTGGATTTATGGAAATCGAAATGTCCCATTATGAAATTGGAAAAAAAGCTCGTGGCGGAAGGAACGCTGGGGAAAGAGGAAATTGACAGAATAGAGGACGGGATTCAAATGGAAATCGAATCGGCATTTTCGTATGCAAAGGAAAGTCCATGTCCCGATGCCGGTACATTATGTGAAGGAGTGTGGAATTAAAGTGCCTTGGACAAGAATAGACAGCAGTGAAATGTTGGACAGCGACCATATCTTAAAGGATATCAAAGGCAGGAAAATAACATATACGAAAGCAATCAGGGATGTGCTGGCGCAAGCGCTGCGGCTGGATGAAAAAGTGTTTGTCATGGGTCAGGGAATCAATGACGAGGTAGGCATGTTTGGAGCGACAACAGACCTCTATAAAGAGTTTGGAGAAGACCGCGTATTTGACACGCCATTGGCGGAGACAGGATTAACGGGTATAGCGGTCGGAGCGGCAATGGGGGGAATGAGACCTGTATACTGCCATAACAGACCAGATTTTTTAATGCTGGCAATGGACCAGCTGATAAATCATGCTTCAAAATATAATTATATGTCAGGAGGAATATGCCCGATTCCTCTGGTGGTATGGGCGGTAACAGGACAGGGCTGGGGTTCGGCGGCGCAGCATTCACAAGCATTGCATGGACTGTTTATGCATGTGCCGGGAATCAAGATTATCATGCCGACTACGCCCTATGATGTGAAAGGACTGCTGCTGCAGGCAATCGCGGACAATAACCCGGTGCTCTTTTTGGACCATAGGAGGATACATAATCAAGTGGGGACCGTACCCGAAGAAATGTATACAATCCCATTTGGGAAAGGTGTAGTGAGGAAGCAGGGGCGTGATATCACGATTCTGGGAATTTCTTCGATGGCATTGGAGGCGCTGCGGGCGGAAGAGACTTTGCGCAGCAAAGGTATAGATGCGGAAATATTAGATTTGAGGACAATAAAGCCGTTAGACATAAATTTAATCATTACGTCGGTCAGGAAAACAGGAAGATTATTGATTGCCGATACCGGGTGGAAAACCGGCGGGATATCGGCGGAAATCAGTACGCTGGTATATGAACGGTTATATAGGAAGCTAAAAGCGCCTATCGTGAGAGTTTCTTTGCCGGATGTACCGACGCCGGCGGCGTATACATTGGAGGACGCGTATTACAATGACGCCGCAGATATTGTGAGAGAAGCTGAAAACTGTATGCGGAGCACTGTGTAATATGATGAAAAGAGTGATAATAAGCGGTATATCGGGTTTTGTAGGGAATGCGGTCGCACGCAGATTGATAGCGGAAGGCACAGAGGTGACAGGAGTTGTCAGGACTGGCGTAAAAGACAGTTCGGAAGCTTTCAGGCTGGAAGGGCTGGATGCTGAGCTGATTGAGTGCAATTTAAATGAAATGAGCTGTCTGCCGGGCAAAGTGGGAAAGAGGGGATTTGATGTTTTTTATCAGTTTGCATGGGACGGACTGACAAAGGAAACGCTGGATGATTATTTATGCCAAATGGACAACGTAAAATGGATGGCAGAGACTGTGACTGCCGCTTCCGGGATGCAATGTAAAAAAGTGGTGGGAGCGGGCAGCATCACCCAGACGGAGTTATATACAAGAAAGGGCAGACAGTACACGGAAGACAAGCATAAATTTTACAGGGCGGCACAGCTGGCATCGGAAACTGTGTGCAGGGCAGTTGCGCGGAATATGGGCATTGAGTTTATCTGGCCCATTATAGTGAATATCTATGGAGAGGGTGAAACAAACCCGAGACTGATTAATTCTCTGATAAGTCATATGCTTAAAGAAACGCCATTTCCACTGAGTTCGGGCGAGCAGTTGTATGATTTCCTGCATGTAGAGGATGCGGCAAGGGCATTTTGTCTGATTGGCGAATATGGCAGGCGGGAATCACAGTATATATTGTCCAGCGGGAATCCCATGCCGCTTAGAGAGTATATTCTCAAGCTGAGGGATATCGTATCTCCGAAGTATCCGCTGGCGTTTTCATCCAAGAAGTTTTCCGGGTATGAGATAGAAAGAGAATGGTTTGACTTGACAGATTTGAAAAAAGATACAGGATTTGAGCCGCAAATATCATTTGAAACAGGGGTAAAAAGAATCTTGGAATGGATGGGAGCGTGAAGTGGTATGGCTGCAGATAGGGTAGGTGAAATATTCCGCAGATTCCGCACGGAGAGGGAAACGATAGAAATAACACTCGAGGATATGAAAAACAATCTTTGTGAATACATGCATTCTATCGTACTTTATGGCGCGGGGAGCGCAGGAATCGCGTTTTTGAAGTATCTTAGGGATGCAGGCATAGAGCCGGTTTACTTTTCTGACGGGGATTCCGAAAAATGGGGAAACACCTGTGAAAATCTGGAAATTATTCCACCCGGGGAAATTGTAGGTCGGGTCGGAGATAATGCTCTTGTGATTGTCACAATCAATACGGACGGAAAGAGTTATTGTAAAGATTTTAAAAAGGAATTGCTTGCGGACGGTCATCAGGGAGTACATAAAAGGCTGAGGGAATGCGGCTGTAAAAATATTATAGATTATACCTATTTCAGAAGATGTTATGCCTTGTTTCGGGGGGGGCGATATAATCTGCCGGCATGTACGGATGTTTATCTTATGATAGAAAATCAGGATAATATCAGGAAAGCGTATGACATGATACATGATGACAAGTCCCGGGAGGTTTTCTTGAAGATACTGGAGTTCAGGTTGATAACGGATGAAACGGATATACCAGTATATCCTGAAAAGGGGATGTATTTTGAATACGACCTGTTTCCCAAACTGCAGAATGAGGTGTTTATAGACTGCGGTGCGTGCGGTGGCAGCAGCCTGAAAGAGTTTTTGGAATATAATACCCATCAGTTTGGAAGATATTATGGAATTGAGCCCGACCCGGGAAATTATTGTAGACTGAAACAGTATATTGAGACATTGACAGGGGACGAACAGAGCAGAATCCATATCAGTAATACGGCGGCGTACAGCCATACAGAGGGAACGCCTTTTTATGTGCTGGGTGGACCAGGGACTTTTCAGGCAGAGACAGGACCACAGAGTGTACCAACGGAAACGATTGACCATATTCTGAACGGGGAGCGCGCCACCTATATCAAAATGAATATAGAGGGGTCTGAGATTCCGGCGCTGCGGGGTGCGGAGCGCACGATTAGAGAGTATATGCCCCGTCTGGGAATTATGGGATACCATAAAACAAGTGATTTCTGGGAGGTACCCTTGTTGATAAAGGAGTACGGTGAAGATTATCATATCAGTTTAAGGTCTTATATGAAAAATGTGGCTTTTACATATTATGCCTGTTAATAGGCGAATGGAGGAGTAAACAATTGAGCGTGTTCTTTGATGAGCAGGAATGCAATGCATTAGAAGACATAGGAGTTGAAAGCGGAACTTATTTCATTACGGGTGCGACAGGCTTTATCGGGCGTTATATTGTGTTGAGTCTTTTGCATATGTGCAGACATGAAAATAACCGAATCTGGGTGATTGCATCTGTCAGAAACAGAAAAAAGGCGGAAGAAATCTATCAGGCGTACCTTCATGAACCGTATTTTGAAATTGTTGTGCAGGATATGACGACGCCTTACTATTTTGACGGAAACATAGATTATATGATTCATGCGGCGGTGAGAAAGCAGACAGCCGGGAATGATTCATTCTTTGTTTTTCAGGATAACATGTTTGGAACGAAAGAAATATTATATTTTGCGAAAGAAAAGAAAGTAAAAAAGATTGTGCTGGTCAGTACATGCAGTGTATATGGGGATTTATTGTTTCAGGGCATTACGGATGAAAGACATCTGGGCGGAAATGATTCCGTGAATACGAAACTGTGTTATGCTGAGAGCAAACGTGCGTCCGAGTATATGTTTGCATGCGGGCTAGAACAGATGTCGCTGCACGGAAGTATTGTGCGACTTTTTAGTGTATATGGTCCGGGAATGGATTTTAATTATCCCAATGTGTTCGCGGATTTATTCAAACAAGCGATGCTCGGGGAAAAGATTACAATAAACGGTGCTGGCAAGGGTGTCAGGAATTTCAGTTATATCGGAGATGTAATATATGGAATATTTACGATACTGTACGCCGGAGAGAACAGGGGTGTATATAATGTCGGCAGCAAAAATGTGAATATTACGATATTAGAGCTGGCGGAGAAATTGAAAGAGAAATCGGGGCGTAGACTTGAAATAGAGGTAGGTAATCCGTCTGCTTATGGGAAAGAGACAATGCAGGTTGCGCAGTTGAACCAGATTGAGTCAATTGCAAAGCAGCCAGAAACAAGTATAGAAGAAGGAATAAAGAAAATGATTTCATTTTACAGTAATCATATGTATGCATTTAAAAATGTGGGGAGAGATTGTCTGTAAAATATATAAGTGACATAAAAATAAATAAGAGAATATCAAAAACCGGTCTGGGGTGCAGAAGTCTGGGAAGTACATATACAGACGAATTATCTGTGAATTTGCTAGGTATTTTTTATGAAGGCGAAAAAACCATACTGGACACGGGAAGAAGTTATTTTTTCTGAGAGAATAGCAGATTACAAATTTGAAATGTGGAATGATGAATACTGCATTGGTATGAGTAGGGGACTGTATCAGTATATGCCAGAGAATCATATGACATATCTGGCATATTCGTCACAATGTAAAGGTTATTTTCAGAAGTTTGTGAAAAGCGAGCCGAAGGGATTAATAATTTTTTTAAACAGAGTGGAGACTGAGAGAAATCTGAAAAGGGCATATAGTTGTGTTGGATTGTTTTGGTAAGTTCTTCAAACATTAATCAGGAGAAAGAGACTTTAATTGAGTAGCGATTATGTGCTATCACAAAATGTGATAGATAAAATAGATTTCCTGTAAGGAGAGAGGATTTTTAGTTGAAAATTATAGATTATTGGAAAGAAATAAAGAACGGAAAAAAGAAAAGCGGATTTAGGGAAGAAATACATATGCGATCATTTCCGGGTTATATGGTAATTGGAAGAAATGGGGAAGATGCGGGTATTTTTTCCGATTATCTCGTTTTTCTCGGAGAAATTGAATTTGCGGTTGTAAGAGGTTACACTCCGATTATTGACTTACAGAATTATCCTCGATTTTGCATACAGGACACGGATAAATATTATAAGGAAAACGCATGGGAATATTTCTTTGAACAGCCTTGTGGATTGGGGCTAGATGATATATCAAATCTGATAGGGCATATTGTTTACGCTCCAGCAGACTTTGGATCAAAGGTTTTTCATGGAATGAAATTACACAGAGTGTGGAAAGAAGACGAGCAGTTATTTCATTATTGGAGAGAGATGGCGCGAAGATATATTCGATTGAAACCAGATGTCTTGAGGGAATGCGAAAATGAATTTTGCAAAATACGGGGGGGGGTATCAAAAATTGTCGGTGTGGCAATTAGAGAAGGGTATTATTTAGGGCAAATGAAACGGGGAAAAGCAGGCGGAGGATATGATGAACGTAAAGTAAATGTAAACCGCTTTATCAAAGAAACAGAGAAGCTTTTGGCACAGGATAAGGAAATAAACGGAATATTCGTTTCGTGTGAATTTGAAGGAACCATACAAAAATTTCAGAGCCGTTTTCCAGACAAAAAAATATTGTTTGTAGACAAGGAAAGATTTACGTCGCCGAGTAGGTATCCTTATGAACCAGAGGATCGCAAAGTATATTTTGATCAAAAAAACAAGCGGGAGATTGCACTGAACTATATCAAGGAAATATTTGTTCTGTCAAAGTGTGATTCCTATATATACAGCGAATGCAGTGGAAGTGTTGCAGTGCTGTTATTAAAAAAGGAAAATTTTGATAGATGTGTTTATATATAAGAGAGGGTGGGGAGAATTTGAGATGACGGTTGCGGAATATATATTTGATTTTATACATAGAAAAGGTTGCGGCACTGTTTTTATGGTATCCGGTAGCTCAGCCATGTGGCTTACGGATGCGTTATACCGTAATAGTAGTCTCAAGGCGGTTTGCTGTCACCATGAACAGGCTGCGGCTATGTCCGCTGATGGTTATGCGAGGGTGAATCATGTGCTGGGCGCTTGTTTGGTTACCATCGGTCCGGGTGTGTCAAACGCCATTACGGGAACAGCGCAGGCATATTTTGATTCTACTCCTATGTTTGTTATTTCCGGACAGGCAAATTCCCGGCTTTTACAGTATGCTATGGACAGCGGTATACGGCAGAATGCATGCCAGAGTATGTTGGTGGAGCCGCTGGTTGGTAGTATCACAAAGTATTGCGCCACGATTATGGAGCCGGGGGATACAAGGTACATTATGGAAAGAGCGTATAGTGAAGCGATTTCTGGCAGACAGGGACCAGTATGGATTGACGTGCCGGTTGATATTCAGAACAGGCAGGTTCCGAATGAGATGCGGGGATATGAAAGAGAAGAAGAGAAGCTGAACGTCGTTGATTATGATATGATAGCAGAATTGTTGCAAAAGGCGGAAAAACCACTTATTTTGGCAGGATTTGGAGTCAGGAATGCCCGAGCGGCTGAGGAACTGGCGTGGTTCAGTAAAAGATTTCGGATACCTGTTGTTACATCCAGAGGTGGAATTGATGTGATTGCGTCCGATCATATGTATTACATTGGCAGACCAGGAAGTTACGGGGACAGGGCGTCTCATTTTGCGATCCAGAAATGCGATCTGTTTTTCATTTTGGGAAGTCGGCTGTCCGTTTCCACAATCGGGTATTATCCGGAGAAACTGGCAGAAAATGCCGTCAAAATCATGGTGGATATAGATGAAAAGGAACTGCAGCGTGATGCTGTCCCGATACAGCATAAATATAGATGTGACGTAAAGGAATTTCTGCAGGAACTCTCTGTACATATGGGAAATGAGAAACAGCAGAACGAGCATCGGGAGTGGGTTGCGTGGTGCAGGGAGCAAAAGGGAAAATATCCGGTCGTCTTAGAGGAATATAAACAACAGAAACCACTCAACAGCTATTATTTCACTTCTGTATTATCGGAACTTGTTCCAGAGAACAGTAATATTGTGGTAGATACGGGCAGTGTATACTGTATAGTTTCACAAAGCTGGACTGTGAAGACTGGGCAGCGGTATTTGTCCTCGGGTGGGTTTTCCTGTATGGGATTCTGGGCTACCGCCATGGGAGCGTGTCAGAAAGGTAGGAATACTATAGCAATTTCCGGAGATGGCGCCGTACAGATGAATATACAAGAATTTGCAACACTGAAGTATAACCAGCTCCCAGTTAAATTGTTTGTGTACAACAATAACGGATATATGCTGATACGGCATAACCAGCACAATTATATGAATGACCGTTTTTTGGGGGTTGGACCGGACAGTGGGTTGCAGACGCCGGATTACTGCGAAATTGCGAAGGCTTATGGGATTAAGGCAGTGCATATCACAGCGGATGACGATATAGAAACCTTGATTCGGGAGGTGCTTGCGGAGGAAGGACCAGTCGTATGCGAAGTGATTTTACAGGAGTTTTCAGAGATTGTACCTAAGATAGCATCTCGTGTGATGTCGGATGGAAGTTTAAAGGCGGCAAATTTTGATGATTTATATCCGTTTTTAGATGATTGAGACAAAACTAATCTTTTTTTGAGTAAGGAGAAGGGACATGATATTAAGAGCAAAAACCAAGAATCTGTTTAGTGGACGAGAATTATCTGAGCGGCAGCAGTTGAACAGTAAATTGAATATGGAAGAACTGGAACAGGGCAGGACAATTCTGAAATCCTATCCGAGACGGCTTGTGTTTGAATTGACGAACATATGCAATCTGAATTGTGTGATGTGTGGAAGGAATGCGGCGGATTTTAAGCCGACAGTATTTGACATGGATGCGTTCAGGAGCTTCGAGCCGCTGATGGATATCGTGGAGGAAGTCACGCTGATGGGTTGGGGCGAACCGACCATTCATTCAAATTTTATCGAAATGCTGCAGATTATCAATAAACACGGGGCACGCAAATATTTTTGTACGAACGGAATGAATCTGGGCAAGATTAAGGATGCGATATTTGACTATAATGTTGACGTGTTTGCGGTAAGTCTCGATGGGGCGACGGATGAGACAAACAGCAGGATACGGAGAGGCTCTAAGATTAATCAGATTGCGGCTGACCTCAAGGATATTGTAAGAATTAAAAAGGAGAGGGGACTAAAATATCCGTGGATTAATTTTGTATTCTGTGCTATGCGGTCTAATGTTGAGGAACTGACAGATATGGTGAGACTGGCTGCGGAAATCGGTATAGAGGAAGTCAAGGTAGTGTATCTTACAGTGTTTGAGAAGGATTTGTTGGATGAGTCCCTCTGGGGATACGAGGAGCTTGTCAGGGATGTTTTTGAAGAGACAATCCGTGTGGCAGATGAACTTGGAATCATGTTAAAGCTTCCGCATTACATAGGAGAAGATGTGGCGGAAAACAAATACCATAAAGACTGTTTTGTGACGTGGAGGGATTTTTTCCTAGGCTCGGACGGCTATGTAAGACCTTGCATGTCAACGCCGGTGCAGTTTTTCCCATATGATAAAGAAAAAAATTTTATGGAATTGTGGAATGCGCCGCAGTATCAGAAATATAGGGAAATTGTAAATAATCAGGATAAGATGGACAATCCGTGTAGAAGGTGTTATCAGTCGTCCCATTGCAATTGGAACAAAAAAGAATCTTTTATACAGGTGGGAGAGGAATTTTCTCCAACGTGGGAAAAACAGTAGTCATTCGAAAATACAGGAGCGTATAAAAATGAATGTTAATGACAAGGCGACAAAGGCGGCGCAGGTGTGGTATAGAAGCGTACTTGTAGGAAGATTGAAAGAATTGTATTTCAAACATTTGCAGCGCCGGTACAGGTTTCCAGAATGGCATATCACACCAATTAATTTTCGTCCGTATGCGATAGGAATCGTTGAATATTTAAACAAACAGCCAAAGAAAAAAGTAGTGGAAATTGGTTGTGGGTTGGGGGAGATTATAGGAAATCTTTCGGGATGTGCGAGAGAAGGGCTGGATCTTGATGTGAGAGCAATTAAGGCAGCAGAACGGTTGTATCGTAATAGTCGTTTTCGGGTCGGCACTTTTGAGGATATTGCGGGCGAGAAGATAGATTATCTAATTACAGTGAATTTTATACATGGGATTCCCCCAGCGGAACTGAAAAGAAACTATCAATGTTTGTGTGAGAAAAATGATATTAAAAATGTGGTATTGGATATTACGGATTCGCCAAATTATCGATATGTTCATGATGTGAGTTATCTGTTTGATGATTTGGGATATACAGTTAAGAAAAGACTTAAAAGGTATCAGGTGGTAAATGGAGGAAGATGGATTTATATTTTGGAAAAGGCTGTGGGAGGTAATGATAAAAAATGATTATTGGTATAGATAAGGGACCTCGAAGCAGAAAATATGTAGTTGCCGCGCAGAATATGGGTATTACCTATAAGTTGATAGACTGTACTTCATCAGATATTATAAGACAGTTGGAAAGCGTTGATGCTTTGATATGGCACTGGACACATGATAGCTATATTGATAAGAATGTTGCCTATCACATTATTAAAAGCGCAGAAATGATGGGTAAGAAGGTTTATCCCAGTGCTGATACATGTTGGATGTTTGACAATAAGATTTCAGAGAAGTATTTGTTGGAGGCAGTGAATGCGCCATTTATTGAAAGTAAAGTCTTTTTTGAACCCAATAGTGCACTTGCATGGATAAAAAAACAGCGATTTCCAATTGTATATAAATTGCCGCAGGGAGCGGGGAGCAGTAATGTCAGGCTGATAGAAAATGAAAAGGAGGCTGCAAAGATATGTAACTCGCATTTTTCTTTTTTGAGGAGACCAGATATAGACATGAAACTATATTATGCACAAAAAGGTGCGTACATAAAAACGTTAAGACAAATATTTAAAAGTGATTTGTTGCGATATGGGGTCAACAACAGAGGTTGTTTACTGTTGCAAAAATTTATATCGGGTAATGTATATGATATTAGAGTAACGGTTATAGGTGAAAGAGGGATAATATTTCGACGTTATGTGAGAGAAAAGGATTTTCGGGCATCAGGAAGTGGAAAAATTGACTATGAAGTGTCAAAACAAGATCTCTTGGCGATTCCCATAGCAAGAAGAATATCAGAGAAAATTGGCAGTCAGACAATGACCTATGATTTCATCTATGATAAAAATGAGCTAAAAATCGTCGAAATGAGTTATGGTTTTTCGGCAAAAGCTGTGTATGATGCACCGGGGTGGTATGATGCGGATATGATATTTCACGAGGAACATACGGATGTTCATAAACAGGTAATCTCTGAATTGTTGAGATAACAAATAAAAGGAAGTTGTATGAAAAATTTTATTTATTATAAAGAAGATGCAGAATATCCAAAAGATAAATATTTTAGACCAGATAAAATATATCCAGAATATCCGTTTGCCAGTCTTGGGATATCGAAAGAGAAAAATGTTGTCTATGAAATGATAAGAGATATGTTCAGATTGTTGGCACTGGACACACAGTGCTTTGGAGGCTGTGAGTGGAATCCGTTAGGTGAATACATAAAACCCGGAAACGTTGTGCTCATAAAACCTAACTGGGTGAAACATGAGAATGTAGCTGTTAAGGGACGTAAGGGAATGGAGTGCTTGGTTACCAATACCTCAATACTTAAATGTCTGATTGATTATACGTTAATTGCTTTGAAAGGGAGTGGAAGGGTCATTGTTGCTGACGCGCCGGTGCAATCATGTGATTTTGAACGTATGAGAAAAAATATAGGGTTGCACGAGTTGGAAAAATTTTATAGGACTGCCGGAGCGAACGTTGCATTTGTTGATTTGCGTAATTACAGAAGTTTGAGGAATAAGGGAAATGTTGTGACAGTTCCGACAAATGCAGTCTATGCCGGAAAAGTAATTAATTTGGGAGAACATTCCTGTTTTTATCATAATTGTAAGGAGGGACGTTTAAGAATTACGAATTATGATTACCGGGCGGTTAATCGGCATCATCGGGGAATGACACAGGAGTATTGCATTAGTGAAGCATGTCTGGAATCGGATGTAATCATTAATCTGCCAAAGCCTAAGACACATAGGAAAGCCGGTTATACGGGGGCGCTGAAAAATATGATTGGGGTAAATGCAATGAAGGACTATCTCCCGCATCACACGAAAGGTTCCTATATGAAGCGGGAGGGGGATGAATATTATTCAGAATCCAAAGGCGCTAAAAGAAAAAGTGATATCAATGATTTCATTGATATCTTGGAAAAGAAATCATTGTTTCGGGCGGGAAGGATAATAAGGCAGTGCGAGAATTTATTGGCAGAAAATACAAATGATGCAGAGAAGTATTCGGAAGGAAGCTGGTGGGGGAATGATACGATTTGGAAGACGATTTTAGATATAAATAAGATTGTTTTGTATGCGGATAAGCACGGACAGATACGAAAAGACAGGCAGAGAAGAGTGATTACGATAGGAGATATGATTGTATCTGGTGAGGGAGAAGGACCTATCGCACCGTCCCCGAAAAAGACGAACAGCATTATATTCGCGGATAACAGTGTTGTCTTTGATGAAATACTGGTTAGATTTATGGGGTTTGAGGAAAGTAAGTTTAGACTGCTGCAGGAAGCGAAACGAAATCGGAAATTATTTGAGGGGAACATAGAAGAATGTGAGATTGCTTCAAATTGTGAGAGGTTTTGCGGGAAGGCATCTGAACTGAAAGGAATATATAAATTTATACCGTCAGAAGGCTGGAAAGGATATATCGAAAAACGATGAAAAAGAAATTTATTATTACTATTGATACGGAAGGGGATGATTTATGGACAAATAAAATAACACGGAATGGACTGAAAGAAATCACAACAGAAAATGCAAAAAATTTGGAGCGTTTTCAATTATTGTGTGAAAAATACGGTTTTGTACCAGTTTATCTAACGAACTATGAAATGGCTCTGGCACAGCCGTTTATTGAGATGGCGCGCTGTGCGCTGAAAAATAAGCGAGCAGAAGTCGGCATGCATATGCATGCATGGAATTCACCGCCAATTGAGCCTTTACCGTACAATCCAAGAGGTACGCATACATACATTGGCGAGTATCCGAGACAATTGCAATGGGAAAAGATGAAGTATTTAACCAGATTGCTGGAAGATACATTTCAGACGCCGATTACGAGTCATAGGAGCGGAAGGTGGTGGTTCGATGAGTTTACTCTGAAGTGTCTGAGAAAGTTAGGATATTTAGTGGACTGCAGTATGACGCCATATATATCATGGGCGGATAGTATTGGAAACAGACAATATGGCGTAGATTATTCGAAAGACCATTATCAGGGAGAGTATATGCTTTCTGCGAAAAACATACATAAACGGGGGCGTTCGGGAGTGTATGAGGTTCCTCCAACCATTTTGAAGCATTATACGTATAGATTTCCAAAAGTGCAGCAATCGGTGGAATGGTTCAGACCAAATGGAAGAAACTTGAAAGAAATGCTTTGGATAAAAAATAAGATAAAGAGATCGGAAAGATATGGATATCTACAATTTATGCTTCATTCTTCGGAATTGACAGTGGGGACAAGTCCCACCTTTAAGAATAAAAGAAGTATAGAAAAGCTGTATTCAGATTTAGGAATATTATTTGAGGAAGTCTCTAAGCAGTTTGAAGGAATAGGAATAACAGATTATATCAAGGAAAAACATATGGTGCGGCAGGGAGGAAAGTCAAAGGAGAAATGAACATTGCAATTTTGATACCTGAACTGGGCGGTGGTGGGGCTGAACGAGTAGCGCAGATATTGGGTGATTATTATGTGGGTCAGGGAGAAAAGGTGTTTTATTTTCTTCAGGATTTAAATATTAAACAGGATTATCCCGTAAAAGGTCAAGTTATTAAGACTAGGATTCGAAGCTGCATGGAGGAAAAAAATATCAGTGATATACAGAGAATGATGCGGTTAATCAGTTCCTCTCTGCAGATGAGAAGGCTGAAGAAACAATATCACATTGATGTAGCGATCAGTTTTATGGAGGAGTTCAATTATATCAATATATTGTCTAAGAGACGAGAAAGGGTCATTGTCCGAATCTGTACGATTTTGTCAGATAGAAAAGAATTGAGCGGATTTTTGTATGAGAAGAAAAGGGTGCATTTTTTTTATTCTAAGACAGATAAGGTAGTGGTGATGAGCCATTATGCATGGAGAGATATGCATGATTATTATAGGGTTCCGGGGAAAAAGCTTATAAGAATCCCCAATCCTGTTGTGGAATGTTCAGAGAAACGGGACGAGGATGAATGGGAATATGGAGAAAAAGCATTTGTCTGCATGGGACGTTTGGAAGGGGTAAAGCAGCATGAGCGAATTATTCGTGCATTTTCTTATGTTGCAGCTTGTGAGAAGCAGGCTAAACTACTTGTTCTGGGAAAGGGACCTAATTTAAATTATTTACAGAGATTGTGCAGCGAATTTCAGGTAGAAGGCAAAGTGGTTTTTGTCGGGTTTACGGGCAGACCTGCATATTATTTAAAACGTGCAAAGGCCTTTGTCATGGCGTCAAAGGTAGAAGGATTTCCCAATAGTATGATAGAAGCAATGAGCTGTGGTACTCCTGTCATTACGACAGATTCTCCAGGAGCCTGCGGAGAAATTGTGGGAAAACCCAAAAGCATAGAACATGCAGCCTCTATAATTTTCTGCAGATATGGTATTTTAACGCCGAATATGCCGGAGGGGAAAGTGAAAGCGGGAACTCCCTTGACGGAACAGGAATTATTGTTAGGCAGGGTAATGCTAAAAGTATTGACAGAGGATGAAATATATAAAAGGTATAGAAAACAGTCATTCAAACGAGCGCAGATGTATTCTTTAGACAAAGTGATTACAAAATGGAATCGCTTAGTTTATGATAAGTAATAAGAGTCAATACTATAGGAGGAGAAGGAGTGGAAGAAAATGAAAAAAGGAATGATTTCAGTAGTATCTATGTTAGTTGGAGCAGCCGCGGGTGCGGGCGTTATAGGAAAAATGGAAGGTGACAGGTTAAATAAGACACAGAGTATGTCGGACAAACATTTGGCACTTTTTCTTATGATGAATCAATGGGTGAAGGTGAAGCAGGAAGGAAAGAATCTGTCAGAGTATTTCGAGAGAAACGGATATAAGAGAATTGCAGTATATGGTATGAGTTACGCCGGAGAGACACTTATTGATGAACTTAAGGGAAGCAAAATAGAAATAGCATATGGTATTGATCAAAGAGCGAGTTCCATTTATGCAGATGTAGATATTGTGTCTGCTGAGGATACTTTGAAAGATGTGGATGCCGTTGTAGTGACAGCAATTTCCTTTTTTGATGAAATTGAGGAAAAGATTTCTCTGAAGCTGGATTGTCCGATTATTTCTTTAGAAGATGTTTTATATGATATTTAGGGAGCGGCAAATATATGACAATTTTATTCGCAACAACAGATTATGTTATCAAAGGAAAACCGACGACTGGTCTTCCCGCATACTTATATCGAGTTTCGCGAGCTTTGTTGGATATGGGACATACGCCGATCATTATGACATTCGGGCATCATGATTTTTACAGAAAAGATGATGGAATCGAGGTATATACGATTTATGTGCCATGCTCCTATTACAAAAATAAATGTATTGGCTATATATGCGATGCTGTTTCTAAATCCCAGATTATGAATCGACGAATAGAGGAACTGTCACGCAGGCGGTATATTGACGTGATACAGTTTACCTCGCTGATGGGACTTCCGCTTTTTTATATGGGTAATATCCCCGCAGTATTACGGCTTTCGTCGTATGCCAGAATTGCCTTTTCCACACATATTTCAGTGGATAAAACGCTTGCAGAAACGATGGCTTTTTTTGAGAGATGCTCAGTAAAAAGATGCACCGCCGTATATGCGCCCTGCCAGTCTACTGCTGATCAATTTGGCAGAGATACACATAGGAAAGTCTATGTATTGGAAACGCCTTTTCAGAATGATGTGCAGTGTTATGATTATAGTTTTGCGAATCAGTTAAAAGGTAAAAAATATGTTTTCTTTTTTGGAATTTTATCGCCAGAAAAAGGGATTGGAGTCATTGCAGAAATACTATATCAGTTTCTAGATGCATATAAGGATTATACATTTGTTTTTGCAGGACATCCCTATGAGATAAATGGTATAAATGCACACACACTGTTAAGAAAGTGCGCGAAAGAATATGTAAATCGTGTGATTCTATTGAAACCATTGCCGCATGAGCAGCTATATCCTGTTATTATGGGAGCGAAATTTATTGTGCTGCCATATTTTAATGATAACCTATCCAATGCCTGTCTGGAAGCAATGTCATTTGGAAAAGTAGTGATTGGAACGGATGGTGGAAGTTTTGAACAAGTAATAAAGCATGGATATAGTGGGGTGTTGTGCCAAAGAAACGATTCAAACGATTTATTGGATAAGCTTCACTATGTAATGAATCTTTCTGACCAAGAGAAGCGGGAAATGGAAAAAAACGCAAAGCAGAGAATGGAGTGCCTAAAACCAGAAGTTGCAGTAAAAAAGCTGGTGTGTTTTTATAAAAAGGTATTGTATTACAGGGGGCAAAATAAAAAGTAGTATGAATACAGGAGCGATTACAGAGTGGGACAGACGAAAAGCATACATATGGGGAGCAGGATATTATGCAGACTTTATTTATTTGGTGATAGATAAAGAGCACTGTTGCGTGGAAGGGATAGTCGATTCGAATACAGAAAAGTGGGGAAGAGAATGGAAATATGGATTATACATTTCTTCACCTGAGATTTTAAGTCATACCATGTTTGATTATGTTTTTATTTCTCCTCAGAACTATAATGGTATTGAAAAACAATGCCAGCTCATGGGAATTCCAGAAGAGAAAATCGTTATTTACTGGCGGGATAACGAGGCGGCAGGACGATTCCAGAACCGCGCAGATCGAGTAATGGAAACCAAAAACAATTGTGACAAATACAGGAACAGACTCTTGAATGCGCCTTATGAATGGGGATTGCGGGAAGTTCCCCAAATTATATCATCGGTGAGATTGCTATATCGCATTCTTGCTGAAAAATGTTCCTTGTGTAGATATGGGGATGGTGAATTTGAAATTATATTGCATCGTGAGAGACCATGGTTTCAAAAGGTAGACAATAAATTAGCTGAGCGGCTTAGAACAGTTATTATGTCTAAACGAGAGGATATTATTATCGCAGTGGCAGATAATTTCGGGATGCTCGAAAAATATAAAGATAATGCAGCAGATGACATAAGGAAATATATGGTTCCGAACAGGGAGAAGATTATATCCCTGTTGGACAGCAGCTATGTGTATTATGACGCATATGTTTCCCGCCCCTATATCATTTATAAAGATAGAACACATGCTGACGAGATATTCTGCCTTTTTAAAAAGATATGGCAGGATAGGGAAGTGCTGCTTATCGAAGGGAAGACAGCGCGAATAGGCGTGGGAAACGATTTGTTCCACGGCGCAAAGAAGATAGAGAGAATGGAATGTCCTGAGAAAAATGCGTGGGATGTATATGCGGATATTTTGGAGACAGTGAAAAGAAAGGCAGGCTATAACACATTGATATGTATTTCCCTTGGACCAACAGCAACAGTACTAGCCTATGATTTAGCGGTTGCTGGATATCAGGCGTTGGATATTGGACAGTTGGATAATGAATATGAGTGGTATATCAGAGGGGCGGAAGAGAGAATTCCTATTCCAGGAAAAATGGTGGCAGAAGTAGATAAAGGAAAATGCGCGGATGACAAAGCGGGAATAAATAAGGAAACAGAAGTAGAATATCAGCAGCAGATTGTAGCGGAAATAGGCTTGTGGAACATAAAAAGCTGCGAGTCACAGATGGGGAAAACGGATGGAAAAAATATTGATTTGGGGAACAGGGGTAATAGCTGAACAGGTTTTGGGACAGTGTGACATATTCGGACAGTATAATGTTATGGGGTTTATTGACAATAATGCGGATAAGAGGGGGAAAACTTTTTATGAAAGAGAAATTTTTACCGCAGATATATTGAGGAAAATGAAGCCAGACAGGATTGTGATACTAACAGTTCGTTATAAAGAAATAGAAGAACAAATCAGAAACGAATTTCCTGAACTGATGGCGTCTGTCGAAGAAATGAATTTTTTCTATAAGCAGACTGTCATAAAGCGCTACAGGGACAGCTGTGAACCAGAAATTATTAGGATATTAGAGCACTTATGGAAAAACGATTTACAGGTTTTTAATTATGATTTTGTAAAAAAGTATAATGAGATGTGTTTTCGGATAGAAATGGATGAATCGTGTGGGATGTACTTTGTCCGACATGGGGGAAAACGGCTGTATTTTTCAAAGGCAATTAAAAGTACAGTGGAAGCGGCAGATTATTACAGAGGAGTGTTGATGGAGCAAGACAAGGAATCGCCGCATAAATATACAGATGAGAATTTTGGGATAGAAAAAGGCAATGTCGTGGTGGATATCGGAGTTGCCGAGGGAAATTTTTCTTTACAGGTGATTGATCGGGTTTCCAGATTATACATAATTGAGTCGGACGATGGCTGGATTGAAGCCCTTCGTGAGACGTTTAGAGATTATAAGGAAAAAGTAATTATTATTCAAAAATTTGTGACTTCCGTGGACGAAGGGAAATATGCGACGCTAGATTCTCTGATAGAAGAACCAGTGAATTTTATTAAGATGGACATAGAAGGAAACGAATGGGATGCCTTGCTGGGAGCGGAAAAACTGATTGGCAGGTCAGAGAATCTGAAATGCGCTGTGTGTGCTTATCATGGGGATTTTGATGAAATATTAATTAAGGATGTTCTAGGTAAGTACGGAATGGATATTTCCACCACACAGGGATACATGTGGTATCCAGGAACAAACAGACAGACCTATGTTTCCACCAGATTGTGCAGAGGAATTGTCAGAGGAATAAAAAACGGATTGGGTAGGAAATAAAAGTGGGAGTTAGACAGATAAAGGAAGAAAAGGTAAATAAAAAGACGCTTGCTATTGTCTCTGTTTATGATAGTGACGGCATCATAGAAGACTATCTTATTTTTTACCTCTCGTCACTAAGGGCTGTCACAAACCGGTTGATCGTGGCGGTGAACGGAAAACTGACGGGGGAGGGAAGGGAAAAGATTCTTTCCATAGCGGACGAAATCTATCGCCACCCCAACACCGGCTTTGATTTTGGCGCGTACAAGGATGTGTTAGAAAACTATCTGAAACCGGGAGATCTGGACCAGTACCAAGAGTTAATTCTGTGCAACGATACCTGCTATGGTCCGTTTGTTCCTTTTACGCAGATATTTACCCAAATGGAAGAAAAGAATGCAGAGTTTTGGAGCATCAATTATATCGAAGATCCGCTCCTTCCTCATTTTCAATCCTATTTTATGGTGGCAAGCGGACGGGGGATTTGTTTAGTGAGAGACTTTCTTTTACAGGAAGTGGACAGCAATATTGACAATCCAATCCAGGCATGCGGGTATGAGCATGGACTGAGCGAGATTATTTTATCGAGCGGAATCAGGACAGATTATTATACCTCAGATGTGAAAGGATATCACGATCTGGATATTTTCGGGGCGCCGGATTACGCATTGGAATTACTTGGATTTCCGCTGTTAAAAAGAAGGGCTTTTTCAGATGCGTTATCCGTAAAAGACAATTGCCGGAGGGCACTTTGTATGATAGTTGAACAGGGGAGTTATCCGACAGACTATATTTTGAAAAATGTTTTCAGAATCTATCACAGGGATTTTTCGAATGTCCTGTGTAGGCAGTATATAACCAAAAAGAGTTACTTTGAAAAGAATTATGTCACAAGGCAGGAAGTAATCTCTTTTTGTAGGGAGCATAAGAAAATATATCTTTACGGAAATGGCTATATGTCGGTTTTATTCATGGCGCGGTTTAGGAGATACATGAATGAGTTTTGTGGATATGTGATTTCTGATGAGTATTATGGGGAGACAGAAAGCCAGGATAAACAGATTTATAAATTGTCAGAGATAGACAGGGAAGTGCCGCTGATTGTGGCAATGACAGGAAAAGTGGCGGTGCAGGTCATAAGTAAATTGCGGGACAGGAAAAATGTGCTGTTTTTATCGGTGGAGCCGGAAATGACGAAATAGGAACGGGGTGTCAAAATGCGAAAAGCTATTATTTATGGAACAGGGAGTTATTATGAGCAGAATAAAGATAAGCTCCCAAAAGATTTGGAGATCGCAGCTTATGCGGACAGCAATCCGAACAATGCAACATCCCATCATGGAGAGCTGTTCAGAGGTCTTCCAATGCTTTTGCCGGAAGAATTTGAAACAGTTGTATATGATGTGGTTTATATCTGTACGGATTACACAGCGGGAAATCAAATTTTTCAGAAATTGTCAGCGATAGGGATTGATTCTGATCGTATTTTCTTTCTGAACCGCATGGAACCGTCGGCGGATTGGAAGTATGAGGCAACTGAGGATGGGAAGGGATATCTGTCAACGATTGACGGGATTATGGTTAAAGAGCGCTATCGGACGGATTTTGACATTGTTCACGAAGTTCTTATTGAGCATTCATATGGGTTTGGATTTGAGAATGAGGATTATATTGTGATAGATATTGGTATGAATGTTGCCATCGCTTCTTTATATTTTGCAAAGCAGTCTCATGTGAAAAAGGTTTATGGTTTTGAGGCATTTCCGGACACTTATGAGCAGGCGGCAGCTAATATCGCTCTGAACCAGCCGGGAATCGGGGATAAAATTGAGGCAGTGAATTTTGCTCTCTCAGATGAAAATGGGAAAAAACTGGTGGCAGTATCGGCAGAAGAGACAGGATGGAGAAATATTTTTTCTAAGGATAAAAACAGGCGTCAGATGGAAATTGTCTGCCGGGATGCAGGGGAAGTGGTCAGCGGCATCCTAAACCAGCACAAGGAAAAAATTGTTCTAAAAGTGGATACGGAGGGTGCGGAATTTCCTATTTTTGCAGCGCTCGATAGGGCGGGGTGTTTTGGAAAGATTGATGTGATTATGATGGAATATCACGGGGATTCAGAAAAACTGCTTTCTATTCTGAAAAAATATGGTTATCGATATTTTATTCAGGGGAAAAATATGGTGTGTGGACTGATTCATGCTATAAAGTAAAAAACGAAAGAGCAGAAATATTTAGCGACTGGAAGCAGCTTGTGTGACGGAAAAGAACCAGTGCAGAACGGAGAAATTGGCTATGGAAAAAACAGAAATTACCTATGACAGCCTTTGCGGAATAATTGAAAGCTGTGTTGTTTCCGTTTCATATAAGGTGTTAAAGGATAGGAAAAAGATGCTTGTCGTCGCCATCAGTGAGGAAGTGCGGTTTCAAAAAAGTATACAGAAGATACTAGAATACAATCCCAAAATGGAATTTATTATAGTAGCGCAGATCGGATTACAAAAGGTATTGGAAGAGATATATGGAGACAGATACCCAGTGATCGGTTGGAGCGGAATGTACACGACGGAACTGATTGACAAAGTAAGAAGGGAAGCGGATATCAGCGAAATAGACAGTTTTTTATACTTTACCCAGCATCCAGTCAATCTGCGGGATAATAATTTTATCAGCATTGCGCAGCATCTGCAGGAAGAGGCTAATATTCATGTTTACAGCGACACGGTAGGATATGAGCTTTATGAATACCACGACCTTCCGCTGTATAGTCAGGGGATTAAGGTGTACGAGGAGATAAACCGCCTGATTGGTCTGAAATTTATGTGTGTCACAGAGGAGAACAAGGCATGAGGATAGGTATTCTGTCTTTATATAAAGAGCGAGAAATCACAGGAATCAATAAGGTTACGATGGGGCTTATGGAAGAGCTTTTGAAACAGGACCAAGAAAACACATATACCTTTCTGGGAAAGACGGACTGGCTTCCTCTGGATATGGATTACATACCAGTTCTGCCAGATGCGGGTGCTTCCATACAGCTAAATTATGCTATGTTGGCGCACCCGATGAATATTGTCCATTCCCATTATCGCCCGTTTGAACTGGCAGAGGGAATTCCCTGTGCGAAAATACTAACAATTCACGATCTGATTCCATTAATCTATCCGGAGTGGTATGGGAGTCAGGTTGCATATTTTGATGTTTCGCTCAGAAAATGTGCAAAGAAAGCGGATAAGATCATAGCGGTTTCCGAATGTACGAAGAGGGATATCACAGAGCGTTACGGAATTCCGCCGGAAAAGATTGAGGTGGTGTATAACGGTCTGTCTCCGGCAAAATTATTTGCAGATGACGCCGCAGACAAAAGCGTGCCAGGGCTGGAAGATACGGATTTTATCTTTTCGGTTTCGGGTCTTGGACCTCACAAAAACCAAGGTGGACTGGCGGAGGCTTTTATGCTCTATAAAAGCCGTCATCCGGATTCGGATGTAAAGCTGGTGCTGACAGGACCCGTACGGAAATATGAGGTTGTTAGGGAAATACTGTCAAAAAATAGGAATGTAGCGAAGCATGTGGTGTTTACAGGTTTTGTCAGCGATGAACAGTTGATCTGGCTGTACCGGAAAGCAATGGCGTTTATCTATGTTTCTTATTATGAAGGCTTCGGTCTGCCAATACTGGAAGCGCTTTCCGTTGGAAAGGCGGTGATTTGTGCCGATGCGGCATCCATGCCAGAGGTGGGAGGGGACGCAGCAGCATACTGTAATCCGCATGAGGTGGAATCTATAGAGGCAGCTATTGATAAAGTCGTATCAGACGCAGCGTACAGAAACAGTCTGGAGAAAGCGGCGGCAAAACAGGCATCAAAATTTTCTTATAAAAAGGCTGCGGAGGAGATGCTACGGATTTATGAATCGTTTCAAAAATAGCCTATTGCAGATGCTTTGTGACAGAAGGATTCGACGGAATATCATCGTGCCAGTGCATTGACAGAATAAATAGATATCAGGGAGAATATATGGCAGACAATAGAAAAAGGATTTTACATATGACGCCACCGATTATTAATAACGGTGTATATAAATATATATTTAATCATCTGGAATACATAGATAGAGAACGGTATCAGTTTATATTTCTGACCAGAAACGCGAAAGCGTTGGAGGCGACGGAGGAATGCAAGAAATATGGATTTGACATACAGCCCTTCTGCAATACGGAGCGGAATAATGAGGAAAAGCTGCGACAGGAGATCACGAGTATTCTGAGGCAGGGGTACGATGTCGTTCATCTGCATACCAGTTTCTGGCGAGGATTTCTGATTGAGCAGATTGCAATGGAATTAAAGATTCCAAAGGTGATCGTACATTCCCATAGCACATGGGTCGATGTGGCAGATGATAAGAGGCGGGAAGAGATTCTGCGAATACATAACGAATACAAGGAAAAATTTGATTTCCGGTATGCGACTGATGTATGCGCCTGCTCCCGTTTGGCGGGGGATTGGCTGTACGGCAAGCAGATTCCGCGGGAGAGGATACAGATACTGCCCAATGCAATTGATGTGGAGAAATATCGTTTTCGTCCGGAGATAAGAAAAAGCTTGCGGGAAAAGCTGGGGTTGAAAGACAAAATCGTAATTGGGAATGTGGGACGTTATTGTTACCAGAAGAACCAAAGCTTCCTAATCAGGGTCTTTGCCAAAGCGAGGGAATACAATAAAAAGCTTTTTCTGATGCTAATCGGAGGAGGGGAGCTACAGAATGAGCTAAAAAAGCAGATTGTGGAGATGGGGTTAAAGGATGACACATGTTGTTTGAACTGGCAGGAAAATATATTTGATTATTTTCAGGTGATGGATGTATTCTGCCTTCCTTCCCTGTTTGAAGGACTGGCTATCACCTCTGTTGAGGCGCAGGCGGCAGGACTGAAATGCTTCTTGTCAGACACGATATCCATGGAGGCAAAAATAACAAATCTAGGGGTCTTTCTACCACTGGAAGAAGAGATATGGGCAGAGCAATTGGCGCATAGTGTTTCGGAGGAAAGACGGGAGAGAAAAGATGGAGAAATAGAAAAAGCTGGATATGATATCAGGACAGCGGTAAAAAAACTGGAGCAGATGTATGAGTGAGGAAAAGAGAAAAGTCTATATCGCAGGTGCACATTCCAGAGGTAGGACGCTACGCGTCTATTTGGAATACCTTTATCCGGAGGTTGAGGTAGTAGCTTTTCTGGTGGATGATATGTCGGAGAATGCGGAGACTGCGGACGGTTTGCCGGTACAGCTGATTGGACAGGGATTACATACGGAGTATTCAGTTTATCTAGGGATGCGCGGAGCAAATCACGAAAAAGTAACGGACGAGCTGCTGGAGGTGGGGATGCATAAGATTATCCCAGTAACGGTGGAGTTGGATAGGCAGCTTCGTAACGAATATGTGCGCAGATATGCGCAGAACAGGGGCAGGCTATTTTTTATGATAGATGAATTGTCCGCAAGGAATAAAAATATGCAGGAAAAAACAGCTGGAATTTACGTGGCATGTTCTATTTATGATAAGCCGTTACAGGATAGTTATACATTTATAAAAGAAGAGCTATCCCTGCAGGTGGGAGCTGCTTTAACAAGGGAAAGAATATCAGCGGATGCGATTCCAGATTATGAGGGGGAGAATATTTCTGACAGGAATAAGCAGTTTTGTGAACTTACGGGGCTTTACTGGATCTGGAAGAATGCCTGCGAGGACTATGTGGGACTGGTGCATTACAGACGGCACTTTCTGCTGCCAGATAATTGGCTGGAACGGATGATAGGAAATCGGATTGATGTACTCTTGCCTGTACCGTTATATGTTGCGCCAAACATTGCGGAGAACTATAAAGAGAGGCATATTGCGTCAGACTGGGAATATCTGATGGAATATTTTAAGAAAAAACTTTCGAAAGAATATGAAGTAGCTGAACAGATTTTTAGCGGAAACCTGTATTATCCTTGCAACATGTTCATTGCACGAAAAGAGGTGCTGGATCAGCTTTGCGAATGGATGTTTCCTATCCTCTTTGCAGTGGCGAAGCATGGGGGAGAAAAGAAAGATTCTTATCTGAATCGTTATCCTGGCTTTATCTCAGAGCGGCTGATTACTTATTTCTTTGAGAGCCATATGGAGAAATACAGGGTGGCGTATGCCAATAAGAATTTTTTAAGATAGTATAATTGAAGTATACAGATGGAAACAATTAAGACAATATTAGGAATATGCGTTGGTTAGAATGGCTAGAAAGAAATTACAGATATAACATAATATACGTCTAGATAAATTGGAAGACTTGAGTGACCAGATAGAAGAGCTGTGTGATCAGGTAGAAGGTTTGACGAGACAGATTTTTAACATGAAATTTGATTAAAAATATTTATTTGGAGGAACTCATGAATTTCGAATTAACGGCATCAATGATGTGCGCCAACTATGGAAATCTGGAAAAAGAGGTAAAGGATTTAGAGACTGGCGGTATCGATTCCTTTCATATCGACATTATGGATGGCAGATATGTGCCAAATTTTGCCATGTCCTTAAATGATATGTCATATATAGCGTCAGCAGCAAAGAAACCGTTAGATGTGCATCTTATGATTGAACACCCAAACAATAACATACATATTTTTTTGGAAAAGCTGCGCAAGGGGGACACGGTGTATATCCACCCGGAAGCAGAGTACCATCCATCTACCACTCTGCAGAAAATCATTAATGCGGGCATGGTGCCAGGTATTGCTATCAATCCGGGAACCAGTATTGAAACAGTCATGGAAATGCTTGTGATTGTGAAGAAAGTGCTTGTGATGTCAGTGAATCCTGGAAACGCGGGACAGATGTACCTGCCATATGTTGGAAAAAAAATAAACAAGCTGCTCTTGCTCAAGGAAGAGATGCATTTCAAGGCATATTGGGATGGAGCATGCAGTGCAGACAAAATCCTGCAGTTTGCGCCAAAAGGGATGGATGGTTTTGTGCTGGGAACCACCATACTTTTCGGGAAAAGCAAACCCTATGGTGAGACAATAAAAGAGATACGTGATTACGGCAGAAATATGAAATCGAAAAGAGATTAGAATATGTGGAGACATAACTGATGAATGTAGCGATAATCCTGGCGGGTGGAACGGGAACCCGTATGGGGCTTGAAATTCCGAAACAGTATTATGAGGTAAACGGAAAAGCTGTTATCTCGTATTGTTTACATACTTTTCTTACGCATGAGAAAATTGACGCGGTGCAGATTGTAGCAGATGGAATGTGGCAGGAGTATATCATGCATCAACTTTCTGTCTTGCCGAACAGGGAAAAATTCAAAGGGTTTTCTGTACCGGGAGAAAACAGGCAGCTATCGGTATATCATGCGCTTACAGATATTCGTAAGTATGCGTTGGATGATGATTTCGTGATAGTCCATGACGCGGCGCGTCCATGCGTGTCGGCGGCTCAGATTTCAGACTGCCTAAAGGCGGCTGCAGGGCATGACGGCACGCTTCCCGCGCTTCCGATGAAGGATACCGTCTATCTCAGCGAAGATAAGAAGATAATATCTTCTTTATTAGACAGAGGGAAAGTCTTTGCGGGGCAGGCGCCGGAAGTATTTCTGTTTGGCAGGTATTATGAGGCGAACAGAGCGCTTCTGCCGGATAAGATTTTAGAAATTAACGGTTCGGCGGAGCCTGCGATAATGGCAGGAATGGACATTGCCATGATATCAGGGGACGAAAGAAACTTTAAGATTACAACGGCAGCAGATTTAGAGCGTTTCCAGGAAATCGTGCAGAAAGGCGGATTAAACATAATCACTGTATTATAAAAAAAGAGAAAGGAATCCTTTCTCTTTTTTCTTGTCTGTGAACATTTCTGTTCTGCATATTGTAGGAAACGACAAAACATTACAGTTTTTTATGATGTTTCCTCTTGTTTTCGGACTGTTGAAGGACCTTATAGAATATTGCAGATACGGCAATTCCATGATACAATAATTCCATAAGAACAGATAAGGAACTGTGAAAAAATAACTGATATTTCTTCATAGTTCCTAATAAAATGAGAGGAATATGCAGAAATATGAACTATTATTTTATTGACTATGAAAATGTTCATGCAGATGGTTTTATTGGAATAGAAAACCTGAGTGAAAATGACGTTATCTGTGTGATGTATACAGAACAGAGCAAGACATTTTCGCTGGAGTTGGTGGAGAAGATTGTAAGGCAGAGGGCAAGATTGGAGTCCTATAAGGCGGGAACTGGCGCCAAAAATTCACTGGATTTTCAATTGGCGTCCTATTTAGGCTACATGATTGCAAAAGGGGATCGTGCGGAGGACTGCTTTTATATTGTATCACGGGATACAGGTTTTAATCATCTGGTTGATTTCTGGGCAGAGCGCAAGGTCAGAGTAAAAAGGATTGCGAATTTTGAAGATGGTGAGAAAGATTCTAAAACGGTGGTGCCTGTGGAGGAGCCAAAACGGAATGCAAAGGGCAAATCCAAAGTTTCTGATTCGAACAAAGCGACAAAGGAAGAACTTTTGCAGTATCTGACGGAGGAGGAATATTCGGACAAGATACTTGAGATATTTAACAGCTACAAGACAAAAGTGGCAATTAACAATGGTCTTAGCAAAGAGTTTCGGGACAGTCAGAAGAGCAGTGCGATCTATAAAAAATTGAAAGTTCTCTTAAAAGAGAAGCATAAATCTTAGAGCATATTGAAATTGGACAAGACATCCAATGACAATTTAGAAAAATTCAGGTATGATAATGGTATGATAAGATTAAAGTACGGTAGGGAGGCTGTAAGCGTATGAGCGATAAGATTTTTTCTTCTCTTGACATGATAATGACAGGGCAGATATTGAAAAATAAGATAAGAAAGTGCGGTTATACAGTACGGGAGATTCAGAAACTGCTGCATTTGTCCTGCCCGCAGCCAATTTATAGGTGGATGCGAGGACGCACTATGCCATCACTTGACAATTTATATGTGTTAAGCTCGATTTTAGGAACGCATATGGAAGATTTGCTGCTGCCAAAACAGGATGAGGTATGGCTGATTCAATGGGGGGAGAATCAGCAGGAATGCCGCCGTCTAAGAGCATATAAACAGCGAAAAGAACAGCTATTTAAATGAGGAAACAGAACATATGGAAACAGAGCATGAAGTCATAATTACAGAAAACGCGGAAGCTGCTCAGTATTATGCTGCCAATCAAATTCCTTATGTTGTCTGGCTCAATGAAAGGAACAGAGACCAGCATTTTCCAAGTGGTGCTTACTGTGTTGAGAGGTTAAGTGACATTGACGCGCAGTATCTTGACAGGGTGTACAGGCGCGTAAAAGGGATCCCTTGGGATATTACAGAGACGCCGCGCTTGCGGATTCGTGAGATAACAGTTGCAGATGTGCCACAGTTGTATGAGCTATACCGCGATGCAAGTATTACACAGTTTATGGAACCGCTTTTTGCGGAACCAGAACAGGAGATTCTCTATACCAAAGAGTATATCAAGAATATTTATGGATTTTATGGCTATGGTATGTGGGTGATTGAAAGCAAGGAAAATGGGAAGGTTATGGGAAGAGCTGGTCTGGAATACAAGGAGGGTTTTAACGGTTTGGAGCTGGGATTTATGCTGGGAGTAGCATATCAGCATAAAGGTTTTGCGTATGAGGCATGCAGTGCCATACTTTCTTATGGGATTACAGAGCTGGAACAGAGGACATATTGTTCTTTTGTTGACAAGGACAATAAAGCATCCATTCGACTGTGCGAGCGGCTGGGATTTGAACAGCATGGAAAAGTGCTGGTGCATAATTTCGACGGTTTGATGGTAGAGAAGGAATATTTGCAGTATGAGTATCATGCAGATTAAACAAAAATTAGGGAAAATTATTTTACATATCCGTTGCTATAGTGCACAAAACGAGCGATATAACATACAGAAGTGCATTTTTCGTGCGCAATTTCAAACAGCATACAATAAAATATTTGACAGGATAAAAGCGAAGTGGTAATATATGTCATATGAAGCAAAGGTGCTACGGGAGATACTCCCAGAGCACCTTTTTTTCGTCTTATAGATATTTTGTATCTGATGATACAAGGCACAAGAAAAAAGAGGAGGAGTTTATTATGACAGAATTACAGGGACTGCTAGAGGCCGTAAACAGTGAGATTTATGGCGTATGGTTTTTGATTGGCGCTGCGTTGGTATTCTGGATGCAAGCGGGCTTTGCAATGGTAGAGGCAGGTTTTACCAGGGCAAAAAATACAGGGAACATCATTATGAAAAATCTAATGGATTTCTGTATTGGTACATGTACTTTTATTGTGATTGGATTTGGATTGCTGCTGGGCGAGGACTTGATGGGTTTTATTGGAAAGCCTGGATTTGATATTTTTACAAGTTATGCTGATTTTGACTGGTCAAATTTTGTGTTTAACTTGGTATTCTGCGCCACCACGGCAACCATTGTCTCTGGGGCAATGGCAGAGCGCACTAAATTTCTCTCTTACTGTGTGTATTCCGGTGTAATTTCCGCGTTGATTTATCCAGTTGAAGCACATTGGATTTGGGGTGGAGGCTGGCTTGCACAAATGGGATTTCATGATTTTGCAGGCTCCTGCGCAATACATATGGTGGGTGGTATAAGCGCTTTGATTGGCGCTAAGATGTTAGGACCGCGCATTGGTAAATTCACAAAAGATAAACAGGGAAATATCACAAAAGTAAATGCATTTCCGGGACATAATCTTACCATAGGCGCGCTTGGTGTCTTTATTCTCTGGCTTGGCTGGTATGGATTTAATGGTGCAGCAGCGGTTAGTTTGCCAGAACTTGGTTCCATTTTTGTGACGACAACGATATCTCCGGCAATCGCCACAGTCGTGTGTATGGTATTCACTTGGGTAAAATATGGAAAGCCGGATATTTCTATGTGTCTAAACGCATCGCTTGCAGGGCTTGTGGCAATCACAGCCGGCTGTGATGTGACAGATGCATTTGGATCGATAGTCATTGGTGCTGTAGCTGGACTTTTGGTGGTGTTTGGCGTGTGGTTTTTGGATTATAAGCTGCACATTGATGATCCAGTGGGCGCCGTGGCAGTACATTGTCTTAATGGGATTTGGGGAACGATTGCTGTTGGGCTGTTTGCGACAGACACTGCGCCAGCATTTGCAAGAGGATATGGTGATGGTGTGGAGTTTGGCGCAAATCAGATTTGCGGGACTGGACTTTTCTATGGTGGCGGTGTGAAACTGTTGGGAATGCAGTTTGTCGGAATGGTCTGTGTGATTCTTTGGACAGTGATCACTATCACAATTACTTTTCTGGTTATCAAGGCAATTTTGGGTCTTCGTGTCAGCGAGGAGGAAGAAATTATCGGTCTGGATGCCACAGAACACGGACTGCCGTCTGCCTATGCAGGATTTTCTATGATGGATATCTCCAACAGTATGATTATGGAGGAGAACGAGAATACACAGCTTGGCGCAGAGAACTATGAGGAGGCCACAGAGGCACAGAAAAATGCGGCGGTTAAGGTTTCGCAGGTGCCCATGTCTTCGGTTTCCGGTATTTATAAGATAGTTATTATTGCGAAACTATCCAGATATGATGTGCTGCGCAAGGCAATGAACGATATTGGCGTGACAGGCATGACAGTGACACAAGTTATGGGGTGCGGCATTCAGAAGGGTGCAGGCGAGAAATACCGCGGTGCAGAGATTGACGCGACATTGCTTCCTAAAGTAAAAGTTGAGGTTGTGGTGTCAACAATCCCAGTGGCAAAAGTGATAGAATCTGCTAAGAAAGTGCTTTACACAGGACATATCGGTGACGGAAAGATTTTTGTATATAATGTGGATAAAGTGGTAAAAATCCGTACAGGAGAAGAGGATATGGCAGCACTTGCAGATGTGGAATAGAGATGATTGTTAATAAAGATGATTGTTAATAAAGATGATTATTAATAAAGATATAAGAAAGAACCCTTAGCTAGGGTTCTTTCTTGCGTTATATAATTGTCTCGATAGAGATATCTTTCCGGTTGGAAAGCTGTAAAATACTGTGATAATAATTTTGTTGCAGGTCAAGAATTTCGTTGTTTTCCGTGTGGATAACAGGTCTGGAATAGTGGTCGGGATTGATAAAAATAACATTTCCTTCCATGCCATTGCTGAGTGTGACTCTGTGGTTAAGATACGAATTTGACACATTTTCAAGAAAAGTGAGGATATATTTCATGTCATATTTTTGGATTCCATCATCCTCAAAGTACTTGATGACAGCAAAAGGACACATCGCGGTATGGTATACCCGCTCGCTTGTCATGGCATCAAAGATGTCGGCAATGGTAACAATCTTGGAAAAACGGTCAATTTCATCGCCTGTCAGACCGTAAGGATATCCGCTTCCATCACATTTTTCATGGTGCATCAGCGCCGTATTTTTAACTGCTTCAGGAATATTATGGTATTTTCCCAATAGATGATAGCCTTCCGTGGTGTGTGTCTTGATAATCTCAAATTCATCTGGTGTGAGTTTTCCGGGCTTGCGCAAGATCCCGCTGGGAAGCATAAACTTGCCAATGTCATGAAACAGACCGCAAGCCGCAGCCATTAATTGGTCCGCTTCCGAGAAGTGCAGCCAGCGCGAAAGGACATTTGCAATCAGAGCAACGTCAATACAGTGTGCATAGATGGAATCTTTGATATTGTGCATATTCAGTAACATATCAAAAACACTGACTTCATTATCATCTTGATACAAAAGTGCCATTGTTTCTTTTAATAATTCGTTTGCGCGAAATGGTTCATTGCGGTATAGTGATTTCATAAGGTTATTTTGATAGTGTTCGGCACACCGTTCAAAATCATGGGAAAAACGCTGGAACTGTTTGCTCTCTCTAATTTTTTCCTTGTTGGATAGCTTGTCTGGGTGTGCCGAGAGGGATTCTGCCGCATAGATGTTTTGATTTACAGCGATCATGGGGGAAGATAGTCCCTGAAGAAAATCGTTTTGTAAATCATCTTCTATATTGGCATAATATATGGAATATCCTTCCAGTCGTGATATAATATTTTCTGTGAGAACTACACCTTTGGGAATGAGGGTCTTTTGATTATGGATTAAAATGTCTTCCGCAGTTACCATGCCAGGTGCGAGTTCTGCAATGGGGATTTGTTTCATAAACCGCCCCCCTTTCTGATTTATAGCCTTTCGGAAACCGAGCGTCTATATATTTCATTTTAGCCGTTCATAGATAAAAAGTCAAACATTAGGAGGTAATTACATGGAAAAATACACCAATATCCACAAGTTATCTGACAACAAGTTTCTCAATCTGTTTAAGCTAGATGCCCTGACAGACGGCGGTCGTCCGTTTGATTATTTTTTTGTATCGCGCAGAAAGGCAGAGGAAATCAAACTGCTGACAGGGGACAGTGCAGCAGAGGGAGTTGTCATCTATCCAATTCTAAAGGAAGACCCCGGAAAAATTGTTTTGATTCGGCAGTATCGCTATCCACTGGGTGACTATCTGTACGAGCTCCCAGCAGGATTGATTGACGCAGGTGAGACGCCTGACGCAGCGGCTATACGAGAGATGAAGGAAGAGACAGGGCTTTCCTTTGAGGTGTATACAGGGGGTGATGCAGCCTACAGACGTTCCTTTTTTATGGGAGCTGGGTTTACAGATGAGAGTTGTAATGCGGTCTTTGGATATGCCAGTGGTACGATTAGCCGCAAGGAGATGGAGGATACAGAGTCAATACAGGTTATGATTGTGGACAAGCGAGAGGCCAAACGCATTTTAAAAGAGGAGAAAGTTTCTCTCAGAGCGGCATATTTACTTATAAATTTTTTGCACGCAGAGCATCGTGCACCGTTTGCGTTTTTAGAGGAATAAATTTGTTGCTTTTCACACCCGACACCATGCAATTGCCGCATAGTGTCGGAGTCAGCGCCAAAATGCCTGCTTTGTGGCATTTTGTGTGCATCAATTGTTGCAATTCACATCAAATCATCATAAACCAATACGAAATGTGGCTTTGGGATGAATTGTAACATGAATTTGACATTTGATTGCGCATAAACTATACTATTGTATGTAATTGCAGAAACAGTATATGAAAATCAGCAAATTGAGGTAAAGTCTGATATGATGACTGGAAAGGGGCAGGATTCTACAGATGAAGAAGGTAACGATACAGGATATTGCGGCTGAGATGGGGCTGAGCCGCAACACTGTTGCAAAGGCACTCAACGGGGGACTGGTTTCCCCGCAAACTAGACATGCTGTTGTACAGAAAGCATGGCAGATGGGATATACCAAACTAGATGAAAGTCTTGTGGAGGAAGTTAAATCGACTTATCGCAGGGCGAATACGGGAACAATTTTGGTATTGTTCAATCATATGCAGTCCGTATTCTGGACAAGGGTCCTTGCAGGTATCAGCAATGCAGTGAATGACGAAGGATATCGTATGCAGTTGCATGTGGTAGATGAGCGGGACAAAGACGGCGAGGATACAGGTAGACTGATTGCAGACGACGTGAAGGGAATTATTTTTCTTAGCGTTTTTCCAGCAAAATTTGTGAAGGGAATTGGGCGGAAAAAGCTTCCAATGACCTTTTTTAACAGTCCTGTCAACGCACGGGAGTATATTCGGCTTGGCGATGTCATCAACGTGGAGGGATTTTATTCTATGAGTATATTGACCGAACATGTGATTAGACAAAAAGGCTGCACTCGCTTTGCATATATTGGGTTTGCGGAGGGTTCGCGCATGATACAGGCGCGGTATCTGGGATTTTTGAATGCGTGCAATCAGAACAATATCCAGTTGGATGAGAGACTTCAATATACACGTCCTGCCAACAGTCTCAGTTTTAGCTATGCTATGGTAGAGGAAGCCATCAAGAGGATTCCCTATATTCCAGATGCGGTGGTTTGTGAAGATGATGATGTGGCAAGGAACGTCGCGCTTGTCCTTTTGCAGCGTGACCCGCAGGCAGCTAAAAGAGTGGTGATTACAGGTTTTAACAACACATTGGATGCAGATTTTTTTAAGAGTGATATTCTCACAGTGGATGTGCGCATTGAGGAGATGGGGCGGCGTCTGGTGAAATCTGTGATTGACCGAGTAAAATGTCCAACGATGGACATTTCAGTTACAACGATAGCGACTTATCCTAAAATATAGAGAAAAGTTTTCAGATTGTCGATGACAATAGAGGGAATGCGTGATATAATTTCCATATCTACATAACGTGGTAATAAAAACGTCGTGCAGTTAAATGGATATTGACACGATGTAACGTTCAAGCGTTAAATATAAGATGAGAGGTTTTAACTGATGGATTACAAGATAGTAACAGACGGCTCCTGCGATTTGCCACCAGAACTTTGCAGAGAAAAGCAAGTCGATGTAGTTCCCTTTTATGTGTCTTTTGACAGTGAGACGTATCAGAAAGAAATTGCAGAGATTCCCATTCGGGATTTTTATGAGCAGATGGTGGCGGACCCTACGACATTTCCCAAGTCATCTATGCCTTCCGTGCAGGATTATGTGGATGTTTTTCAACCGATTGTCAAGGAAGGAAAAGCAATTATCTGCATCTGTATCACAACAAAATTTAGCGGTTCTTATCAGTCCGCAATGAATGCGAGAGAAATCATTTTAGAGAGTGTGCCGGATGCGCGCATAACAGTGCTGGATTCTACAATCAACACTGTACTACAGGGGATTTTTGTGCTTGAGGCAATTAAGATGTATGAGGCACAACTTCCATATGAGACGGTGATTGAGAAACTTGAGGAGATTAAAAGCACTGGGCGGATCTTTTTTACCGTGGGAAATATTGATTATCTCAAACATGGCGGACGCATTGGCAAACTGGCAGGAATTGCGGGTTCCATGCTGGGAATCAGACCATTAATCACACTGAAAGAGGGGGAAATTTTCCCGTCTGGTCTGGCGAGAAGTCGCAAAAAATCTCTTGAGAAAGTGTACGAGCTCTTGTGGCAGTATCTTCAGGAGGTCCAAGCCAAACCAGAGACTTACAGTATCTGTGCAGGGTATGGCTATGATATTGCGGAGGCGGAGGAGTTCCGCAAAGGTGCAGTCAGCTATCTCAATGCACGGGGGTATGCTATCTCGGATACAGAACTTCCTAAATATCAGATTGGGGCGACGATCAGCGTCCATACAGGACCATATCCATTGGGTTTTGGTGTGATTCGTAAAGGTATGTAAGCGATTGAAAAAGGAGAAAAATATGGCAGTGTACAATTTAGAGAACGCGCGGCTAGGCATCTGTGTGGATTCCTTTGGCGCGGAGTTAAAGTCACTAAAGAAATTAGCGTCCAATGTAGAATATATGTGGGACGCTAATCCTGAATATTGGAAGCGGACTTCCCCAGTGCTCTTTCCAATTGTGGGGAGTTTGAATAACGGTTGTTATCATTATGATGGCAAGGAATATCCAATGTCACAGCATGGATTTGCCAGAGATATGGAGTTTTCCCTTCTGCGGCAGACAGAAAACGAACTACTCTTTGGACTGCAATCCAACGATGAAACCAAAACAAAATATCCCTTTGATTTTGCGCTAGAACTGGGATATAAGCTTTGTGAGAATAACCTTGTCGTTTCCTGGAAGGTGTTAAATTGTGACAGTAAGGAAATGTATTTTAGCATTGGTGGGCACCCTGCATTTTTGTGTCCGATAGAGGGGGAAGACACACAGACAGAGTGTAAGCTATTATTTGATGCCAAGGATAAAATTACGTCTGCTGTTATTGGAGCAGGCGGGACACTATCGCAGCGCACAAAAGATTTTCAATTAAAAGATGGGTTAATGGATATCACAGCAGATCTGTTTGGTGAGGATGCACTGATTATCGAGCATAATCAGGCACATAAAGTATCTCTTTGTGATAAAGAGGGACAGCCTTATCTGACAGTACGTTTTGATGCGCCGCTTTTTGGCGTGTGGTCCCCCGCAAAGAAAAATGCGCCATTTATTTGCATTGAGCCATGGTATGGAAGATGCGACAAAGCGGATTTTCAGGGAGAGTTGTCTGAGCGTGAGTGGGGGAATCGGCTTGCACCGTCGGAAGCGTTTTATGCGGAGTATACGATTACAGTTTAAAGAAATGTAAAAAAAGGTACCGTTTCTCTCGTGTAGGAAACGGTATCTTTTTTAACAAAAATTTTTTGGCAATATGCCGAAAACGATTTCTGTAAAAATTTAATTCGTCCAAATTGTTTCTATTGAACGAAACTTATGATAAGATATCAGTTAACGTATGACAATCATACGAATTGAGAGAGAACAAGGAGGGCGAAATGAGAAGTATCAAAACAAAACTTATCATGTTAGGAGCGGTATCAATCGTATGTACGATAATACTAGGATTGGTCGGTATCTATATCATGAACAGTAACAATGTAAACAATCAGGTGTTGAATGACATTAACAACATCAACCTCAAACAGAACGAGAACACCACGCAAGAGACTTCTTTTCTGTATGATTTGGATTTACTTCATTATCAGACAATTCAGTCAAATCTAGCGTCTATGAGCGAAGCGGCAGCCGCGGCGCTTTCTTACAGCAAGAAGGAGGCGTATGATGCCGATTTACAGAGTGTGGCAGCAACAATTGAAACCGTGCAGCGCAATACAGTGCAGCTCAACAGTTTGTTGGAGCAGCGTGGTTTTAAGAGCGACCGTGGAATGTATGCGGAGTTTACCAAGGAAGATGATGCATTAACGGATGCGATCAGCCGAATGTCGGGGGAGTCAAGCTGGGTGGACGGTGTATGGGATACCGCTGCGTTGTCACAAATAGCAGCAGTGCCTATCGGTGGTAAAAATTATAAAAAGACATCTTATTCCCATGATATTCCAGATATCAGCAAGCGGAATATGCTGCTTGTCCGTCTGGGCGGCAACGGAATTGCGTATACGGGTGATGTGTATGTAACCAATATTCGACTGGACAACACAGCGTTTGCAATGGCGGATATCAATCCAGAAGCGCTTGCGAGTTCTTATGGAGACGGACTTGCAGATATCTCTGTATCGACTTTTGACGGAATGGACGCATTGCACATTCAGACGAAATTTGCCAATGTAAACGGAAATTGGCAGGAAGTGACTTCGCGGATTGATGTGACAGATATGAATATTGCGGAGTATAAAAGAGTATCGTTCGATCTGTACTTTGAGGAGAAGGAAATACCAGATATCAGTATTGCCACGGCATTTGACGCAAAGTATGATTTTGAGGAAAATCTTAAAGAAGTGCAAAGTATGTTTGATACATACAATAAGCTTGTGGCGGAGGGAAGTGATATAGCAAATTATCCAGAAAAGATTCGGGCGCTTCTTCAGGAAATGCATACCAATGCGCCACTGTACACAAAAGACAGTGAAATTGCGAATGCACTAGTAAGTGGTTTTTCTGCAAAAATTGCAGCGGTGGAGGATATTTTGGATTATGACAAGGATATTCTTTCTTTGAAGGCAGAGAATAATACACAAAACAAAAATCTTACCAGCGAGACTTCTGATGTGCGCAGTAAGATTGAGACGTTGACAAGTACACAGAAGCAAACCATGTCCATCTTGATATATACTGTATTTCTTGTGGGAGCGGTGCTTGTGGTAATTCTCACAGTATTTGTAATCACATCTGTGCAGAGAAGTATTAAAAAGTTTAAAGAGACTTTAATGCAAATTTCAGAGGGCAAAATTATGGTGAAAGCTGAGACCAACAATAAAGATGAGTTTGACACTTTTGGGAAATCCTTAAATAGCATGACAGATAAACTTTCAGTAGTGATAGGAAATGTCAAAAATTATGGTGTGGAACTCAACAAGAGCGGCACAGAACTGAAAGAAATGTCTGAGACTTCCGAACAGACTTCTGAGCATATTGACACAGCGATTTCAGAGATTGCGCTGGGCGCTACAAACCAGGCGCGTGATGTGGAAGCTTCGACAAGCGAGATTGGAAATCTGGGTGAACTGATGGATTCAATGGATGCAGATATAATGGAGCTTGACCGAACCTCCTTACATATGAAACAGGCAAGCGACGAGGCGGCCGCTATTTTAAATGAACTGAGTAGTTCCAACAGTCATATGACAGACGGAATACATAGAATTTCACAACAGATTACAAAGACAAATGACTCTGTAAAGGAAATCGAGTCGGCGGCATCTTTGATTTCTTCAATTGCAAACCAGACAAATTTGCTCTCGCTTAATGCCAGCATTGAGGCAGCAAGGGCTGGCGAGGCAGGAAAAGGTTTTGCGGTTGTGGCGTCGGAAATACAGCAGTTGGCGGATCAGTCCAACAAATCAGCAGACAGTATTTTTAGGATTATCACAAATCTTATCAATGAGTTTAAGGAGACGCTTGACACAATGATGGAGGTTGAGACTGCCACCAACGAGCAGAATCAGAAACTTACAAATACACAGAAGCAGTTTGAGATTGTCAATGAGGGGATTGCGCAGTCAAGGGACAAGACAGCAGTGATTAAAAATGCAATTGGTGAGTGTAACCGAGTAAGAAATACGGTGTCTGAGATTATGTTGAATCTCTCGGCAATCTCTGAGGAGAATGCGGCGTCAGCGACGGAGACTGCGACTGCAATGCAGCAGCTTAACACAACAATCTCGGAACTTTTGCGGGAATCGCAGAAACTTCTGACGATTTCTTTACAGCTTGATCAGGATATGACATTCTTTCAACTGAACTAAGGAACTGTTAATAAATAAATGACAATTACTTGCCGCAAGTTATTTTTAAACAGTTCCTAAGATTTGGAGACAGGGGCGCCCTATTAATATAAATGGGACGCTCTTTTTATGCGCACGTCGGTGCGTTCTTACTTATTGGAAGATAAATGCCCTATATTACCAAAATTTTTGCAAAAAATATGTGCAATAGGTAAAAAATAAAACTAAAAACACTTTAAAAATTGATTAATTTGAAAAAAGATGCTATGTTAAATATGCAGAGAAAAACTAATAGACAATTTAGAAGGAGCAGAACATCATGATAACTTATAAGGAAAAAGAGCGTGTATTTAAGCTGGATACACCCAATACTACGTATATGATTGGCATTGTCGATGACGAAAATTTCGTAGGACATATTTATTATGGAAGGAAATTAAAGGATGCCGATGCCTTTTATTTGATGCGGACGGAAGAGCCGCCATTTGTACCGAGCAAAAATAATAGGGAGCGCTGTTCATTTTACGACTGTTTTCCGTTTGAATATCCGACAAGTGGTATGGGAGATTACAGAGAAGGCTGTATTGGCATTCGGACGGCAGCAGGACATGTGGGAAGTATGCTTTCCTATGTATCGCATGAGATCCAAAACGGCAAACCAGAGCTTGAGGGACTTCCGGCGACTTTTGGCACAGAGGAAGAATGTATGACATTGAAGCTGGTCTGCGAGGACAAGTATGTTGGAATGCAAGTAGAATTGCTGTATACTGTGTTTCAAGACGTCGATGTGATTACCAGAAGTGTGCGTGTGACAAATATCGGTCAGGAATATTTTTATCTTACAAAAATCAATTCTGCTTGTATTGATATGGATAACAAAGATTTTGATATGGTGTCATTGCATGGAAGTTGGGCGAGAGAGCGCCATATTCAGAGAAAAACATTGGGCTATGGAATACAAAACGTCAGTTCATTTCGCGGCGAATCCAGTCATCAGGACCACCCATTTCTTGCACTTGTAGATAAGAATACAACACAGGAAAATGGTGTGATCTATGCAATGAATTTTGTTTATTCTGGAAATTTCCGTGCGCAGGCGGAGGTGACACAGTTTGATTCTGTTCGTATGACAATGGGAATTCATCCAGAGAATTTTTGCTGGAAATTGGAGTGCGGCGAGCATTTTCAGGCGCCAGAGGTTGTGATGGTCTATACAGACAAGGGATTTGATGCGATGACAAGCACATTCCATAAATTGTATAAAAAGCATTTGATACGCGGTGAATATAAAAACAAAAAGCGACCAATTCTTATTAACAATTGGGAGGCGACTTATTTTGAGTTTGACACAGAAAAGCTGCTGTCCATTGCAAAGGAGGCATCTGCGCTTGGTATTGAGATGCTTGTGATGGATGATGGCTGGTTTGGCAAACGTAATTTTGACGACTGTGCGCTGGGTGACTGGACAGTGAATGAGAACAAGATTCAGGGTGGATTAAAACATTTGGTGGACGAGGTAAACAAACTAGGCATGAAGTTTGGTATCTGGTTTGAGCCGGAAATGATCTCGCCGGATTCGGATTTATACAGGGCGCATCCTGACTGGGCAATCGCGATTCCAGGAAGACCAGGAACAGAGTCAAGACAACAGTTTGTGCTTGATCTGTCAAGACAGGAGGTTGTTGATTGTATCTATGAGCAAGTGGCAACCGTACTGCGCAGTGCCAATATTGAGTATGTGAAATGGGATATGAATCGACAGCTCACAGATATCGGAAGTTATGGATTGCCTGCGGACAGACAGGGGGAGTTGTATCATCGCTATGTGCTTGCAGTATATCAAATGCAGGACCGATTGACAAAGGAATTTCCACATTTGCTTTTGGAGAATTGTTCAGGAGGCGGAGCACGCTTTGACCCTGGAATGCTGTATTTCAGCCCGCAGATTTGGTGTTCAGATGACACTGACGCGATTGAGCGGCTTGAGATTCAAGAGGGAACAGCGCTTATTTATCCACTGTCCACAATGGGTGCACATGTTTCAGACTGCCCGAATCATGCGGTGGGGCGTTCGACACCATTTGAGACGCGTGGTATTGTGGCGCTTGCGGGAACATTTGGCTATGAGCTTGATGTGACAAAGATTTCACAAGAAGACAGAGACAAAATACCAGAGCAGGTGGCAATGTATCACAAGTACAATGATTTGGTGCGAGAGGGTGATTATTATCGCATCGCTTCCTATGCGCAGAATCATAAATATGATTGTTGGCAGGTTGTAAGTGCAGATCGGAAACAGTCTCTTGTCACTTTCGTTCAGGTTCTGGGCAGAGTGAACTTTAAGTCCAGGCGGATTCTTTTAAAGGGATTGGATGCGGATAAGCATTATAAAGTAGTATTTGAGAATGATGACAATGTTGCAGATAGAGTTTATAGTGGCGATACGCTAATGAAGGCGGGATTGTTGGTGCCAGCTCCGTGGGGAGATTTTCAGGCAAGACTGATATTGCTGACAGAGGCAGAATAAAGTTACAGTTGTAACAGGAAGCCAAAGGCTGAACTGTTACAGAATAAATTACGAGGAGTGATAAAAGATGGTGAAGGCTGTAAAGCTTGCAGATATAGCAGAGAAAGTGGGTGTCAGCGTCGTTACAGTATCAAAAGCTTTGTCAGGACAGAAGGGTGTCAGTGAGGAGATGCGCACCAAAATCAAGGAGTTGGCAGACGAGATGGGATATACGCCAATTCACGTAGCACAGACAGGAAGGACGCGGTCATACACAATTGGAGTGATTACGTTTGAGACTTACTTTGCCCGGTTTGCATCTTTTTACTGGAAAATGTATCAAGAGTTTGCCACGCGTGCGGTAAAGAAAAACTGTTTTTCTATGTTGGAGGTTATCTCAAATTATGATGAGGAGAACCTAATACTTCCAAAACTCATTACAGAAAACCAAAAAATTGATGGTATTGTGGTGATAGGAAAGCCTAAGCGGGATTATCTCAAAATGCTCTACCTCAACAAAAAAATACCAATGGTTTTTATGGATTTTTATGATGACGTAGATGTTGTGGATTGTGTTGTGTCTGCTGGTTTTAACGGTATGTATCGCATGACAGATTATCTGATTAAAAACGGACACACACACATTGCCTATGTCGGAAGCCTGATGTTTACGGAGAGTATTACAGACCGGTATTTTGGATACTGCAAGGCACTGATGGAGAGCGGAATAGAGGTGCGCCAGGATTGGATCATCAAGGACAGAGATTACAGTGATGGTATTATTGGAATGGAATACAAGCTGCAGCTTCCGAAGGAGATGCCAACCGCCTTTGCGTGCAACAATGATGTGACAGCCTATTCTCTGATGAAACAGCTAGAGGAGAGAGGCTATCGTGTACCAGAAGATGTTTCTGTGGTGGGATATGATGATTACCTGTATGCAGAGTATGGAGATTCCAGGATTACCACTTACATGGTTGATATGGGAGAAATGTCAAAAATTGCACTTTCGTGCATTATCCGCCGCATTGAAAATATCTCCGTAAATGCCAGTGTGCACATTGTAAATGGAAAAATTATAGAACGCACAACGGTCAAGAAAATCAATTAATCTATCACCGGTGTTTCCTTGCGGTAAGTGAGCGGGGTGACACCGGTTTTTTCTTTGAAGAGCCGAATAAAATGGTTTGTATTTTCAATGCCGACCATCTGGCTGATCTCCACAATCTTTTCATCTGTGTTTAAAAGCAATTCTTTTGCCTTATCAATCCGAATTTTATTTAGGTATTGAATGGGCGTGTATTCATAATATTTTGCAAATTCCCGACAAAGACGGAATTTATTGATTTTGTATTCGACAGCAAGCTCGTCGAGAGAATAAGTTTCAAAGTATGCAGTGTTAAAACGGCGGTGCATGTCTGCAATATAGGAAGGAATATGATAGGAGCCAGTGCGTTCGATTGCGCGCACTAAATAGAGCTGCGTAAAGAAACTGACTAGATCCCGTGAACGCAATATGCCATGCAGTTCGTCGTCCGTGTCGTTTCGGAGAATTTGTTCTAAGGCAGCAAGAATATCAGGATATTTGTCAAGTCGAAAGATAAAGTCCCCTAAGTTTCTTATTTTTTGATTATAGTAGGATAGTAAATGAGCGCTTACAAAGCAGATTGTATATTCCCAGATATTGTGCTGGCAAATGAGCTTATGATTTTGGCGGCAGTCAATAACTGCCAGTGTGCCTTTTGTTAGGTCATATCCGGCATTGATGCCATTTGCATTCTCACAGAAGAGCTTTCCAGCACCCTTTGTTGTGTGGAGAATGCACAGCGCTTCGAGATTTGCCGACTCGTAGGAGAAGGGTGATGTGACAGATACACTTTTGTGACAAAATTCATAAGGAAGTGCATCACAGAAATCGTACTCTCGACTATATGCATTTTCAAAATAGTCTGACAGGGAAAAACGGTTGCTTGTCTCAGAAGCGATTAAACAAGTAAAAAATTCGGTGGAAAATAGTTTTTGTGACATGTGGTTTACTCCTTTTGATTCATATTCGTTTGGGCTAAATGTATATCTGTAATGCAGAAAGCAATTATTTTATTAGAATTATTATATAACGGAAAAAGGCAAAAAGCAAGAAAAGAATACAAAGATAAATATAGGGATATAAAAAAGATAAAAATACTAAAAAAAATGCTATGCAGCTAAATAAAAACTTATAATTTAAGTAAAATTAAGCTAAATATCATGAATAAAATAGATAAATTATATAAAAATATAAAAGTAAAATTGTAAAAATAGAGGAAATGACGGAAAACAACAATAAATGATAACAATATGCAATTAAAAGTGGTGACTAAAATATAAATTTATTTTAAACTAAAAACAAGTTAACCAACAGGTTAATAAAACTAAAAACAAAAATTTTAAAGGGAGGTTTCATCTATGAAATTAAAGAGACTCATGGCACTTGGAATGGCAGCGGTTATGACATTGTCCTTGACAGCGTGCGGTGGAAAGTCCGACACACCGTCAAACAGCAGTTCTGCAACAGACAACAATGCATCTGCTGACAAGAGCACAACTGGAAATGATACGCCTGCGGATAGCAGTGCATCTGCTGACAATGCAGAAGGAGCAGTAGGAGGACTTACATACGGAAGCATTACACTTGGCGAGGACTACACAGACCTTACAGCTTCTATCAAGTTTATCCATCACAAGACGGATCGAGAGCAGGATGGTTCCATGGCAAAATATATTGAGGCATTCAATCAGGATTATCCAAATATCTCTGTTGAGACGGAAGGTATTACAGACTATGCTCAGACAGCCTTATTGAGACTTCCTACAGGAGCGGCGTGGGGAGATGTTATGTTCATTCCTGCAATTGACATGGTTGAGCTTCCTGATTATTTTATCCCATATGGAACAGTGGATGAGATGTCACAGTATATCAATTTTGCTGACCAGTGGAAGTTTGAGGGCAATAGCTATGGCGTGGGATTTATGGGAAATGCACAGGGACTTCTCTATAATAAGAAAGTTTTTGCTGATGCTGGCATTACAGAACTGCCAAAAACACCGACAGAGTTTATCGCAGCATTACAGCAGATCAAGGACAACACCGATGCAATTCCTCTCTACACAAACTATGCAGCAGGCTGGACAATGGGTGGACAGTGGGATGCATTTCTCGGTGCAATCACAACAGGCGATACGACATGGCTGAATCAGAAGTTTGCGCATACAGCAGAGCCATTCAAGGACAATGGAGATGAGACTGGCGCATATGCGCTGTATAAAATTCTCTATGATGCAGTGGCAAACGGGCTTACAGAGGAGGATTATACAACGACAGACTGGGAAGGCTGCAAGGGTATGATCAACAGAGGCGAGATTGGCACAATGGTACTTGGCTCGTGGGCGATTGCACAGATGAAGGAAGCGGATTCAAACGGCAGTGATATTGGATATATGCCGTTCCCGATCACAATCAATGGCAAACAGTACGCTACAGCAGGTCCTGACTATTGCTTTGGCATCAATAAAGAGAGTTCAGTGGACAATCAGACAGCAGCAATGGTATTTGTTAAGTGGATGGTTGAGAAGTCAGGATGGTGTGATAATGAAGGCGGATATCCAATCTCTAAGACAGCGCCTACTTCTTTCGTATTTGAGGGCGTAGAGGTTGTAAACAATGAGGCTGCTCCTGATGATGAGGCAGATTTGATGAATCAGATGAACGCAGAGTGCGAATTGAATTTCAACAATGGCGGGGACCGTAAGGTACAGGAGATTGTTGAGGCTGCTGCTACAGGTTCTATGACATATGATGAGATCATGGCAAACTGGACAGAACTGTGGAATGATGCACAATCTTCATTGGGAGTAGATGTTACAGAATAATTTAATAGCTCTTTCAAAACGATTATTGTACATTTATGAAGTGGCTTGCAAGTATCGTATTTGCAAGCCACAAATTTCAAAGAGGGATTAGTGGAAATTTTTATGAGAGAAGGAGGGATTGTAGTGACTAAGACTGATACAAAGAAACCATTCAATTTCCAGAAGTGGATTAAGGGACGTCAGGGACAGCAAACGATCATCATTGTATTGTTTTCGATCATTCCATTGGCACTGTTGTTTATTTTTACCTATTATCCATTTGCTGAGATGTTCAAGTTCAGCTTCTATGATAGAAGTTACACGCGTGTTAAGGGCTTTGTAGGATTGGATAATTATGTGGATGTGTTTAAGAAAAAAGACTTATTTCGCTCGCTGTTCTTGTCAGTCTACTATATGGCCGGTGCAGTATTCCAGTTAGCATTAGCGCTTTATCTGGCTACAATATTCTGTTTTAAGATTAAAGGAGGAAACTTCTTTAAGGGATGTATGTTTTTCCCATATTTGATCAACGGTATTGCAATCGGATTTATCTTTAAGTTCTTTTATACCAGAGGATTTGTTTTGGATACGGTTCTTGGATGGTTGGGAATGGATATGGAGAGCCTTCCATACTGGCTTAGGGATCAGAGCATTAACAATTGGTCATTAGTTGCCACCAGCGTATGGAAATATTTTGGGCAGAACATGGTACTGTTTATCGGCGCGATGATGTCTGTCGATGCTTCACTTTATGAAGCGGCAGATCTGGATGGTGCAAATAAATGGCAACAGTTTAAATATATCATGCTTCCAAGTATTAAGACGATTGTTATGCTGAACCTTATTATGTCTATTACTGGTTCACTCAGCGCATTTGAGCCTGCATATGTTATTGCGTCAAAGGGAGCTAATGGTACTGCGACGTATTTTGTAAAGATGCATGAAGTAGCGCATACAAGCCAAAAGATTGGTCAGGCATCTGCAATGGCAGTTGTGCTCCTGCTGATAATTTTTGCAGCAACAATTCTGCAAAAGCTTTTCTTTAAGTATGTATTTAAGAGCGGAGAGGATGAAGATAAGGGTGCAGCGGCAAGACGTGAAAAACAGATTGCAAAGTTAAATGCAAGGAAGGGGGCATAAGCATGACAGCAATGCAGGTTTTTAAGAAATATTTATGGATTTTTGTCAAATATTTTTCAGTAGTGTTTTTCTCATTCATTGCACTGCTTCCCATTGTTTCTTGTGTGATCACAGCGCTGAAAACAAAGACGGAGTATGAGAATACAAGTGTAATGACTCCACCAGAAAATTGGTTTAACTTTGAAAATTTCATGACGGCTTTCCGAGATGGCGGTATGGGCAAAGCTTTTTTGAACTCTGCAATCATTGTAATTTGTGTTGTGGTTGGTTCTGTGTTGATTGGCTCTATGATTGCATATGTATTAAATCGTTTTAAGTTTCCAGGAAATGGACTGATTCGCAGCTTGTTTCTCTTTGCGACACTTCTGCCAGGTATCGCGATGCAGGTTGCTACATACCAGCTAATGTATCAACTAAAATTTATTGATACACTATATGGGTATATTATTCTCAGCATGGGTACAGATGTTATTTCTATCTATGTTTTTATACAATTCTTTGAGAATATTTCTGTATCTCTTGACGAGTCAGCATACATGGACGGCGCAAGCTATTTTACAATTTTTTACAGAATATTATTTCCTCTATTAAAGCCGGCAATTGTGACTTGTGCAATTTTAAAAGGTGTAGGTATCTATAACGAGTACTACAATGCGATGCTCTATCTGACAAAACCAGATTTGAAGACTGTTTCTTTGGCTCTGTATACTTTTACAGGACCTTTCGGTAATCAGTACAATCTAATTTGTGCAGGTGTTATCATGACATTGCTTCCAGCGTTAATTATATTTATAGCATTCCAAAATCAGATTTACTCAGGATTGACGGCAGGTGCTGTAAAAGGCTAAATTATATTAAAAATAACTAAAATAATATACTGCATTGTTTATGCGGAGTCGTAAAAGCAGTGTAGTATATTATTTTTAAGTAAAAATAGACAAATACTTTCGGAATATTTCCTAATTGCAGTCTGACAGATTAATTGTTAAGATAAAATAAGGTTAAATATTTCCTATTATTAGGAGGCTAAATATGACTAACTCAGAAATGCGCTCCGAAGTGATGGCGCATCTTACAAAAGATATCATACCGTTTTGGAAGAGCCTGAGGGATAATGAGAACGGCGGTTACATAGGTTATCTTGGATTTGATTTGAAAGCGGATAAAAAAGCAGTCAAGGGTTGTATTCTCAACAGCCGTATTACATGGTTTTTTGCAAATGCGTATACTCTTTTAAAAGATGAAAGCCTTCTTGACGAGGCAAAACATGGTTTTGCATTTTTAAAAAATGTGTGTTGGGACAAGAAAAATGGTGGGGTGTATTGGTCTGTCAACTATGACGGGACGCCTGCTGAAACATTGAAACACACCTATAATCAAGCGTTCTCTATCTATGCATTATCCTCCTATTATGAGGCAAGCAAAGATCGGGAAGCGTTGGATATGGCATACCAACTCTTTGATTTAATCGAGGGAAAGATGCGTGACGAGTTGGGGTATCTGGAGGCCTTTGATGCGGAATTTCATGAGATTGACAATGAAAAGCTTTCGGAGAATGGTGTGATGGCGTCAAAGACTATGAACACACTTTTGCATGTGTTTGAGGCGTATACAGAGCTGTACAGAGTGGACCACAAGGAGAAAGTTGCTGACAAAATTCGTTGGATGATGGATATTGTGGAGGAGAAAATTTATAATCCAAAACGGCATCGTCAAGAAGTATTTTTTGATGCATCTTGGAATCCTATTATTGATTTGCATTCCTATGGACATGATATTGAGACAGCGTGGCTTGTGGATAGAGGCGTTGCAGTATTAAAGGATGACGCATATGAGAAAAAGATGTCCCCTATCACACAGGATTTGACAGAAGAGATTTACAAGGTGGCATTTGACGGCTCTTCTCTTGCAAATGAGTGCGAGAGAGGGATTGTCAATGAATGGCGTATCTGGTGGGTGCAGGCGGAGACTGTCGTGGGATTCCTAAACGGATATGAAAAGACGGAACGTGTGGAATATCTTAATGCAGCTAGGAATGTATGGGAGTTTATTAAGGAGCATCTGGTTGACAGACGTGATAGTTATACGGCGGGGCGAGAATGGTATTGGCGTGTAAAAGCAGACGGCACACCGGACGAAACACAGCCAATTGTAGAACCGTGGAAGTGCCCATATCATAATGGCAGAATGTGTTTTGAAGTGATTAGGAGATTAAGTGATGGCAAGTAAATTATTTGAGGAAAACAGGGCAATGGTAATGAAGCGGTACGAGGAAATCGTAAATCGCAAGAATGTAAAGAGTGATTTCTATAATGGCATTTATGACCGCTATGAGTATCCAGTACTGACGCGTGACCATATTCCGCCTTTTTGGAAATTTGATATGAATCCAGAAACCAATCCATATTTTATGGAGCGGATTGGCGTGAACGCAGTGATGAATTCTGGTGCGATTGAATTGAATGGCAAGTTTTATCTCGTGGCGCGCGTCGAGGGAAATGACAGAAAGTCTTTCTTTGCAGTGGCGGAGAGTGACAATGGCATTGATGGATTCCGTTTTTGGGATTATCCAGTGTTGCTTGATGATGTCTGCCCGGAGGAGACAAATGTCTATGACATGCGTCTTACGAAACATGAGGACGGTTATATTTACGGTGTATTCTGTTCTGAGAGTAAGGACACGAAAGTCAATGACCTGTCTGCGGCAGTAGCGGCAGCAGGAATTGTGCGGACAAAGGATTTAAAGACATGGGAGCGGCTTGAGAACTTAAAGACATTGCGTTCTCCACAACAGAGAAATGTTGTGCTGCATCCTGAGTTTGTAAATGGAAAGTATGCGTTTTATACCAGACCGATGGATGATTTTATTGATACAGGAAGTGGCGGCGGCGTTGGTTTTGGGCTTTGTGATGATATTACACATGCAGTGATTGACGAGGAAATTATTACGAGCAAGAGAAAATATCATACAATTACCGAGGCAAAAAATGGTGCTGGTGCAGTGCCAATTAAGACGGACAAAGGCTGGATTCATATTGCGCATGGCGTACGGAATACTGCGGCAGGGCTGCGCTATGTGGTGTATGCGTTTGCCACAGCGTTAGAAGATCCAGCAAAAGTGATTGCGGAGCCAGGAGGTTTCCTGATTGCGCCGCTCGGATCGGAGCGGGTTGGTGATGTGTCGAATGTTGTGTTCACAAACGGTGCGATTGCAAGGGAAAATGGGGATGTTTATATCTACTATGCATCGAGTGATACAAGATTGCATGTGGCAACGACTACAATTGACAAGCTTGTGGACTATGTGTTCAACACGCCAGAGGACCCACTTCGTTCTGTGAAATGTGTGGAGCAGAGATGCGCGTTTATTAAAAAGAATTTGGAATATATGAATTCATAATTACTAAGAAAGTAAAGGACAACTTTCATAGCAAGGTGGCCATGCGGCCTGAAATAGTATAAGGCATTTCAGGAATTGCATGATGCTAATTTACTAAGGATCAGGAGGACAAACAGATGCGTGTACAAAAGTATGGAATCGATTGTAGTAGGGGTGTTTTAAATAGAGGAAATCTTTATCGAATTGAGAGAGCGATGAGGAAAGCGATGCGCGGTGAAGCGATCACCGTGGGATTTTTGGGCGGTTCCATCACGCAGGGCTGTCTGTCCTCCACTCCTGAAACTTGCTATGCATATCTGGTGTACAGATGGTGGTGCCAAAAGTTTCCAGAGGCAGCGGTTACGTATGTCAATGCAGGAATTGGTGGCACAACCTCACAGTTTGGCGTGGCGCGGGCAGACAGCGACCTGCTGTCAAAAGAAATTGATTTTACAGTGGTGGAGTTCAGCGTAAATGACAAGGACAATGAACATTTTTTAGAGACTTATGAAGGACTGATACGAAAGATTTACAGTTATCGGACAAAGCCGGCAATACTGATTGTAAATAGTGTATATTACAGTGATGGGGCGAATGCACAGGCACAGCATATTAAGATTGGCAGGGCATATGACTTGCCCTGTGTCAGCATGAAACCGACATTGTATGAGAAAGTGTTAGATGGCACTTACACAAGTCGTGATGTGACTGCGGATGATTTGCACCCAAATGATGAGGGGCATGGATTGATGGCGGAGGTCATTATCGGCTTCTTGGAGATGGTTTATGAGGAATTGCAGTCAGGAAATGAGGCAAAAGACAATCATCTGGAGATACAGAAAATAGTACCTGTGACCCAAAATGCTTACGAAAATTCTATCAGATATCAAAATGATAACTGTGAGAATGTTATGGTGGAAAATGAAGGTTTTACGGCAGATAAACAGCCACAGAATGATATTCGGGAAATTTTCCGGCGTGGGTGGATAGCAGACAAAAAAGGGGCGCATATTGGTTTTCATATAGAAGGAAGTTGTATTGGCGTACAGTATCGCAAATCAGTGGTAAAACCTACCTGTGTAGCGCGGGCTGTGGTGGATGGCGATACGGATAATGCAGTGATTCTCGACGGAAATTTCGAGGAGTCATGGGGGGACAATCTACAACTAGATACTATTGCAGAGCATTTGCCCTATGGCAAACATTATGTGGAGATTGAGCTGATTGAGACACATGAGGACGATAAAGTGCCATTTTACTTAGTGTCGATAATCGGTTCAGGATTATAATTTTTGAAGAAAGAAGAGCAAGGAGGATTAAAAAATGAGCAAAGTAAAAATGATGAGTCCGGCAGTTCCAAACATGCCTTGGCAGGACAGAGCAGAAGGGAAAATATCCGGCGTTGCCGATGCACCCATCTGGAGATACAGCAAAAATCCAATTATTGGCAGAAATCCTGTAAAGGGAGTTGCGAGAATCTTTAACAGTGCGGTAATTCCTTATGAGGGCGCATTTATCGGTGTATTTCGCGGAGAACAGACAAATGGTATTCCCTATATTTATCTAGGACGCAGCCAGGATGCGATTCACTGGGATTTTGATGCAAATAAGATTAACTTTGTCGATGAGGCGGGAAATCCTTTTATGCCAGTGTATGCATATGACCCTCGTCTTGTAAAGGTCGAAGATGTGTACTATATTATCTGGTGCCAGGATTTTTATGGAGCAGCAATTGGAATGGCAAAGACAACAGACTTTAAGACATTTACACGAATTGACAATCCATTTCTTCCATTTAATAGAAACGCAGTGCTGTTTCCAAGAAAGATTAACGGCAATTTTGTGATGTTGAGTCGTCCTTCGGATTCGGGACACACGCCGTTTGGTGATATTTTTGTAAGTGAAAGTCCAGACTTAGTTTATTGGGGCAAGCATAGACATGTGATGGGCAAAGGAAATGAGTGGTGGCAGTCCTTAAAGATTGGCGGCGGTGCAGCACCAATTGAGACAAGTGAGGGATGGTTATTGTTCTATCATGGTGTGACAGGCACTTGCAACGGATATGTATACTCGATTGGCGGCGCAATTCTTGATATTGACAATCCTTCTATTGTAAAATATCGCTGTGAGAATTTCCTGTTAACACCGGAGGAGTGGTATGAGGAGAGAGGTTTTGTTCCAAATGTATGTTTCCCTTGTGCTACAATTCATGATTCAGAAACTGGCAGAATCGCTATCTACTATGGTGCAGCAGACAGCTATGTAGGACTTGCGTTTACAGAGCTTGATGCAATTATAGATTACATCAAGAATAACAGCAAAGTGACAACAGCGGATACAGAAATTGGCAGAAGATAGTCTGTGTAATTGTTCAAGTAGGAGAAAAGAACGCCGGATATGCGGCGTTCTTTTTATACACACAGACGCGGAAAGGAAATATGCAGCGAAAGCTGCCCGCGTCCGGCGTGCGAGTAGGGGGAAGATGAATCTTCTCTACTCGATTACACAGATCTGTACAAGTAAGGGAAGATAGCCTTTCCTATCTAATTATACATGGGAGGTACAACAATGTTAAAAGAGACATTACTTCAGGATATTTCAGAGATAAAAGTGCATGGAAGGACGACGGCATGTCGCGCGCCGCTGACCTTGTTTTGGACGGCAAGCGGATTTGAATGCAATGTGACAGGATCGGAATTCTGGGTAGAGCTAGAAGTTACGTTTGAAGTCTATGAGTCATGGTTTAGCTATACGATCAATGGAGATTGGGTGGGGCGGCAAATGCTGCAAAAGGGCAGATACTGGGTTCCACTGTTTCGGGGTATGAGTCCGGATGGTGTCAAAAACGTACACTTTTTTAAGGATTTACAGGCGATGAGCGATGATGGAAATTCTTATATTCATATTCATGCGTTTCGCTATGATGGGGAGTTTCGCCCAGTTGTGGATAAAAAGTTAAAAATTGAGTTTATTGGTGACAGCATAACTTCCGGTGAGGGGCTTATTGGCGCGCGGGAAGAGAGCGATTGGATACCAATGTTTTTTTCCGCAGTGAAAAGTTATACTTATCAGACCGCACAAATACTTGATGCAGAATACCGTGTTTTTTCGCAGAGTGGATGGGGAGTGCACAATACATGGGACAACAATACGCGGGGAGCCATTCCAAAATACTATAAAGAAATTTGCAGTCTGATGCCTGGACCTGAAAATGAGAGACTTGGAGGAAATCAGCCGCACGATTTTGCGAGTTGGCAACCGGATTTTGTGGTGGTCAATCTGGGGACAAATGATGCCGCTTCTTTTGATCAGCCAGAGTGGGTTGACGCGCAGACTGGAGAATGTCACAAGATGCGCAGAAATGCAGAGGGGTCTTATAATATAGAAGATATTAAAACATTTCAGCAGGCAGTGAAAGATTTTTTGGCTCTAATTAGAGAATGTAATCCCAAAGCATATATTATTTGGTGTTATGGAATGATTGGCATTCCGTTCCAGCTTTATCTTTGTGAGGCAGTCTCTTCCTATGCGCGTGAGACAAATGACCGATTTATTTCCTATTTGCAGCTTCCAGATATGACAAGAGAGAGCGTCGGATCCAGGGAGCACCCAGGATTTTTGTGTCATCAGCAGGCGGCACAGGTTTTGGCACAGTATATAGCACAGGTGCGTTAAAATAAATACATTAAAAGGAGAGAGCGAATGAAAAAAATATGGAAAGGAATATTTGGCGTTTTGATCTGTGGATTTCTTACAGGGTGTGGAGTCACTACAACACCAGAAATCATTATGCCCGATCAGCCTATGGTGTCTTCTGTGGATACAGAACAGAAAGTGACTACAGATAGTAAGATAACAGATAATAAGATAACAGATAGTACACAGGTTACAAGTGCTGAAAAAAAAGATACACAACAGGAATATACAGTCTATCTGATTACTATGGATTTGAGTGACAGTTATTGGAAGTCTATTGATAATGGCTGTATTGACGCAGCCACACAACTTGGAAATATCCGTTATAAATGGACGGGACCAGACACGCATGATGATGCGCAGCAGAGTGCCTGCATTGATGCGGCGGTTGCAGATGGCGCAAATGCAATTTTAATTGCGGCAAACAGTGCGGAAGGGATAAATGATAGCCTGCGCAAGGCAGCGGATGCTGGATGTAAGATTGTCTATGTGGACAGTGCTGCAAGCTATGACTGTGTGACAGCGCTGTCTACCGACAATGTGGCGGCGGGCAGAACAGCGGGTGAAACGATGAAAAGTGCACTGCAGGAGCAGGGAATTACCAGCGGAACCATTGGCATTATGGGGGTGACAGTAGATACAGCCTCCTGTGTGGCAAGAGAACAAGGGTTCCGAGAAGCTTTTGAAGGAACAGCGTTCACCCTTTCAGATACTGTTTATATGCAGGACAATACAGAAAATGTGAAAAATGCTGTTGCAGAGGGGATTTCTCAGGGATATATAGGTTTTTTTGGGACAAATGAAGGCACAACCGCTGCAGTTGGCACAGCATTACAGGAGGAAGGCACACAGAGCATTGTGATTGGATTTGATACGTCAGACACTGTGTTGGAAATGGTTTCTGAGGGTATTATCTATGCTACCATGAAGCAAAATCCTGAAGTTATGGGGCGCGATGGACTGAAAATTGCAGTTCAGGCATTAGAGGGTACCTATACAGACACGAACACCAAAACAGATACAGGAGTTACGGTCATAACACAAGATGCAATGTAAGGAGGGTGTGCTATGAGATTCAAACAGAAAATGCTCACACTCTGCGTGGTGCCACTTCTTTTGTTAACTGTTCTTTCTTTAATAAGCGGTATGGCACAATTTCGATCTGGTATGTATGAGGAGACAGAAAGCAGACTCAAATCCAGTGCACTTGCGGCAATGAACTTGTATGACAGCCAAGGGTATGGAAACTATGCCATGAAAGAAGATGGAAATGTCTGGCGTGGTATGAATTTTAATATTTCCAAAGAGACCTCATTGGTTGACAGCTTAAAAGAACAGACAGAAGTTGACATTACATTTTTTTTCCGAGATACTGCAGTGATGACTTCAATTTGTGATTGTAATGGTACACGTTGGATTGGTATGATGGCGGGCGAGAACATTAAAAAATATACTTTGCAGCAAGGAGCACAACTTTGGTATCGCAATATTGATATTGACGGGAAGATGTGTCATGCTTATATTATACCGATAGTCCAGCCCGGTGATGGCTCTGTGATTGGTGCACTGATGGCATCGGTGTCAACACAGAATTTAGAGAATCGAATCAAACGCTATATTGGTACAAGCGCGGCGGTGTGCGTCGCAGTATTAATGGCGGTCGCCATAGTGATATTTTGTTATATTGGTAGTCTGACTAAGGTTATTCACAATGTACGAGAAGTCTTGTTAAAGGTTTCTGAGGGGGACTTGACAGATGGAAGACTTGCAGGAACACATCGGCGTGATGAGTTTGGGGAACTGTCCTCTGGAACGGAAAAATTAAGAATTAAAATGGCGGGACTTATGGAGGAAATTCGTGCGGGTGTGGAGAAATTGACTCAGGCAGTGGATAAACTAAATGTGACCTTGTGTAAGAATGTTGATTCTGCACATGAGATGAGCAGAAGTGTCGAGAAAATCAATGTGACAGCGAACAATCAAAAACAGGGAACAGAGAGCGCGGAGAGTGATGTTGAGGTTACACGGCAGGCAATCGACCAAATGCTAAAGGAAATAGCGGATATCAGTGAATTGTCAGAACATATGGCGCAGCTATCTACAGCGAGCAAAGAAATTCTCGATGAACTGTTTCACAGCAGCAGGGATTCTCAGGAGACAGTAAAAAACATTAGCGAACAGGTGACTGAGACAAACGATTCTGTTCAGCAGATTCGCAGTGTTACAGAGTATATTATCAGCATTGCCGATGAGACAAATCTGCTTGCCCTAAATGCAAGTATTGAGGCGGCGCGGGCAGGAGAGGCAGGCAGAGGATTTGCAGTAGTTGCTACACAGATTCAGAAGCTTGCAGAAGAGTCCAACAGTTCTGTATCAAGAATTGAGGATAATATTCAGTTGCTGGTTGGGAAGATAACTGGAATTGTTGGTGTAATGGGAACAGTCAATGAGGCACTGCAAAAACAGGAGCAGAATGTAAATCGAACAAAGGATATTTTTGACAAAATTCATCAGGATGTTATGGAGATTACTTATCGTGAAACCAATATGCAGCAGAGTGTGTCTGGTATGAATCAAGCGAAGGACAATATGTCCAACATTATCATAGAGCTGTCAGAATCAGCGCGAAATAATGCAAATCTCTCAGAGAATGCCGCAGAGATGACAACACAGATGATGCATGGAATGGAAGGGCTTGAGATATTAACTGTAGATTTGACAGAACTGGCAAATCGTCTGGATAGAAATCTGAAATCCTTCCGATTGGATTGACTTTATGAGGCAGAACCTCTACAATGGATTTATAAGGTTATACTGGCGGTCAAAAAGACTGACCCTCAGTATAACGTGATGTGACATCTGCATAAAGTATTATGCTGCTTTTTTGCTGTGGATGGTGTGAGTATATGGAAAATGAATGGAGGAAAATTGCATATGAGCGAAATTTTATTTATGATCCCTGTATTTAAACAGATGATCTGGGGTGGAAACAAGCTTGGAAGTAAATGGGGATATGAGATTCCAGGCGAGAACACTGGAGAGTGCTGGGCAGTGAGCGCACACCCAAACGGGGACTGCACAGTGAAGGAGGGCACTTTTGCCGGAAAGACATTGAGTCAGCTCTGGACAGAGGAACCACAGCTTTTTGGCGGTGCCGCCGGAGACCGTTTTCCACTCTTGATTAAGATTATTGACGCCAATGATGATTTGAGCATTCAGGTACACCCGGATGACACATATGCCGGAAAAAATGAAAATGGATCGTTTGGAAAGACAGAGTGCTGGTATATTCTTGATGCGCCGGAGGGAGCGACGCTTGTCATTGGTCACAACGCAAAGGACAAGGCAGAGCTTCAGGACATGATTCAAAATGGCAGATGGGAGGATTTTCTGCGTGAAGTGCCTGTGAAAAAAGGTGATTTTATTCAGATTGATCCAGGAACAGTTCATGCGATTAAGGGCGGTATTGAGATTTTAGAAACGCAACAGAACTCTGATATTACATACCGCGTATATGACTATGGACGCCTTCAAAATGGCAAACCACGCGAACTTCACATTGCAAAGAGCATTGATGTTATTACCGTTCCGGCAAAGTCCATAGAGGAGAGTGTTATCAATATTTCCACAGACACTAAGAATACTATGAATCTGCTTATTTCCTGCAATTATTATCGCGTATGGAAACTGGAGGTGGACGGTAGTGTGGAGGTTTCACAGGATTATCCGTTCCTGATTATGAGTGTTGTGGAGGGAGAAGGACAGATTGAAGGTCACGCACTTAAAAAAGGAGACCATTTTATTTTGCCAAATGGCTTTGGAAAGGCACAGCTACGGGGAAAAATGGAATTGATTGTCTCCACAGTAGCGTAATTTTGTTATAAAAAATTGACAATTATCTCCATTAGCGATATACTGGATATATCGGCGGACAGCCGCTATTTTAACGGAACATATAAATATCAATAATGGAGGTTAGGATTTATGTTAGTATCAGCTACAGAAATGCTCAAGAAGGCAAAAGAAGGTCACTATGCAGTAGGTCAGTTCAATATCAATAACCTTGAGTGGACAAAGTGTATTTTACAGACTGCTCAGGAGTTAAACAGCCCTGTTATTCTCGGTGTATCAGAGGGTGCTGGCAAATATATGACAGGATTCAATACCGTTTCAGCGATGGTTAAGGCAATGGATGGAGATCTCGGTATCACAGTTCCTGTAGCGCTCCATTTGGATCATGGTACGTATGATGGATGCTATAAGTGCATTAAGGCAGGCTTCACATCTATTATGTTTGATGGTTCTCACTATGCGATTGAGGAGAATATTGCGAAGACAAAAGAACTTGTTGCAGTGGCACATCAGCTTGGGCTTTCGATTGAGGCAGAGGTTGGCGCAATCGGCGGCGAGGAAGACGGCGTTGTAGGTATGGGTGAGTGTGCTGATCCAGAAGAGTGCAAGCAGATTGCTGACTTGGGAGTGGACATGCTTGCGGCAGGCATTGGAAATATTCATGGCAAGTATCCTGAAAATTGGGCAGGATTGAGCTTTGAGACATTGGATGCAATCCAGCAGAAGACAGGCATTATGCCGTTGGTTCTCCACGGCGGTACAGGCATTCCTGAGGATATGATCAAGAAGGCAATCTCACTGGGTGTTGCAAAGATTAACGTAAATACAGAGTGCCAGCTTTACTTCCAGGAAGCAGTACGCAAGTACATCGAGGCAGGAAAGGACTTGGAGGGCAAGGGATTTGATCCTCGTAAACTTCTTGCACCTGGCTGCGAAGGAATCAAAGAAATTGTTCGAATTAAGATGAATTTGTTTGGTTCTGTTGGCAAGGCATAAATTGTACAGATAAGATTTAAAAGGACACCTGATTTTTTAATCAGGTGTCCTTTTTGCAAACGAAGTATTATATCTTCCGATTGAGCGCAGCTTCAATCAGTCCTTTAAACAGTGGATGTGGTCTGTTAGGTCTGCTTTTTAATTCTGGATGCGCCTGTGTGGCAAGGAAAAATGGGTGTGATGGAATTTCTATCATTTCCACAATGCGTCCGTCCGGTGAGAGACCTGATAAAAGCATTCCTTTTTCCGTGACAGCGGCGCGATAGTCGTTGTTGACTTCATAACGATGTCTGTGGCGCTCGTGAATCACTTCATTGCCGTAAAGATTGTAGGCTTTGGAAGTAGTATCAAGATGACATTCATAGGAGCCAAGTCTTAAAGTACCGCCAATATCCTCGACACCGTTCTGATCAGGCATCAGCGCAATGACAGGGTGGGTGGTGTTGGGATTGAGTTCTATGCTGTGTGCGTCATTGTATCCGACAACATCTCTGACAAATTCCACGATGGCAAGCTGCATACCAAGGCAGAGCCCAAGAAATGGAATTTGGTTTTCTCGCGCATAACGAATGGCATCAATCATGCCCTCAATGCCACGGCCGCCAAATCCGCCAGGAACCAAAATTCCATCAACGTCCATTAAAAGGTCTGTCACATTTTCTTTGTTGACAAGCTCGGAATCTACCCATTTGATATTGACGGTGGCGTGTTGTGGGATACCGCCGTGTTTCAGTGCTTCGACAACACTGATATAAGCGTCGTGGAGCTGTGTGTATTTTCCGACAAGTGCAATTGTAACCTCCTGCGTGGGGGATTTGAGGTCGTCTACCATCTTGGTCCAGTCTGTGAGGTCTGGCTCTGGGCTGTCAAGGTGCAAACACTCGCAGGCAACTTCCGCAAGATGCTCTTTTTCCATAGCAAGTGGCACCTCATAGAGATATTCGACATCAAGGTTTTGCAACACATGTGAGTTTGGTACATTGCAGAATAGAGCAATTTTATCTTTTATGGTCTGATCCAAAGGATGCTCACTGCGACATACAATAATATCGGGCTGAATCCCCATTCCTTGTAATTCTTTGACACTTGCCTGTGTTGGCTTGGTTTTCATTTCCTGGGAGGCGCTCAGATACGGAATTAATGTCACGTGAATCAGAATGGCATTCTCATGGCCAACTTCATGCTGAAATTGCCGAATGGACTCTAAGAAAGGCTGACTCTCGATATCACCGACCGTTCCGCCAACCTCAATAATGGCAATACGCATGTCGGGGTCTGTAAAATTGCGATAAAAACGGCTTTTAATCTCATTGGTGATGTGTGGAATCACCTGTACTGTCCCACCGCCATAATCTCCACGGCGCTCTTTTTGGAGAACAGTCCAGTAGACTTTGCCTGTGGTCACATTGGAATTCTTGTCCAGACTTTCATCGATAAAACGCTCATAATGGCCGAGATCCAAATCTGTCTCCGCACCGTCATCAGTGACAAAAACCTCTCCGTGCTGGATGGGGTTCATTGTACCAGGATCGATATTAATATAAGGATCAAACTTCTGCATAGTTACCTTATAGCCTCTGGCTTTGAGAAGTCGTCCAAGGGAAGCAGCGGTAATTCCTTTTCCAAGACCAGAAACGACACCGCCGGTTACAAATACATATTTAACTGGCATAATCTACCTATTCCTTTCCATTGTGAATCTAAGGAATTGTAGAAAAATAACTGACACATCTTGACTTGTCTATTTCTTCGCTTATGCATGTCAAAATTCTTGCCGCAGCCCACTGCGACTGTGTTTTTTGACATATCTCCTCGAAGAAATATCCGGCGCAATTTGTATCCTTATTTTGCTACAGTTCCTAAAAGTATTATAAATATTTTATTATTATACAACAGGGTGATAGTAAAAAGCAAGCGTTACATAAATTATGCAAAAGCGGCGTATGTTAATAGAGGATTCAGCGATAAGCGGCTTTCTGCCATGAACAGCAATTGTAACCGTTTTAGAAACTTTTCACAAAGAAATCACAAAGAATATGTTGATTTATGCTTTTTGAAACCCTATAATTATAGTTGCGGTTTATTGCAGGTGTGTGAATTGGTTTTATGTCAGCAGAGCTGGCTCACACACCGCACTAAGAATACTGATGGCATTCCTAAATTACACAGGCATCACTTTAGGAAAGACTCTGATGGATTTAGTATGACATAAATTTAGAAAGGATACTACAGGAAAATGGACAATAATCAAGTCAACAATTATGACAACAATTCCAGTCGAAATAATGGGGGACCTGGCAGTGGCGGCAATGGCGGGAATAACAACAACAGTGGAAAAGACCCAAAGAAACAGAGTATAATTATTATGATTACAGCAGCAGTGCTGTCTTTGTTGTGTATCAGTTATTTTACACGCGCTGTGACAGGTGCTACAACTGTTGAGATTTCGTATAATAAGTTTATTGAGATGGTTGAGTCTGGAAAGATTGAATCGGTCAAGATAGAGTCGAATCAGATAGAAATCAAGCCGGTTTCAAGTGCGCAGGAAAAAGACAATCCCAGCAATTTACTTGCGTCTGCCGTCAGGGTGACGTATATCACGGGTAAAGTGGAGGATGATGAGACGCTTACACAGCGACTGCTCGACGCGGGAGTTGAGGTCCGCGGAACGGTGCCAGACGGTTCTGGTATTATTCTTTCTCTTTTATATTATATTGTGCCGATTCTTTTGATGTGGGGACTTTTAAGCCTTCTGTTCCGCAAAATGACTGGTGGCGGTGGCGCATTTAGCATGGGGAAGAGCACTGCAAAAGTGTATGTGCAAAAGGAGACAGGCATTACATTTCGGGATGTCGCAGGCGAGGACGAAGCAAAGGAATCGCTGCAGGAGGTGGTGGATTTCCTGCACAATCCAGGTAGATATGTCAAAATCGGTGCAAAGTTGCCAAAAGGTGCGCTGCTTGTAGGCCCTCCTGGTACAGGTAAGACGATGCTTGCAAAGGCAGTTGCAGGGGAGGCGAAAGTTCCATTTTTTTCTCTGGCAGGATCGGATTTTATTGAGTTGTATGTCGGCGTTGGTGCGTCTCGTGTGCGTGATTTATTTAAGGAGGCGGAAAAGAATGCGCCCTGTATTATTTTTATTGATGAGATTGATGCCATTGGTAGAAGCCGTGATTCCAAATACGGCGGTGGAAATGAGGAGCGTGAGCAGACTTTAAATCAGTTGCTCTCCGAGATGGATGGTTTTGACGGCAAGAAAGGAATTATTATTCTTGCAGCGACAAACAGACCAGAGATACTTGACAAGGCGCTTTTAAGACCAGGACGTTTTGACCGTCGAATTATTGTAGATAAGCCAGATTTAAAGGGACGTGTCAATATTCTCAAAGTACATGCCAAGGATGTGCTGATGGATGAGACTGTGGATCTTGATGCAATCGCGCTTGCGACAAGCGGTGCTGTAGGCGCGGACCTTGCCAATATGATCAATGAGGCGGCAATCAATGCTGTCAAGGAGGGCAGGGAGTTTGTCAGTCAGAAGGATTTGTTTAATGCGGTGGAAGTAGTGCTTGTCGGCAAGGAGAAGAAAGACCGTATTATGAGCAAGGAGGAGCGCAAGATTGTCTCTTACCATGAAGTTGGTCATGCGCTGATTAGTGCATTGCAGAAAAATTCTGAGCCAGTGCAGAAGATTACAATTGTACCTCGCACAATGGGGGCACTTGGCTATGTCATGCATGTTCCAGAGGATGAAAAATATCTCAATTCCCAAAATGAACTGCATGATATGATTGTCGGTCTTTTAGGTGGACGCGCTGCGGAAGAAATTGTGTTTGACACAGTGACAACAGGTGCGTCAAATGATATCGAGAAAGCGACAGGTATTGCACGCTCAATGATTACGCGCTATGGTATGAGTAAAAAGTTTGGACTGATGGGGCTTGAGACGGTTGAGAGTCAGTATTTGGAGGGGAGAAGTTCCCTCAACTGTGCAGACAATACAGCAGCGGAGATTGATACAGAAGTGATGAATATGCTCAAAGAGTGCTATGAGGAAGCGCTTGCAATGCTGCGTGAGAACCGCGATGTTATGGATAAGATTGCTGTGCACTTAATTGAGAAAGAGACAATCACTGGAAAAGAGTTTATGAAAATATATCGGGAAGCAAAGGGCTTGCCAGAGCCAGAAGAACCGGCTGAAACTGGGAATAAGAACGCTTTGCAGGGAGGATTAGGTGCGTCGGAGCACAAGGAAGAAGTGCAGATTCCAACACAAGACACTCTTTCAGAGAATGTGCAACAGCCAGCATTTACGGCGCAGCAGACGGAGAAGCCGTGGACGATGCCGCCCGCGTATGATTGGAATCCAGCGGCTAAGGAGCAAAGGCAGCATCAGGAGGCGGCAAGGCAGCAAATGCCAGTGTCACAGAATTTTTCAGAATCACAAAACCAGAATGTACAGTCACAAGATGGATTGACACAGCAAAATCAGAATATACAGCCGCAGAATGTGATTGCACAACAAAATCCAAATGCGCAGATACAAAAGGAAGGAATATTAAACACGCAGTCTCAAATTTCTATGGAACAGCAATATCAGCAACCAAATACAGCGTTGCCAGAAGATAATGGCAGCAATGGCGAGACATCACGTTTTGGTGCTTTGTGGGACAGAACCGTAAACGGCGACCGTAACGGCGGCAATCACAATAATGAGAATAGATGGTAAAACCGCACAGGTGGAATGATTTGAGATTTGGAATGGATTTTAAACGAACATTGAAGGGAGTACGCATTGAAAGGAGACGTGTACTTCCTTTTTTATGCACAGACCCATGCATAAGAAATAAGCCGCAAAAGCGGCGCATGGGTCGCGCAAGAGTAGGAGAAAGTCTCCAACTCGATTGCGCACGCTAATGCATATGAAAAGTTGTTGAATAAAAAGGAGTGTTTTAGTATGGCGGATATAAAACAGGAATACAGCGAAGATTTTGATGTGAAAGAGGAACTTCACAAGCTTCCAAATAAGCCAGGAGTCTATATTATGCATGATGCAGATGACACTATTCTCTATGTTGGAAAAGCGAAAAATCTGCACAATCGAGTACGTTCTTATTTTAAGGAAAATATAGGGCGTGGACCGCAAATTGACAAGATGGTGTCTTTGATTGCACGGTTTGAGTATATAGTCACTGACTCTGAACTGGAAGCGCTTGTGCTGGAAAATAATTTAATCAAGGAATATTCCCCTAAATACAACACACTGTTGAAGGACGACAAGACATACCCATACATTAAAGTTACATTGGGAGAGGATTATCCACGTGTTATGATTGTTCGACAGATGAAAAAGGATAAGGCAAAGTATTTTGGACCGTTTACAAATGGAGGGGTAAAGGAGAGTATTGATTTAATCAACAAGTTGTATCAGTTGCGAACCTGTAACAGAAAGTTGCCAAAGGATTGCGGTAAGGAGCGCCCTTGCTTGAATTTTCATATTGGTCAATGCTGTGCGCCTTGTCAGGGAAATATTACAAAGGAAGAGTACACAGAGCGAATTGATAAAGCGATTGATTTTTTAAACGGAAAACAACAGCCAGTTGTTAAGGAGTTAAAAGAAAAGATGCAGCAGGCTTCAGAGAAGATGGATTTCGAGGAGGCAATTCGATATCGTGATTTGATTGACAGTGTGAAAAAAGTGAGTGAGACACAGAAAATGTCTGATAACGTGGGGGAGGACAAAGATATTATCGCACTTGCAATCGATGGAAACGAGACCGTTGTGCAGGTATTTTTTCTGCGCAATGGCAAGCTGATTGGCAGAGAACATTTTTATATGACACAGATTGAGGAGCTCACAGCAGATAATATTCTGACAAGCTTTGTCAAACAGTTTTATGCAGGAACGCCGTTTATTCCGCGGGAAATTATGTTACAGGAGCCAATTGCGGATATGGAGTTGGTGGAACGATGGCTGACGAACAGAAAAGGAACGAAAGTTCATATTCGGGTGCCACAGAAAGGAGCGAAGGAACGACTTGTGGATTTGGCAGCAAGAAATGCTCAGCTTGTGTTAAGTCAGGATAGAGAACGCATTAAGCGCGAGGAAGGCAGAACAATCGGTGCGGTAAAGGAGATTGAAGACCTTCTTGGCATTCGTCCGCTAACACGCATGGAGGCATTTGATATTTCTAATACCAGTGGTTTTGCCAATGTAGGTTCTATGGTTGTATATGAGAAGGGCAAGCCTAAGCGCAGCGATTATCGTAAATTTCGCATGAAAACGGTTGCTGGTCCAGATGATTATGCTTGTATGTATGAAGTTCTAACACGACGTTTTCAGCATGGGCTTGACGAGCGAGAGAAAATGATGCTTGATGAAAATAATATTGGAGAGGATTTTGGCAGTTTTACTAAATTTCCAGATTTGCTTTTGATGGACGGAGGACGCGGACAAGTTAACATTGCGTTGCAGGTACTTGACGAGCTTGGGATTAACATTCCAGTCTGTGGTATGGTGAAAGACGACAATCACCATACAAGAGGATTATATTTTAATAATGTTGAGTTGCCAATTGATGTGCACAGCGAGGGGTTTAAGTTAATTACACGCATACAAGACGAAGCGCACCGTTTTGCAATTACCTATCATCGCTCGCTCCGAAGTAAGGCACAGGTACACTCTGTACTTGAAGAAATACCAGGTGTGGGGCCTAGCCGTAGAAAAGCATTGATGAAATATTTTAAGTCCATTGAGGAATTGCGCGCGGCAGATGTTGCTAAAATTTCAGAAGTACCAGGAATTACAACAAATGTTGCGGAGGAAATTTATCGTTTTTTCAGACCAAGTAAAATCTTAAATTAAAGTATTAAAATTTGTCTTTATTTAAGTATGAAAATGAATTGAGTGGGATCGATTTGTTTTCTGCAAAGAAGACTATGATAAAATGGTATCGGGCGATCAAAAGGTACTTGCCTGGACCCGGGCCCAGATTTTACGAAACTGACGCTGGAAGAGTGGAAGCAGCAGAGCAAAGGTTAGACAGTGGCGAATATGTAAGAGACAGTGATATTAATTGGTAAGGAAAAGACGGTTGCAAGCTAAAAGGGCAGGCAACTGTCTTTTTCGGTGTATCCGTTTTGGTCACACACTATTACGAACTATAATCCTATGTTATCATCTGTGGATTCTCTTAATTGCAGTGAAGTTTCTGTATAAACAACGCGCCGTTGCAGATTCTGATTTTGTATGCGCGACAGTAAAAGCCAGACAGCAGTGCTTCCAATAATTTCTTTATCTATATGAACTGTTGACAAGGGAGGCGTGACAATTCTGGATTCAGGTGCATCATCAAAGCCACACAGCCAGACATCATTTGGAACCATAATTTTTAATTTTTGAAATACTTGCAGGACGTCAACTGCAACAAAGTCATTTGCGCAAAAAAACACATCGGGCAACTGTTCCTGTGTGCGGAAAGCATCTAGCAGATACTGTTGGTAATTTTCAGAAAAAGGATAGGTTCCATTTTTATAATTTTCGAGAAAACAAAATTCTTCGTAAAATGGCAGATTTAAGCGAGTCAGTGTCTCTCGAAATGCAAAATAGCGTTCATAAAAGGATAGACAGTGACAATATTCTCCGATAAAGCCAAAACGCTTCTTTCCGCGCCTAGCCATTTCAGATATTAATAAGGAAATGCTCGAACGGTTGTCCATCAGCAAATAGTCAGCTTTTATTGAGGTCTGAAAGCAGTCGGCAGCAGCATCAATAAAAAGCGTCGGCAATCCGACAGCGCAGAGCATATCATTATACTGGGAGTCAAACATTTCAATGCATATAATACCTGCGGATAGTTCTTGTATATAAGTGTTGGGCAATGTCTGATCTGCAAAATTTTGTCTGCTGACATAGTGAATATTAAGCTGATATCCTAAGGAATTTAGCTGGTTTATAATATCTTCCTGCACATTGGAAAAAAAATGGGAATTTGTTATACGGTTTCCAAGAAATAAGTCAACATTGTTTTTGTTTGTGCTAGGAGTCATTTTTTTCTGTATGGTTGTTAACGCTGTTTCCTGTTGCGAATTTGCGAAATATGAAAATTCTTTATATCCCATTTCCATAGCCTTTTGAAAGATCTTATTTCGCGTCTCTTCAGAAACTTGTTTTGAGTTGTTGAAAGCTTTGGAAACAGTCGCGCGCGACAAGCCTAATTCGTCAGCAATGTCTTGTAATGTAACCTTTTGAGCCATAATTCAAATGTAATCCTTTCTGTAAAAAATTTACAAAATCAATTCAAAAATTTTAATCAGTATTAGAACTGTGTGTTATATAAATGCAATACGAGATCCAATGTTAAATGTAATAATAAAATGTGTTTACGCGTGATATTTTGCAGGTTCATATATATAATATAGGTTTTCTAATAAAAATTCAATCATTATGTCGTTTCATAATACAATTGAATGTACAATATGTTACTGTTCGCTCGTTCATCAAAGTAGTAAAAATCGTGTGCCAAAATGCGCGCCCTTTCGCGTTTTGTGTGCAAATATACTACTGTTTACGCCTTCAATGAACGAAATTGTATCAAAAACAGATAGGGCGTGAACAGTACTACAATATAACTTTCTTCTATATTTGTTGACAAATGTAATATAAATTAAACACCAGATAATGAATGAAATTGATATCAAATAAAAACTGTACATAATCACAATATTGTTTTCTTAAATTAAAGATAGGATTTAATGTGTAATATTACATATGTCAAAAAAATGAAAAAGTTATTGACATATTTGTAAAAAAGATGTATTATGCATACGTAATAAATAAGTAGAAGGAGTATTATTTTGTAACATGATGCATAAAAAAGTATTACCTTTTAAAGAATCTATAATTTCATTTTCACCAAATATGGATCATTTTCTTTCTGTATTGGAAAATCAGCATGATATTACATTCCCGTGGATTTTAGAGAATTATATAGATTTGATTATTCGCAAAGATGAAAGTAATCCTCCAGTTTTTGAATTTTTGGATTATAACAAAATTTGGTGGACATGTCCTTTTGTTCATGTGTCAAGAATCGAACGACAGGCATTTGAAGTGTTTGGAAATCTTCAAGAGACTATCACAGCACTTTTGGAGAGGGATTTTTATCTATTCTTTTTGGTGGATACTTATTATATTGAGAACTACATTACTTATAAGAAAGAACATGTGGTACATGATATTTTTGTGTACGGATTTGAAGAAGAATATGTATACGCCAGTGACTATTTTGATTTTCGATATAAAAAACGGGAAAAAGTATCATTTAACAGCTTGATAGAAGGGTATCAGAAGATGCCGAAGACATGGGATTATGGCAGGGGAGTAGTACTATTTAAAAACGAGCAAATAGCGAATAACATCACACTATTTCAATATAAGGAGTCTATGGGAGGACAACTTGATGTTGAAAAAGTAGGATATCAGATGGATCGTAATCTGGTAAAGAATAAATTGAGGCGTTTTTTAGATAGTCCAGTGTATGTAAATTGTGTAACTCCTACTATTTTTGATTATCGTTTGGGCTATACAACTGGTTTTGCTGTATTTGAGGTTTTGAGAAAAAGTATGACTAATGAAGGAGAAGTAACTCCTAAAGATATGCATTTAGTATGTTGCCATGTTAAATTGATGCTGGAACGTGTTAAATATTTAATGCAGATTGAACCAGACAAAGAACTGAAAATGCTGGAAGGGGAGTTTGAAAAAAACTTATATGAAATAGATATAATTAAGAAGATGTGTATTAAAGAAATGCTGATAGAGAAACGAAATACAGAAAAAATTATATTACGATTTGATTATTTTTTAGATATGTATAAAAATGCTTTAGAAAAGTTGTGTGAGTTTTTATAATATTAATATTTGATAAGTTTTTAAATTCCATGAATAGGTTTACTGAGATTAGATTCCAACAATTTCAGAAATAAAAATAATAGATAAATTTTTATATGTTATTTAATGTTTTCATTGTGTTATTTTAAGTAAATAGAGCTACAAATGTTTGATGTATAAAAAAGTAGAGGAAATAAAATGAATATATTAGCAAAAGGTAATAGTATGTTTCCAACACTTAAAGATGGTGAATTATACAATTTAGTATTGCTTGAAAATGGTAATGTAGATATTGGAGATATTATTGTATATTGTGTTAATGATATAATTATTTGTCACAGAATTATTAATATTATCCAATCGAAAGATAATACTTTGTTTCTTGTAACAAAGGGAGATAACTGTGCTGAATCTGATCCGTATGCAGTTACCTTGGATAAGGTAATTGGAAAAATTATTATATAGTACGGAAATAAACAAAGGGGGTACATAATATGTCCAAAAATGTAGAAGAGTTATTGAAAATTCTTCAGAAACAGCAAGTAATTGTAGCTTATTGTTGTTGTGGGAACAAAAAAACAGCATCTACATCTTGCTAAAATGTAAAGGAGCTACTGTATAAAATACAAATTACTTTTAAAGTATTTTTACAATTCTTTACAAAACTAACGTATTACAGAAATTGGCGTGTTTCAAATTTTAGTTGTAAATGTTTATGTATGATTGAACATAATTGAGTTTGAGACATGCCAACAAAAAAGAATGATTTTTCTAATTATAAATAAAAGCTGTATATCTATATTTATGAATTTTTCAAGTTGTATTTTGAAAATTGTAGATGATAAGATATATTTTTATTACGAGAGCATTAATGTATTAGAATAGTGTTGTAATATTTGTATTAAGTAGGTTTTTCAATTAAAAACATATTATTTCTAGAAAGGAAGTAGAGGAATTTTGGCAGAACAATTAGATGTGAAATTATTTCTTGAAAAAGTAAGTTCTATCTTGGGACAAATCTTACAGGGCGGGAATGAATTGGAGGTTCCAATCACACTAGAGACTAGTTTGGTGAATGGTGTAGGTATTAATGATATAGATTTATCATCTATAGATTATGTGAGACTTCTTGTAATTATTGAAGAAGAATATGATATAATATATGATTTTACGACTGTAGTTTATACAGTTGGGGATATATATGACTACATAAATAATTATAAAAAGAAAGAGAGTGCTGAAAAGTATGAGTGATAATGGTCACTATATATTTTGCCTAGATGATAAATACTACTTATATGACTTTTTGGGCGGTGCTATTATGGAGTTACACAAAGAGCTTTATGATACAATTATTAAGTATGATCATAATGAAGGGTGCAATGACTGTGAATATGAGCTTATAAGAACATTGCAAGATTATGGTTTATTACAAAAATTGAACAGAGTTCCAGATGTTGATCCCATAGAAAAAAAGATAGCATATTTAACATTTGCACCAACATATAGTTGTAATTTTCGATGTACTTATTGCTTCGGAGATCATGGAAAAAAGTATATAGGAGACAAAAGAGAATTTTCAAAGGATTCATTAATTCAAATGCTAAATTATTTTTTTGAAGTGCTCTATTCTGACGTAGAACAATATAGGGTGGATTTTGTAAGTGGTGGGGAACCATTACTAGGTATAGATATCATTAAAATGGCTGTAGAATATATGGAAGAGTATAGCCTTCGCAGTGGAAAACGAGTTTCAATATGGCTATGTACGAATGGTTCTTTGTTAAATGATCAAATTATAGAATATTTAAGTTTTCATAATATTTCAATTGGCATTAGTATAGATGGAAAAAAAGAGTGGAATGATATTGCTCGATTAGATGTTAATGGTAATGGTACATATGAGCAAATATGTAAAGGAATTTCTTTGATCAAGCAAAATGAAAAAGTTAGTCGAAAGTTTAAATGCATTTGGGGATTATGTACTGCAACAAACGAAAACTGTGATTTTGTTGACATTTTGCAGCATATGAATGATTTGGAATTTCAAAATATACAAATACGTCTTATTAGAGGAAAAGACAAGTATAATGTTAAGAAGATTACTGGTCAATATAGTCATCTAGCCCAATGGTTATTAGAAAATTATTTGCAGGGCAAGTTAGAATATTTAAGGATGATAATAAATAATAATGATCAATTTGGTAAGGTATTAAAACGAGTAATGCTTAATCATGTACTGATTCGGCGTTGTAATGCAGGAGTTAATAAAGTGACTATATGCCCAGATGGAATGATTTATCCGTGTGATAGTTTGGTAGGATTATCCGATTTTATTATAGGAAATATCAATAACTCCAATTTAACTTGTAATTTGTATAAGGATATGAATATAAACCAGATTCCAAAGTGCGCGGTTTGTGACATAAAATATTTATGTGGTGGTGATTGTTACTATAATTCGTTTATGAAAACAGGAAGTCAATTTTCTCCGGACAGTGAGTTTTGTGAAATCCAAAAATATATTCTAAAAGAGGCAATTGTGTTAAGATATAAAATGCAAACCATGAATGATGCTTTATATACTTCATTTCTGAAGGAGGTTAAAAGAAAGAATGATTATTACGAACTCTTCGGTTAATTCTGTTGCTGCAATAAGGGATGGAGTGGAATTTTATTATTTTGGTCTGGGCTGTATAGCTGATTATTACGGAAATTCGATTGCTTACCTTGATGAGTTGGACATTGAGATTATTTTATTATGTGGTGGGACAAAAACATTAATAGAAATAATAGATTGTGTAGAAACACGAACAAATTGTAACAGAGATGATATATTGAATAAACTAAATAAATTATATAAGAAAGGAGTTTTGATTTTTAATGATTTGTGTATGAACAAAGACGTGATTTTTCATGGTATTAAAGGACTTTATTTTCCTAAAGAAGTAGTAATTGAACTTACGAATATGTGTAATTATGCATGTCCATTTTGTTATAAAAATACTCAAAAACAAGGTGAATTCATTACTGATGAAATGATTGCAAATATAAATCATATGATTTATAACAATGTTAATCATATTCTTATAACTGGAGGAGAGCCAACTATTCATCCAAATTATTTAAAATATATAACCATTTTCTCTGAATATGCTAAAGTACATATGATTTCAAATGGAAGTCTGCTTTATAATCATGATCCAAATATATTACGCAAACTTGAGCTTATACAATTTACGATTTATGGATGCAATAATGAAGAGTATAATAGAATGACAGGTGTTAAGGATGGTTTTACTAGACTTTGCAATTCGATAGAGTTTGCAAAAAAGAACGGGATTGACATTATATTAGCAGTTACTCTGTGTGATGCTACAATAGATCATATGGAATCGTTTGTAAAAATAGCTGTCGATTTTGGAATAAAGACATTGAGGATTGGATTAGCAGACATATTTGGCAGAGGTGAATACTTATTTGAAGGTACTAGTGAATACGAAAAGCAGAGGATTAAGGCATATGATATGCTTTTAGAACTTAAAAGAAAATACAGAAAAAAAATAAACTTTCAGTTGCCGAATATCAATATAGATCATGTTACAAATCATACTGATATTTATAAAAATGTATATAGAAATTCGTTGTGTTGCGGATGCGGATCAGAATATTTAGTAGTATCACAGACTGGAGAAATAAGACCTTGTCAAATGCTTCCAGAATCATGGTTTTCTATTAAGAATGAGAATGCATTTATAGAACACATTCATGGAAATTTTCATGTAGAACAACTTCAAGAATCAGTGAGAAAATATTATACTGACAATGACTATGAGACCTTGAAGATATCTCCATGTCAGGCATTAGAAAATTTTGTCAATTTGGAGAAAGAAAATTATGCGTAAAAATAGTAATTTTATCTTTTGGAACAATTTAAAGAAAGTATGTTATGGAAACACAATAATAAAGACCATCGCAATCCCGCTCACGCTCCTTGGTGCGCAACTATCGTCAATGGTAGTCAGTCATGCAGCAACGGGAGATGTGGATGGCGTTGTCTGCTGTGCGGCGTTTCTGCTGGCATTAGTTGTAGTTACTGTCCTTTTTCAGTCCATGACAAATATTACTTTACAGAAGGCAGAGATAAAAGCAGTTCATCGCGCGAAACTTCATTTTTTGGAACGTTTTTTGGAGAATCCACTTCATAAGCTGTTTCAGGCAGACTACGGAGAATTGATTGAAAACATCACCGCCGATATGGAGAAAGTAACAAACCGTTACATTCAGTTGTATTCGGGCATCACTGCAAGCTTGCTTGGAATAATCGGATATCTTCTGTTTCTGATGCTGCAAAGTCCGATTGTTGCGGGTTCTCTGCTTGTCATTTCCCTGATTCAGATGTTTCCGCCGCTGATTGTAAAGAACTATATGCAGGTCAGTTATGACCAGTGTGAGGAGATCGAGGCTGACATCACAAATCATATCGTGGAGGCGGTGGAAGGATTTGAGACTATCAAATTGTATGGTTTAAAGACATGGTGGCAGCAGAAGTTATCAGATTACTACAAAAAGTATCTTGCTATTGGACGCAGGACGGATGCTGTCGCGGCGGCACAACGCTCTATGTATCGTCTGACGGACAATCTCCTGCAGTTTGGAACCTATGCATTGATGGGGTTTTATGTTATTTTGGGATATTGTTCCATGGATACTGCGGTTCAGGCGGTGTATCTTTCCAGAGGATTTTTCGGTTTTGTCCAGAGTCTGTTTTCGACAATCCCAGATATGGCAGTGTCCAAAAATGCGGAAAGACGAATTAGAAAGTGGATTGTGCAGGAGGAACCACAGCAAAGTCCCGCAGATACATTAAAAACAAGAGAAATCTGTATCAATAATGTCACCTGCTGTTATGGAGAGCGAAAGATTGTGAGTGGAATCCGATACCAGTTTCAGTCAGACAAGAATTATCTGTTGAGTGGGCACAACGGTGCGGGAAAAACGACACTGTTAAACCTGATAGCAGGGCTGGTTCTTCCAGACAGCGGCGAAATTTGTACAGATACATTTCCAAAGCTTTTTTATATTCCACAGCAGGACCCAGAATATCATTACGATGTCCCTACACTGTTTCAAATGTTTGGTATTTTTGGAAAAGAGAAGCGAGAAAGGATTACATGGATTGCGGAGCGGTTTGGGTTGACGGAAAAAATCTGGCAGGAAAAAGCAATTTGTGATTTGTCAGGCGGTGAGCGTAAGAAAGTGTTTTTATCTATCGGATTTGCTATGGAACCTCGCTGGCTGCTTCTTGATGAACCGTCAAATAATCTTGACAGCGAAGGAAAACAAGTTTTATTAGAATTGATCAGAGAGCGAAAGGGCACAATTCTAATAAGCCATGACAGCCTGCTGTATAGTGCGGGGGATTGTAAGATTCGGATTGAGAATGGTCAGATATGGGATGAGGAATTTGAGAAAGTGTCCCTTTATGATTGATAATATGTATGATGGAGTTCGTAAAGGTGTAAAAAATGAAGAAATATGAAAAGAATGAAAAATTAGCGATGCATAAAGTGTTCCAAGAGTGCGCTCACGCTATGCGTGTGCCGCTGTTTATGAGTGTTCTCTCGGCGGTGCTGACTGCCGTTCTGGGCATGGTTACAGCAGATACGCTGGGAAAGTTTGCGGATGCCGCCTTTGCACTGGATTTTTCCATGGGCGTAGAAAATGCGGTATCGCTGGTGGTCTGCCTGGTTTTCGTGATATTTGCTGTGCCGGCAGTGGGGATGTTTTCGGATTTTATTATGTTTCAGGAGTCCCTGCGCCATGACAGCATTGTTTTTGGACACTATCTGGATAAAAGAATTGAAAAGGCAATGGCGCTGAAAGGCGGCGAGATGCAGTATGAGCTGGAGGACGCTCCAAATACCCTGCGTATCCAGTGGGTGCGGCTTTTGGGAAAAGCGGTAGCGCTGCCGCTATGTCTAATATATTTTCTATATTGTGTCGGGAAAATCAGCTGGACTGCGGCAGGACTGATGCTTGCCATAACGGCGGCAAAGCTTGTGGTGCCCATGCTTTTTAAACAAAAGCTTGCCCGGTATGACAGGGAGGAGAAGATTTATCAAGCAAAGCGCAGGGATTGCGAGTCGGATATCATGACACGGCCGTATATGATAAAGCTGTGGGGAATTCTGCAGGGAGCAATAGAACGCATTGATGGGCTGTTTCAGAAATATTACCGCGGCACCGCTGTCTGTCATGTGAACTGCAGCGTGCTCGCAGAGCAGATGCAGACCTTGGTGAATCAGGTATCAATAGTGGTGATGCTTTTTGCAGGTGCGGTAATGGTGTCTCACAGTACCGTGACACTTGGAGAGTCTGCCTCTTTATTTCTCTATCTTACGGTCGCGCAGGCTTTACTGAATGATATCGGTGAGATTGTCCAGAATTATCCGCTGCTTAGAAATGCTGCGGAGAGAGTGTGCACATTTTATCAGGACGAAGAGACGGTTTCCGAGAAAACGGTAGCGCATTTCGAGGATCTTTTGGGAGAGCAACTAGGATTTTCCTACGCGGATAAAAAGGTATTTGACCTGCTGGATTTTCGGATAACAGCTGGGGAGAAGGTCAGAATCTGCGGGGAAAACGGCAAAGGCAAAACAACCTTGATACGGATTCTTGGCACTATGCTGGAGAGATATGAGGGCAGTCTGTTGATGTCAGGACAGGATTTTCGCAGTATCGATAAGGAGAGCTGGCGCAAAATTATTTCCTATGCGCCGCAGACACCTTTTTTGTTTCATGGGACAGTGCGGGAAAATATTACAGTGGGTGGAAGCCACAGTTGCGAGGAGAAGGCTGATCGTCTGATGAAAGCGTTTGGAATCTATCATCTTGCTGACCAGAGTGTGGACGGGGATTCCGATCTTTCGGGTGGTGAACGGCAGAAGATCTCCTTGGCGCGTGCGTTGCTGAAAGAATCGGAAGTTCTGATTCTGGACGAACCGTCAAACCATCTCGACCAGAAGAGTATCTATGTGTTGAAAAAATATTTGTGTGAAACAGATAAAACAGTTTTGTTTATCACACATGATACGGCTTTGCTTGATGTAGCGGAGCGATGTATTGAGTTATAGTAAGATTCAGAGATAAAACCCTGTGCACCGGGAATGCGTCCGAACTGGACACTAGAGAATAAAACTACTCAGGCAGTGCTTCATTACAGCATTTCTGGCACAGGATATCTTTGGTGGGAAGGTATATGGAATCTTAAGACCTGACGGAAATTATCACTGTTATAATGTTGCTGGTGGCCGTTGTTTTGACTTGACCAGTGAGTAGTTTGGCGACGAAGTTTTAAATTATGAAAACAATCCCGAGCAATCACGTGAAGTGCACTTTGCAAACGAGGAGAAACGCCAGCGGTACGAGTATTTAAAGAAAATGCTTCTCCTGATGGAATCGTGACAAAAATTGTCGTGTGCGTTCTTCTTTTGGATTTTCTATCACATCTTTGGGCGTCCCTTGTTCCAGAATTGTTCCATTGTCCATAAAGATAACATAATCTGCTACATCTCGCGCAAATGCCATTTCGTGTGTGACAATAATCATGGTGGTTTCCTTTGCGGCAAGTTCTTGAATCACATGTAGAACTTCACCTGTCAGTTCTGGATCGAGTGCGGAAGTTGGCTCATCAAAACACAGGATATCGGGTGTGAGTGCCAGTGCACGCGCAATTGCAACACGCTGGCATTGACCACCTGAAAGTTGGTGCGGATAGTTCCCCATACGGTCGGCAAGGCCCATTTGATTTAGTAGTTCTTTTGCTTGCAGTTCAATTTCGAGCAGTCTTTCTTTTTTGTGTGTTTTAAAATCAGGTGCTTCCTTTGCAAGCAACTGTCCTGCCAGCATAACATTTTGCAGCGCAGTGTACTGTGGAAATAGATTGAACGATTGAAATACAAGACCAAAATGCAAACGTTTCCGGCGAATTTCACTTTCTTTTCCTGTGGATGGGTCGTCAGAGTCAAAAAGCGTTTCTCCGTTTACGCGAATGACGCCGCTGTCTGGTTTTTCCAAAAAGTTTAGGCAGCGCAGAAGTGTTGTCTTACCGCTTCCAGAAGAGCCAATAATGGATACCGTCCGTCCTTTTTCCATCGAGAAGCTGATATCTTTTAGGACCTGTGTCTTTTCAAATGTTTTCTGAATGTGTTGTACTTCTAAGACAGCCATGTCAATTCCTCCTTACTTAAAGTAATCTAACCGCTTTTCAAGATATCCCAAAAGAGTAGTGAGAATACCATTCCAGATTAGATAATAGACCGCAGTAAAAAACAGTGGCCAGATCGCGCCGGAAATTCCCTGTGAACCTTTTAGAAAAGACTGCCCTGCCCAGATTATTTCCTGCAAGGCAATAATGCGGGCAAGAGAAGTATCTTTTACCAGTGTAATAATTTCATTGGACATTGGTGGAACAATCCGCTTTATCATTTGAAGCAGTTTGACCTTGACAAAAATTTGTCTTTTGGTCATGCCAAGTACAAGGCCAGCCTCTGTCTGACCAACAGGAATGGATTGGATGCCGCCTCGATAAATTTCAGAAAAATAACATGCATAGTTTAAGATGAAGGAAAAGCTGGCCGCTAGAAAACGGCCGCTTTCCCCGCCGCCCCAGATAGGATTGTGCAATACCAGTCCCGGGAAATAATAAATAATCAGCAATTGGATCATAAGGGGCGTTCCTCGGATAATCCACACAAGAAATCTTGAAAAATATTTTATCGGTCTAAAATGGGACATGGAGCCAAACGCAATGAGCAGACCAAGCGGGAATGCGCCAATGAGTGTGACAAAAAACAGCTTTAAAGTTTGTAGAAAACCAATGTTTAATGAACGGATAACAATTGGAAATTGTTCGATGATCAATTGCATAGGAATCTCCTGTTTATCTCCTTGTTTTCTTTTGGTTACTGTTCAATAAGGGCAGCTTGGACACCATATTTTTCTGCGATTGTAAGCATACTTCCGTCTTGATAACTTGTGACGAAAAAGTTATTTAATGCAGTTGCAAGGTCAGAACCTTTTCTAAAACCAACACCATATTTCTCATCATTTAGGCCTACTGTGTATGTAAGATTTGCATATCCTGTGCCTTCTCCTACCATAGCAGCAGCCATAAGAGAATCAATAATAGCAGCATCAGAAGTTCCCGCGGCAACTTCCATTAAAGCATCTGCCTGCGCTGTGACAGGTGTGTGTTCAAGTTCGAGTGCGATAGCTTGCGCTTCCCCTGCGCTTCCTGCCTCGACTGCAAAGTTGACTTCTGGAATGTTGTTTTTGTCCTCGAAATCCTTTGCTTTATCAACGGGAACTACAATCACTTGTGCATTGTTGCAATAGGCGTTGGAACATTCCATAGCGCTTGTAACTTCTGGTGTGAGGGTCATGCCATTCCACACACAATCAATCGTTTGACCTTCGAGTTCCATAACTTTATTATCCCAATCAATCTCTACAAACTCGGCAGAGACATTAAGACTTTCCGCAAAGGCATTTGCCATGTCGGCGTCAAAACCAATCCAGTCGCCGTTTTCATCTTTGTAGTCCATCGGTTCAAAATCTGTGATTCCAACAACTAGGGTGCCTTTGTTCTTGATATAGTCAAGATCAGACTGCATTTTACTTTGTGCATCTGCTGAATTAGAAGCAGTATCGGAAGCTTGTGCAGATGTGGAACTTTCTACTTCTGCGTTTTGGGTGTCGCTTGTCGGTGTGTTGCTGTCTCCTTGTGTGGGTGTGGAATTGTTTGTGGATGCTGCAGGGGTGCTGCCGCATCCTACAAGTGCTGTTGAAAGTATCAATGCTGTAGTGAATCCTATCGTTTTTGTAATCTTGTTTTTCATAATATTCCTCCATAAAATAAAATCTTCAATTGCACGTTATCATGTTATCAGTTTACCGTATTAAAGTCAAGGGCATAAATTATTTTTATTGATAATTGATTTGATATATTTTTTACCCTATAATGAAAATAAAATATTAATTTTTTAGAGAAATAGGAGGGCGCATATGCAAAAGAATGAGAGAACAATTGACCCATACCTTTTTCGTGCAATTGTAAAGACAACTGACAGGATTCCTTTGATTCCATATGATCTAAAAAAATTAAGGCGTTAGAGATTTCTGATTGGTATAGAAGAATGCCTAGTTATGAAACAATCTTTTTTTTCGTTTTAAGGAACATGACTTTTCTGTACTTGGGGAGATGGAAAATCTACATATGTTGAGAATCTATATACTTGAACCACCGCTGATTATCGCAGATTTTTCTTTTTTGAAAAAGTGCAAAAAAATGAAGAAATTAGATTTGGCAGAGACAAATTTTACAGACTGTGCGTTTTTGCCATATCTTCCAGAACTTGTCTATGTGCGTCTGCCAAAGGATAAAGACCTTATTAATAAACAAGTTTTGGATACCCTTCACGCAAAGATTGAAGATTACCCAATTGTGGAGATTGTAGAGCAGATAAAAAAGCAGCGTACGCATTGACATTGCGAAAGGGTGCTGTGCCGGATTTATTTGACAGCAAGTTTGTCGGTCTGTCATATTGGAATCCTAAAGTGGCGTATCCACTGGACAAGACTGGACAAAAGATGACTCTGATAGAGCAGATTAATTTTGACAGGGCTACAGTGGATGAAAGACTGCCACAACAAGGAATGCTGCAGTTTTTTATTGCTTTAGATGACGATGACGGCTATCTGTTTGGATATGATAGTGAAGTGCCAGACAGCAAATGTTTTGCGTAGTGTATCATGAGACAGTGGATTATAATGTTACAAAAGAGCAGGTTTTGGGATTGAAGATTCCAGTGTGTACAGATCCAGAACTTGATGAATATTCGCCTGTTTGGTATGAGGCTGGTTTTGATATTGTGCCGCATGAAGTTTATATGCATCCTGACGACAGGCACTTTATGGAGCGATTACAGGAAACAGAAACTGCCGTAATAGGAAAAGACGTTAGAGGACGGCATTTTTTTTAACGAGGAAGAAAAGGACTATTTTTATTACACATTGCCTTATTATGGAAGTCATATGCTAGGGTATCCGCTTTGGCTTCATTTCACACCCAAAAAGATTGTCAATAAAATGGATGAATATGATACAACGCTGTTACAAATTCATTCGGAAGTCAAGGAAAATGCAGACCGTGTGCTCTGGTCAGGCAGCGGTGCAATTCAATTTTTTATTGACAGTAAGACGCTTGCGAAGCAGGATTTTAGTAAGGTATTGTATTATTGGGGCTGTGCAAATAAAGACCATATAGTGTAATAAGGGGGATTTTTGTGCAACAGGATAAGAAAACGATTGACCCATATCTTATGGGAGCAATAATGAAAGGCAACAGCAATGGAAGGTACGATATAAAGAAAATAAAGAGGTTAGAACTGACAGATGCGGCGATAGTAAAAACGATTAGAGGGAAAGGTATCGGAAAAAAGAGCGCATATGACGTTCTGACAGATGAAGATTATTGGTATCTGGATAGAGCGTTATCATATTATGGACATAATATGTTGGGCTATCCATTTTTTGTACAGTTTGATCCAAGAAAAAATGCAAAGTATTACGATACAGTACTATTGCAGATTCATTCGGAGGTGACGGACGACGAGGATTATGTGTGCTGGGCAGATGGTGGTGCAGCCAATTTCTTTATCAATAGTGAAGCACTTGCGCGTCGGGATTTTAGGAACTGTAGAAAAATAACTGACACATCTTGACTTGTCTATTTCTCCGATTACGCATGTCAAAAATCCTCGCCGTAGCCCGCTACGACTACGTTTTTTGACATACCTTCTCGAAGAAATATCCTACGCAATTTGTATCACTTATTTTCCTACAATTCCTTAGCAAGGTGTTTTATTGCTGGGATTGTGATTAAAAATAACCCCTACCCCAGCTTACGAAAAAAAGGAATATAGGATATAATGGATTTCGGTGCGGCATTGGAAAAATATGTTGTGCTGAAATTTTTTATGCGCACACCGATGCAGAGGAACTATGCCATTACATAACGCATTGGTGAGCAGGGGGGGATTTTGTTGAAAAATAAGAAATTTTTATTTTGTTGGGTATTCGTTGGTATGATAATAAGTATACTCTCTGGCTGCGCTTCACAGCATAGTGTAGTGTCGTCAGAAACAGTTAATAACAGTAAAAAGCGCGAGGAGGTTGTCGTTGCAATTTCCACGGAGCCATCTACATTGGACCCATGTCAGGGTTGGGGGCATGGCAATACTCCGTTAATACAGAGCACGCTTATAAAATATAATGAGGAAATGCATTTTGAGGAAGACTTGGCGGTTGATTACAGCATTGATGAGACAGGATTGGTGTGGACATTTAAGTTACGTGACGATGCGTGTTTTACAGATGGGAAAACAGTCACAGCGGAGGATGTGGTATTTACTTTTGAGACGGCGAAGGCTGCGCAGGCTTCTATTGATTTAACTTTTCTGGAAAAAGTGGAGGCAAAAGATAACGCGACTGTCATTTTTTCACTGTCAAAACCAACCTCTGTTTTTCTAAATACGATTGCGTCGGTGGGAGTTGTCCCAAAACATGCATATGGCGCGAATTATGGAATTAATCCTGTCGGTTCTGGCCCGTGGAAATTTGTTCAGTGGAACCCACAAGAGCAGTTGATTTTGGAGGCGAATGAGGATTATTATGGAACGATTCCTTCTATTAAAAAAGTAACGATTGTTTTTATGGCGGAGGATGCTGCCTTTGCGGCAGTGCAGGCAGGGCAAGTTGACGTGGCGTTGACGGCGGCAACGCTTGCGGACAAAGAGATTGCAGGCTATCATTTGACACGTGTCACTTCTGTAGATAACCGTGGTTTTACGCTGCCAATACTGCCCAATGAGGGAAATGTTACAGAAGGTGGATATCCGATTGGAAATGATGTGACTTGTAATTTGGAAATCCGTCAGGCAATTGCCTATACAATAGATCGAGAACTGGTTTCCCAAGTGGCACTAAATGGGTTTGGGACACCTTGCTATTCCGAAAATGATGGAATGCCATGGAACAATTCGGCAGTAATGATTGAGACGGATGTAGAGTATGCAAAGAAATTGCTTGCCGATGCAGGCTGGGCGGATTCTGACAGAGATGACATTGTAGAAAAGAATGGGATTAAGGCGGAGTTTACTGTTTTGTATCCAAGTGGTGATTCTGTTCGTCAGGCAGTGGCAATGGCGGCTGCGGAGCAGGTAAAACAAATTGGTATTCATATTATAGTGGAAGGAACGAGCTGGGATGACTTGTCGAAGCGTATGTTTTCCAATGGCGTTATGATGGGTTGGGGTGCGGCAAATCCTTATGAGAGCTATTGTCTGTATTACAGCAAGGGTGCATTTCGGGAGGATTTTTACAATCCAGAAGGGTATCAATTAGAGAAAACGGACGCCTATTTGTCTGCTGCTATGGAAGCATTGACAATAGAAGAGGGGTATAAAAATTGGCAACTTGCACAGTGGAATGGTGAGACAGGCACATGCATGAAGGGTATCTGTCCGTGGGTGTGGATTGTCAATGTAGACCATTTATATTATGTGCGTGACGGACTGGATATTGGCAGGCAGCAACTTCACCCACACGGTGCTTCCATGCCACTTTTACAAAATCTGCATACATGGCAGTGGATATGATATGTATGTCAGAGATGCGGCAAATTGGTGCAAGATGACATAATAAGAGTTTGAGTGAATACGACATTTGTGTCAGAAATGAGGTGAATTCATGTGAAAAACATGGCTGCAAAGATTGTTATATTATTCTTGAAAAATAGTATACGAATGTTATCACTACTTTTTGCAGTTAGCATTATCTCTTTTGCGTTGGTGAGTGCTTCACCAATTGACCCAGTACAACAATATATTATGGGAATGGGACCTGTCTCAGAGGAACAGCGAGCTGAGATTGAAGTGTATTGGGGGCTTGATAAGCCGCCGGCTGCTCAATATTTTAGCTGGCTCTGCACGCTTTTTCGCGGGGATTTTGGCACATCACTGCTGTATCGCAGGCCTGTGATTGAAATCATTGCAGAGCGCTTTCAAAATTCACTTGCTCTAATGTTGTGCGCGTGGGTATTTTCAGGAGTCATTGGCTTTTCATTGGGCTGCGTTATGGGCATGAATCGGGACAAGTGGCAAGATAAACTGATCCGAAAGCTCTGCTATTTTTTGAGTAGTGTGCCAACTTTTTGGCTGGGGCTTGTATTTTTATTGCTTTTTTCTGTAAAATTAGGTTGGTTTCCTATTGGATTTTCAACGCCAATCGGACTGCGCAACAGCGAAGTGCATATATGGCAGCGTTTGTATCATTTAGCATTACCAGCATTCACATTGAGTTTAATGTCTTTTTCCAACATTGCACTTCATACAAGGCAGAAGATGATTGATGTAATGAATAGTGCATACGTTCTGTTTGCGCGTGCGCGTGGGGAGTGTGGATGGATACTGTTTGTTCGTCATGGATTGCGCAATACGCTTTTGCCGGCGTTAACATTGCAGTTTGCTTCCTTTGCAGAACTTTTTGGCGGTTCGGTGCTTGCAGAGAATGTATTTTCTTATCCAGGGCTTGGATCTGCGGTTTCCGCGGCAGGACTTAATTCTGATGTGCCACTTCTGCTGGGAATCACGCTGTTTTCGACACTGTTTGTCTGTGTAGGAAATATGGTTTCCAATCTGTTGTACGGCGTTATTGACCCACAGATTAGGGAAGTATGGTAGCTGATAAAATAATCTTATAAGAACTTATAAATAAGTGTTGACTTTTTTAACTTTTATTGATAGTATAAAATGCAAACATTATAAGGAGTTTTTAATTATGAGCAAATACTATTCTATCAATGAGTTTTCAAAAATATTAGGAGTATCAGCACAAACATTAAGAAATTGGGATAATAATGGCAAACTTCACCCACATCATACTTCTAATAATGGATACAGATATTATTCACAGGAACAGTTAAATCAAGTTAGGGATTGTAGGAAAATAAGTGATGCAGATTGCGTAGGATATTTCTTCGAGAAGGTATGTCAAGATGCGTCAGTTATTTTTTTACAGTTCCATATGCAAATACCGCCAGATTTGCTTATAACTGGGCATTAGGCAGAGAAAAAGAGAATTATAAAGATAGTGGGGAATTTATATCGGAGGGAAAACTGCAAAAAGAATTTACGCAATTAAGGAAAATGGAGGAATATGACTGGTTAAATAAGGTATCTAATAATGTTACAAAACAGGCGGCAAAAGATGCTTGTAATACATATAAACGATTTTTTAAAGGACTTGCAAACTTTCCAAAATTTAAAAGCAGAAAACATACAACACCATCTTTTTATCAGGATTGCGTAAAAATTCAGTTTACAGAAGCACATGTAAAAATAGAGGGATTTTCAGCATCTAAAAAGAAGAAACAAAAATTAAACTGGATTCGTCTTGCAGAACATGGGCGCATACCTATCGACTGTAAATACATCAATCCACGTATCAAATATGATGGAATAAACGGGTGGATTACAGTTGGAATGGAATATGAGGAGTCTGCTGTTCCATCGTATAATGAGGGTATTGGAATTGATATATGAGAAAAATAAGAAAGGAGAATGTTACTGCAAAACACGTAACATTATAAAAAGCGAAAAGAAACTTTTAGAATTAAATCACAGACTAGCAAACAAACGTCAAAATTATTTGCATCAGACAACATCTTCTATCATAAAGCGAGAACCAAGATTTATCAGTTTAGAAGATTTGAATGTAAGTGGAATGATGAAAAACAAGCATTTATCCAAAGCAGTGCAGAGGCAAGGTTTCTATGAATTTAGAAGACAGATTGAATACGAATCCGAATGGAACAATATTCAAGCAATTATTGCAGACAGGTTTTTTCCGAGTTCAAAACTATGCAGTTGTTGTGGAAGAATTAAAAAGGATTTAAAGCTGTCAGAGCGTATTTATAAATATGAATGTGGAAACGTAATTGATAGAGACTATCAAGCTGCATTAAATCTAAAAAAATATGGAGAAATGTTTTTAAAACAGCAGTCTGTAGCATAACACTTATGAAGTTATGACAGATATGTACTGATACGTTAGTCAGGAATTAACGCCTATGGAGAGTACAATGTGTTTGAAGGGCGAACCCATCGAACTTGTGAGTAGTATTTGAATTTATTCAGTACGAAAGCATACTCGTTGAAGTAGGAATGAAACATAAGAGTTTATAAGTTTTTATAAGTTTTCAGTAACGGGGCAGCCATGAGAAGGTTAAGACAAGAGGTGTTTCATTGGCAGCAATGGAAACAGCAATTGCAGATGAAATGTTTGAATGAACGAATAAAAGCCTTTGTGCTGACAGTTATTTTGTTTTCTCTGATCGTGACGATTTATGGAGTTGGCGTATTGATTCCGCAGGAGGCGGTTGCGACAGACTTTGCTCATGTCAAGCAACCTCCATCATGGCAGCATTTGTTTGGCACAGACAATCTGGGACGTGATATTTTAGTGCGTACTTTAAAAGGGATGTCGGTCAGTGTGACGGTGGGCATTGTGGCTTCGTGCATTAGCGCAGTGATTGGAATTTTGATTGGCATTGCGGCAGCAGTAGGTTCCCGTTTTTTGGACAGTGTGATAAATTGGCTGATTGATTTGATGATGGGGATTCCGCACACGGTTTTTATCATATTGATTTCCTTTGCCTTGGGAAGAGGGCTTAAAGGGTTGTTAGCCGGTATTGCGGCGACGCACTGGACGAGTCTTGCTAGGCTGATACGGGCAGAAGTATTGCAATTACGCAGCCAGCATTATATTGCGGTGTCGCGCCGCTTGGGAAAATCAAGCAGATGGATTTTGATTCATCATTTATTGCCACATTTGGCACCACAGTTTTTAGTAGGGTTGATTTTGATGTTTCCTCACGCTATTTTGCACGAGGCATCTATCTCGTTTCTGGGATATGGGTTGCCGCCGGAACAGCCTGCGGTTGGCATTATTTTGGCAGAGAGTATGACCTATCTGTCATCGGGAATGTGGTGGATGGCAGTGTTTCCAGGAGTGGTTTTGGTGCTGATGGTTTGGTTGATAGACCGATTGGGAGAGCAATTGCGCAGAGTGATTGACCCGTTTTATGCGCAGGAATAATGTGGGGGCTATTTAGAATTTCGTTTTGAGGTATTTATGGATAATAAGCAAAATATTCCAGTTTTGGAGGTCAATAATCTATCTGTTTCATTTCAGATGTATGATGGTATATTTGGACAAAAAACATTGCAGGTTATTTCGGAATTAAACATAAAAGTACATGCTGGAGAGATCCTAGCGATTGCTGGTTCGTCCGGTTCTGGAAAAAGTCTGTTGGCATCAGCAATTTTAGGGATTTTGCCAGAAAATGCCACTGTTTCCGGAGAACTGCGTTATAATGGGCAGACGTTGACGCCTAAGTTGCAGAAGCAATTGAGGGGAACTGAGATTGCATTGGTGCCGCAATCAGTAGATTTTCTCGACCCGTTAATGCCGACAGGAGCACAGGTAGACGGACATAAAAAACCATATCCCACACAAAAAAGACACAAAATTTTTAGACGGTTTGGGTTGTCGGAAGATATAGAAAAATGCTATCCATTTCAGCTTTCCGGCGGTATGGCGCGGCGCGTGCTGGTCTCCACGGCATTGATTACAGATGCACAATTGATTATTGCAGATGAGCCGACACCAGGTATGAGTTTGGAACAGGTGTTGGAGACACTCAAGATGTTTCGAGAAATGGCAGACAACAAAAAAGCAGTGCTTCTGATTACGCATGATATTGACCTTGCGTTTACGTTTGCAGATAGAATAGCAGTCTTTTATGCTGGAACGACGGTTGAGACTGCTAGTGCACAGGATTTTCAGGAGGGACCGGAAGCGTTGCGTCACCCTTACACTAAGGCGCTTTGGCACGCGCTGCCGCAGAATGATTTTGAACCGATTGCTGGTTTTCAGCCCTATGCCGGAAATCTGCCAAAGGGGTGTCTGTTTGCACCAAGATGTAGTTACAGTACGCCAAAATGTACACTGGAATCTCCGCCTTTGCGAATGCTGCGCGGCGGAGAAGTGCGATGTTTTTGTGCGGAGATATTTCAAAAATAAGGAACAGTTCCTAAATGCTTCAATCATTGGGAAAGTGAGGCTATACAAGTGCGTCTTGAAACAAAAAACATGAGTTTTCGATATGGAAGACATCAACCATGGATTTTTAAAAATCTAAACTTTTGTGTAGAACAAGGAGCATGTGTCGGTTTGTCTGCGCCAAGCGGGGCAGGAAAGTCTACTCTGGCAATGCTGCTTGCAGGATATTTAACACCTGTGGAAGGTGAGATTTTGCTGGACGGAAAGCTACTTCCCCAAAAGGGCATTTGTCCGGTGCAACTGATTTATCAGCACCCAGAACAGGCGGTTAATCCGCGTTGGCGGTTACGCAAAGTATTTGAGGAGAGTGGGCAGATTACAGAGGAGCTCCTTGTCTCACTTGGGATTGAAAAAGCATGGTTAGAACGCTTTCCGCGGGAACTTTCTGGAGGAGAGTTGCAACGTTTTTGTGTTGCGCGTGCACTGATGAGTGGCGCGTCCTTTTTGATATGTGATGAGATTAGCACTATGTTAGATGTCATTACGCAGGCACAGATTTGGCAGGTGGTATGCGATGAGATAAAAAAACGCAATATAGGGATTATGGTTATTACACACAATCATCAGTTAGCGAAGCGATTGTGCAGTCAAGTTTTTGATTTGCATAAACTTCAAAATACTGAGAAAATTCAAGAGAAATTTAAGCTTTGAAGGTCTGTTATTTTGCAAAAACCTACAAAGTGTTTTAAAAGGTCTTCAGTCAGCCCATCATAGCTCTCCTGTTTTTTATAGGTATTAAGAAGTGCGGAGTCAATATTGAAAAGCATGAATTCTGGTTTCTTTATAGATTTGACTATTGATTTTTAAGTTTACATTGTTGAAATTATTTATAGAGATCTTTTTTCTGGGATATTGGTTTGGAATGTATATTCTAATTTTACCACAGAAAGGAGGTCTTTTTTTAATTACTAAATGAGTGAAAAAGCGTTACTTTTCACGGGGCAGGAATGTGCATGTACTGCGCATTTTGTGAGAACATGATTCAGGTATAAGGGGCGATATGCAATTAAAGTCAGTAATTGGAATATCTTGCAATTTAGAGATAATAGAGTTATTATGTTTGTAAAGAATTAGATAAATACAAATTATGAATTAAAGCGAAATAGATAATATTAATATTGATGAATGTAGAAATGAGGAAAATGTATGAGAAGACAGTTAAGAAAGACAAGACAGGCAATGGCAGGACTTTTATCAGCAGTTTTATTGATAACTTCTTTGCCACAGAATAGCATGTCTGTATATGCTGTTGAACAAGTGGAGAATTTACAGACGGAAGAAATGACAGATGAGCCGACAGGGTCTGAGACGGAAGAGACAATGGATTCCTCTATGGAAACAGAAGAAAAAACAGATGCGCCAACAGAGTTTGAGACGGAAGAGACAATGGATTCCTCCATGGAAACAGAAGAAAAAACAGATGAGCCGACAGGGTCTGAGACGGAAGAAACGGAAACAGATAATGATAGCAATACTGTTGAAACGCAAGAAACAGAAGAAAAAACAGATTTCCAGAATACTGACAGCGAGGAAACAGATACACAGGCGGAAGGTGTGGAAACAGAAGAATTAATAGAATTTGAGAACGGGGATGAGCAACAGGAGACAGAAGGTGTAAAAGAGACAGATTTGCAGGAAAAAATTGTGACAGCAGAACTGATAGGAGCATATCAATTTGGAGATGCGCCATCGAAACGCACTCATGTTTCTGCTTTTTCTAGCAGTTTGGCGGCTGATATTGATACATTGGAAATGGAAGAATATCTCTATCAGCAGATGAAAAAATGCGAAGAAACAATCAATGTTCAAAAGTATAATATTAGTAAAGATAAGATTGGTGATATTGTTTTTGGTGTAATCAACGAGAATCCTGATTTGTATTTTGTTAAGAAAAAATTCAGTTATTCCCTTAGTGGGACGAATGTCATATCGGTCATGTTAACATATGATAATTCCTATGATGACAGTGCGTTTGTGGAAGCGGTAAGGGAAGCGCTGGCAGTTGTGAAACCAGAGATGAGCGACTTGGAAAAGGCAATTGTGCTGCATGATTATCTTGCAGTTAACTGTGAATATGATAAAGAAAATTTGGATAAAGGTGAAATTCCAGATGCATCTTATACAGCTTATGGTACATTGGTCAATCGGATATCCGTCTGTCAAGGCTATGCACTTGCTTATAAGTATCTGCTGAACCAAGTAGGAATTGAATGTTTGATGGTAACGAGCCAAGCGATGAATCATGCATGGAATTTGATTCAATTAAACGGTGAATACTATCAGGTTGATGTTACTTGGGACGATCCTACTTGGGATTTGATTGGCAGAGCACGACACGAATATATGTTCCGCAGCGATACTGCTTTTGAAAATAATTGTAAACATCATGATTGGAATGTAACAGAGGGCAGTGAGGTAGTAGATTACAAAGCTACAGATACAAGTTATGATAATGCTTTTTGGTTAAAGTGTAATGCGCCGCTGATTTTTGTGGAAGAAGATTGTTATTATATTACATATAATGGCACTGGCGTAATCAATAAAAATAGTTTGTCTGATATTACAGGAGATGGAACAACAGTTTGTAATATTGGCACTTGGACAGTTTGGAATGGAAGTGGTTTTTGGCAGAATGCATTTTCGGGTTTGTTTTATGTGAATGATCGTTTGTACTATAATGATAAGATGTCTATTCGCAGTTTTGCGTTTGATGATGTGGGGAATGTTATTGACGAACGAGAAGAGTTTAAAGCGGACACTACAAATGGCTATATTTATGGCAGCGCATTTTGTCAGGGAAAAGTGTATTATTCTTTGCATCAAAGTCCAAATGAATCGGCAAAGGAAACTGTTTTGACAGCGGATATTACGTTTGAAACGGAGGAGCCAACAGAAATACCTGTAGAAAAAATTGAACTGGATAAAGAAACAGTAACGCTGGCTGTCGGTGATAAAACAGTCTTAAAAGCTGCGATAACGCCAAGTTATGCTACAGATACAACGATCACTTGGGAGAGCAGCGATAATTTGATTGCTGAAGTATCGGACGGTGTTATTACAGCTATAATGGCTGGAAGCTGTACAATTACAGCGAGTGCAGGTGGCAAAAAGGCTTTCTGTGAGGTAACAATTATTGATAATGAAGATGTTATTGCAAGTGGCAGCTATGAGAATATTACTTGGAAAATAGAGAAAAATGGAAAACTGACTGTGACAGGAACAGGGGACTTTTCAGATTCTAATGGTTTTAGCAGGGCACCGTGGTATGACAGTCGAGAATATATTACATCAGCAGAAATTAATGTTACTGGTATGACAGATGCATCTGCTATGTTATATGACTGCGAGAACTTAACAAGTGTAGATGTGAGTTGTTTTGACACCAAAAACGTAACAAATATGAGCCAGATGTTTAAAAGTTGTGGCAAATTATCCAATGTAGATGTGAGCAAGTTTGATACTGCAAATGTAACAAACATGGAGGGTATGTTTGCAAACTGTAATAGTTTGGCAAGTTTAGATGTGAGTGGCTTTCATACGGAAAAAGTGACAAGCATGTGGGAGATGTTTAAGGGCTGCAGCAGCTTGACAAGTTTAGACTTAGATAATTTTGATACAGGCAATGTAACAGATATACATGGTATGTTTGGCGATTGTAATAGTTTGAAGACTTTAGACTTAAGTAATTTTGATGCAGGTAAAGTAACAAATATAAAGGACATATTTTCTGGCTGTACTGAATTGTCAATGATTTATACCCCAATCAATCTTACAATCTCTGCAGAATTGCCTACAGATGGTGAAGATATTTGGTATCAACCAGATGGAACCTCAATTACAGAACTGCCACAGAATTTAAATTACAGTATTAAAATAATGAAAAACAGTGCTCCCGTAGTATCTGACGCATATATTAAAATCCAAAAGACAAAAACAGCCTATCAATGCGGAGATACTTTAAATATAGATGACCTGACAGTCACATATTATGACAATGATGGGACAGCAAAAACAGTTACTGATTATACTACAAATGCCGATGAGATTGATATGTCCATTGAGGGAATAAAGACATTGATAGTAAGCTACAAGGGACGAACAGCATCGGTGGACCTAACAGTATCTGCTGTAACAGATCTTGACAAAGAAACTTACACAGTAACTTTTGATTTGCAAGGACATGGAACAGAATTAGAGGAATATTTGACGTATACAGAAATTAAGAAGGGAAGTGGAATTAAACCTCCAACGGCGCCACAGGCGGACGGCTATGAATTTACAGGCTGGTATAAAGATGCAGACTGTCAAACTTTATGGGATTTTGAAAAGGATATTATAGAGAAAGATACAATTTTATATGCGGGTTGGAAGCAAAGTGAAAAAGTGGAAAAGAAGCCATTGGTGAACAGCGTATTGTTTCCCAGGCAAAAAAACGAATACAGTGCAGTTTATACAGGCGAACAGATTCGTCCGGTTATGATAGTAGCGCATCAATATACTGACGGGAATGGTAAGGCAAAGACACAAAAATTAAAATTGAATGTAGATTATACAGTTCGTTACAATGACAATGTGAATGTGGGTGAAGATACGGCACAAGTAACAGTAAGAGGGATTGGTGAATACACTGGCACAATTACTAAAAGATACACAATTAAGCAAAAAAGCATTAGCAATGTTGCAATTTCTCCGGTAGGAGATATTGTGTTTGGTGATGAACCTTCAGTCAGAGTAACTGACGGAACAAAGGAACTTGTTGAAGGCAGAGATTATAATATTCATTTATCAACAACGGGTTCAGCAGACGCAGATACACAATCTGTATTGACAGTGGAAGGTATCGGAAACTATACAGGTACCTCAAAGAAGAATGTAAAATTTAATATTCTGAAAACGGAAACAGACATTCAGCCAATTACATCGGAAAATATCCGCTTAGCGTTTAAAAAATTACCTGCAAAGGGATATATATATAATGGGAAAGCACAGAAACCAGGTGTTGTTGTAACCGATATAACGACAGGAAAAAAGATTCCTTCAAGCATGTACAAAGTGATTTACAGCAATAATATTGCTGCGGGAAAAGGAACAGCAAAGGTATGGGTAATTGGTGTAAGCAAAAATGGCAAAGGATATTATGGAAAATCCAAGGCACTGTCTTTTGACATTAAACAAAAGGATTTTAGCAAAGTATCTGCATCATTGAGCGGTACGATTCCAAAAACAGGAAATATAGAGGATGTAAAGAAGGCAGTTAAGGAAGCGATTATTGTAAAAGATGCAAAACATATCCTTTCTGAGAATGAGTATACAATAGACTATGGCGGTATAAAAACGATTGATGACATTAAAATCGGAAAAAAGTATCCAATCCTATTGAGGGCAAATGCAGGTGGAAATTATATTGAAACTTCTGAAAAGAAAGTAAACATAAAGTTTGGTCAACTTAATCTTGCAAGCAAGACTGCAAATGTTTCTGTCGAGATTACAAATGCATTGCAAAATGAGATTCTATTTTACTACAATGGCATTTTGCTTGAAAAGGACAAGGATTATACGGCGACAGTAAAGAAAGAAAAAAATAAAAGAGCCTACACAGTAAAAGTAAAAGCAGTAAAGGACAGTGCCTATAAGGGAAGTAGAACCTTTAAAAATGTACCATCTGATCAAGAAGATGGCGATGTGGAAGGAGAGAAAGCCAAACGTCTCTATAAACTGTTGGAGGATGGGATAAAGAATACCGTAGGTATGTATGAAGAGGCTTACATAGATGTTTCAGAGCTGAAACTTTCAAATGCAGATGGCAGCGAGGACAGGGAATTGCTGAACGCAGTTTTTAATAAAGTGATATATGACCATCCAGAATATTTTTATGTAACAGGCGGATATTGGAGATATTATCGGACTTCTAATCCAAATGAAATGGTTGGTGTCAGACCGATGTATTATGACTTTGCGAAAGAGCAGGGGGTGATCGACAATTTTAATGAGGCAGTAGAACTGGCTTTGTCGCAGGTGGATGGGATCAGCGACCCGTTAGAGCAGATACTGATTTTACACGATTATCTTGTGACAAATAGTGTATACAATTATGATGTTGCTTCTGATAATATGGATCTGGCTCCATCTGAGACTTGGAATGCCTATGGTGCCTTGGTATTAAAGGATACGGTCTGTAAGGGATATGCACATGCTTATCGTCTGTTAATGAAACGTCTTGGGATAAACTGTATTGAGGTTGGCAGTGAGGAAATGAATCATATCTGGAATATGGTGCAGCTAGATGGAGAGTGGTACCATGTGGACGTCAATAGGGCTAATAACATACATCCCACGTTAAGGGGACGCTGCAGACACGATATTTTTATGGTGTCTGATGATACGGTTATTGAAAATGGATATTACAACTGGACAAGAGCATGGGGTGAACCAGCGCCGGTATGCAGCAGCAAAAAATATGAGACAGGCGGATGGGCGTTCAACAATAGGACAGACTATCCAATGTACCATGACAGCGATGGAAAGTATTATTATATACGCCGTATTAATGCACGTACATGTAAGCTTTATTATGGCACGCTTGCAGAAACCGGAACAGAACTTGCGGACATTCCATTATATACGCATATTGAACCGAATGCTTATTATACACAATCTGGTATTGTATGGTTGGATCACTGCCTTTATTATGTGAATTTGGATAAAATATTAATGCGGTACGAACTTTTGACAGGGCAGGAAACAGCGCTGGGGGAAATTCCATTTACGGCACAGCCATCGCCAGACGGTTATTTTACATATCTGAATGATGGTATTGGTCTGGTTTATGACAAAGCTAATAGTACGATAGAGGTCTGGTCCCGTACCAGACGACAAGTTCTGGCTGTATATCAAATAGGTTCAGAAACAGTGAAAGGAAAGCTTTCTATACCTGAAGGTGATGCAGATATCTATTATACCGTTGACGGTTCAGCCCCACTAAGAAAAGTATTTTGTATAAAGAAATGTTAGTAAGGAATGGAACTGTCCTGTCTGCAAAACAAAGCATGACAGAGATATTAATGCTGCAAAGAATATTTTAGCAGAGGGACTAAGACAGATAGCATAAAATACAAATAGGGCAGGGACTGCCCGGATTAACATCTGTAAAGATAGTAGTCAAGCCGGGTATATCCGGCTTTGAGGTCGATGAAGCAGGAAGCCCAGTGGCTTTAGATAATGGGTAGTTCATTAATGTTTCATTAAAAAGTAGAGGAAATTGAATGAAACGGGGAAAATTAAGGCATATTGTAGTGGATGGGAAGACATTTCGGTGGAATTATTTTTATGATGATATGGATTTTGTAAACTATCCATATTCTTATTATTTATTTGTGCCACAAGAAAACCAGCGATTAAAGGTCAGAGTATATTTTACAAAGTATGAGCCACAAATGAATTTAGATGTTTATGCTTGTGAAGGGACCGTTTGTCAATATCAAGGAGAACAGACGGTGATGAACTTATGCAGACCTTTTTTTGCAGCGCAGGTGATACGATATGTTTTTGAACATTGCTGTCAAGATACGGATACTGGTGAAGTGGAAATTAGAGATGGCGAAGCAGTTTTGGAAAGTTTGGGATACACAGACTTTTATCAAGATATTTGGATAAGAGGTTTGGATAATAGAATCGTAATTTTGCATTAGGAGAATATTATGATACAGTATGTAAAGGGAGACATTACAAAAATAGACAACGTGGATGCGATTGTCAATGCGGCAAATAGCAGTCTGCTTGGCGGTGGAGGTGTTGACGGGGCAATCCATCGAGCGGCAGGACCAGAACTGTTGTCAGAGTGCCGTCTGCTTGGAGGCTGCAAGACAGGGCAGGCGAAGATAACAAAGGCATATCGGCTTCCTTGCCAATATATTATTCATACGGTGGGACCTGTGTGGAATGGAGGAAACTATAATGAGGATGCGCTGCTTGCCAATTGTTATCGCAATTCGCTTCAGCTGGCAGCAGAGCATAAGATTAGAAGGATTGCATTTCCGTCCATATCAACAGGGATTTATGCATTTCCGGTGGAGCGCGCAGCAAAGATTGCAGTAAGAACAGTGCAGCAATATTTAAAAGAAAATCAAGATTTGTTTGATGTTGTTCTGTGGGTGTTGTTTGACGATAGGACCGAGGCTGTTTATCGGGAAGCAATAGAGGCATTGAAGAGAGAAGTGTAATAAATGAATATTGACAGACAAAAGGCGTTAGATGCATTTCGGGAGTACACGACACACTATGATGCGTCGGACGAAAAAGTAAAATTAAAAATTGATCATACGTATAGAGTTTGTGGACTTTGCCAGCAGATTGCAGCCCAGTCAGGGTTTGATAAAAAGGAGATAGAACTGGCGTGGCTGACGGGATTATTACATGATATTGGACGTTTTGAACAGCTAAAAAGATATGGCACTTTTATCGATGCACAATCCATCGATCACGCAGAGTTTGGCGCGGATATCTTATTTCAGGAGGGAAAAATCAGAGATTATATCAAGGATACTTTGGAAGATGAACTGCTTGAAAAAACGGTGCGCTGTCACAGTGCATACCGTGTGCCCGCAAATTATACTGCGCGTGAGAAAAAATTTGCGGACTTGCTTCGCGATGCAGACAAGATAGATATTTTAAAGGTGAATATTATTGTGCCGTTTGAGGAGATCTACAATGTGACGACTTATGACTTGAAGCACTGTAAAGTGACAGAGGAAGTAATGCAGGCGTTTTTTGAGGAACATGCGGTGCTTCGGAGTCTGAAAAAAACACCTGTTGACAATATCGTTGGACATATTTCGCTTGTGTATGAGTTGGTTTATCCGATTAGTCGTAAGCTTGTGTATGAGCAGGGATATCTGAACAAGCTAATGGATTTTCAGTCGGAACTTCCAGAAACCAATGTGCAGTTTGCAAAAATTCGGGAGAAGATGGCAGCCTATATGGAACGTATTTTATGAAAAAGACAACGCTCTATGCCCTTTCTACAAAATATCTGATTACAAAGTATCATAGGCAGAGTTAGTTAAGATAATTCTGCCAGTTTTTTCATACAGGTCCAGTAATTTTTCTGACGTTTAGACGCTGCATTTTGAATATGCAGTTCTATAATATTTTTTTCAGACATCCAGTCTGCCCTGACAGATCCAAGTGCCAGACATTGTTTGGCTTCTTGGATTTTTTCTTTTGAAAGTCCTGCATCGGACATTTGTTTGATGAGTTCGGATGCCTTCTTATTATAAAAAACATTTACAAAAGCGCTGTTTTCTGGCTGATAGCTCAGTTCAAGAATACGAGCTGGTCCTGAATCTGGAAGAAAACAAAAATCTTCTGAGGAATCTATAACATGTAGATAGTATAAAAGTGCCTGTTCTTTTCCTTCTTTTCTCCGAATAATTCGTCCAAGGCGCTGAATCCTCTGGCGCTGGACCGCAGTTCCAGATAAAATGATGCCAACTGCTGCATCAGGAACATCAACACCTTCATCAATGGTTTTACATGCAATTAAAATACGCACATCGCCCAGACGAAATCGTTCCAAGGCGTTTTTATTTGCCTGTGGTCCCATTTTAGAATGATAGCGTCCTACTTTTCCAGGATATTGATTTTCTAGGAGTTTATACAATGTTTCGGCTTGCAGAATGCGTTCGCTAAAGATTAAAATTTTTTGCTGGATACCTAGAAGTCTAATTAAATCCTGCGCGCAGTCAAGGCGTTGTGAAGCCATACAGACAAGTCCTTTTCTAATGAATGTTAAACTCATGTATTGACGGGCAATATTGGCAAGTTGTTTATCTTTGCCACTAGAGAGAATGCGAAGAAATTCAAAACATTCTTTCTGGTCAAGCGACCTAAGAGATGGACAGTGGGAAAGTAATTGGGCGTTTAGGATTAACATGCGCTCAGTCAGTTCATCGTATGCGGCAGATTCTTCTGGTTGAAAAGAAAGTCCAATATGAAAAATATCGTAAGGGCAGACTGTGCGGCGCGCAGTTGCGGTGGTTATTCCATATGTATAAATTTTGCGTCCAAGTGCTACTGCAAGTTCTTGCCCCGCGTGACCGGAAGGTAAAGTGGCAGATAGCCCAAGTGAGAAAAAATGGTCTCCAAAGGATTGCATATGTGGTATAAATTCAAAAATGAGTTGATTTTGTTCGCTAATATAGTGATGGCACTCATCTGCAATCAGCAGGACTGCTTTTTCGCTGCGCAGTTCTGATAAAATTTGGCGTGCAAGTTCATAGCGCGCAGAGTTGATGATATAGATCGTATATTGGCAATCTGCAGGTGGTTTGTGACCGCCTCCGCGCAGGCCAATAAAATTTTTTTGTGTTTCACCGTAATAGGCTTTTATGGCACGATACCACTGATGCATAAGTGTTCGTGTTGGGACAACAATCTTGATGCGCAGTTCCAGATGGGTTGTTTTGGCCAAACGGTCAGCAGCGGTCAATGCTAGAAGTGTTTTTCCAGAACCAGTTACAGCTTGTACCATTCCGCGTCCTTTGTTGGCAAACCAGCGTTTTAGACAGTCTTCCTGCCACGAATATAATTTTTTCTCCATAGTAGTGATCCTTTGTGTTTTTTGATAATTGTATATGACATTGAGTGCGAACAGTAACACATATTATATCAAAATTTATACTTATTTCAAACAAAATATTGAAAATTGATATGGCATCAGATATACTTTGTATAGCATTATAACATCGATATAAATAAAGAAAACACACAGATAAGGAGAAAAAATGAATTACGAAGATTTTTATCAGGACCTGCAGCCACAAGAGAAAAATGTTAAAGATGGATTGGCTTCAATGCAAAAGTTGTTTAAGGCCGTTGTGCGTGAGATTGATGGAGGAGACGTCAAGAGTCTTATCAGGGACTTGGAGGCGATGGCACAGGCAGTTTCTGCTATGTCGGAAACGATTGATACCATGAAGACAGCAGCGAATGGTTTTGATGCAAAAGCGTATTTTGAGAGCGGAGAATTTGCGGAGCAGATGCTTACAGCATGTGCGGAAAAAGGTGTGGATGTCCGCGGGGAAACACCAGTTTATGAAATGTTTCCATACCGCGTGAAACTAGATATTGAAAATCAGGATTTGTATTTGGACCGCAAGAAAGTGCAGTGTATGCGGCCGAATAGTTTTGTGGATATTGTTAAAAGCGGCCAGGAGAAACTAAACAAAGCATCTTTTAATGCATTGGCGTTTGCAAGTGAATTGGCTGATATTTATGACCTTGCAGTTTTAAAATTTAAAAAACAGCAGGATGCGGATATTTATCTGACAAGTCTCTATAAGCTTTTAGCACCTATGAGTCGTTTTCGGAAAGATTATGACCAGCAAAATTTTGCCTTTGACCTGGCGAGGCTTTACATTTCCGGGATAGAGAAGACAAAAAATGGTAGAAGATTTCAATTTGGACCAAGCAGAGAAGTTGGAAAAGGAATCCGTATTCTTGATCAGATAGGAAAGGAACAATTTCTTGCAACAATACGTTTTTTTGCGTAGGCAGTGAGGAGGGCAGACTATGACAGGAGAGCTTAATGAGCTTTCAACTTTTGATGAAATGTCCGGTGTTCAGGAGTTGGCTGAGGAAGGCTTGGCACAAATGTCCAAATGTGGGATTGATTTTTTAAGCGATTTTTGGCAGGAAAAGTATCTTCAGGAATATATAAAAAATGGCGGTAGCAAAATTAAGTTTGTGACGGGGCGTCAAGGCAGTGGAAAAACGTATTTTTTGCAATTGATGACAACGATTGCCAAGACAGAAAATTATAAGGCAGCACAGTTTTCTGCAAAGGAAATTTGGCTGCATGATTTTAAGGACATTTATGTAGAAATTCTTGAACAGTGTAATATTATGGACTGTTTGGAGGCGGTCAGCCATTTTTTAATTCAGGAGATGGGATTTTCTTATCAAGATATTCCAGAAGGAATGCGGTTTATTGACTATCTGTCGCAGAATGGCTCAGGAGATGCGATTACTAAGCGAGAAATTCGCACATTGCTTCGTAAGATTTTTTTGGATAATCCTTTGATGGATAACAATTTTGCCCTCGCATGTAGTATGCTTACAGGAAGCATCTTGGGATATCCTGTCTTGGAGGAGCAAAATAAGGAGCTGCTGCTTGCGTGGCTAAAGGGGGATCGCTCGATTAAACTTTCGCAGCTTCGAGCATTAGACTTTTATCCGAATCGCATCACAAAATATAATGCAAGGCATATGTTGCGTTCTTTGGCGGAGCTGATTTGCATGGGTGGATATTCAGGCTTGTTTGTCACAATTGACGATATGGAAATTTTGACGAGCCGTTCTAGTTTGGAGTTGGTGCACTATACCAAAGTGAGACGGGAAGATACCTATGAGAGTATCCGGCAGTTGATTGATGATATTGACAGTATGAAGCACATTATGTTTGTGTATGCTTTTGACCGGGAACTGCTCGACAATGAAAATGCTGGGATAAAATCCTATCAGGCATTGTGGATGCGCATTCAAAATGAGATTGTTGGCGAACGTTTTAATCGATTTTCTGATATGGTTGACATGGACCGTCTGGCGGCGCAGGAATATACATCAGATGTGATTATTGCGCTTTCCAAGAGCATAGCGGAGGCGTATAATACTGTTAGAACGCTAGAACCAGAAGAGGCAGTGGAGATTGTGGAGCGTGCGCGCACAGGAGCAGTGGGGATTCCACAGATGATTATAAATGCAATGCAGGAGGTGGGCGCAGATGTATGATGCGGAAGCAAGACATATGATTGAGGCGCTGCGGTCGGGAGTTCCTTCCCATGCTGTAGGTCAATATTTCTCTGAGGCGCGTCCGAAAATTATGAAAGAAATCTCAGAACGTCTTGACCAAGTATGTGAGCAGGGAAAGTCCAACGGAATGGTGATTTGTGGCAAGTATGGAGAAGGAAAGACACATCTTTTAAACACTGTTTTTCATCTTGCACATTCTAATAATATGGTAGTTTCCTATCTGTCCTTAAATAAGGAAACGCCGATGGATAAGTTGTATTTGGTATACCAGAAACTAATACAGAATACCTATCTCCCTATGCGGGAACAGCCAGGATTTCTGCACGAATTAGATGGGGTATCTGCCAATACGCCAATAGCAAATGAAATGCTTCTCTATGCCTTGAAACAGTTAAAGACAGATAAGCTGTATTATCTGTTTCGTTCTTATCTCAATACGGAGGACCCAGATGAGAAGTTTTTGTTACAGGCAGATTTAGAGGGGGATTTTGTTGCAAATGCCTCGTTGAAAAAGATTTATCGGCGTATTTTTAACCAGCCAGTTAAATATAATGAGACATTCTCAAAGACAAAACATTGTGGGGATTATCTTGCGTTTATGAGTCATTTGTTTACTCAAATGAAATATCATGGATGGGTGATTTTGATTGATGAGACAGAACTTATGGGACGGCTTGGTAAAAAAGCGCGCTTGAATGCGTATCGCAATATGGCACAGTTTTTGCAGCCAGAACGATGTCCCGAGAACACGTTTAGTATCTTTGCGCTTAGCGCCTCCTATGTGGAAGATGTTATTGACGGGAAACATGAGTACGAAAATCTTGCAGAGATTTACCCAGAAGAGCAGGAACCAATGAAATCAGTCTTGGATTTATTGGTGCGAGCGCCGCAGCTAGTGCCATTGACAAAAGAGGAAATTAACGAAGTATTGTGCAAAATACAGGATTTTCATGGTAAAGCTTATGGATGGACCCCCAATTTATCTGTGACCTCATTGGCAGCATCTACACAGGCTGGTGGATATTTGCTGCGCACAAAAATTCGAGCGGCAATTGAGTTTTTAGACCAGCTCTATCAGTATGGAAAGGCAGGAAATACAACAATCAACGAGGTTGGGGAAGAGACTTTTGAGGAGGATGTGCCAATTATTGATGATTTTTAGATAATTTAAAAGTTGAGATATCCCATGTTAGAAGGTGATTGCTTTCTGGTGTGGGATTTTTTGATAGCAATATTTTATTATTTGTGGTATGATTATATTTATGGTCAATGAAATTGGCAAGTCGGAAAACGCCACGAGCACAGGCGGAGGGTCAGAAGTTATGCGCGTGTTAGAGCATGTTTGAAAAATCATTCCCATCATCTGCACGCCCCACTTTGCATGATATTTACACCAAATTCAGGTTATATAGCCCGCTATGCGCCCTTCATTTGGTGTAAATCTCCCACAAATTGTGATGCACATCTGACGGAAAGCATTTTTCAAACACGCTCTAAAAGTGGAAAAGAAAAAATAGGAAGAACAAAAGATTATGAACAAATTTATTATTCGGCAGTCCATGATTTTATTTATGGCTGCCACAGTCTGGGGAGTTGCGTTTGTTGCGCAAAGTGTGGGAATGGACTATGTGGGTCCTTATACTTTTATTGCAGTGAGAAATGTGGTTGCACTGGTGGTTCTAGTGCCCTGTGCTGTATTTATGCACACGGACAGAGAGAGGAAATATGCTCAAAAGCAAAACAAAAAGGCATTGGTGATAGGTGGCATTTGCTGTGGTGTCTGTCTTTTTACTGCGAGTACGTTACAGCAATTTGGAGTGAAGTACACCACAGTAGGAAAAGCGGGATTTATCACGGCAATGTACCTTATTCTTGTACCCGTTTTTGGGATTTTTCTCAAAAAAAAGACAGGGATGAGAGTGTGGATTGCTGTGGGACTTGCTTCTTTGGGTCTTTATTTATTGTGTATCACAAAGGGGGATTTTCGGCTGCAAAAAGGTGATCTTTATATGTTGGGTTGTGCCACTGTCTTTGCGGTGCATATTCTGGTTGTGGATCACTTCTCACCGCTGGTAGATGGCGTAAAGCTCTCCTGTGTGCAGACTTTTACGAATGCAATGCTTGGGGCAATTATGATGCTTTTGTTGGAACAGCCACATTTGTCAGATATTTTTGCAGCATGGCTTCCAATCTTGTATGCGGGTGTGCTTTCCAGTGGTGTGGGCTATACATTTCAGATTATTGGACAGAAGGGTATGAATCCCACAGCGGCTTCCCTAATTTTAAGTTTAGAGTCTGTGATTTCTGTGTTGGCTGGGTGGCTGCTGCTCCATCAGGTGCTCACTGCAAGAGAAGCAGCAGGCTGCGTGCTTGCTTTTGCTGCGATTATTTTGGTTCAGCTGCCTGGACACAGGAAATAACTTGAAATTAAAAATAATATACACTATACTTGTATTATATTAATTTGTAGCAGGGGGAATCATACATATGGAAAACAAAAAATACAAGAAAGTTTCTATTATAGTAACGATTAGTGTTTTAATGTTTATTGTACTTACAATTGCTTTTTCTATCAACAATGTTGTTGCGTGCAAAATGATGGAAAAAGAAGTCGTGAAAGCTTCTGGCATTACAATGGCGGAAGCAAGAGCAGAAATCATGGGGACTGTCAAGATTGCTACAATGGTAAGTCTAACTGTAGGAGTTATTGCGTTGGTGATTTTAGCTGTTTTTATGGAATTTTTGCTTGTAAAGCCACTCAAAAGGACTGTGGCAGAGATCCACAGAATTGCGCGCTATGATTTGACTGAAGGAGATATGGCGGATATCCGCGTGATGCGCACAAGAAAGGATGAGATTGGAAGCATTAGCAGAAATATTATACTGATGTATGATAATTTGCGGGATATTGTGAAACGGATTGATCAGACAGCAGGTGCATTGTCTGACAATGCAGGGACATTGGCAGAACACACAATACAAATTAAACATTCGTCAGATGAGATTAATGCAACCATGAATGATCTAAGTAGTGCAACAATGTCACAGGCAGGGGAAGCGACCACCAGTGCAAATGAAGTTGCAAAGTTGGATGAGCTGATTGTACACAATATCTGTGATACTGAAAACCTCAAAGGAAATGCTAAAGAGATGGATCGGGTAAAAAACAGTGGTCTTGCCGCAATTAAAGATTTGATGGAAAAGACGGCAAAAAGTCGGGAGAGTATCGCTGTTGTGCGGGATGCAATGCAGCAGAATAATGAGCAGGCGCAGAAGATTGAGGCTACAAGTCAAAAGATCAATGACATTGCAGACCAGACGAATCTTTTGTCTTTAAATGCGGCGATTGAGGCTGCAAGGGCCGGAGACGCGGGAAGAGGTTTTGCTGTTGTGGCAGAGGAAATCAGAGGGCTTGCAGAAGAGACAAACAGTTTAACGAATGAAATTGGAACAATTATTCAGGAACTTTTGGAAAAAACCGCAGATGCAACTAGAAATATGGAAACTATGGAGCGGATTTTTCAGGAGCAAGAAAATAGTGTAGGTGATACCAGAGAAAATTTTGTGCAGATAGAACAGTGTCTTGAGAGTGTGCAATCAAGTGTCGATACCTTGTATGAATCCAGCACAAATATGACGGGAAGCAAGCAAATTATTGTGGAAATGATTGATGCAATATCGGCCGCTTCCGAGGAGAATGCAGCGGGCAGTGAGGAGGTGCTGGCAGCAGTGGAGACACAGGACAGTGTAATCACGAATATTACAGGCATGGCTCAAAACTTGTCAGCACTGGCAGCAGAACTGGCGGAGCAGGCACATAAATTTACATATTAAAGAGTGAGGAAGGTGTGAGAAAATGAAAAAGGACAATTTGTGGCTTAAATACACAAATGAGGAAAAAAAGAAGGTACAGGAAGTATGTGATAGATACAAAGATTGCCTGAACCATGGCAAGACAGAGCGTGAATGCGTCTCACGTGTGATTGAGATGGCACAGGAAAAGGGCTATAAAGAGCTGCTTGGTATCCTTGAAAAAGGAGAGCCGATAAAGGCAGGGGATAAGTTTTATGCAGTTCAAATGGATAAGAGTATTGTACTTTTTCAGATTGGTAAGAAGCCGTTGTCTGAGGGAATGAATATTCTTGGAGCGCATATCGATTCTCCCAGAATTGATATTAAACAGAAGCCATTGTATGAGAAGGATGGCTTTGCATATTTTGATACACATTATTATGGCGGCATTAAAAAGTATCAATGGACTGCAATACCTCTGGCGATTCATGGCGTGATTGCCAAAAAAGATGGCACGATTATTTCAATTAATATTGGTGAGAAAGAAGAAGATCCAGTATTTGTTATCACAGATTTGCTAATACATCTGGCAGAAAAACAGATGGCGGAGAAAGCCACGGAGGTTGTCAAAGGAGAGGACCTTGACTTGTTAATTGGAAATTGTCCAATAGAACAGAATGAGGCATTAGAACAGGAGGAAAAAGAGGCACTCAAGGCAAATATCCTGAAAATTCTTGCAGATTCTTATAAAATTGAAGAGGAAGATTTACTTTCAGCGGAACTAGAAATCGTTCCTGCGGGAAAGGCAAGGGACTTGGGACTTGACAGGAGCATGATTTTGGCTTACGGCCATGATGACAGGGTATGTGCATTTACATCTGCCTTTGCCCTGTTGGATTTGGCGGAGGAAGTTACAGAGACGACGCTGTGTTGTCTTCTTGTGGATAAGGAAGAGATTGGAAATGCAGGTGCAACTGGGGCAAACTCTCGGTTTTTTGAGAATACTGTAGCAGAACTTGTTGCCGCTACAGAAAAGGATTCTCAGCTTCTTGTGCGTCGGGCTCTGGCAAATTCAAAGATGCTGTCCTCAGATGTCAGTGCAGGTTATGACCCATTGTATGCCTCTGTATTTGAGAAAAATAATGCTGCATTTCTGGCGAAAGGACTTGCTTTCAACAAATATACAGGTTCGCGGGGAAAAGGAGGGGCTAGTGATGCCAACGCAGAGTTTGTAGCGGAAATTAGGAGCATTATGGATGACGCGGATGTGATGTATCAGTTTTCAGAATTGGGAAAGGTTGATGCAGGTGGTGGCGGAACGATTGCTCAGGCTATGGCAGAATATGGTATGAACGTGATTGACAGCGGAGTGTCTGTGATGAATATGCATGCGCCGTATGAGGTGGTTAGCAAGGCGGATGTGTATGAGGCTGTGCGAGGGTACACGGCATTTTTAAGGGCTTAGGCCCTTTTTTTATGCACACGGGCACCCAAAGGAAGAATGTCAGCAAAGCTGACGGGTGCCCGGCGCGTGAGCAGAGGAAGTAATCTTCCTCTACTCGACTGCGCAAATCTGTGCAGAGGAAATATGCTGCTAAGGCGGCGCACAGGTTTTTATTAGCCATTGGATTGCTGATGAATAGTTGTGCCTCGCCGCAGCCCGCTACGACTACGTTTTTTGACATACCTTCTCGAAGAAATATCCTACGCAATTTGTATCACTTATTTTCCTACAATTCCTAGGAGACATAGAGAAATAGTTTCAAATTACATTCGCAATAGCATAGAAGTCTCGAAGAAATATTTTTTATAATTCTTAAGCCTGAAAAATATGGGCATACTAACTGCATAAACCTATGTGTTGTGAAAATAAGATGTAAGGCGACATTCGGGTTATGTGGCAAGTAGGGGAAAAGATTTTCCCTATTGGATTTATAAAGGAGGGTGCTAATGGCAGAACAGGATACAATTCGGCTTTTACGAGAGTGTGATGCAGGGATTAAAATGGGAATCGCATCAATTGATGATGTCATTGACTATGTAAGTCATGAAAAGCTACAAAAATGTCTTGAGGATTGCAAGGCAGAACATGCAAAGTTGCAACATGAAATGGAAGGGATGCTTGCTGAATATCATGATGATGGGAAAGAGCCTAATATTATGGCAAAAAGTATGTCTTGGATGAAAACAAATGTAAAATTGGTGATGAACGAATCCGATCATACAATTGCAGACCTAATGACAGACGGCTGCAATATGGGGGTTAAATCCTTGCACAAATATCTAAATCAGTATAAGGCGGCAGAGGAAAAAGCCAAGGATATTGTGAAGAGGCTGATTAATATTGAGGAAAAGCTTACGCTGGAAATCAGAGAATTTTTGTAGGGAGAGACAGGCAGTAGTGCCTGTTTTTTCTGTGTCGATCTACTTTTTTATTTTGGAAAGGCACTTAAATGGTGCGTGAGTCATACAATAAAATAAATGAGTCCCGGGGGCATTTCTTGAAGACCTTTGAGCAACCTTTATCTGCCAAGGAGGAGACTGAATATCTGGAAGAAATGAACGGCGAAGATTTGGAGGCGGCCCATAAGGCAAGACAGATTCTGATTGAGAGAAATCTGCGTCTGGTGGCACATGTGTCCAAGAAATACATGGGGTGCGGAGAAGATATGGAGGACTTGATATCTATCGGCACCATAGGACTTATCAAGGCAGTGAATACCTTCAAGCCAGAGAAAGGGAGCAGGCTTGCTACATATGCTGCAAAATGTATAGACAATGAGCTGTTAATGATGTTTCGGGCTAGAAAAAAAGTTACACGAGAAGTATCCTTATATGAACCGATTGGCACTGACAAGGAGGGAAATGAAATCAATCTGATTGATGTCTGTGAACAGGAACAGCGGGATATTGTGGATGATATGGATATTGTGGCAAAACTTAGGTGCTTGCACCGCCTGATAGAAGAAAAACTTGACGACAGGGAGCGGGAGATTATTCGCCTGCGGTATGGCATTCTGGGAAAAAGTTTTACTGGTGAGGAGATGACACAGCGGGATATTGGAAAACTTTTGGGGATTTCTAGAAGTTATGTATCAAGAATAGAAAAAAAAGCTTTGGGAAAATTAAAAGCAGGTCTAGAAGCAGAAAATCTGTGTTAAAGTGTGCTATTTTTTACATTTCGAGTGCTATTTTTTACATTTGCATTGTAATTGCAGACAGCTTATGGTATATATGACGGAGTATAATTTAGAAAAGGAGCGAGGAATGTATAGCAGAGTGATAACAGGTGCTGTCAATGGCATTGAGAGTGTGTTTGCAGCAGTCGAGGTTGACGCGTCGAAGGGAATGCCTGGTTTTGAGATGGTTGGACAGTTAAATAACGAGGTGCGGGAGGCAAGAGAACGCGTCAGAGTGGCGCTAAAAAATGTTTCTGTAGAAATTCCTCCTATGCGAATTACGGTCAGTATATCTCCGGCAGAAATACGCAAGGAAGGTGCTTCCTATGACTTACCGATTGCAGTTGGCATTTTGGTATCATTGGGATTGATACCCGAGGAGGGAATTCAAAACACCTTGATAATAGGAGAACTTGGTCTGGATGGGGAAGTGCGCACTGTAAGAGGTGTGTTGCCCATTGTGCAAAGAGCGAAACAAGAGCATATTATGCGATGCCTTGTGCCAATGGAAAATGTAAAGGAAGGCGCTGTGATTGGCGGTATTGAGATTATCGGTGTTAGAACGCTTCAGGATACCATAGAATATCTTAGAGAGGTTGAGGAGCGCAAAGCGCAGAGGATAGCGCCCGCAGAACAGACATTGATGGAAAACCTAGAAGAAACTATCACAGACGTGGATTTTGCGGAAGTAAATGGTCAGGAGTCCATAAAACGCGCAGTGGAAGTTGCGGCGGCTGGATTCCACCATATACTGATGGTGGGGCCGCCAGGTTCCGGCAAGACCATGATTGCCAAAAGAATACCAACGATTTTGCCGAGCTTATTGATGGAGGAGAGTCTGGAAGTTTCTACCATATACAGTGTTGCAGGACAGTTGGACAACAAAAAGGCATTGATTACCAGAAGGCCATTTTTAGACCCGCATCACACAATTTCAGAGCAGGCACTTGCAGGCGGCGGGCGGATTCCCAGGCCCGGCGTCATCTCGCTCGCGCACAGGGGTGTTCTTTTTATGGACGAGCTGCCAGAGTTTCGCCGCAACACTATAGAGATTTTGCGGCAACCGCTTGAGGACAAACGGATTCACATTGCCAGAACATACGGCAGTTTTGTTTATCCGGCCGATTTTATGCTGGTGGCGGCAATGAATCCATGTCCTTGTGGTCATTATCCAGACAGAAACCAATGTAGATGTTCAGAGGCGGAGATTAAAAAGTATCTCTCTAGAATTTCAGGACCAATTCTTGATCGAATTGATGTGGTGACAGAAGCGCCAAGAGTAGAAATTCGACAGTTATCCGCAGAGATGCACAATGAGAGCAGTGCTGATATTAAACGGCGTGTCTTGGAGGCAAGAGCGCGCCAGGAACACCGCTATAGAGGGACAAGCTATCAGTTTAATGCAGAGCTGCGACCAGGTGATATTAAGATCTACTGCAAACTGGACACAAAAACGCAAGAGATGATGGAGGAAGTATTTACCATGATGAATTTGTCTGCGCGTGCATATCATAAGATTATAAAAGTTGCGCGAACAATTGCGGATTTGGACGAGAAAGAAGATATTCTTGCGGAACATCTCAGCGAGGCAATATGTTATAGAATGAATGATTACAAATATTGGAATGAATAGTTTTTTGGCGGAATATTATCAAACAGGAGATTTATGAAAGAAAACAAGGAAGATATATTACAGCAAAAACAATATGCTTGTTGGCTTGACACTATCTACTGGATCGCGAGCGACACAAAGTATAAACTTCTTAGCGCGGCGGGCAGTGTGCAAAACATTTATAATATGGAAGAAGGGCAGCTTGCAGCCATTATGGGATTGAAAGGTTGTGAGCGTTTCTGTCAGCACAGAAAGAGATATACACCGCAGAAGGTCTGGAATTATATGGAAGCGCTGGGGATTCGTTATACATACTGTGAGGATTCGGATTTTCCTAGCAAGCTTGCCCGCATTGCAGATCCGCCTTTTGGCATTTTTTATAAAGGAAAGCTTCCCGCAGAAGATGTTCCGGCTGTGGCAATGATTGGGGCGAGAAAATGTAGTGAGTATGGCAGGCATATGGCGGAAACTTTTGCGTCGGCATTTGCAGCGCGCGGTATTGATATTATAAGTGGAATGGCACAAGGGATAGATGGCATCAGCCAGAAAGCTGCTCTAAAAGCAGGGGGCAGCTCCTATGCAGTGCTTGGCTGTGGTGTTGACGTGGTGTATCCCAAAACAAATGAAAAGCTGTATTCTCAGCTTTTGGAACAAGGAGGTGTGCTGTCAGAGTATCCGCCGCAGATGGAGCCAAGACCAATGCTATTTCCGCCAAGAAATCGAATTATCAGTGCTTTGTCAGATGCGGTGTTAGTGGTCGAGGCACGTGAAAAGAGTGGTACGTTAATAACGGTGGACATGGCCTTAGAACAAGGAAAAGATGTATTTACAGTGCCAGGAAGATGTATGGACAGTCTTAGTATAGGGTGCAATCGACTTTTACGTCAGGGAGCGACGGCTGCAACGGCATCAGAGGATATAGTAGAGGATATGCGCTGGGAGGCGCTGCCGCAAAAAGTTGACAGACAGGTCCCAAAGTTTCCCGTGGAAAAACTTTCTGCAGCGGCGCAGGAAGTCTATGCGGTGATAGGAGGTTTGCCAGCGACACAGGATGTCATTGTTTCTTTGTTGCGGGAAAAAGGAAAATCATTCACAATACCACAGATTTGTCAGGGGCTTGTCGAGTTGGAATTAAAAGGATTTATTGCCTTTTGTAACAGACAGTATAAAAGGACTTAGGAATATAGCCGCTATACCTGTGCTTTTCTTTTTTTGTAGCGGAACATTTATACAGCGTCCTTGCCACAAGTAATTTCTGAATAGTTTTTTAGAAAAAGAAAGTATAAAGTGCTTTTTTGTAATTGCTATCAAGGCAGCATAAAATATTTGACAGATTTTAGAAAATATTACTTGCCACAAGTTTAAAATTGGGTTATAGTGGTGAACGTAAGTCAACAATAAGAAATTAAGAGGTAACAGTATGGCAAAATATTTGGTGATAGTTGAGTCACCCGCGAAAGTTAAGACAATCAAGAAATTTCTGGGTGCAAATTATGAGGTATTGGCGAGCAATGGTCATGTGCGCGATATGCCCAAAAGCCAACTGGGATTTGATGCAGAAAATGATTACGAACCGAAATATATAACCATTCGTGGGAAGGGAGACATTCTGGCAAAGCTTCGCAGAGAAGTAAAGAAGGCAGATAAAATCTATCTCGCAACGGACCCTGACCGTGAGGGGGAGGCAATCTCATGGCATTTGTATATTGCCCTGAAATTAGAGAACAAAAAAGTATATCGCATTACATTTAACGAGATTACAAAGAATGCAGTAAAAGAATCTCTAAAAAATCCAAGGGAGATTGATATGAGCCTGGTTGATGCACAGCAGGCGCGCCGTATGCTTGACAGAATGGTTGGATATCGGATTTCTCCGCTTTTATGGGCAAAAATTAAGAGAGGGTTGAGCGCGGGCAGAGTGCAGTCTGTGGCTTTGCGCATTATCTGTGACAGGGAAGATGAGATCAATGCCTTTATTCCAGAAGAGTACTGGACGCTAGATGTAACATTGAAAATAAAGGGAGAGAAAAAGCCTCTCATAGCAAAGTATTATGGTACAGGGGAGAAAAAGGCAGAGATTTCTTCTAAGGAAGAGATGGACAAAATCTTAAAAGAGCTGGAAGGGGCACATTTTGCCGTCACAGATATAAAAAAGGGAGAGCGCGTTAAGAAGGCACCGCTGCCTTTCACAACATCGACATTGCAGCAGGAGGCGAGTAAGGCACTGAATTTCTCAACACAGAAGACAATGCGTCTGGCGCAGCAGCTCTATGAGGGCGTGGAACTAAAAGGGCAGGGAACGGTCGGCATTATTACCTATTTGCGAACAGATTCGACGCGAGTTTCTGATGAGGCGGCGGCTTCCTCCAAGGAGTATATTGCCAAAAACTATGGAGATGCGTATGCAGCGGAGACTGTGGCGGAAAGGAAAAAAGACCAAAAGATTCAAGATGCGCATGAGGCTATACGTCCGACGGATATTAATAACACACCTGCGGATTTAAAGGAGTCGTTGAGCCGCGATCAATTTCGCCTGTACCAGCTTATTTGGAAGCGCTTTACTGCAAGCCGTATGACGCCTGCAAAGTTTGAGACAACTTCCGTGAAGATTGACGCGGAGGGGCATCATTTTACAGTGTCTGCGTCCAAATTGGATTTTGACGGTTTTATGAGTGTCTATAAAGAAGCAGATGAGGAGAAAGCAGTCTTCAATACGCTTGTGAAAGATATCACAAAAGAGACATCGCTTTCCTTGGAGTCTCTGGAACCCAAACAGCATTTTACACAGCCACCGCCACACTATACAGAGGCTTCACTTGTACGAGCACTCGAAGAGCTTGGAATCGGTCGGCCTAGTACCTATGCGCCGACAATCACAACAATTATGGCGAGACGCTACGTGGTGAAAGAGGACAAAAACCTCTATGTTTCCGAGTTGGGCGAAGTAGTCAACAATATGATGAAAGATGCATTTCCCTCAATTGTGGACGTAAATTTTACGGCAAATCTTGAAGCGTTGCTCGACAAGGTGGAAGATGGCGCAGTTGGCTGGAAGACAGTGGTAGGAAATTTTTATCCCGATCTGGATGAGGCGGTGAAAGTAGCAGAAAAGGAACTTGATGAAGTGGAGATTGCCGACGAAGTGTCCGATGAATTGTGTGATGTGTGCGGCAGGAACATGGTCATAAAATATGGACCACACGGCAAATTTCTTGCCTGTCCGGGATTTCCAGAATGCAAAAATACAAAACCCTATTTTGAGAAAATTGGGGTGCCCTGTCCGAAGTGCGGCAAGGAAGTTGTTATTAGAAAGACGAAAAAAGGAAGAAGATATTATGGCTGTGAGGCGATACCAGAGTGTGATTTTATGGTGTGGCAAAAGCCGTCCAAAGAGAAGTGCCAGCGCTGTGGCGGCATTATGTTAATCAAGGGAAATAAGCTTGTCTGCGCAGATGAACAGTGTGGTTTTGTGAAAAAGATAGAGGAGGTGGCGCCTTAAGGGGCTATTCTCTCTGTATGAATCTATCTTAATAGAGAACTCCGGTATAAGAGATTTATGCCGGAGTTTTTACATTACATTTATTTTCCCACAATTTCTTATTATTGCAATAGTTTAAATATTTTTTATATTATAAAAAGTAAAAGAAATTGTAAAGTATTCTTGAATTATTAACGGAAACTATTGAAAAATAAAGTTATGTATGTTAAAATTTTAGTATCAATAGGACTTTTTGACGGAGAAATTGCAGAATTTTATGTGAGCTGCGAACAATAAAGGGACTTGGAGGTTTGCTATGGGTAGCGTACAATTGTTAGATAAAACGAGAAAGATAGGAAAACTTTTACACAACAACAATGCTAGTAAAGTGGTTTTTAATGATATCTGCAAGGTGATCCGAGATATTGTGGACTCGAATGTATTAGTGATCAGCAAAAAAGGAAAAGTGTTGGGTATAGGGAACTGTGAAGGTGTGGATGAACTAAAGGAGCTTGTTGAGGACAATGTAGGTGGATTTATCGACCCCATGTTAAATGAAAGGCTTCTGGGAGTGCTCTCCACAAAAGAAAATGTCAATCTTGCAACACTGGGATTTGAAAGTGAGGATATCCGCAAGTATCAGGCAGTTATTACGCCGATTGAGATTGCGGGGGAGCGTCTGGGAACATTATTTATATACAAATGCAATGAGCAGTATGACATTGATGATATTATTTTGTGTGAGTATGGTGTGACTGTAGTCGGACTTGAGATGCTCCGCGCTGTGAGTGAGGAGAATGCGGAGGAGAGCCGCAAGATTGCAGTTGTAAAATCTGCGATTTCTACATTGTCTTTCTCTGAGATGGAAGCGATCACACACATTTTTGATGAGCTGAATGGCACAGAAGGGATTTTGGTTGCCAGCAAGATTGCAGACCGCGTGGGCATCACAAGAAGCGTGATTGTAAATGCACTCCGCAAGTTTGAGAGTGCAGGCGTGATTGAGTCGCGTTCTTCTGGCATGAAGGGAACATACATTAAAGTGCTCAATGATGTTGTGTTTGAGGAAGTGGAAGCACTGAAACGGCAACTGAACAAATAATTGATTAAAATTGCAGCAATAATTTAAATTGTATCAATATAATATAAAAAAGACTTATCTTATGTATTTATCAAAAAAGATAAGTCTTTTTTTAATTTTAAGGTTAAAATAATGAATTTACATAATAGAATAAAACAAATTCACATAATATTGCAAAATAATGAAAAAAATACTTGAAATATTCTGAAAATAATCTATAATAGAGTAAGAAAGACGATATATTATGTAAATCCATATGCAGAATAATTGGTTTACATAGAATCAAATTATGAAAAGGAGGAGCAGAGATGTTAAACAACTCAGGTGTATTTGACTACATTAATGTTTTAGGAACTTCATTGGATGCAGCATCAACAAGAAACGATATCATCAATCATAATATTGCAAACGTGAACACGCCCAACTATAAGAGGAAGGATATCCGTTTTGAGACAGAGCTTAAACATGCGTTTGCAAGAGCGAGTGAAGACACAGTGGATGCGAGAGTGAAAAATTTGGATTTGGAAGCATTGACTCCCGAGATTTATACGGATTATGCAGAGTTGTCTTTCCGGTATGACGGAAATAATGTGGATATCAATAATGAAAATGCAATTCTTGCAAAAAATCAGATTAAATATAATGGCATGATGGATTTGCTGAATAAAAATTTCTCGCAGTTAAAGTCAGTAATGCAATAGGAGGGCAGTTAAATGGGAATCTTTGATTCGTTTGATATTAGTGCATCAGGAATGTCCGCTGAGCGATATCGCATGGATATTATCTCACAGAACATGGCGAATGCACATTCCACTAGAACAGAAGACGGTACGCCGTATGTCAGAAAAGTTGTTACTTTTCAGGAGAAGACAGACACAAAGAACAGAAAGTTTTCACATATGTTGGACACTGCGTTTAGCAATCTGAGCGGCAGACCGCTTGGATGCACCAATTCAGCAGAACTGGCAAGCCCGGGAACAGGAGTGAAGGTGGGAGGATTGTACGAGGATACATGGACCGAGGACGTTATGACCTATGACCCGGAGCATCCAGACGCGGATGAGAACGGGTATGTACATTATCCCAATGTAAATATCATTACAGAGATGACAAATATGATCGATGCAAGTAGGGGTTATGAAGCGAACCAAGCAGCTTTTGAGGCGACAAAAGCAATGGCAAGCAAAGGATTAGAAATGAACTTCTAGGGATTCGTTAAGGGGAGTATAACCTTGATTTGAGTGCCCGCTAAAGCGGGCGAAAGGGAGTTAGGGGGAAAGAATAATGACAATAACAGCGGCAAAGGATATTAATGATCTGTACAAGGTCAGTTCCGATACAGCAAAAAATGCCTTGTATGGTACTAATACCGACAATGAGGGGACAAAGAACAATCTGTTTGGTTCGTTTTTGGATGCGGCAGTGAGTAACATCAATAATACAAACGAACTGCTGTCCAATCAAGAGAACGAAATACTAAAATGGTCAATGGGAATTTCGGAAAATACACATGATTTGACAATTGCAGTTGGAAAGGCACAAACAGCACTCGACTATACTGTTGCACTCCGAGATAAGCTTTTGGAGGCATATAAGGAGATCATGCAGATTCAAATCTAATGAATTGGTTGTAATGGATTACCGGTAAAGGATTACAGGGGAATTTTGGGAGAAGGAGATACTTGACATGGTTGACAAGGTATTAGATTTTGGAAAAAAGCTATTAGAGCGAATCAAGGAATGGTGGAATAAATTTCAGCCAAAGCAGAAGACATTGATTATTGGGATTATAGCAGTAATTTTGCTTGCCATTGCGATATTGGTGGCAGTGCTTACAAAGAAGCAGTATGTCACTGTCGCAAACTGTGAGTCCACGAAGGAAGCTGCTGCTGTGCGGGATCTGCTTGACGGGGAAGGGATTGCCTATAATGTATCAAAAGATGGTTTAAATTTTGAGGTAGTTGATTCACGGGAATCAGATGCGCGCCTTCTGCTTGGATCAAACAATATCCCAACAGCGGGTTACACAATTGATGATGTGCTCAATGGAAGTTTTTCCACAACAGAAGCCGACAAGCAGAAGCGATATAAGCTTTTTATCGAGGGACAAATTGAAGAAGATGTGGCAAGCTTGAAAGCTGTTAAGACAGCTTCTTGTCAATTGACAATTCCTGATGATAACGGCACACTTATTGCGCAGAATCGTGAAACCTATGCAAGTATTCTTTTGGATCTCAATGAGGGGATTACCTTTGATGAGGAGAATGCAGCGGCTGTTGCAAGATACATTGCGACAGCACTTGGAAATCCGACCACAGACAATGTGACCATCACTGATGTGAATGGAAAAATTTGGTTCCCAGTGGAACAGAGCTACTCTACCATTGAGAAGGCTGACAATATGATGATGCTCAAACAGGAAGCAGAAAGTCTGATTAAAAACGAAGTTAGACAGGTGCTTCTTGGAACAAATGAGTTCAATCAGATTGAGGTGGGAACCAACATTGCGATGGACTTTTCACAAAGAGAAATCACACAGCACAATTACTCAACACCAGATGACGAACACGATCAGGGACTTCTTGCTCATGAGGAAGTATACCAGTCCAACGCGACAGATGGTTTGGGCGGTGTACCTGGAACAGATTCCAATTCAGAGGAAGACTATATGATTGATGAGTCGTCAGGTACTAGAAGCAATACATATGAGCGAAAGAGTGATTATCTTCCAAATGAGGAGATTATCAAGACAACAGCAGCTACGGGGACAATTGTGTATAATGACAGCTCCATCTCTGTGGCAGCAGTAAGATATCGTGTTGTTCGTGAGGAAGATGTGCGTATTCAGGGATTTTTGGACGGTATTTCGTGGGAAGAATATAAGCTTGCGAACAATGGCAAAACAAAGCTTGAGATAGATGAAGATTTGGTTGGCATGGTGTCAAATGCAACAGGCATACCGACAAAAAATGTAAGCTTCGTAGCATACGAAGAGGTTCAGTTTATCGATACAATACAGTCTTCTGTAGAGCTGAAAGACATTATACAGATTGTGTTGATTGTAATTATTCTTACACTTCTGGCATTTGTGGTAATTATGAGTCTGAGAACCAGAAAAGAAGTGGAGGAAGAGGAAGAACTTGCAGTGGAGGATTTGCTTCAATCACATGTTGATGAATTAGAGGGCATTGAGACAGAGCAGAAGTCCGAAGCGAGAAGACTAATAGAAAACTTTGTTGAGGAAAATCCAGAAGCAGTTGCTACACTTTTAAGAAACTGGCTTGACGAGGATTGGGGGTAACCAGTAATGGCTAGTAATGAAGAGTTAAAGGGAATACAGAAGGCGGCAATTTTATTGATTGCCCTCGGACCTGAGAAATCTTCCCTAATATTTAAACATTTAAAGGAAGAGGAAATCGAGGACCTGACACTTGAGATTGCGAATACCAAGAGCGTTACACCACAAGTAAAAGAGAAGGTAATCAACGAATTTTATGAGGTATGTCTTGCGCAGCAGTATATTGCAGAGGGTGGTATTGGCTATGCGAAAGAACTTTTGGAGAAAGCACTCGGAGCCGACAAGGCAATGGATGTCATTGGCAAGTTAACTGCGTCGCTACAGGTAAAACCATTCGAGTTTGTCAAAAAGACAGATGCTTCTCAGTTGTTGAACTTCATACAGGATGAGCATCCGCAGACTATCGCATTGATTCTCTCTTACCTGTCCGCGGGACAGGCGGCTACAATTCTCGGCGCGCTGGTGCCTGAAAAACAAGCGGAAGTTGCGAGACGTATCGCTACGATGGACAGAACAAGTCCAGATGTGATTAAGGAAGTCGAGCGTGTGCTGGAATCAAAGCTTTCTTCTCTGGTAAATCAGGATTACACTATTATCGGTGGTGTGGACGCTGTGGTGGATATTTTGAACACAGTAGACAGAGGAACAGAAAAACATATTATGGAAACGCTCGAAGTGGAAGAGCCAGAACTTGCGGACGAGATCAGAAAGAAGATGTTCGTATTCGAGGATATCTTGCTGCTCGACGACCGTGCGATTCAGCGTGTGCTTAGAGATGTTGACAACAACGATCTTGCTATTGCATGTAAAGGTTCGACGGAGGAAGTGCAGAATGCGATTTTCAGTAATATGTCAAAACGTCTTGCTGAGATGATTAAGGAAGATATGGAATTTATGGGTCCTATCAGAATGAAGGATGTTGAGGAAGCACAGCAGAAGATTGTAAATATAATCAGAAAACTTGAAGATTCTGCGGAGATCGTTATTTCTAGAGGTGGAGGTGACGAGATCGTTGTCTAATGGTGGTATATTAAAATCGGGCTGGGTCGTGGTAGACCCAGCAAATACAAGAATTATCGATTCCAATGCAAGGGCGGAAGCTAGATTGCGGGAACTTGCAATTGAGCTTGCAAGAGAATGCGGCGAAGAACCAGATTTTGCGGATGGATTTACAGAGGGTATCAATGCAGTCGAGGTATCACAGTTGATTCGTGACGGCGAGGAAACCATCTTTGGAGGCGGTTTTGCTTCAGATGAGAGTGGATTTTCAGAGGAAATTGCACCACCACAGCCTTCCAGTCAGATGCAGGAGGAGTTGATTGCAGATGCACAAGCGCAGATAGAACAAATGCGCGAGGAAGCACTTGCAGAGATTGAGCAGGCAAAAGTTCAGATGATGGAGGAAGCGAGAAGCCAAGGATATCAGGAAGGTTTTGAACAGGGGCAGAATGATGGTTTTGCGCAAGGACATAGAGACGGACTCAACAGTGTTGCAGCGGAACGAGAACAGGTTCAGATAGAAGCTGAGCAGAAAATAGCAGCGATTGAGGAAGAATATCAACAGAAGATTAAAGAGTTGGAACCAGTTTTTATTGATACTTTGACAGGAATTTATGAGCATATTTTTCATGTGAGTCTTAAAAATTCCAGAGAGTTGATTGTCTATCTGATTCAAAATACGATGCGCAATATTGAGACGGGCAGCACGTATTTGATTCATGTGTCAAAAGAGGACTATCCTTTTGCAAGTATGCAAAAGAGGGAACTTATCAAGGGAACCAATATTGCGATTGAGAATGTGGAGCTTCTTGAGGATGTTACGCTCGGAAAAAATGAGTGTATGATAGAGACAGGAAACGGTGTGTTTGACTGTAGTTTAGGGACGCAGTTGGAAGCGCTGAACGAGGAGCTAAGACTCCTGTCATATGAACCATAAAAGGGGATAAAACATGGAAACGAACATTTCCTTTCAGAAATATCAGGCAGTGGTAAACAAGAGCTTTTTTAAGAAGCTTGGCAAAGTGGAAAATGTGGTGGGACTTACAATTGAGTCTTCTGGGCCAGATGCAAAGCTTGGGGATATGTGTAAGATTTATACAGATCCCGAAAAAGAGCGTGGGATTCTGGCGGAGGTTGTTGGATTTAAAGATAAGAAGACGCTCCTGATGCCCTATGAGGATACAGAAGGAATTGGTTTAGGCTGTATTGTTGAGAATATGAACTATCCGCTTAGTGTGTCAGTGGGTGAGAGCCTTCTGGGAAAGACATTGGATGGATTGGGCAGATGTATTGATGGATTTGTGCCAGAACCGACGACTGTCAAACGATATCCGCTGGAAGCGACGCCGCCAGATCCAATGAGCAGAACGATTATCAGCGAAGTGCTGCCGCTTGGTGTGAAGGCAGTGGATGGATTGATTACCGTTGGAAAAGGACAGCGTATTGGAATTTTTGCGGGTTCTGGTGTGGGAAAGTCTACGTTGATGGGTATGTTTGCACGTAATACAAAGGCGGATATCAATGTGATTGCTCTGATTGGAGAGCGTGGACGTGAGGTGAGAGAGTTTATAGAGCGCGATCTTGGAGAAGAGGGTATGCGGCGTTCTATTGTGGTTGTGGCGACTTCTGACAGACCAGCTCTTGAGCGAAACAAGGCAGCAAAGACGGCAACTGCCATTGCAGAGTATTTTCGCGATCAGGGAAAAGATGTTCTATTAATGATGGATTCCCTTACGCGTTTTTCAATGGCGCAGAGAGAAATTGGATTGGCGACAGGGGAGCCGCCAGTGACAAGAGGATACCCGCCCAGTGTATATTCTGAGATGCCAAAGCTCCTTGAGCGTGCGGGCTGTTCAGAGAATGGCTCAATCACAGGGCTGTATACTGTTTTGGTAGAAGGTGAAGATTTTAATGAGCCAATTACAGATACGGCGAGAAGTATTCTGGATGGACATATTATGCTGACAAGAAAGCTTGCAAATAGAAATCATTATCCAGCAATTGATGTATTGCAGAGCATTTCGCGTTGTATGTCAATGATTGCATCTGGCGGGCATAAGGCGGCTGCCGGAAAATTAAAAAATATTATGGCGACCTACAATGAGGCGGAAGATTTGATTAATATTGGTGCCTACAAGAGAGGGAGCAATCCGAACATTGACAGAGCAATCAATAAGATTGACGAAGTGAATGAGTATTTGCTACAGTCAACCGAGGAAAAATTTAGCTTTGAGGAGACAGTGGAGCAGTTGGAAACAATGTTTCAGCAGTAACAGATTCTTTTCAGGAAAGTAAAAGGGTGGTAAGCAAATGGCAGTTTTCCGTTATAAGATGCAAGGGATCCTTGACATTAAGGAAAAACTTGAAAATAAGGCGAAACAGGAGTTTGCAGAGGCAAATATGCGGCTTGATGCCGAAAAGAAAAAATTGGATGAATTTCACGCAAGAAAAGTTTATTATATGCAGGAGGGTGTAAAACTCCGCACAGAATTAATTGATGTGAGAAAAATCCGTGAGAATAAGATGGCGGTTCTAAAGATGGACGAATATATCGCGGATCAGATGAAGCAGGTAGCCCGTGCGGCAAAGGTAGTCGAGAAGGCAAGGGCGGCGCTGCAAGAACTTATGCAGGAGAGAAAGGCGCATGAAAAGCTCAAGGAAAATGCGTTTGAGGAGTTTATGAAAGAGGAGCTGGCAGCAGAGAGCAAGGAGATTGACCAGTTGACTTCTTATACTTACGGACAGAAACTGATGGAAGAACACAGTATGAAAAGCTCGTGAGTTACGAAATTTGGTATGATAAAATCTATGGAAAGGCATGGTTAGCGATATGGCACGTAAGGACGAAACTTTAAGCCCCGACGCACCGGAGATGCAGCTTAAGCAACTAAAAGAGAGTCAGAAGGCGTTCAAACAGGAGCAGAAGAATCAGAAAAAGGAAGCTAAGAAACGCGCGAAGGAGCTGGAAAACCAAGAGAGGGAATTAGATGAGCAGATAGACGGCACAAATGCTTCCGTAGTAGTGGTCACGATCTTTATTATTTTGATATGGCTGGGAATATTGTGTCTATTGGTAAAAATGGATGTTGGCGGGTTTGGTTCCAATGTGCTGACGCCAATGCTCAAAGATATACCAGTTATCAATAAAATCCTTCCAACAGAAAATGTAACAGAATCGACTAAGGACAAATCATACAATGGATATAACAGTATTAAAGAGGCAGTTGACCAGCTTGCGGAGCAGGAGAAAAAACTGGAACAGTTGCAGAACACAAACGCTACATACTCTGAGCAGATAGAAGCGCTCAAAGCGGAAGTGCAGCGGTTGAAGACTTTTGAGGATAATCAAGTAAAGTTCCAGCAGATTAAAGAACAATTCTATGAGGAAGTGGTCTATGCGGACAATGGGCCAGGGGCAGAGGCATATCGTGAATACTATGAGGAAATGGACCCTACGACAGCAGAGGCATTATATAAACAAGTAATCCAAGAGCAAGCAGTCAGCGGAAAAATGAAGGATTATGTCGCGACTTACAGCAATATGGATGCAGCAAAAGCTGCGAGCATACTGGGCGCTATGACAGACAACTTGGATTTGGCAGCAGATATTCTTTCCAATCTTCCAGCGGCGACAAGAGGCAGCATTATGGGGGAGATGGACCCAGCTGTGGCTGCAAGAATTACCAAGATAATGAATCCGGGCAGTTGAGAAACAATTGCTAAAGTTTTCTGACAATTTACCGATATATGTTATGTAGTTATGTAAGCTCTACATCACGGGATACAAAATGTGTTATATAATTTTAAAAGTTCAGCCATGCAGAATTGATTGTGAAATTGTACAGGAGAGTTTGTTCCCTAAAAATAATTTGTACAATTAATTCTATAGGGCGGACGCCCATCATGAAATAAGTCGCCAGCAGAGATTTAATATTATCGATGAAAAATGTATATTCGAGCGACTTATGAATGATATGGCTAAACTTTTACTATAATTTCTAATAGAAGTAGCATATTTTGTATCCCATGATATGGAGATACACAACACAATTATAATGTCAGAAAGCGAAAGGAGGAATGAGAATGACAGATACGACCTTAAAGAATGCCATGTTTGGTGTCAATCCTGCATTAAGTGCAGCGGCTAACAAGCAGAAGTCAGTGCAAAATACTGCGAACAATACACAGGATTTTGGCACGGTGCTTGGCAAGACGACACAAAAGCTTGAGAAGCCAAAACAGTCTGCGGCAGACAATGCCAAGAGTCAGACAAAACAGCCTGACAAGACTACTTCTGCTGCCAAGGAGAACGAGTCTGCACAGAACATTGCATCGACAAGAAAAAATACATCTGAGACAAAGGAAACTGCGAACACAGAAAACTTAGAGCAAGTGACAGACGAGATGGAGGATTCCGTTGAGAAGTTGACCACAGATGAGATTGCAAAAGCTTTGGAGCAGATTATTGCACAGCTCAAAGAGATGCTCGGAATTACGGACGACGAACTTCTAGGTGGTATGGAGGAATTGGGGCTACAGCCTTTTGACCTACTTAATGTCAATAATATGGCACAGTTTGTTGCATCTGTTTCTGGAGAGGATTCTGCAATCGGTCTTGTTGCAAATGAAGGACTCTATGCGGCATTGCAGGATATTACAGAGATGGTGGGGACGCAAGTCAACAATTTGCTTGAGAACACGGGGCTTACCAGTGAGGAGCTTGAAGCAGTGTTACAGAAGTTGCAAGAACTACAGCAGCAGAGTCTTGACAAGCAGATTCAGGATGCACAGATACTTCCTGAGGAAGCACTTGAAAATCTGGCAGAGTCATTAACTGAGGACACCACACAGAAACAGGTTGCAGAAGGACCAGTTATTATTCAAGAGGATAATACAACCACAAAAGATCAATCTACAAAACAGTATGACCAGCTTCCAGAGAATCAGCAGGAAGATTTGACAAAGATTGATACCAAACCACAGACACAAAATGCTGAAACAGAATCCAAAGACGGTGAATCTGGCAAAGAGGCAAAAAATTTTGGTCAGAATAATACGGCACAAAATTTTCAGAATCAGTTAGATGCGCTAAATGATTCGACAGCGGCAGAGGGCGTTGCAAAGTTTACTTCTGAAAGCACAGAGAGTATTATGAAGCAGCTTGCAGATATGGTAAAGATTGTAAAAAATGAAAATCTTACCAAAATGGAATTGCAGCTTCATCCAGCAAGTCTTGGAACAGTCAATGTATCGCTGACGACAAAAGGCGGCATGGTGACAGCAGAGTTTACCACACAGAATGAGGCGGTTAAGGCAGCGATTGAGGCGCAGGCATCACAGCTGCGTGCAAATCTGGAAGAACAAGGTGTTAAGATTGAGGCGATTGAAGTCTCTGTGGAAAGTCATCAGATGGAACGCGATCTTGACAAGAACGGTCAGGAACAGCAAAAACAGGCGCAGGATCAAGAGACAGGACGCATTCAGGGAATGCGCAGAAACAGGAGCAGCATCAATCTTCGGGCATTTATGAATGGGGAGGAGCTTGAGGGTGAGATGCAAGGAGCAGATGATGCGACAAGGATTGCGATGGAAATCATGGCAGCAAATGGAAACACAATGGATTTATTAGTGTAAAAGAGAGGTGAACATATGGGAAGTTTAGTTGCGCCATTCGATGAGAAGGGCAATTTACAGACACATACCACATCGGGAGATTCTCTGAAAAAGAGCGAGAAAAACAAGAATGCAGTGGATAGTGATATGTTTTTGACGCTTTTGGTGGCAGAAATGCAGAATCAGGACCCATTGGAACCAACGAGCAATACCGAGTGGGTTTCACAGTACGCAACATTTACGCAAGTTCAGAAGATGAGCGAGATGGCAGAAGCGGTTGATGTACTCAGAGCAAATGAGCTGATTGGCAAAGAAGTGATTGTAAAGACAACAAGCACAGACACAGGAGAAGTGAATTATAAACAGGGCATTGTTGATTTCGTTGAGATTGAGAATGGCAAGCCATTGCTTGTAATCGATAATGCGAAGTATTCGATTAGTGATTTGGACACTGTTGTAAGCACAGAGTACTCACAGGCATATGGAAAATACAGCACCTTCAAGGGAATGATTGACAGTCTGCCAGATGTAGCTTTTGCAGATAAATCATATGAGAATGTAATTCAAGGTGCATTTGATTTCTATAACACTATGAATGACTATGAGAAAAATTATATGGCATTCTACGGTGCAGATCAAATGGAGAAATTTACTCAGTGGAAGATTGAACTTGAAAACTTGGGAATTGAGTTTAAGGATAGTTCAAAAGAAGAGGAGAATAAGACTTCTCTCGATGATATTCTGGAGAGTTTCAATACCAAGATGAATGCGATTATCGATAAATTGAATTTGTTGTCCAATAATTCAAATTCAGGAAGTACTGATAAGACAGAACAGGATTCTGAAAATAAGACGGAAGATACAGATAAGACAGATAACTCTGACAAGACGAGTGGAACGGATAAGACAGACAATTCGGATAATGCGAATACAGACGATACCAGTGGTTCGGATAAAACAGATAGTTCCGATAATACAGATACGGGCAGCACGACAGGTTCCGATAATACAAATGCGGACAATACGAATGGTTCTGATAATACAGGCAGTACAACAGATTCTGACAGCACGAATAACACAGGGAATGCAGCGGATTCAGACAGCACGAACAATGCAGACAATACAAGTGATTCGGACAATACAGACGAAACGCAAACTGCATAGTTTGAAAACAGAAAGCTTTATGGTGAGGGGGAATGCAGGATGAATATTAACAACAGTCAGTTCCTTTCCATTGAACAGCTACAGGATCAATATCTAAAACAGCAGAAGGTCAATTCAGGAAATAAGTCGTCTCAGGGCATGAGCTTTGAAGAAATCCTGCAAAAACAACAGACACAGGGAACATCAGCGAAAGAAGCAGTAAAGTTTTCAAAACATGCGGCAAACAGACTGAACGACAGGAAGATTGAACTGACTGAAAAACAACTGGAAAGGTTGAATGACGGAATGAAAAAGGCAGGTCAGAAGGGAATCAGAGATTCACTGGTACTCGTCGATCAGCTTGCATTTATTGTAAATACAAAGAGCAACACAGTCATTACAGCGATGGATCAGACAGAAGCAGACGAGAATATTTATACAAATATTGATGGTGCCGTAATTATCTAAATACAGGATGTAGAGACAATGGCCGGACCTTTTAAGGAGGCTTGATCCCTCGGAATGACGGATGAGGGTAGAAATCTACGGCAAATATGATTTAGGAGGTCACTTAATTATGATGAGAGCACTTTATTCTGGTGTATCTGGTCTTAGGACACATCAGACAAGAATGGACGTTATTGGTAATAATATTGCGAATGTAAACACAACTGCATTCAAGGCAAAGCAGATGAATTTCTCTGATATGCTTTATCAGACAACTCAGGCTGCGACCGGGGCAAATTCAGCAAATGGAACAGGTGGTACAAACCCTAGACAGATTGGTCTTGGCGTAAAAGCAGCAGCAATCAATACCACAATCACACAGGAAGGTGCGAACCAGTCAACAGGAAATCCATTTGACTTAAAGCTTACAGGAGAGGCATTCTTCGTTGTAAGTGACGGTACAAGTACATTCTATACAAGAGATGGGTCTTTTGATGTGGATGATGCTGGAAACCTTTGTATGGCGAGCACAGGATATATTGTGCAGGGCTGGGGCGTTGATGAAAATGGTGATATCGTACAAGGCAGTGTTGGTGGGATTAATGTAACAGCGCAGGATACCTTTGGAGCTGCCGCGACAACATTAGGTAGGATTACAGGCATTATAGACAGCAATGATGGTGAACTTGAGAACAAAACAGGTAAGCAGGTAACAGTTGATTTATATGATAAGGCTGGATATGCATATAATCTTAAGTTTGGTATTTTGCCAACAAAGAGTGTGACAAATGGTACAAGGGATATTACAAATCGAGAAAAAGAATATGGATTAAGTAATACAATCTATAAAGTGGATACGTCTAAGCTGACATTCAAGTATACCGTTAATGGTGAGACAAGGATTCTTTCCGATTCAGCAAGCCCTGAATTGATGGAAGATTTGAAAGCAGCGATATGGAGACATGTTTCTGGTGATACATCGAGTTCAGCTGCATATGGAATTAGTAACGTTGGTAATGGGCATGTTCTTGGAACGAAAGACAGTGCAGTGACAGTCAGTTTAGGGGCATTTATTCAAAATACAAAATATAATGGAACAACACTGCCAGACAGTGCTTTAAGAAATGTAGGGTTGCTCACAGTAGAATTTTCTGGTGATATTGGTTTTACAAAAACGAAGCCAACATATCCTCTCAGTGATAATGTTGTTGTCAGCAAGATATCACAGGAGGCTGTCAATTATATTTATGATACGGCAACGGCGACAAATGGGGCATTTTCAAGTTGTACTGTTAAGCCGAGTCTTGGTACAGGTACAGTTTCGGTAACTTCATTGCAACAAACTTATGTGGATGACAATGGTAGTTCACAGACAGACTATACATTTAAGGTTGGCACTACTGAGATAGAAGGTGGGGCAAATAATGCACCAATTCCAAGCAGTTTATATAATGATATTAACAGATTGTTAGCATTAGGAAATGAGAGTGATATTACAAACACATATACCACGCAGGAAGCAAAAGAGACGGAGACTATTGAGAAGGGCAGTTTTAAGATAACATTGTTAGGAATAACAGATGCAACAGGTGCAGAGGTCAATATGGATGCGCTTGTCAATAATGGAACAACATCATGGGATGTCTTTTATAACACGAGCGATGGTGAGTTTAGATATGTTGGGCAGGAAGGAAATGATTCCTTTAGTGTAAATTTAAGTACGCTTGGTGATAACTTTGATAATATTGAGATTGATATGTCAGGAACTACAAATGGAAACAATGGCAATAAATCTTCTGTTACAGGCAAAAAATTGGATGGGCGTAAGATTGGAACAAGGTCAGGCGTTTCTATTGGAACAGATGGTATTGTGACAGCGCTGTACAGCAATGGTATGTCGAGAAAGATTGGTCAGATTTGTGTAGCTACATTCCCGAATGCTATGGGGCTTGAGAATTTTGGCGATAACCTCTACCAAGTAACAGCCGGTTCTGGCGATGCTTCTATTGTTGATATTAAGGCAAGTGGTACAGGTGTTATGACCAGTGGTGTGCTTGAGATGTCCAATGTAGACCTTTCACAGCAGTTTACGGATATGATTACAACACAGAGAGGTTTCCAGGCAAACAGCCGTATTATTACCACTTCAGATACTCTCCTTGAGGAGCTTGTAAATCTTAAGAGATAATAATATAAGATAATACAGACAAACAGGGAAGAGTATTCCCTGTTTGTTTTTCTTCTCTACTTGATTCAAATGTTGTACCAGGGCTGTTTCACGAAGAAAAATAAATTAAGTAGAAGAGTGTAGGATTTAGTTACAAAATTGTAATAGACTTTATTCCCCGATTATGATATACTGTAAATAATAAAAGAAACGTATCTCATAATAATAGGAGGTGATACAGTATGCCTAATAGTGCAGAAATTGTTGAAAGAACCGTGCAAGATTTTCAGAAAGTACAAGCTCATATGAAAAACGCAAAGAAAGAAAACGCTTTTGAGACATATGAAGGTTTAAAAAATGACTATCTTTCATTAAAAGCTGTTTTAACGTCTTTAGGTGTTAATTTAACAGATATTGATAAGATTAAAGAATAACTAAATAGTAGGCATTATCGGGGCGCAAGTCTATCATATGGCTTACGCTCTGATTTTATATGGGAAGGTGAGTTACAATTCAGCTTTAGAACTTTGCACTTGCTGCAAATTATGGTTTATAAGCCACGTGAAATAGCGTAGTGGTTGAAATGCATCAAACCATGGTACAATGGCTTTGACACCACAAAGTGGTTTTGCATGGCTTGATGCCCGTAATAGGAAGCCGAAGGCTGAACTGTTACGAAGGTGAGAAGATTTTGACTAGTTTGTCTTTTCATTGTTCAGGATATGTGTTATACTTATAAAAAACAAAGATAGCTTCTTATATGGAATATAAAATTTTTAGAAAGATATGATTTGGACTGCGGGGCGGCAAAAACCGCCCTGTATGTTTGCACACAAAATGCGAAAGGGCGCGCATTTGGGTGTACGAAAAAGTACGAGGGGAGTGACTTACAAATATGGCAAGATTACCAGTCAGTGTGTGTATGATTGCAAAAAATGAAGAAAAGTACATAGAACAATGTCTCAAAAAGCTTTTGCGGTATAATATGGAGATTGTGGTGGTAGATACGGGCTCCACGGACAGAACAAAGGAAATTGCAGCGAAATATACCAATCATCTATATGATTTTGCATGGTGTGATGATTTTAGTGCAGCGAGAAATTTTGCAGTCTCAAAGGCATCGAATAATTGGATATTGATTCTTGACTGTGATGAGTATGTGCAGGATCTGGACGTGGCGAAGCTGCGCACCTGCATGCAGAAATATCCCAAAAATGTTGGTGTGTTAGAGATTCACAATGTTCACACTACTGTAGAGGGCGGAATTCAAAAAGAAGGCATTCAACTGGAGGAAGTTCCACGATTTTATAATAGAAATTATTATGAGTACCGTTTTCGCATTCATGAGCAGATTACCCCAAAACAGTTCTTTCATTATAATGAAATTACCTTGGAGACATTTCATCTGCCAATTGTGGTAAAGCATTATGGCTATGATATTCCACAGCAGGAAATGAGGAAAAAACAAGAGAGAAATCTAAAACTTTTATTAGATTCTGTCGGGGAAGTTTCGGAGATGGACGACTATGTTTATTTTCAGATAGGACAGTCCTATAATGTGTTAGGAGATTACGAGAAGGCGATTGAGGCATATGACACCTGCCTTGCAGTCAATGGGAATGCGGAGAAAAAGTTTTTGAACGCTTGTTTGGAATCCTATGCGGATTGTCTAATGAAAATAGAGAATGCACAGGATGCATATCGGCTGCTTGATATGAATAGAGAGTATCTTAGAACGACAAGACTTCGGTATCTTTTTGGAAAAGCGGCATATAAGTGTAGAGATTATGGAACTGCGATTGGATTTTTAACAGGAATTACAGACGCGGCAGATTTTGAGCAGCTTGGCGAGGATGTCTTTGATGTATATACAAGGATTTTTGCAATTTATCGTGAGGCAGGGCAGACAGATAAATTTGAACAATATAAGATAAAACTTGCAGAATTTGGCAGGCAGCATGGCAAAAAGATTACTTTTGAGGGAGAGGGGGTAATGGGCTAAAATGATTGAGGTGACAAAGATTAATGGTGTTAAGATTTTGGTAAATACCAGTTTGATTGAAACGGTCGAGGAGACACCCGATACTGTTATTACGTTAACTGACGGCAAAAAAATAATTATAAAAGAAAGTAGACATGAGATCAAAAATCTAGTAAAATTAACAAGGCAGGAATATTTTGCGAAAACAGCGGATATAGAAAGCTTCGAAAACACCGAAGAATAAAGCGCAAAAAGCCGCTTAAATAAAATGTATAATGTAGCAAATTAAGAAAATATAAGAAAATTTTCAGAAAATTGTTGCAATTTATGTAACCTTAAAGTATTATATAACTATGGAGAAAAAAGGGTATAGAGAGTAACTATGCCTATGAAAAAGGGGTGTGTAAAAGTGGACTTAGCGTCTTTGGTAGGAATGATTGTGTGTATCGTTCTGGTGGTGTATGGTATGATAGACTCGGCAGGTGGCATTGGTGGAATTAATTACTTTCTAAATTTGCCGTCAGCACTTATTACTTTTGGCGGTTCTTTCTTTGCGACAATGATGTCGGTAAGCATGGCAAACTTTGTTGGTGGTATGAAGAGTATTGCGTTGATTTTCAAGCCAGTGAGTGTCAATGTTCCAGAGATGATCACCAAAATTATAGAACTGTCTAACATTGCAAGAAAAGAAGGGCTTCTTTCTCTGGAGGAAGCGGCAGGAAATCTTGACGACGAGTTTATGAAAAAGGGGATTATGTTAATTGTCGATGGTACAGATCCAGAACTGGTACGGGGAATTTTGGAGACGGAACTAAACAGCATTAATGACCGTCATAAATTGCGATCAGGTTTTTGGGATTCTCTGGGTGCCATGGGCCCCGCATGGGGTATGATTGGTACATTGGTTGGATTGATTTGTATGTTAAATAATATGTCTGATCCTTCCTCTATCGGACCAAAGATGGGTGTTGCTTTGATCACAACATTCTATGGTTCTATTCTTGCAAACTGGATCTGTACTCCGACATCGAACAAGCTGCAGGCAAACAATGCAGTTGAGATGCAGTCAAAAGAGATTATGATTGAAGGTCTGCTGTCAATACAGGCAGGTGAAAACCCGCGTGTAATCGAGGAGAAATTAAAATCATTCCTGTCGCCGAACGAGAGACCTTCCCAAGAAGGCGGTGGAGGTGAAGCTTAATGGCAAAGAAAAAAGAAGAGTTCAAACTCCCACCTGGAACCCCCGCACCGTGGATGTCTACCTTCTCTGACATGATGACACTGCTGATGTGTTTCTTCGTATTACTGTTTTCTATGTCGGAAGTGGATGCTGCTAAGTTTGAGGAAGTTGCAAGGTCGTTTCAGTCTACAATTAGTATTTTTAGAGCGGGATCGAAGGCTATTGGTGATGGTATCTTAGTAAGTAATGGTGTTAGTCAGCTCAATATGCTTGATGAGTACATAAATACCAGCGGTAAGACTGCTGATTCGGATTCTAAAAGTCCCGACCCCACTAAAAATGGTGGTGCCACGGCAGAGAAATTGCAGGAGGCAGCAGCGCAGCTTGATATGACAAAAGAAGAAGTTGAGTCACTGATGGAGACCCTTGGTGAGTTGGAAGAAGAGAAAATGAAGCTTTCTGAAGATCTTGCGGAGAAAATGGAGGAAGCACTAAAAGAAAGTATGATGGAAGATAGAGTGGATGTGGATTTTGATGCAGATTTTGTTACACTTACATTAAATGGAGCATTTCTGTTTGATTCGGGAAGAGCGGATATCAAGTCGGATGCAATACCTGTTCTGGATAAAATTGGAGTTCTGCTCACAAAATATGCAGATTCGGGGATTGAGATTGAAGGACACACAGATTCCGTTCCGCTAAATGGCGGCAGGTATGAGAACAATGATGTGCTCAGCAGCTACAGAGCACTTGCAGTTTTCAATTATCTGAAGGACAATGCTGCGCTTGACCCAGCAACTGTGAAGCATTCTGGCAGAGGAGAGTATATGCCAATTGCGGACAATACAACGCCGGAGGGCAGAGCAAAAAACAGACGGGTTGAGATAAAGATATACAATGCTTTAAGCACATATTAATGAAAGGGGAAAATAAAATGAAACGTAATCTGTTATCAATTATCATTCTGGCACTGCTTGTTGTCAACATTGTGCTGTCGGCAATTATGATGGTGAGTGTGTCGAGTGCGTCCAAGAAGACCGCATCCTTGGTGGCGGATATTGCCACAATTGTTGGGATTGAAATCAATGGATTGCCGGATTCTAATTTGACGCCGACGGTATCTATGGCGGACACTGCGGTCCACAATGTTGAAGGGGAGCTGACAATTCCTTTGAAGAAGGGTGAGGATGGCGAGGACCACTATGCGGTTGGCAGCGTGTCGCTGTCTATGGACTCTAAGAGCAAGGATTACAAGAAATATTCCGAGACAATGGCAGATAGGGACGGACTTATAAAAGATATTATTTTTGCAGTTATGGGAAATTATACTGTGGATGAGGCAAGAAATAATTCTGAAGCAATCAAGGAAGAAATTCTTAAGCAGATTCAGGAACTGTTTGGGTCTACATTTATTTATAGTGTATCCTATAATTTCTTATATAATTAAGAATTGGTATATACATAGAGACAGGATAAATAAGGGGATATAATGGACAGAATTATGAATATGTAGGGGGTGATTAACTACATGGGAGAGGTATTATCTCAAAGCGAAATAGACAGTTTGCTGGCAGCGTTAAGTTCTGGTGAGCTGGATGTGGAGGATATGCAGGAGAAGGACGAGCGACAGGCGAAAAATTATGACTTCACTCGGCCTGCAAAATTCTCAAAAGAACATTTAAGAACATTGAATATGATTTTTGACCATTATGGAAGACTGTTATCAACCAATCTGCCGGTATATCTCAGAAAAAATGTACAGGTCAGTGTTGCGAGTTCTGAGACGGTAACCTTCGCAGAGTTTTCCAATGCTTTGTCAAATCCAGTGTTGCTCACAGTTGTCAATTTTTCACCGATGCCTGGCTCCATTATTATGGAGCTGACAAGTGGTCTGGGATATGCGATTATAGACCGGATGCTTGGCGGCAGGGGAGAATCATTGGAAAAGGCAAGAGACTTTACAGAAATAGAAATGAGCATCATTGAGAGAATCATGGTAATCTGTATGCAGTTGCTTCGGGAACCGTGGAAGAATGTGGCGGAAGTTAATCCATATCTGGAAAGGATTGAGACGAATCCACAGTTTGCACAGATTATTTCACCGAGCGACATGGTGGCGCTTGTGACCATGAATGTCAAGATTGGCGATGTTGAAGGTTTGATGAATGTATGTCTTCCGTTTTTTACGTTGGAGTCTGTAATGGACAGATTGAATACCAAGTTCTGGTATTCAAGTCTGCAAAAAATGGATGACGAGGACTATGAGCAGTTTATTGAATCGATGATACGCAGAGTGGATGTTCCTGTTAAGGCGGTGCTTGGAAAGAGTGTTATCACAGTGAACGACTTTGTAAATATACAAGTAGGAGATATCATACGACTTGATTCAAAAGTTGATGACGAACTGGATGTGTATGTGGGGGATATTAAGAAATTTAGTGCTGTGCCTGGCGCAAGCAAAGAGGCATATGCAGTAAGGATAACATCAGTAGTGAGGGAGGAGGAATAAGACAATGGATGGCATGTTATCTCAGGATGAAATCAATGCATTGTTGAATGGTGTGGATCTGTCAGCGGATTCTGGAGCGTCGGATTCAACAACGTCTTCTTCGACAGGAGACGATCTCACCGATATAGAAAAAGATGCGATAGGAGAGGTAGCCAATATCAGTATGGGCACTTCTGCCACGACTCTGTTTTCATTAGTGAACAGAAAAGTAAATATTACAACACCAATTGTAGAAATGTGTACTTGGCAGGATGTGCTCAATGCCTATGAAAGACCTTGTGTTTTTATTCAGATTAAGTATACTGTCGGATTGAATGGTACAAATATTTTGGTGTTAAAAGAGCATGATGTTAAAGTGATCACGGACCTAATGATGGGAGGGGACGGTACCAATATTGACGGAGAACTCAGCGAATTGCATCTGAGTGCGATTTCTGAGGCGATGAACCAGATGATGGGTTCTTCCTCGACTTCACTTTCATCCATGCTTGGCAAGACAATCGACATCAGCCCGCCAGAGGCAAGTCTTGTTGACCTACATTCTAAGGAACCGCGAGAACTTTCACCGTTTCTTGAGGACAGATTTGTAAAAATTTCATTTAGAATGCAGATAGATGATCTAGTAGACTCTACGCTGATGCAGTTGTATCCTCTTGATTTTGCAAAGTCGGTTTATGAGACTTTTATGGCACAGCAGATGGGAGGTATCTCAGAGCCAGCACCAGCACCAGCACCAGCGCCCGCACCGACACCAAGTCCGGCGCCCGTTCCGGCACCTATGCCAGATATGGGAATGCAGCAGCAAATGGGAATGCCACAAGGTGGTATGGATATGGGAATGCAGCAAGGCGGCTATGGTTATCCGCCACAGATGGGAATGCCACAGGGCGGTTATGGAATGCCGCCACAGATGGGGTATGGAATGCCCAATGTAAATATACAGCCCGCACAGTTCCAAAATTTTGCACAGGGACAGGGGGAGATGGTAAGTGCCGAGAGCATAGGCCTGATTAGAGATGTTCCTCTGGAGGTAACTGTAGAGCTGGGAAGAACCAGCAAATCTATTTCAGATATTCTGGAGTTTGCACCAGGTACGATTATAGAGCTTGACAAGATCGCAGGTGAGCCGATTGACGTGCTTGTAAATGGTAAGTTTGTCGCAAAAGGCGAGGTCGTGGTGATTGAGGAAAGTTTTGGTGTGAGGATTATGGAAATAATCAAATAATGGATAATTTTAAAAAATGTAAAGTTCAAATGTAGAAAGGACAAGATTTATTATGGCAAAGAGAATTCTGATCGTAGATGATGCTGCTTTCATGAGAATGATGATAAAAGATATTTTGACAAAGAACGGATATGAGATTGCTGCGGAGGCTGAGAATGGTAAAATAGCAGTTGACAAGTACAAGGAGGCATCTCCCGACTTGACACTTCTGGATATCACCATGCCGGAGATGGATGGAATCCAGGCGCTTAAGGCAATCAAGGGAATTGATCCGGGTGCCAATGTTATTATGTGTTCTGCAATGGGACAGCAGGCAATGGTAATCGAAGCGATTCAGTCTGGTGCAAAGGACTTTATAGTAAAGCCGTTTCAAGCGGAACGTGTTCTGGAGGCGGTTAAGAAAGTTGTAGGATAGAAAAGTTATGCTATTGACATCGACATCAAATAGGTTTGACTCTATTGTACAATTGTTAACGGTAATTCTAATATTTATATTTGTATTGGCCCTTACATATTTTTCTACAAAACTAACTGCAGGTCTTCAAAAAGGGAGACTTGCAGGTTCTAATGTAGAGGTGTTGGAAAACTTTAAGATAGCGCCAACCAAATATATACAAGTTGTGAGGATAGGTGAAAAATATTTTTCCTATGTAGTCTGCAAGGACACAGTTACTTTGCTTGGAGAAATGACAAAAGAAGATATTTTGACATGGAACAAAGCGGAGACGGGACCAGCGATCAATATGAATTTCAAAGAAATTTTTGACAAATTCAAAAAACAGCAATAAAGAGTTTTTTGTGTATGCAGGTCACTGGATAAGGATAATATTATATGAAGAATAAATGCAGAAAATACAATATTGGGCGGGAGTTTCGCAAAATTATATATATGCTCTGTATGGTTTTTGTCATATTATTGACGGATGTTTTGGTGGCAAAGGCAACCAGTGACGACGGTGCCGCAGCAGAAGCAGTGATTGACAATCAGCAGGGAGATGAGAACAGGACAAATATTAATGATCCTGGTACTGCCCAGACAGGAGAAGACCTTCAGAAACTGAATATTGCAAATAATCTTACAATCACCTATGACAGTGGAAATGGAGAACTGAGCGGGACACTGAGGATACTACTGATATTGACAGCTATCGCTGTTTTGCCAATTCTTCTGGTGACGATCACATCATTTACAAGAATTTTGATTGTCCTGCATTTTACAAGACAAGCTTTAAATACACAGTCGGCGCCGCCAAATCAGGTGTTGATTGCAATTGCTTTGTTCTTGACGTTTTTTATTATGCAGCCGGTGTTTGGGAAGGTTTATACAGAAGCGATTATACCGTATGACGCAGGGGAAATTGGCTTTGAGGAAGCCTGTAGTGTTGCAGCAGCTCCAATGAGGCATTTTATGTTTGAACAGACACAGCGAGGAGACATCAATGCTTTTATGCAGATTGCCAATGTGGCATGGGATGGTGAGACGGAGGCGCAAGTACCAACTTCAGTACTGATTCCTTCTTTTATTGTCAGTGAGCTTCGCACTGCTTTTATCATAGGATTTATGATTTATGTTCCATTTATTGTCATTGATATGGTTGTTGCGTCAGTGCTGATGAGTATGGGTATGATGATGCTTCCGCCGACAACGATTTCCATGCCATTTAAGATTTTGCTGTTTGTGCTGGCAGATGGATGGAATCTGGTGATTGTGTATCTTGTGCAAACATTTTATTAAGATTAAGGTTTTAGTGATTGGAAAGGTAAGGTGATTCAATGACCGTAGAAATGGTGACTGATGTAATGAAAGAGGGGCTGTTTGTAGTCCTAAAAACTGCTGCTCCGCCATTGATTGTATCATTGGTGATTGGTTTGTCTATCAGTATTTTTCAGACAGTGACTTCCATTCAGGAACAGACGCTTACCTTTGTTCCTAAAATTGTAGGAATGTTTATCTGTCTGATGGTTCTAGGAGACTGGATGTTAAATAATATGGTAACCTATATGACTGATTTATATCAGAATTTTGCCCTGTATATCAGATAGTGGAAGGAGCTGGCAATGGTAAATTTATCATTTCCGCTGTCGGAGTTGGAGTATTTTCTGTTTATATTTGTGCGGGTTGCATCCTTTGTGTTTGTCGCTCCTTTTTTTAGCACAAAAGGTGTGCCCAACCATGTAAAAGTAGGATTGAGTGTGTTCCTAGCTTATATTATGTACTATTTTGGTCCAGAACATATTTATCCAGAATACAATACTGTACTGGGATTTTGTACGGTTGTACTAAAGGAAGTGTCGGTGGGTCTGCTCATTGGTTTGGCAGCTCAAATGTGTACTTCCATTGTTTTATTTGCGGGAAGAATTATAGATATGGAGGTAGGGTTATCTATGGCAAATGTATTTGACCCTACGACCAATGAACAGACTTCTATCACAGGTGCTTTGTTACAGTATGGTGTAATGCTGATTTTATATACGACTGGACTACATCGGTTTTTGCTCAAGGCATTGATGGAAACATTTATATTAGTGCCAATTGGTGGAGCACGTATCAATACAGACCGCCTGCTGGAAAACTTGATTGTTTTTTTGAGCAATTACATTATCATTGGTTTTCGGATTTGCCTGCCAGTATTTGCCAGTATTACGTTGATGAATATTATTCTTGCACTTTTGGCAAAGCTTGCGCCACAGATGAACATGTTTTCGGTTGGTATTCAGCTCAAACTGCTCGCAGGACTTAGTGTTATTATGATAACAGTGACATTGCTTCCAGACGTCTGCAATTTTATTACAACACAGATACAGCAGATGATGGTATCAATAGTGGAGGGCATGATGTGATATTAGAATATAACTTACAATTTTTTGCACAGGAAGGTCCTGGTGGAGAGAAGACAGAAGAGCCGACTGCAAAAAAGAAGTCAGATACCCGTAAAGATGGTAAAGTTCCCAAAAGCAAGGAATTGTCAAGCGGTGTGGAGCTGATCGCACTCTTTTTAATCTTAAAGTTCTGGGTTGGCCATATGGGCGTGAACTTTATGAAGCTGTTTGGGGAAATTTATGGGAAGATGCCAGAGTATACAACTTTCTGGAGCGGGCGCATTGTCAGGGAAGACTATAAAGTTCTAATTAACAATGTATATCTGGAATTGTTAAAACAGTTGCTTCCATTTTTTATTATTGGTATTGTGATAGCGATTGGCATCAATATGATGCAATTTAAGTTTCAGATTTCAACAAAACCACTGCGCCCTAAATTTAGTAAATTTAATCCGATTTCAGGCATGAAGCGCTTGTTTTCTAAGGAGAAGATTATTGAACTGATTAAATCCATCGCAAAAATTATTTTGATTATGGCAGTAGTGTACTCGACAGTCAAGGATAAGTGGGTTTATCTGGTACAGTTTTATGGAATGCCACTCAACCAGGCAATCGAACTCATTGGCAATGTGGTGATCGACACAGGTCTTAAGATTTCTTTGGTGTTTATGCTGATTGCATTTGCAGACCTGTTTTATCAGCGCCATAAATTTAAAAATGATATTAAGATGACTAAGCAGGAAGTCAAGGACGAGTATAAAAATTCAGAAGGTGATCCGCAGATTAAAGGTAAAATTCGGAGTAAGATGCGTGAGGCATCGCAGCGGCGTATGATGCAGGATGTGCCAAGGGCGGATGTTGTAATCACCAATCCAACACACTATGCAGTTGCAATTCGGTATGATGCCATGACTGGCTCTGCGCCGGTGGTTCTTGCAAAAGGTGCGGATTATGTGGCGCAGAAGATTAAGGAGATTGCGCGGGAGAACAATGTGGAGATTGTGGAGAATAAACCACTCGCTCGTATGCTATATGCCAATGTGGATGTTGGACAGGAAGTGCCACCAGAACTGTATCAGGCTGTGGCGGAAGTCCTTGCTATGGTATACAAAATGCAGGGAAAGATTTAGAGTACAATATTAAAAAGCATATAGAACTCTGTGTTTGTAGGTAAAAAAGCACAGAGTTTTTTGTTTTAAATTGTGTAAGTAATATAAAAAATAAAAAAAGTTAAAAAATTTACAAATTATTATATACAAATTATGTTAATTGTGCGATAATATGATATAAGAAAAACAGGGGATTATTGATAAGGGATTAAAAGGAGTTAAGGGGGAAAAAAGACATGAAGATGAAGAAGGCAGACATAGGCGTTGCTCTCTATTTACTTGGCGCTATCATCATGTTGATCGTACCAATCAGCAGTACTATGCTGGATGTGCTGTTAGCAATCAATATTTCGCTTGCGTTTACGATCCTGTTCACTACAATGTTTACCAAGGAAGTTTTGGATTTGTCATTTTATCCAACGGTTTTGTTGTTTACAACGATATTCAGAATCGCTCTGAACGTGTCATCGACCCGTTTGATTTTGTCGACAGGAAATCCGGGAAATGTCGTTGCGACATTTGGTAATTTCGTAGGCGGCGGCGATCTTGTCATTGGTATTGTCGTGTTTATTATTTTGATTATCGTGCAGTTTGTGGTTATTAACAAAGGTTCTGAACGTGTTGCTGAGGTAACTGCTAGATTTACGTTGGATGCAATGCCAGGAAAGCAGATGGCTATTGATGCGGATTTAAATACAGGTGCCATCACTGACGAAGAAGCGAAGGTTCAGCGTGAAAAGCTTCAGCAGGAGGCGAGCTTTTTTGGATCTATGGATGGTGCTGTTAAGTATGTAAAGGGAGATGCAACTGCAGGTCTGATTATTACTTTTGTAAATATTATTGGCGGTATTATTATGGGTGTTGTGCGGCAGGGTATGGATATTGGCGCTGCGGCAGACAAGTATACAATTCTTACAATTGGTGATGGACTGGTAAGCCAGATTCCGTCTCTTCTTATCTCATTATCAACTGGTATTTTGGTTACAAAGGGATCGAAAGAAGCAGACTTTGGAACTGTGCTTGTAAATCAGCTTTTTGGAATACCAAAAGTATTGTACATGGTAGGTGCAGTGCTTGCGTTTTTGGGATTGGTGACTCCACTTAATCCTTTGATTTTCGTTATTCTGGGAATTATTTTTATTGTGTGCGGACGCATGATTGCCTCCACAATTGAAGTGGCAGGGATTGAGGCGGAGACAGATATGGAGGAGGATACTGCCGATGAGATTCGAAAACCAGAAAATGTTAATTCCCTGCTGCAGGTAGACCCAATCGAATTGGAGTTTGGCTATGGTATTATACCACTTGCAGATGTCAATCAGGGTGGGGATCTTTTGGACCGCGTAGTTATGATCCGTAGGCAGATAGCGCTGGAACTTGGTACAGTGGTGCCGATTATCCGCCTGCGCGATAATATTCAGCTAAATCCGAATCAATATATTATTAAGATTAAAGGCATTCAGGTAAGTGAGGGCGAGATATTATTTGACCATTATATGGCAATGAATCCTGGTTTTGTGGAGGAGGAAATTTCAGGAATCCCCACTTTTGAACCGTCATTCCATCTGCCGGCAATCTGGATTACAGAGAATCAGAGAGAGCGTGCAGAGAGCGTGGGATATACAGTTGTAGACCCGCCGTCTATTATAGCGACACATTTGACAGAGATTATCAGACAGTATCTCGCAGATCTGCTCACAAGACAGGATGTGCAAAATCTTGTCAACAATGTCAAAGAAACCAATCCTTCTCTTGTGGATGAGCTTGTGCCAAAGCTTTTGGGACTTGGAGATATCCAGAAAGTGCTACAGAATTTACTAAAAGAAGGCATTTCCGTGCGCGATCTGGTCACAATTTTTGAGACGCTTGCCGATCATGCAGCGTCTACTAGAGATACCGATATTTTGACAGAGTATGTGAGACAGAGTTTGAAACGTGCCATCTCCAACAAGTATTTTCCAATGAATGAGACGACAAGTGTGGTTACGCTTGATCCAGGATTAGAGCAGGAGATTATGGGCAGTGTAAAACAGACAGAACAGGGCGCTTATCTGACTCTTGACCCAGAGAAGACAAAGACAATCATGGCTTCTGTGGAATCAGAAGTTGGGAAGTTAGAAAAGCTTGGCAAGAATCCGATTGTGATTACCTCACCGATTGTCAGAATGTATTTCAAGAGACTTACAGAAGACTATTACAAAGATTTGGTGGTAGTATCTTATAATGAGATCGATTCAAACGTTGAATTACAATCAGTAGGAATGGTGACAGCATGATAATAAAGAAATTTCAAGGAAAAACAAAGGAAGAGGCACTTGCAAGTGCGAAGAAAGAGCTTGGCGAGAATATTGTTGAAATGAATGTCAAGGCAGTCAAGCCCAAAGGGCTAAAAGGCATCTTCAAGGGCACGCGGTTTGAAGTTACTGTCGCAAGGGAAGACGAGAATGAAAAATATAGTGCTGTTGCCTCCACAGAAATCCAGAAGGATGGGGTGGCAGTCAGTATAGGGCAGAATGCCTCGCAGGCAAAGATTATTCCAATGAAACAGCCTGAGAAGCAGGAGGCAGTTGCGGAGGATGCAAGGGCAGTTGGTCAGGCTGTTGCAGATGTCCTTTCTTCTTTTCCATCACAAAAGTTAGATATGGTAAAGGATGAGGGAACCAAAGAGAGAGGAATGTTTGAGGCGAAGGCAGCTGAACCAACCAAGGAGAATCTTCGCGGTAATGGTTTGGAAGAAAAACTGGATAATTTGCAGAATTTGATTGAGAAGCAGCTTTCGCAGCAGGAGAATAAGCCGCAGGCAGAAGAGGTTAGGAATACCGAGAGTGGAAGAAGGAAAGAAAACACAGAGCGTGTCAATTTCCTAAAGCTTTTATATAATAAGATGATGGATAACGAGATTAATGAAAAGTACGCAAAGGAGATTATAGAGGAGATTGACAGAAATTGTAAAGAGGATGTCACATTGGACTTTATGCTTTCGGAAATCTATCAAAGAATGATACTGAAACTCGGAAAACCTTATGTGATGGAGGAGAATGAAAGAAATCCAAAAGTAATTTTCTTTGTGGGACCAACAGGGGTTGGAAAGACAACTACCATTGCAAAAATTGCATCATCTTTTCGGGTGGAACACAAGAAGAAAGTTGCGCTGCTTACAGCGGACACTTACAGGATTGCTGCGGCAGAACAGTTGAGAACTTACGCAAATATTCTTGAAGTTCCATTCAGAGTCGTGTACACGGCAAAGGAAATTGTAACTTCGATAGAAGATTTTAGAGAATATGATTACATTCTGGTGGATACCACAGGGCATTCACCCAACAATGAAGCACAGTGCGAGAGTATAAGTGATTTGATAAGTTCTGTGGACAACAATGCTGCCAAGGAAGTGTTTCTCGTGCTGTCAGCTTCGACAAAATACGGAGATTTGATGAAGATTGCAGACACATACAAAGAGATAGCTGATTATAAGCTCATATTTACGAAATTAGATGAAACCGCTACGCTGGGAAATATTTATAACCTGAAACTATATACGGGCGCGACACTTTCCTATGTGACATGCGGTCAGAATGTACCAGATGATATTGAGTATTTCAATCCGCAGTCAACTGTAAAACAGTTGCTTGGGGGAAGGCGTTGAGGAGGGGAATATATGGATCAGGCGGAACAGTTAAGAAATGTGATTAAAATGAATCCAGCCCCAAGACCACTTTCAAGAGTAATCACAGTCACAAGTGGAAAAGGCGGTGTAGGGAAGTCCAATACTTCTATCAATCTTGCATGTCAATTCAAGAAAATGGGAAAGCGAGTCATTATACTGGATGCAGATTTTGGACTTGCCAATATCGAAATTATGTTCGGGACTGTACCGAAACATAATCTGTGCGATCTGATATATCAGGGAAAAAATATTACAGATATCATAACATGGGGACCTATGGACATAGGATTTATATCAGGAGGTTCTGGAATAGCAGGGCTTTCAAATCTAAGCAGGGACTATTTAAATTATATTATACAGAATCTTGCAAAATTAGACGCGATTGCCGATATTATTATTATAGATACAGGTGCGGGTATTTCTGATGCAGTGTTGGATTTTCTCGTTGCGAGCGGTGAAATCCTGGTTGTCGCTACACCAGAACCTACATCAATCACAGATTCGTATTCGCTCTTAAAAGCGTTAAACCGTCATCCGCGATTCTCTAGGGAAGATTCAAAGATTATGGTGATAGCAAATAAGGTAGCAGGAGTAGCTGAGGGCGAAGTTATGTACAACAAACTTGAGACAGTCGTAAATAGATATCTCAAGCTTCCAGTATCCTATCTTGGAGCAATCCCACAGGACTATCGTCTTGAGGATGCAGTCATGCAGCAAAAGCCTGTCAGCCTTCAAAGTCCAAATGCAAAATCATCAATTGCTTATGAGAAGATGGCATATGCATTGATGGACAAAGAATATGATAAGTCATTGGTGAAGAGGGGAATGGCTGCTTTTTTCTCGCATATTGTGGCAGGAAATAAAAAAATGGGATAAACAAGAAATAGTTTTCAGGAGGAGTCTATGATAGAAAAATTTATATCATTGGGTGATAAGCTGGAATTGAAATCGACAGTCCGCGTCATTCTTCCTGATGGCACAGAAGGAGTGAAAACATACAAGTCCACGGTGCACAATATTTTGGATGATGGACGACTTGAACTGGAGATGCCAATGGAACAAACCAAACTGGTGTTGCTTCCCATAGACGGAGAATATGATGTGTGCTTTTTTTCTCATAATGGTGTGTATCGGGCAGATGTGCGGATTATTGAGCGGCGGAAAGTTGATGGAATTTATGTGTTTGTGGTGGAGCTGATAAGCAATCTTCACAAATATCAGCGAAGGGAATATTATCGGTTTAACTGTGTGATTGATATGGGCATAAAGAAGATGACAAAGCAGGAGATTGATGCATATATTCAGGGAATGGTGTACCTTGTACCAGATCGGGAGATGATAAGGGGTGTGATTGTAGATATTAGTGGCGGCGGAGCGCGATTTGTGTCAAGACAGAGATTTGATGAGGACAGTTATATTTTGATGAAATTTAAGTTGACTGTCTTGGAGCGAGAGAAACTGTTTCTGCTGGCTGCGAAGATAATTTATTCCAACGAGATTGAAAATAGGGAAAACGAGTATGAAAATAGAGTCAAATTTGAATTTATCGATACCACAACACGCGAGGAGATCATCAAATATATTTTTGATGAGGAACGAAAAAATAGAAAGAATGGAAAGGGTCGTTGAATAGTATGACAATTAACTCGAATACATCAAAAATAAAGAAAAAAATACTTGTAGTTGATGATTCTGCACTTATGAGAAGAGTTATGTGTGATATAATCAATTCAGATGAACGGTTCCAGGTAGTGGAGCAGGCTTTTGATGGTCAGGCAGCATATGAACTCTTGAAGAAGAATCAATATGATGGAGTAGTACTTGACGTAAATATGCCAAAGATGAACGGGATTCAATTCCTGCGTGCTCTGCAGAAAGATAAGATTCGTGCCCGTATCATGATGGCGAGTACGGATACCAAGGATGGCGCAGTCGTAACAATGGAGGCGCTGGATCTTGGAGCGATTGATTTTATAGAAAAGCCAGTCAATATTATTTATCTAAAAAGCAGCGGTTTTAAGGATAAGTTTTTGGATACGCTTCAGGCTGTTGTGTCCAGTCGCCAGACTAATATTTCCAACATTCCTATTTTGACAAGGGAAAAACAGGAGGAGAACACACAAAAGCTTGTGAGCATTGTCAGAAAAAGCAAACCGATTGTGGGCGGACAGAAAATTGTTGCGCTTGCCTGTTCTACAGGTGGTCCCAAGGCATTACAGAGTGTTGTGCCGAGACTCCCGGCAGAACTTGCTGCTCCTGTACTGATTGTCCAGCATATGCCAAAAGGATTTACACAGTCCCTTGCGGAAAGGCTTGATTCCATGAGCAAAATCAAAGTCAAGGAGGCAGCAGAAGGCGATGTGCTTGAGAATGGCGTGGTATATATTTCTATGGGAGGCAAACATATGAATGTGGCGACAAGAGGCGGCAGAGCGACGATTACATATACAGATGAGCCGCCGAGAGAGGGTGTTAAACCTTGTGCAAACTATATGTATGAATCCTTAAAATCAAGTAGTTATGCGCAGATTGTCTGTGTTGTGCTGACAGGAATGGGTGCAGACGGTACCAAGGGAATCGTGAATTTGGAAACTTCAAAAAAAATACACGTTATCGCACAGGATGAGGCATCATCAACGGTGTATGGAATGCCCAAGGCAATCGCTGCTACAGGTCTGGTAAACCAAGTGGTCTCACTTGATAACGTGGCCCAGGAAATTATTATGAATGTGGGGGTCAGGTAGAATGGATACAAGTCAATATCTTGATATTTTCCTTGATGAGTCAAAGGAGCATTTACAAAATCTGAGCGATCAGATTATGGATCTGGAGCAGAATCCTGAGAATATGGATACAATCAATGAAATATTTCGAGCGGCTCATTCCTTGAAGGGCATGGCGGGAACAATGGGATATAAGCGAATGCAGACGCTTACCCATGATATGGAAAATGTATTCTCGGAGGTTCGGAATGGTACTTTTAAGGTACGTCCTGGAATGATCGATATATTGTTTAAAAGTCTGGATGCGCTGGAGGAATATGTCAACAATATTCAGCAGACGACAGAAGAGGGAACCAATGATAATCAGGACTTGATTGATGCGCTTAACAGCATCTTAAAAAATAATGGTGAGGTTATTCTTGGTGAGAGTGCTGCTTCTGCAAAGACAGAGGATGCTGCGCCTTCTGCGAAGGATGAGGGGGCAAACACCAAGCGGGAAAAATGGCAGGATGTCAAGATTACTGATACGGAGCGGATGCTGATTGACAAGGCATACAGCGAGGGATTGAAAGTGTTTGGCGTGACAGTCTACGTTGAGGAGGCATGTGTATTAAAGGCTGCGAGAGCATTTCTTGTCTTTAAAGCGCTTGAAAAACTGGGAGAAATTATTGTATCTTCCCCGACCGCACAAGATATTGAAGATGAAAAATTTGATTTGACATTCAGTCTGATATTGATTTCTGGAAATACAGCGGAAGAGATTATCGAGGCGGTAAAGAGTGTCTCTGAGATAGAGGATGCATTCTGCGCAGAGTATGGTGTGGCAAAATCAGAGAAATCGGGACCAGAGCCAGAAAAGACTATTGAGAGTAAACCCGCAGAAGAGAGTAAGCCCACAGCAACAGCAGCGCCTACTGTATCCAAGACTGTGCCAGTGCCTGCTCAGGCACCAGTTGCGCCAGCAAAATCTGCTGCGACAGTGGCTGCCGCGTCGTCTTCTTCCTCTTCCTCAAAACCAGCGATAAAGCCTGTAGTGAATAGGACCGTTAGAGTGGATATTGAGAAATTGGATAATTTGATGAATCTGGTCAGCGAGCTTATTATAGCGAAGAATTCGTTGATTTCTGCCACGGCAGCAGATGATAGCAAGGGAGATAATGGTTCTGTTAATGAACAGATTGAGTATCTTGAGAGTGTTACAACAAACTTACATGAGTCTGTGATGAAAGTGCGAATGGTTCCCATCGAGAGTGTTGTGGCAAAGTTCCCGCGTATGATTCGCGATCTTTCTAAGAAGCTAAATAAGAAGATGGAACTTTACATGACAGGTGAGGACACAGAGCTTGACCGTACTGTGGTGGATGAGATTGGCGACCCGCTGATGCATATGCTTAGAAATTCAGCAGATCATGGTTTAGAGCCCAATGATGTGCGTGTTGCAAACGGCAAGCCAGAAGTTGGTTCTATCTTCTTAGATGCCTATCAGGACGGCAATAATGTCGTGATTGAAGTGCGGGACGACGGCGGCGGAATTAATGTGGAAGCTGTCAGAAATAAGGCGATTGAGCGTGGTACAGTGACACCGGAACAGGCTGAGACAATGACGGAGAAGGAAATTATTGATCTTTTGTTCCTGCCAAGTTTCTCAACTGCAAAGAAAGTGTCTGATGTATCTGGCCGCGGTGTTGGTCTTGATGTAGTAAAATCAAAAATTGAGTCCCTGAGCGGCGAAGTTGAGGTAAAAAACCGTTTTGGCGAGGGTTCTTCCTGGATTATTCGACTTCCTTTGACACTGGCGATTATCCAGGCACTCATGGTTGTAATCGGCGATGAGAAATATGCGATTGCACTCGGTTCGATTCAGACAATCGAGGATGTTTTGCCGGAGGATATTAAACTGGTACAGGCGAAGGAAGTAATCCATATTCGCGGAACAGTTATTCCCATTATCAGAATGGATAAAGTTCTGGATATGCCCCCAAGAGAAGGCGATAAGAATAAGAATCTCACCGTGATTATTGTGAAGAAAGGTGAAAAGCAGGCAGGTTTGGTAGTAGACGAGCTTATCGGACAGCAGGAAGTTGTTATTAAGTCCATGGGCAAGTATATTAAGGTGCCAAAGATGATAAGCGGTGCCACAATCTTAGGAAACGGTGAAGTGGCACTGATCCTTGATACCAATGCATTGATTTGATTCTGATGACAGTGAAAAGGAAGAAAGGCAGGGCATAAAACATGGATGAAGTAAAAATAATGGACGAAAAGAAGCGGAGTGTGAGTCTGAACCGTCCGATAGAGCATGATACGACACAGTTTATTGTGACACAGCTTGGCGGGGAGCAATACGGGATAGATATTAAATATATATCAAATATTATTCGGATGTCGAAAATCACAAGAGTACCGAAAGTGCCAAATTATATTAAGGGTGTAATAAATGTTCGAGGAGTTGTCATACCGACAATTAGTCTCCGGTTGAAAATGGGACTTCCAGAAGATCAAGTTACCAAGAAAACGCGTATTATTATTTTGACACTGGAACAGCACGAGTCAATTGGCGTGTTGGTGGATGAGGTGAAAGAGGTTGTGACGCTCGACGAGGAACATATTGAGCGGATGGGGTATGAAAAAGATGAGAAAGAGCGGTTTCTCTCCGGCGTTGGCAAGTCTGATGGGAAGCTCATCTCATTGTTAGATATCACATCAGTGCTTGCGGAAGTAGTGGATGTGTAAAACGAGTAGGGAAAGTTACTTCCTTTACTCGCGCGTCGGGCGTCTGTCAGCTTTGCTGATCTATTTCTATTAGACGCCCGCGTGCATAAAATAGTCTGTTTAATTTTGTGGACAGACGGGAATTATAGTGACTTTTGATAGGGAAAGGCTTAGGTTTTATCATGGCAGAGAGTATGAGTTTCGAGAGAGTTACGACAGAATATTATGATGTGTTAAAGGAGCTGGGGAATATTGGAGCTGGCAATGCCACAACAGCGCTTGCACAGATGCTTCAGACAAAAGTGGATATGAAAGTTCCGCAGGTAAGGCTTCTCGATTTCAAAGATGTTGGTGTAGTTATGGGGGGAGAGGAGCAGCTTGTCGTGGGCATTTATCTAGCTGTTGAAGGTGACATCACAGGCAGTATTATGTTTATATTGGAGCAGAATGCTGGAAAAGCTCTTGTGTCTAAACTTATGGGAATGCCGCCCTCAGAAGGTGAGTTTAGCGAGATTGAAATTTCAGCGATGAAAGAGATTGGTAATATCATTACAGGGGCTTATCTAAATTCATTGGCACAGATGACGAATCTCAAGATGCTTCCATCGGTTCCGGATCTAAGTATTGATATGCTCAATGCGATACTGAGTGTTCCGGCGATAGAATTTGGCATTATAGGAGATCAGATTTTGCTGATACAGACGGTGTTTACAGATGATGTAGACTTAAATGGTTATTTTATTCTGATGCCGGATCTTGAGTCTTACTCAAAGATGTTGGGTGCGCTTGGGCTGTCAGTATGACTATATGAAAACGGAGAAGGGGCATTGTATCTATGGCAAATATAGTAAAAGTGGGAATGGCGGACCTGAATGTGTGCAAAAGTCCTGATGGCATTACAACCCTAGGACTGGGTTCCTGTGTGGGAATTTGTATTAGGGATCCTGTTGCAAAAGTGGGGGGACTTGCACATGCCATGCTGCCAGACAGTAGACAAATAGAAAACAATTCAAACAGAGCGAAGTTTGCAGATACAGGAATTGAAGATCTTGTACAAAAGATTCTTGCGATAGGAGGCAGAAAGGCAAGATTGGAGGCAAAATTAGCAGGTGGAGCACAGATGTTCGCATTTCAGAATAAATCCGATATGGTACGTGTTGGAGAGAGAAATGTGGAGGCGAGTAAGAAGAAACTCAGAGAGTTGGGTATTCCGCTGAAAGCGCAGGACACAGGGTTGAATTATGGTCGCACGATTGTATTTTACCCTGAGACAGGAGAATTGATTATCCGTTCTGCAGGAAAACCCGAAAAAAAGATATAACAGAATAATTTAAGGGGATAATGAGATGGGAAATAAGACAGGTCTTATCACGCCGTTTCTCATGCTTTTAGCAGGTGCGATAGCGTCTATCATTATGTATGTCAGAGGGTATGAGCTGACAAATATGTTGTGGGGGCTGCTGATTGTGCTATTGATATTCTATATCCTTGGTGATGTAGCAAGGTATCTCTACGCATCAATCAGACCTCGTATCATACCAACAGGAGATCTTGAACAGATGGTTCAGGAAGCGAAAAAAAATGGAGATCTTACTGGAAATGTCGTGGCTTTTGCAAACGAGGAGCAAAATGATATGGAAGGTATGGATGCGGGTGGCTTTATGTCAGAAGATGCAGAGGGATATTCGGACGAGGAAATTTATGATTATTCTGACCAGGAGGCTGCTCCTTCAATGCAGTATGATAATGAGGACCCATTTGGAGATGCATAAAACTGATTATTTGTGTAGGCAACATTGTGTATAACGGGGGAATAACATGAACGAAGCAGCACGCAAAAAACTTTGGGATGATTATGCCAGGCTGAAATCACCGGATTTAAGAGAAAAACTGATATTGGAGTATGCGCCATTAGTCAAGGTAGTCGCAGGGCGTCTAAGCATGTATCTTGGCTATAATGTAGAGTATGAAGATTTGGTAAGTTATGGCGTGTTCGGTTTGATTGATGCCATTGATAAGTTTGATACAGGCAAAGAAGTGAAGTTTGAGACATATGCCAGTCTGCGTATTCGTGGTGCTATTCTGGATCAGATTCGGAAAATGGACTGGATACCGCGCACGATCAGACAGCGTCAGAAGCAGATTGACACTGCAATGAAGGAGCTTGAACAGCGCAATGGAAAGCCACCTACAGATGCAGAGATCGCGTTGTATATAGGAATCAGCGAGGATGAGTTCCTCGATTGGCAGAATCAAGTCAAGGCGGATAATATCATCTCTCTGAATGAATATGTAGAACAGGGAAATGATATTTCTTCAGAGAAGGGGATTACATCAGGGTTTGACACACCGGAGAGTGTAGTCGAAAAAAGTGAGCTGAAGGAGGTGCTAGAGGAAGCGCTAGAAGTTTTGACAGACAAAGAGAAAAAGGTGATTTTGCTGTATTACTATGAAGAACTTACCCTGAAAGAAATCAGTCGTGTGCTCGAAGTATCAGAGTCAAGGATATCGCAGCTTCACACCAAAGCGCTTCAAAAAATGAAAACAAAGATGGGAAATTATATTGGAATATTGGAGCAATAACAGACGAAATCATTGCACGGAGGCAAGACTGATATGAATGGATTTTTTCAGATAGAGATAAAAGAACAAGGGATAAACCTGCTGCTTTTTCCTCCTGTTGGGGTGGGAGAAAAGATACGTGCCGTGGAATTAAAGGAGTATCTTAATAGAATAGGTGTACCCTATGATGCGAAGGCAATCAACTCTGCACTTTCTTCTATGGGTGAGGAGGAGGTTGTCCTTTTTTTGACTACAATGAAGCTTTCACCGGTGGATGCGATCTGCAATATTGAGGTGGCGCCTGACAAAATGTCAGCGGTGATGCGCTTGTATCCGCCTAGTACAGGCGGGCGTCCTGCGAGCAAGGAACAAGTTATGGATTTGCTTGGTCAGTACAGAATTAAGGCAGGGATTGATGAGGAAGCGATTACAGTGGCGCTTGAAAAGAATCTTTACTGTACAGATATTGTTGTTGCGCGTGGGAAAATGCCTACTGTTGGTCGAGATGCTTCGATTGTCTATCATTTTGACACCAACAATAATATCCGTCCAGAATTAAAAGAAGATGGAACTGTGGACTTTTTTAAATTAAATACACTGCACCATTGCATAAAAGGGCAGGTTCTTGCAGAGATTATTCCAGAGGAGAGAGGCGAGAATGGTTTTGACATTTACGGATCAGTCATGCTTGCAAGAGAGGTAAAAAAGATTACATTTGCACATGGAAGAAATCTGGAGATTTCGCAAGATGGTCTAAAACTAACTAGCATGGTAGATGGTCATGCTTCTCTAGTAGATGATACAGTTTTTGTATCGGATGTATACAGTGTGGAAGATGTTGGAACTTCCACAGGAAACATCGAGTATCACGGAGATGTGGAAGTGAAGGGAAATGTCTGCGAGAACTTTAGTGTAAAGACGGATGGGAATGTCTTTGTGACAGGTGTTGTGGAAGGTGCAGTGATAGAGGCTGGCAAAGATATTATTATTGCCAGAGGGATGCATGGGCAGAACAAAGGCAGGCTGAAAGCTGGCGGAAATATTGTCGCAAAGTTTATCTCCGCCGCGGAGGTGGAGGCAGACGGGTTTGTAGAGGCAGAACAGATTGTAAACGCCCAAGTTTTTGCGGGTACAAATGTCAACGCAGACGCAGGAAAAGGCTTGATTACAGGCGGAAAAGTAATGGCCAAAATGGCAATTAATGCAAAAAATGTAGGCTCACCTATGGGAGCTTCAACTATTGTTGAGGTAGGAAGTGACTTGAGCGCCAAGAAACGTCTCGCAGAGCTTCAAAAAAGTGTGGGAGAAAAATCAAAAACCATACCGAAGTTAAAAAAATCTCTGGAAGATATTACTACCCGATTAAAACAGGGTGTTAAGTTGACGCAAGAACAATTAAGAAATGCCAAAATGTTACAGGTGACTCTTGCAGAGACCCAAATGAAAATCCAGGAAGAGCTAAAAGAGATTGAAAAGCTTGATAAGATGCTAAAGAATAAGGGAATGTCGTATATCAATGTCCGCGGAACAATGTACCAAGGAGTTGCTGTGGCGATTTCTGGAGCTACAATGACAGTAAAAAACGAATACACTTTTTGTCGTTTGTACAAAAAAGATGCAGATATAGCTTCTACAAATTTGTAGGGGCTATTGCCTTTTTTGTCGAAATATATTACAATAAATCGAAATATGATATCGCCCTGTAAATTGAGCGGCCCAGAGGAGGGATAAAAATGGCTATAAGTCCAATACTGCTTAATGGAAGTATTCAGCAGACAGATAATGTTTTGCACAATCAGGTAAAACAGGTTGAGAAGGGTGTTGTGGACCAAGGAAATATACAGGTTCAGGCAGAAAAGAAAGAACAACAGATGGCAAAACAGGTCGTTCATGCAGATGAAACCTCATTTAAAGAGGAGCGTTTTGATGCCAAAGAGAAAGGTCATAACGGCTATTCAGGTGACGGCGGAAAACGCAGGAAGAAAATAAAAGGTGACGGAAGAGTTGTCGCGAAATCCGAGGGTGGATTTGACATAAAAATATAGGTGTGTTTGTTTTTTGGTACGTTGTAGAGGATTGGAAAGGTTTGGTAACAGATGAATTGGTTGGAGATTGCGCTGCTAGCATTTGGAGCGTGTGCTTTTGCAGGAAGTTTTTTAGTCAGAGGAAAGTCAGATGACGGTGGTCAGGAAGTAGATGTGGAGCTTATTCGAAGCGTTATAGAGAAAGAGATGAGAGATGCAAAGGAACGAGTCACCGAAGTTGTAGATGAGACACTTGAGTATGCCGTGGAAAAGACTGAGCGCGCGTCAGAACGCATTTCAAACGAAAAGATAATGGCGATTAGCGAATATTCAGAAACAGTGCTTGCAGATATTAACAAGTCACATCAGGAAGTTGTGTTTCTGTATGATATGCTAAATGATAAGCATAATAATCTTAAAGAGACAATAAAACATGTGGATAAAACGGCGAAAGAAGCCGAGGAAGCAGCGAATGCGGCGGCGCTTGCCCTTGCAGCCAAGGCAAAAGAAGATGCTGAGGCCAGAGAAAAAGAACTGGCAAGAAAAAATATCAGTACAGACCGCGCTGTGTTGGATAAGGAAGCACAGGAAAAGGAGTATGCGCGTCGGCAGATGGCAAGGCTTATTCTTCCAATGCAGCAGGAGATGCAGATTCATCGGCAGGTGGATGCCCGCGCGTTGGATATCGGTGCATTGGGGTTAAACTTTGACAAAAAGACGCAGGTTGACAGACCGATGGAACTGAGTCCGCTTGTAGTAAAAAGTGTAGAAATCTTGTCGGCAGATGTTGTCATGTCAAATGATATGCAGCCTGTGCCGGAGAATACGGGTATTGCGCCTGTTAGTACAGCAGAATTACAGACATTTGGTTCTCGCCCTGAGGATATGAAGGTTGTGGATGTAAAACCGGCAGAGATTCGGCCTGTGGAGGTGTACTCTTTTGTGGATCAGGCACCACATATTGAGAGACCCGTAAAGAAAGATATAGCAGGTATGATAAAGCCTCAAGATGTTTTTCCAGGAGCAGTAGAAAACAACAATGACAGGATTTTAAGGCTTTATAAAGAAGGTTATTCTAATGTGGATATTGCCAAAGAACTTGGTCTTGGAGTTGGGGAGGTAAAGCTAGTCATCAATCTGTTTAAGGGGGCTGTATAATGAAATTCAAATATATGTTAAGGGGGCTTGGTCTGGGCATTTTAATTACTGCAGTGGTGATGGGAGCTTACACTAGGAGTGCCGTTGCTGATGCGAGGGTGTCTGTCTTAAAGGAATATGGACTTGGAGAAGACAATAGACTTCCAGAAGAAACGACAGAGGAGCAATCAACAGATGTGGCGACTGCCCCAGAACCGACAGAGCCGCCCGTTAGCAGAGATGAGGAGAAAGAGGCAGAGATTCAATCTGTGTTGGATGCGGCAAAGGACGCGGAGCAGACTGACTCTAGCAGTTCTGCATTGCCAGAGTCAGAGGAGCAGCCGACAGACACGACAACCGGAGTCTCTGACCAGACTACCACCGTTGTTCCGACCAGAGAGAGCGATGCGGTCCAGATTGACATTACAAAGGGTGATGATTCTGGAACAGTTTCCAGAAAGCTGTTTAATGCAGGGGTGATTGAGAATGCGTCCGAGTATGATGCATTTTTGATGCAGCATGGATATGACAAGAAGCTTAATATAGGAAAGATCACAATTAATGCCGGAGCGAGCTGGCAGGAGATTGCAGAAAAATTAACTGGAAAATAATGTTACAATTCAGCCTTCGGCTTCCTGTTACAAGCATCAAGCCATGCAAAACCACTTCGTGGCGGCTTGATGCATCTCAACCAATCAATATGTTATTTCACGGATTTTGCAGTAAATGCAAAGTCCTGAGGCTAAATTGTAACCAAAATAATACTATAACACAAAAAGACCTCTTGCGCAGGAGGTCTTTTTGTGTTATAGTATTAACGTTGTGACTGTGCTTCGTTCAGTATCACAGGCATAGCAATGATAGAAAATATTATAGTATTCACGTTTGCAGATTTGTGGTCCATGCCTTGGGTAGCCCATGGAGAAGAAGCGGACGGAAGCGCGGTAGAACCGCAGAAAATGGAGGTAAATCATGAGTGTTATTTCAATGAAGCAGTTGTTGGAAGCAGGTGTTCATTTTGGACATCAGACAAGAAGATGGAACCCTAAGATGGCGCCTTATATCTTCACAGAGAGAAATGGTATCTATATCATTGACCTGCAAAAATCTGTAGGAAAGGTTGATGAGGCGTACAAGGCTGTAGCTGACATTGTAGCACAGGGCGGCACAATCCTTTTTGTAGGAACCAAGAAACAGGCACAAGATGCTGTCCGTACAGAGGCAGAGCGCTGTGGAATGTTCTATGTAAATGAAAGATGGCTGGGCGGTATGCTCACAAACTTTAAGACAATTAGAAGCCGAATTAACAGATTGAAAGCAATCGAGACAATGGCGGAGGACGGAACATTTGATGTTCTTCCAAAGAAAGAAGTTATTCAGATTAAGAAGGAATGGGAAAAGCTTGAGCGAAATCTGGGCGGCATTAAGAATATGACAAAAATTCCTGATGCGATTTTTGTTGTGGACCCGAAGAAAGAAAGAATCTGTGTGCAGGAAGCACATACTCTGGGTATTCCTCTGATTGGTATTGCAGATACAAACTGCGATCCAGAAGAACTGGACTATGTAATTCCAGGAAATGATGATGCGATTAGAGCTGTCAAGTTAATTGTATCTGCTATGGCTGATGCTGTGATTGAGTCAAATCAGGGTGAGATGATGACCGATGCAGTGCCAGAAGAGGCTGTTGAGGAAGAGGCAGTGGCAGAGTAATCGAAGATAGAGTAACAATTCAACCAGGACTTTGCACTTGCTGTAAAGTCCGTGAAATAGTACTATGGTTGAGGTGCATCAAGTCACCATGAAGTGGTTTTGCATGACTTGATGCCTGTAACAGGAAGTCAAAGGCTGAACTGTTACAAGAAGAGGAAGCAGGAGGGAAATAAAATGGCAATTACAGCAGCAATGGTAAAAGAATTGAGAGAGATGACAGGTGCCGGCATGATGGACTGCAAGAAGGCACTGAATGAGACAGACGGAAATATGGATGAGGCTGTTGAATATCTGAGAAAAAATGGACAGGCTAAGGCGGATAAGAAGGCTGGACGCATTGCAGCAGAAGGTCTCTGTAGAGTATGTACTGATGGCGACCAGGCAGCGGCAGTAGTGGAAGTAAATTCCGAGACAGATTTTGTGGCAAAAAACGAGCAGTTCCAAAATTATGTCACAGCAGTTGCAAAGCAGGCGCTTGAGACAAGTGCTGCAGATATCGATGCATTTCTTGCTGAGCCATGGAATGAGGATTCTTCCAAGACAGTGAAGGAAGTGTTGGTTGAGAAGATTGCTGTTATTGGAGAAAATTTGACAATTAGAAGATTTGAGAAGGTTACAGCAGAGAATGGTTGTGTTGTGACATATACACACGGTGGCGGAAAGATTGGTGTCATTGTGGATGCTGAGACAGCGGTGGTGAATGATGCAGTGAAAGAAGCACTTCTCAATTTGGCAATGCAGGTGGCTGCTCTTTATCCAAAGTATGTTTCTTCTGAGGAAGTTTCTGAGGAGTACAAGGAGCATGAGAGGGAGATTATCACAGAGCAGATTAAGAATGATCCGAAGATGGCTGGAAAGCCGGAGAAGGTAATCGAGGGTGCAGTTGCAGGTCGTCTCAACAAAGAGCTTAAAGAAATCTGTTTGTTAGAGCAGATTTATGTGAAAGCTGAGGATGGAAAACAGACAGTGAAGCAGTATCTTGCTGAAGTTTCCGCAGAGAATGATACGGAGATTAAGATTAAGAAATTTGTTCGTTTCGAGACTGGCGAAGGTATCGAGAAGAAAGTGGATGACTTTGCGGCTGAGGTTGCAGCACAGGCTGGAATATAAGTTTGTAAAATATTTTTTAGGAGAGCTATTCAATTAGAATAGCTCTTTTTATGCGCATACCGATACAGAGGAAATTTGAAGGAGGTTTTTATATGTTGGCAGTGGATAGAATATTTTATACTTGTGATGACCTTGTTAAAGAATTTCCAAATAAGTGGATAGTGGTGGAAGATGCGGAATTAACTGATACAGGACTTATAAAATCGGGAAAATTGATTTGTGTCTGTGAAGATTTTTTATCATCAATGAAAAATCGAGTGTGTTGTATTGAAGTTGACGTACATATAATGAGTAGGGAAGTAAATCTTCCCTACTCATTATAATAGTTTTGGCATAATTGCGTCGGCGGTAGCAGAGCGCGCCTTGGCATAAACTTCAGGATTGCGTTTGCAAAAGACATAGTACAGACATTCTATAATAAAGAGCTGTCCTAACTTTGCTGCCACAGAACCGGATTGCAGTGGGCTTTCATTGTAGCCGCACAGCAGTACGACATCTGCATATTTTGTGGCGCGCGAGTTGGGAAAGTGTGTGATTAGTATTACAGATACTTGGCGCTCTTTTGCAATGCGCATAATATCCTCCATATCTTTTGTGGAACCAGAATAGGAGAAAAATAGAATGACATCTTTGTTGGTTGCCAGCGATATGTTCATGACTTGCATATGTGAGTCCTCAATATGGACGAAACGAGAAGTGGCAGTGGAAAAACGCGCCCATGCCTCCATTGCCATAACCATGCTGCCGCCCTGTCCGAAACAGAAAACTCTGTCAGCGGCAGAAATAAAATCTACTGCTCTGGAAATTTCAGTTTCGTCCAGCAAGTCTATGGTTTCATTTAATGAGAGGACACTGGAATCGTAAAGCTTATGAAAAATACTTCCAAGGGTGTCCTCTGAAGTGATTGTGTCGGGTGTGTCTGATGGGTCGCCAATATCCGTGACGTAGGCAGCCTTTGCGAGCGCAAGTTTCAGGTTGTTGTAACCTGACAGCCCGAGGCTCCGGCAGAAGCGTGTGATGGAAGCTTCCGACACGCCGCTGCTTTCCGCAAGGCTTGAAATAGACATATATTGGGAGTCGTGGGTATTGGCAAGAATGTAGTCAGCCAGCTTGCGGCTGGAACGGGTAAGTGAATGGTATTGCTCAGTGATCAGTTCCAGAATATTTCCTGCCAAACGATCATCTCCTTTCTAAAGCTCTAGTACGGCGGCGCCCAACATTCCAGCGCGGTTGCCTAGCGCTGCTTTTTCCAGTTTCACCTGTCGAAAACTGGACATGATATTCGGATACAGCCTTTCGCGGAGCTGTTCTATAACATAAGACTGTTCCATTATGCCGCCGCCAAGAATCATACATTCTGGATTCAACATATGGATAATGGTAGTCAATCCATATAAAATTTCCAAAATCCAGCGGTCAACAAGTTCTTTCACATCAGGTTCCTCTAAACGTTCAAAAATTTTGCGCCCATTTATTAGAGTGGCATCAAACTGTTGTGCGCTTTTTACCAGTGCTGTGGCAGAAGCGTATTTTTCATAACAGCCAGAAAACATATCTTCCTCAATTTTGCGCGCTTCAGGGTGTGTGACAATCGCTCCAAATTCCCCAGCAGAATAAGTGCTGCCAGAATATAGTTTCCCGCCGGAAAAAATTGCGCCGCCTACTCCTGTGCCATAGGTTAGACAGACAAAATCACTGCGGTTTTTTCCTGCGCCAAAGACGGACTCTCCAATTGCGGCTGCGTTCACATCATTTTCTACTGCAACGGGCACATGAAACTCCTGTTCTAATATTTCTTTTAATTTTGTACCTGTATAACCAGGAATGTTTTCATTTGCGTAGATAATCTGTCCGCGCACAGGGTCTACTTGCCCCGCGGTGCTGATGCCAATACGCTCAAATGGTGTGCGCTGCTGGTATGTGGCAATGATTTCCTTCACGCGAGCTGTCACATGAGCTCCTCCCCGACTGGCTTCCGTTGGGGTTTCTTTGAGGTCTGTCAGAGTGCCGTCAATATACAGGCCGGATTTGATTGCAGTGCCGCCAATATCAAGAACTATGGTAGTCATAGTACATTTCCTCCTTGTCGTTCAACATAGATTCTCGGAGTCTTTTTGTGAAGCTATTGAACCAGTGAAGCGCGGTGAAATATCATTTTTATTGTGAGGTTGTTATCTAAAATCACAATGTTTGCGTATTTGCCAGGAGTTAGACTTCCGTAATGCTCATAAATGCCAACGGCTTTTGCTGGATTGACGGCGGCGCATTTGATGGCGCTGGCAATAGGAATCCCCATGTCGTGAACAGCAGTGCGCACGCAGTTCATAAGATTTGTGACAGAGCCAGCGATGGTGCCGTCCTCAAGAACAGCCAGATTTCCTTTGACAGTGACATTTTGTCCACCTAGGTCATATTGTCCATCGGCGAGACCTGCCGCACGCATACTGTCACTGATAAGAATAATTCTGTCGTCGCCAAAAATCTTAAAGGTGGTTCGCACCACCGCAGGATGAATATGGATTCCGTCACAGATCAACTCTGCCATGCAGTTACTGTCGTCGGCGGCTGCACCGATTGGACCTGGAGCACGGTGGCTGAAAGGCGGCATGGCATTATATGTGTGGGTCAACTGCGATGCTCCACAAGAAATCGCTTCTTTTGCGGTGTCGTAGTCGGCTGCTGTGTGTGCGATAGAAATATTGACCCGATTATGATTTTCCCGAATAAAATCCATAGCGCCTTCTGTTTCCGGCGCGATAGCTACCGTGCGAAATATATTATCAGAGATTTCCTGTAAATGATTGAACATAACAGTGTCGGCTGACGCAATATACTTTCCGTTTTGAGCACCTTTTTTGGCAGCGTTGATAAAAGGACCTTCCATGTAAAGGCCGCAAAAGTCGGCAGCATCTTTATCTGCCATGTCGCGAAAGTCTTTTGCAGCACGGCAAATTTGTGAGAGTACATCTTCTGGCATGGTCATGGTAGCGGGTGTGATAGAAGTCACCCCCTGACTTAATTCATAGCGCGCGATAGTGCGTAGAGCGTCCACTGAGCCGTCGCAGCAGTCGCTTCCCATACATCCATGAAAATGAATGTCAGTCAGACCAGGAATAACATAGTTTCCAGCAGCGTCAATTACTGCTTTCTCACCGGATGCATTGCGATAATCCTCCTCCGATACAATTTTTTCGCCGCAGATATATACGGTTTCGGGAGCAAAAGAGCCGTCTTCGTGAAAGACAAGGCCGTTAATGATTTTTTTTAGTGCCATTTTTGTCCGCCTTTCTTAACAGTTTCATACTTAAATTTTTAGAGTGTCCGCAACATATTATTAGCATTTTGAGAGTGCAGCTTCGTCTGCTACCAAGGTTACATTGCGGTGGAGCTGTAAGATGGAAGCTGGCACCTGCGGCGTAATAGGACCAAAAAATGCAGTTTTTACAATGTCAGCCTTGTCCTCGCCAGATACGATAATCAAAATCCTGTGCGCGGACATAATTGTCTTGATACCCATAGTGTACGCTTGGCGTGGCACTTCCGCTTCCGTCTCAAAAAAGCGTGCGTTCGCCTTGATTGTCTGTTCTGACAAGTCGATGCAATGTGTTTCTGTGGAGAAAACGTCTCCTGGTTCATTAAAGCCAATATGTCCGTTGTGTCCTAAACCTAAGAGCTGGAGATCAGGTTCTCCTACAGCGCGCAGAATTTCATTGTAATTGTGACATGCAACGGCGCTGTCTGGTTCTGTCCCATCAGGAAGAAAAGTTCTGTTTTTGTCAATATTTACTTTGCTGAAAAGGTGCTCGTTCATAAAGTAATAATAGCTTTGCGAATTGTCGCGGGTCAATCCTTTGTATTCGTCAAGATTTACTGTCATGACTTCTGAGAAGTCGAGATCCCCTTTTTCATACCATTCTACAAGCTGGCGGTAGGTGCCTAGTGGAGTTGAGCCAGTGGCGAGCCCAAGCACGCAGTTTGGTTTCATAATAATTTGTGCCGAGATAAGGTTTGCAGCCTTGCGGCTCATATCGTTGTAATCTTTTGCTCTACAGATTTTCATAGTATACCTCCTAAATAAAATATATAACTCCCTTTATAAAATTACTATAACATATTATTTGCATTGTGGCAATTGATAGGAGAGAAAAATGTTAAAGATTTTCTGTGGAAATTATTAATGAAAATAATTTTCAATAATGTGCTAATAAAAATACATTCTAACCATACAATACAGCTCCTATTTATACACTATGAGAAAGAATAGGATTTCTTTAAGTATAGAAGATTGGATAGACTAGGATATAAAGTTGGTAACAGGAAAAGCATTGATTTTTTGCTGGATCAGCTTTAGTTAATGTGGTATGTCAGATGGGGCGTAAACAGTAACTGTCAGTGATGCTAAAAGGGGATGCTATCTAAGTTTTACTATAACTTAAAATATTTTAATATATAATATTGCTATTTGATGTCTGTTATTTTGCATAATTAGAGAATCATTTTGTAAAGAGTAAAGTAAAAATTTAAAAATAAGAATTGACAAAAAGCGCTATATATTATAAATTAGTAGTACAAGGCGCTTGTTTTGGAATATAATAGTATAAAGTTTGCATAATATTTATTTTTAATTAAAATATTTTAACAATCTTTATAAGTTAATATATTCCTAAACTAATTTAGTTTTTGATAAAATAGGAGGTATGAATGAAGAGAAAAATTGTAAAAAAGATTCTAAGTGTTGTGCTTGCAGCAAGTATGATTTTTGGCAATGTCGGACTTCCGCAAGAACTAAAGGAAGTTCATGCTGTACAGACTGATATTGGTAGTATTATAAGTGGGAAGACACTAGTCACTGATTCAGAAATTCAGAATCTTTACCGCGAAATGTCTTATACACCGCAGGGAGTGCATGATCCATCTATTATTAAAAAAGACAACGAATGGTATGTATTTGGGTCGCACAGAGCGGTCGCAAAGACAGACGACTTACAGAATTGGCAAACTGTCAATATGAATGGGCTTTTTGGGGATAAGGATGGTACAATCCTTACGCCAGACGAGGCTTTTGTCAATAGTTTGTATAAGGGAACCATTCAGACCAGTAAAATGGCTCAAACATTTATGAAAAACATAAAAGACGACAAGACAAAAGAAACAGAAGAGACCAAGACAGAGCAGATAACAGTAGAATCCGAAGAAACATCTGAAATCGAAACAGAATCTGAACAGAAAACGGAAACAGAATCTGAAAGTGAGACAGAATCAGAGAAGGTATCCGAAAACGAGACAGAATTAGAAACAGTATCTGAAAGTGAGGCAGAATCGGACAAGGTATCTGAAATCGAAACAGAATCAGAACAGGAAACGGAAACAGAATCTGAAAGCAAGACAGAATCAGAACGAGAAACGGAAACTGTATCTGAAAGCGAGACAACATCAGGGAAGATTTCCGAAAATGAAACCGCATCGGAGATAGAAAAAGAAGCTGAAGATGGAACAGTGGTAGAAACAGGAAACTTTTTGTATGGAGAAGTCGGAGCAGAAGAAGTTTCTGAGAAAAATGACTCAATGGATATAGAAACATTTTCTGAAAGTGAGATGGACTCTTCAGAGGATAATCTTTCCGAAGAGACACCAGCAGGGTCAGAAAGTGTTTCGGCGGATGATAATGAAACAGAATTAGAATCGCAAACAACATCAGAGGAGACAGAACCTGCAAAAACTGAAGAAAATTCTTCAGAGGAAACTTCAAAAAGCGAAACTGAATCAGAAAGCAAAGAAATTGCAACAGAAGATTCAACTGTGTTTGAGAATGAATCAGAGTCAGCAAAATACAAAAAAACTGCTGTCAACAAGCAGATGGAAAAAGAACAGACTAACAGCGAAGTAACTTTCGGAAGTTTTGATGCCAACGCGTGGTGTACGGCGTCAGACGGATGGAAGATCTATGAAGGCGCTGGCAGTAACATGTGGGCACCAGATATCATTTACAATACTTCCCTGAAGAAGTATTGCATGTATCTCAGTTTAAACGGGGAATATCACAACTCTGTGATTATTTTACTGACCGCGGACAATCTTGAAGGACCTTATGCATATCAGGGACCTGTTTTGTATTCGGGATTTACAGCACAGGAAAATGTGCCGACAAATTATCAGAATACAGATATGAAGTATATATTTGGAGAGTCTGAACTGCTTGAGCGGTATCAAAAGATTTCTGGTATAACTCTGGATAGTAATGGAAAGATTACCAATGTGGGAGAAAATAAGTGGGGAGATTTTTGGCCGCATGCTATCGATCCTGCGGTATTCTATGATGAGGATGGAAATCTCTGGATGATTTATGGTTCTTGGTCGGGTGGTATTTATGCGTTGGAGTTGGATGAAACTACTGGACTTAGGGATTATACTGTAACATATGCAAGTGATTATGACAGTAAAAAGCAAAGTGTGACCAGTGATCCTTATTTTGGTAAGAAGATTGCAGGCGGCTATTATGTTTCAGGTGAAGGCCCATATATAGAGAAAATTGGCAATTATTACTATCTGTTTATGTCCTATGGATTTTATGCGCCAAATGGCGGTTATTCCATGCGAATATTTCGTTCTGAAAATCCAGATGGACCATATGTAGATACCAAAGGAACCAGTGCGATTTATGATAAGTTTAGCCCGAATTTTATAGCTGATTATGCCAAGGACGTTAATCAGATCGATACAAGGGGAATGCGTCTGTTAACTTATTATCAGTGGGATCACATGCCAAAGGGTGAAGTGGCACAGGGACATAATTCCGCGATTGCAGACGGTGACAGGGCATATGTAATTTATCATACAAAATTTAATGATAATTCCGCTGGACATGAACTTCGCGTACACGAGTTATTCCAGAACAAAAATGGATGGATACTTGCATCTCCGTTTGCCTTTGCAAATGATGATAAATTAAATTATAATGCAGAACCAGCAGACGTGGTGGGAGAATATGATATTATTGTAGGTGACTATTCCCGGGGTTATGACGAGAACAGTGGCGCACTACATGAAAATTATACTGGTCCGCTTGCGGAAATTGTTACTTATACATTAAATTCCAATAACAAGATCACAAAGAACGGACAGGAAACTGGTACATGGACGATAGAGAGCGGGAAAGCATATGCCACACTTACCCTTGATGGTCATGCTTACTCCGGTGTTTTCGCTGAATTGACAAAGGATTCTGCCGGAATCAAGACGATGTGTTTTACAGGCGTGGATGAGAGGACTGGTATTACTCTTTGGGGGGCAAAGAAGTTAGATGGCAAGGCAGCCATTGCCGATAACATTGTCAATCCTTCTTATTCAGTACCCAAAAAAGTGTATGGCAGCTTTGAACTTCCATCTACAGGAAGCGAAGGGATTGACCTATATTGGAAGTCTTCAAATGAAAGCTTGGTATCGAATAACGGCATTCTATTCGCAATGCCGGAAAATGATACAGATGTAATCTTTACTATGACAATGGTAAGTGGGGACTACTATTATCAGAAAGACTATACTATTACAGTTGCGAGCAAGAATAGCCTGAAAGATGGAAAATATCTGGTAGGGGAAGCATATAAGGATAACGTTTTGATTCTTCCCGATCCGTCGAGACCGTCGCAGGAGAATCCATTTTATAAAACAAATACAGCCGGATTGGAATTGTCTGGCGGTGTTAGTATAGAATTTGATGTAAAACATAACGGTGCTGTGAATGTGCTTGGAGCTTTGTTTGCTTTTCGTGATAAGGAATCAGGCAAAATGTACTTTACACAGGGTTCTTACTTGGGATATAATGCGCTGGGCGGTTTTTATGATGCGAACCTCAATAACTATGCACTTGTAAAAGATTATATTGGTGATGCAATTAAAGAAAGTGGCAAAGAGACAGCACATGTTGTTATAAACCTGAGTGCCACGGGATTTGAAATTCTTGTAGATGGTAAACTAGCATATAATCAGACCATTTTGGACACGGAGAATGGCGCAGGGGATCTGGAAGACTATTCCAATGTTCTGACATGGCTGCAGTCTTCTGCATCAACTTTATGTATGGGATATGGATCATGGTGGGATGACGCACTTGCAAATGCTGTTATTTCCAATATGAAATTTTATATTATTGGACCGAATGATGAAGTAGCTGTAGACAGTGTTATTGCGTCATTGGGAAAGCAGATTCCCGATTCTACGACAACAGATATTAGTCTGCCGGTTAAGGGAGAATTTGAAACAACAATCAGTTGGACAAGCTCCAACCCTGATATTATTGCATTAGATGGAAAAGTTACCATACCAAACAAAGAAACGGAGGTAACATTAAGAGCTACGGTAATAAAAGGGAAGGTGAAAAAGACAGCAGAGTTTAAAGTGGTTGTAAAACTTCCTGCAACTTCCAACGTATCGTTAGAAAGAGGGCTTTTGGAGATAACTTCTTTCGACCAGATAGAAAGAATAGACAATCCGTTTTTTGGGAAAAATCTGGATTCATTAATTGTAGATTATGACATTATTTTTTCGGAAAATGCTGCAAAGAACGGATGGGATGGTATTTTTGCATTTTATAATTCAGAGACAACAGGAAGAGTTTCATTCCAGACAAATCCTTATATTTGTTTGAATGAAATGCTGCCAGAGGGTCAGACCAATCTTTACCTTGATATTAACAATCCTATGATGCAAGTTATTGCAGGCAATTTGAAGCATGGACAGGAATATAATGTTAAAATTGTGATCAAAAAGACGGAATGTAGAATTTACTTAGATGAAAAACTTGTAGTAAATGCAGATGCAAATACAATGTCTGGAAACACAGATTTTGTGGAACTGCTTGATTATATTGGAAAATGCGATAAGTTTTCATGGGGTGTAGGAAATACAAAAGAGGGCGGAACTGCTTTTTGGAATACAGAGCTTTCTACAATAAAGAACATCTGTATCAGTAGCAATGAATACAATTCTATCAGCCAGGAAGAAGTAGTGCTTGTAACAACACCAACTGTTATGGGGAATCCACTGTACCAGAAAAAATTAAATGAAGTAGTGATTGATTTTAATGTGGATTTTGCTGAAGATGCAATAATGGACGGATGGAGCGGGCTGCTTTCTTTCTTCCAGCCGTCGACGGGTTCGGCAGCAGGACGTGTAAGCATTCAGACAGCGCCGTATATCTGTTATAATAAGATGGAGGATGGGAAATGGATTGATATTAACAATCCCAATGATTTAAATTCTGCTGAAATGGCAGTACCTGTTACGAAGTTGGACCGCTCCCAGACGCATCATTACTATATTAGCATTTCCGCCTTTAAAGTCGTAATGGAAATCGACGGAAAACAGGTAGAATTGGTCAAAAACGGAGCAGCAACTTATCAGGATATATTAGATTTTATCTCTACCTGTCAGAAGTTCTCATGGGGGGTGGATGGAGAAACATCTTTCTGGGGAATGGAGAAAGCTACTTTAAAAGATGCTTCCGTTAAGGGATATTATTCTGAGGAATAGAATAGCAAGACCACAGTAATATTGCTTGTCTTTTTCTCCAATAGAACTCACTCAAAAATCAGTTACATAGCCCGCTGTGCGTTTAATTTTCGAGCACTACTCTCGACGAAAAATCTTGTACTCTATTTAAAAGTTATTTCTTAACAGTTCCTAAGTAATTAGTACATAGCGAAATAAAAAAATATGTATAGCCGCTGTAAAACTTTATTAAAGGGTTACAGCGGCTATTATGCACTTGGTCCTCCCAAGAAAATGGTATAAATTTTCAAAAATAAAAAATAATTAAAAATATTTTCATAAATGTATTGACAAAAATACAAGACGAAAGTACAATGAAGTCATAATCAACAAAAACCTAATTCAAGGTTGCATTTTTTTTAACATTTTTTCCAAAAAAAAGGAGGGCTTATTATGAAGAAGCGTAAACTTATGGCGCTGGCATTGAGCTGTGTTATGGTATGTTCCCTGACCGCATGTGGTGGCAAAGACACAAAATCAGAACAACCAGCATCCACACCGGCTCCTGCACCTGCAGAAAAGACGGATGCACCTGCGGAGAAGACAGATAGCACAGAGAACACGGATAGCCAAACTCCTGCGGATTCTACGCAGGCAGCGGATATTACACTGTGGACTTATCCCGTTGGAAATTGGGGAGATTCCGCTACAGTTAGCGGTCTGATTGCAAACTTTAATGCAGTTTATCCTGATATTAAAGTTACAGTTGAGTATCTGGATTACACAAATGGTGATGATCAAATCAACACCGCAATCGAAGGAAATCAGGCACCCGATCTTGTACTGGAAGGACCAGAACGTCTAGTGGCAAACTGGGGAGCAAGAGGTTTAATGGTTGACCTTGGTGATTTATGGACAGATGATGCAAAATCTGTGATCTATGATTCTGTACAGAATGCTTGCAAGAGCAACGATGGTGTATTTTATGAGTATCCATTGTGTATGACTGCACATACTATGGCAATCAACAGAGATATCTTTGAGGCAGCAGACGCGCTTCAATATCTTGATGAACAGACTGGCACATGGACAACAGAGAATTTCCAGAAGGCAGTTCAGGCAGTCTATGACTATGGTCAGACCAATGTAGGAGCAGTGTACTGTAGTGGCCAAGGCGGTGATCAGGGAACACGAGCTCTGATTAATAATCTGTATGGTGGAACGTTTACAAATCCAGAACATACAGAATATACAGTGAACAGCGAAGAGAATATTAAAGCACTTGAGCTTTTGAAGAGCATGGATGGCATTAATTTTGATGCGTCTATCGCAGGTGGTGACGAGATCAATATGTTCTGCAATGGTACTTTTGCAATGGCATTCTGCTGGAACGCTACACAAGAAAAGAATAACACAGACCAAGGAAACATTAATTTTGAGGTTCTGCCAATGGCATTCCCTTCAGAGGATGGTATGCCACAACTTTGTGGTGGTATCTGGGGATTTGGTATCTTTGATAACGGCGACCCAGCAAAAATTGCAGCGGCAAAGACGTTTATCGACTTTATGGCAAATGATGAGAAGCAGGCTGTTGAGAGCGTAAAGGCATCAAACTTCTGGCCAGTAAAGGATCTTGGAGACATCTATGAGGGTGATGCACTCATGACAGAATATGCCAAATTTGTTGAGTACATGGGTGACTATTACCAGGTAGTTGCCGGATGGGCTGAGGCTCGTACAGCATGGTGGAACATGTTACAGCAGGTTGGATCAGGCGCAGATGTGTCAACAGCAGTTGAAGAGTTTGTGACAACAGCAAATGAAGCAGCAGCAAAATAATTGTTAGCGTTATGCAGTCATCGTTGCGCCCCTTTCCGAAGTAATGCGGGAGGGGCGCTTCTTAATAAGAAAGGAGGAATCCTTATGGCAAAAAATAACAGCATGAGTAAGGCGCTGGTACGCAGGGAGACAATTGCCGGATATGCTTTTATGCTTCCAAGCTTATTATTCTTTGTTGGATTTGTCATTTATCCTATGGTGCAGTGTGTGTTTACAAGTTTCTTTGATGCGACCATGAATCGTGAGGATATTTTTATTGGTCTTGCCAACTATAAGGAACTGTTTCAGGATAAAGTATTTCTGGGCGCATTAAAAAATACAGTAGTGATTGTGGTGGTTTCTGTTCCAGTCACCTGTATCTTTTCCCTTTGGGTAAGTTCCGTCATTTACGACTTGGCAGGTCCTGCCTGCTCAACGTTTCGCTGTATCTTTTACCTTCCAGTAGTAACTGGTTCAGTTGCAGTTGCAGTGGTATGGAAGTGGATGTTCAACAACTATTATGGTATTTTTAATTATATTGGCACAAGCACAGGACTGATTGAGAAAAATATTAACTGGCTGGGAGATGAAAAGTTTGCATTGGGGTGTATTATCCTAATTTTATTAACAACCTCTGTGGGACAGCCAATTGTATTGTATGTGTCAGCGCTCAACAATGTGGACCAGTCGCTTGTGGAGGCGGCGGAAGTTGATGGCGCAACAAAATTTCAGTGTTTCTGGAAGATTAAGTGGGCACAGATTATGCCGACAACGTTGTACATACTTGTTATTACGACAATCAATAGCTTTCAGTGTTTTGCGCTGATACAGTTGTTGACAAGCGGCGGACCAAACCACAGTACAGACACGATTATGTACTATATTTACTACAATGCATTTAAACTGTATCGCTACGGTTATGGAAATGCGATGGGCGTTGTTCTTGCAATTATTATAGCACTGTTGTCCGCAGTACAGTTCAAGATGACAGAGAGTAAGTAGGAAGGGGGATATAAATATGAAACAAAGGCAGTTTAGTCGTTCAACTTGCTACAAAATTGTATCGGTTATTATAATCGCAATTTTGGCATTCACATTTGCATTCCCGCTCTACTGGATTATTATTGGTTCCTTTAAGACATCTGCTGCGATCAACTCTACAACACCGCAGTGGTGGCCGCAAGAGTGGGTGCTTGACAACTATAGGAAACTCTTTAGCAGACAGGTTGCTGCGCTCTGGGATATCAATATTCCATTTACAAGTATCACTTTATCAGGACCGGAAGTGCCAGCAGCGATTCGCTGGTTATTAAATACAGTGTTTATGGCGGTGGTCGCTATGCTGCTGACCTGTATCACATCAGCTATGGCAGGGTATGCGCTTGCTAAGAAGCGCTTTATCGGACGCACATTAGTATTTTCCTTGATTGTTTGTGCAATGGCATTGCCCAAACAGGTTATCTTGATTCCATTGCTGCGTGAGATGGCTTCGCTAGAATTGTACAACACAATATGGGCGGTAATTTTCCCGATTGTGGGCTGGCCATTTGGTGTGTTTCTAATGAAGCAATTTTCAGAGGGGATTCCGGGCGAGATGATGGAGGCGGCCAAGATAGACGGCGCGGGAGAATGGAAGACATTTTATACAATTGCACTTCCGTTGATTAAACCAGGTATTGGTGCGCTGGCAATCTTTACCTTTATCAATTCGTGGAATGATTACTTTATGCAGTTAATTATGCTGACTAGTACAAAGAACCTGACAATCTCTCTTGGTATTGCAAAGCTGCAGGCAGAGAATGCGACAGATTTCGGCTTAATTATGGCTGGTGCATCGTTGGCAGCAATCCCAATCATTGCAATTTTCCTTATTTTCCAGAAGTATTTTACAAAAGGAATTACGATGGGTGCAGTCAAAGGATAGTGAGGAGGTTCGGTATGATTTATACAGAGATAGCTAATATTGGACACTATCGTGGTCTGGGCAAATATTTGGATAAGGCAGTTGATTATCTGAGCAGGCACCCTTTGGACAATATACAGGCAGGACATTATGAGATTGATGGTGACATGGTGTATATGAATGTGTTTGACTATGAGACAATTTCTGAGGAGAGCGCATTTTTCGAGGCACATAAAAAGTATGCGGACATTCATATGACTGTGACAGGAGAAGAAATCGTTGGGGTATCCGATATGTCCAATGTAATGGTAAAAACTTTTGATGAGGGGAAGGACCTTTTTGAGGTGGAGGGACCAGTTGAGCATTATATAAAATTGATACCAGGAAAGGCACTGATCACACTGCCGGAAGATGCTCATAAGGTCAAGCTGGCAGCAGGGAATCCTTCCGCAGTAAAAAAAGCAGTGATAAAAGTGTATATAGGTTGAAAATAAGAAGTGCGCTAAGTCGCACAGAAAGGGGTAGATATGAGAGACATCAGCAAATATCAGGGAATCATTCCAGCGTTTTATGCCTGTTATGACGAAAATGGTGAAGTGGACGAGGGACGTGTGGAACAACTGACAGACTACATGGTAAAGAAGGGGGTGAAGGGCCTTTATGTAGGCGGCTCCTCAGGAGAATGTATTTATCAAAGTGTAGCGGACAGAAAACGTACACTAGAGCGCGTGGTAGATGTGAGCGGAGGGAAATTGACTATCATTGCGCATGTTGCGTGCAACAATACAGCAGAGAGCAGGGAACTTGCAGTCCACGCACAGAGCTTGGGAGTAGATGCGATTGCAGCCATTCCACCAATCTATTTTCATCTGCCAGAGTATGCGATTGCACAGTACTGGAATGATATTTCTGATGCGGCGCCAGACACAGATTTTATTATTTATAATATTCCGCAACTTGCAGGTGTGGCCCTGACAATGCCGCTGTTTCGTGAAATGCGTAAAAATCCAAGAGTGGCAGCAGTGAAGAACAGTTCTATGCCAACCCAGGATATTCAAATGTTTAAGGCTGAGGGAGGAGAGGGCTTTGCAGTGCTCAATGGCCCTGATGAGCAGCTTGTGGCAGGGCTTGCAATTGGCGCAGATGGCGGAATTGGCGGTACATATGGCGTTATGCCAGAACTTTATCTAAAGATTATGGAGCTGGTAAATGCGGGAAAACTTGATGCAGCAAGAAAAGTGCAGTATGCCGCAAATGACATTATCTATGCAATGTGCGCTTGCCGTGGAAATCTGTATGGTGTGATTAAAGAGATTCTTAAGATACGCGAAGGACTTGCGCTTGGAGGCGTTCGCAAACCACTGCCGCCATTGATTCCTGAGGATATGGCACAGGTGAAAAAGTGCGCAGAGATGATTGACAAGGCAATAGAGCAGTTTATTTAGGCAGGGCAGGAGGATTTTATATGACAAAACAGGAACTATTGGAACAGATAAAAGGAAAAGTAATTGTATCCTGTCAGGCCGTCCAAGGAGAGCCGCTGTACGTGGAAGAAAAATCAATTATGTATCTGATGGCACGCGCGGCAAAACAGGCGGGAACTCCAATGATTCGCACTAGCAGCATTCGTGATGTCGTGGCGATTAAGGAGGAGACGGGACTTCCTGTAATTGGTTTGATTAAGATACAGTATGAAGGCTTTGAGAGTTATATTACACCTACTATGAAAGAAGTGGATGCACTGGTGGATGCAGGTTCTGATATTGTGGCATTGGACTGCACAAACCAGAAACGCGGTGATGGAAAGAGCATCAGTGAATTTATTACAGAGGTGCGCACAAAATATCCAGATGTCGTTTTGATGGCGGATATCTCTACTTATGAGGAGGGTGTGAATGCATGGAAGCTTGGTATGGACCTTGTAGGAACAACAATGAGTGGCTATACGGCACATTCACCGAAGCTTGACGGACCAGATTATGAGCTTGTGAAAAAATTGTCTGAGACAGTTGATATTCCGGTAATCGGTGAGGGAAGAGTACACAGTCCTGAGCAGGCAGTAAAAATGTTAGAGGCAGGTGCTTATGCTGTTGTGGTTGGAGGCGCTATTACAAGACCGCTTGAGATTGCACAGCGCTTTATAAAAGCAGTGGAAAGCAGGTAGCATATGAAAAAGCATATAGTATGTTTTGGAGATTCCAACACACACGGATATTGTGCCAACACAGGTGGACGGTATGACGAGACACAGCGCTGGTGTTGTTTGCTTCAGCAAAAACTCGGTAACAATTATCTTGTGATAGAAGAAGGGCTGAGTGGACGTACAACTTGTTTTGCCGATCCGATTCATGAGGGATTAAATGGACTAGATTATATTTACCCATGTCTTATGAGCCATGAACCGGTTGATTTGTTGATAATTATGCTAGGGACAAACGACACGAAAGAGCGTTTTGGTGCTTCCGCAGCGTGTATTGCATTAGGGCTAAAACGATTGATTGCGAAGGCAATCGCAACAACAGACTGCTGGAGTGGAGGGAAGGCAAATGTTCTGATTGTGTCACCGCAGAATATTGATGCAAAGTATATTGACTCTGATGTTGGCGAGACAATGGGAGGCGGTTGTGCGGAGAAATCAGCGGGATTGGCAGCAGAGTTTGAAAAGATTGCAGTACTGATGGGGTGCCACTTTATGGATGCAGATGAAGTAATTACAGCGCCGACCAATGATGTTGATTATATGCATCTGACAATGGAAGGACATAGCCAATTGGCAGATGCATTGGCAAAGAAAATATTTGAGATAATTGTGTAAAGAAAATTTTCTGTGCGGCATATTTCCTTTGCATGGGTCTGTATAGAAAAAGAACGAGTGTTAAAACACTCGCTCTTTTTTATGCTGCATAATCAATGTTTGCGCCTCTGAATTTTGCAGCGTCAAGCTGTTTTTGATTCTTGGTGTATGGATTGTCTTCATTAGAATATTTAATCATAGTATTAGTGACACCGCCAGAGACATAGGTACGACCGCATTCAGGACAGATAGAAGTGTGGATTGACACAGAAGCATTTAATACTTTTCCATCTTTTTGAGCAGCTTTTTTGTATGCATTGGAGACATGTTCTCCTTCGTGCGCGCGCACTCTTGAACCTGCGGATTCCGGCGAAATATGTGACGCTGTTTTGAAGGAGACATTCTCGTCAGAACCATCTTGATATTTGCGGTTGGCACAGGTTTCACAGTCCTCTGGTGAGGAGCGTTTTCCAGGCTTTTTCACCTTGTCAGGCTCAGCGCTGTGTTCTATCGCATTTGGGTTGGTTTCGTCCTCTGCCGCCGGATTGGTAGATGGATAGACAGAGTTTGTATACATGGGATAACTAGGATACAATCCCGAAAAATTGCCAATTATCATATGACAGACCTCCTTTTCTTAGTCATATTCTCTGATATATTTTTTACAGTATAGCACAAAAATATTTTTATGGGAAGAGTATCACGCAGGAAAGATAACAAAAAAGATTGACAACTTTTCCATGAATTCTTTTTTTTCCTATCGTATGAACGAGAAGACTTTTTTCTGTTTTGTTTTCAACAGATTGTTGAACAGGAACAGAACCCAACGCTTTTGACCTATAATTGTCTTGATGCAGGTCTCTATACAATCGCTGACACTATGTCGACTTGTCGTATATGATCTTGTGGCACAGGAAGTTTATGAACAAGTAGGAACAGAACTTATATGTACTTATTATCTCTTTCGGAAGAAAGGAGAGTAGGACATATTTCCTCTGTACAGGTCTGTGCATAATGAAAGCCTCGGGAGTAAATTCCCGGGGCTTTTCTGTAAAACGATTTCAAAAAAATGAATTATTTATTTCTGGTTGATAGCTGCTTGTGCTGCCGCCAATCTTGCGATAGGCACACGGAACGGTGAACATGATACATAGTCCAGACCAATCTTATGGCAGAACTCTACGGAAGAAGGATCTCCGCCGTGCTCGCCGCAGATACCAACATGGAGATTTGGATTAACAGGCTTACCAAGCTTGAGAGAGATTTCCATCATCTTACCAACACCAATCTGGTCAAGTTTTGCAAACGGATCATTCTCAAAAATCTTTGTGTCATAGTAAGCATTTAAGAACTTACCAGCATCATCTCTTGAGAAACCGAATGTCATCTGTGTCAGATCGTTTGTACCGAAGCAGAAGAAGTCAGCTTCCTTCGCAATTTCTTCTGCTGTAAGTGCTGCTCTTGGAATCTCAATCATTGTACCAACTTCGTACTTTAATTCAATACCTGCTGCTTTGATTTCAGCGTCCGCTGTCTCGACAACAATATTCTTTACAAACTTCAGCTCTCTTACTTCGCATACGAGAGGAATCATAATCTCTGGTTTTACTTGCCAATTTGGATGCTCTTTCTTTACCTCAATTGCTGCACGGATAACAGCCTTTGTCTGCATTCTTGCAATCTCAGGATAGGTTACAGCAAGACGACAGCCTCTGTGACCCATCATTGGGTTAAACTCATGCAGAGAAGCAATAATGTTCTTGATTTCCTCTACAGATTTTCCTTGTGCATTTGCAAGTTTTTCAATGTCTGCTTCCTCAGTTGGAACAAACTCATGAAGTGGCGGGTCAAGGAAACGAATCGTAACAGGGTTTCCTTCCAGAGCCTCATACAGTGCCTTGAAATCGCTCTGCTGATAAGGAAGAATCTTATCAAGTGCAGCCTCTCTTTCCTCAACAGTATCAGAACAGATCATTTCACGGAATGCTGCGATTCTGCTTTCCTCAAAGAACATATGCTCTGTACGGCAAAGACCAATACCTTCTGCACCAAGTTCTCTTGCCTTCTTAGCGTCTGCTGGTGTATCTGCATTTGTTCTAACCTTTAATTTTCTATATTTGTCAGCCCAAGCCATAACTCTGCCAAATTCGCCTGCAATCTGCGCATCAACAGTTGGGATTTGACCGTCATAGATATTACCTGTTGTGCCATCGATAGAGATATAATCTCCCTCGTGATACTCTTTTCCAGCCAGAGTGAACTTCTTATTTTCCTCGTCCATAGCAATGTCGCCGCAGCCAGATACACAGCATGTACCCATACCACGTGCAACCACAGCAGCATGTGAAGTCATACCACCGCGTACTGTCAGGATACCCTGAGAAACCTTCATACCAGTAATGTCTTCTGGTGATGTCTCAAGACGAACCAGAACAACCTTCTCACCTCTTGCGTGCCAATTCTCGGCATCTTCTGCTGTAAATACAATTTTTCCACATGCAGCACCAGGTGAAGCACCAAGACCCTTTCCAGCAGGAGTAGCAGATTTCAATGCCTTCGCATCAAACTGAGGATGCAGCAGCGTGTCGAGATTACGAGGATCGATCATAGCGACTGCCTCTGCCTCTGTCTTGTGTCCTTCATCTACCAAATCACAAGCAATCTTTAAAGCTGCCTGTGCAGTTCTCTTACCATTGCGGCACTGTAACATATAGAGTTTTTTATTCTCAACAGTAAACTCCATATCCTGCATATCATGGTAGTGATTTTCAAGTGTCTCGCAAACTTTGATAAATTCTTCGTATGCCTCAGGGAACTCCTGTTCCATCTGTGCAATTGGCATTGGAGTACGAACACCTGCAACAACGTCCTCGCCCTGAGCGTTCTTTAAGAACTCACCCATAAGCTTCTTCTCGCCTGTAGCCGGATCACGTGTAAATGCAACACCTGTACCAGATTCATTGTTTAAGTTACCAAATACCATTGGCATAACATTTACTGCTGTACCCCAAGAATAAGGAATATCATTGTCACGGCGATATACGTTTGCGCGAGGGTTGTCCCAAGAACGGAATACTGCCTCAATCGCAAGCTTTAACTGCTCTACAGGATCAGAAGGGAAGTCCTTGCCTAGCTGATTTTTGTACTCAGCTTTGAATTGCTCTGCAAGAGTCTTTAAATCTGTTGCTGTGAGGTCAACGTCAAACTGAACGTTCTTCTCTTCCTTCATTTTATCAATGAGCTGCTCAAAGTATTTCTTGCCCACTTCCATTACAACGTCTGAGAACATCTGAATAAAACGTCTATAAGAGTCGTATACAAAGCGCTCAAATGCAGGATCAGGGTTGCCCTTGATCATTGCTTCCACAACTTCGTCATTTAAGCCAAGATTTAAGATTGTATCCATCATACCAGGCATGGATGCACGTGCGCCAGAACGTACAGATACAAGCAAAGGATTCTTGAGATCGCCAAATTTCTTTCCATTTATGCGCTCCATCTCTGCAACGCCGTCCATAACCTGAGACATAATCTCGTCGTTGATCTTGCGTCCGTCTTCATAGTATTGCGTACAAGCTTCTGTTGTGATTGTGAAGCCTTGAGGTACTGGCAGGCCAATGCTTGTCATCTCTGCAAGGTTTGCACCTTTGCCACCGAGAAGATTACGCATACTCATGTCGCCTTCTTTAAATGAATATACCCATTTTTTACTCATTATTTTTCTCCTTTACTGAATTGGTTACTTTTCATAGGTGCCGCGTAATGACACACTATATGTATAAATGATAAACATAATATGGTAAATTGTCAAGAATTTATCAATGAAAAATTCTGCAATTTACTTTTGAATCTTGATATGCTATAATAACACAGATGTTAAGGCTCTTTTTTAAAAGAGTTTTTTACTATGGGAAATGACGAAAAGGAACTTGGCATAGTATGTTACCAAAACCTTGAAAGTTGAAAATCCTATTATTAAGAATATTCAAAGGAGATCGGAATAAAATGAAACTAGGAATCGTCGGACTTCCAAACGTAGGAAAGAGTACATTGTTTAATTCATTGACAAAGGCAGGTGCAGAGTCTGCAAACTATCCGTTCTGCACGATTGACCCCAATGTGGGTGTGGTGACAGTGCCGGACGAGCGAATAAGGCTTCTCGGTGAGCTCTATCACACCAAAAAAGTGACGCCGGCGGTAATAGAGTTTGTCGACATTGCTGGGCTTGTGAAAGGCGCATCAAAGGGAGAAGGGTTGGGGAACCAATTTCTTGCCAATATCCGTGAGGTTGATGCCATTGTTCATGTGGTGAGATGTTTTGAGGATTCTAATATTGTGCACGTAGACGGAAGCATCAATCCGCTGCGCGACATAGAAACGATTAATTTAGAGCTTATTTTTTCGGATATTGAGATTTTGGAACGCCGCATTGCAAAGGTGTCTAGGGGAGCCAAAAATGATAAGACGCAGGCGAAGGAACTTGCACTTGCAGAGCGTATTAAAGCGCATCTGGAAGAAGGAAAATTGGCAAAAAGTTTTGTGACTGAAGATGAAGAGGAAGTTTTGTGGAGAAATGGGTATAATTTGCTAACAGATAAGCCAGTTATCTTTGCTGCAAATGTGGCGGAGGAGGACCTTGCAAATGAAGGTGCAGACAATGAAGGTGTGAAGGCAGTTCGTGCGTATGCGGCGGGAGAGGGCTTTGAGGTATTTGTGATTTGTGCTCAGATTGAGCAGGAGATTGCAGAGCTTAATGAGGATGAAAAGTCTATGTTTCTTGAGGATTTAGGTTTGAAGGAATCAGGGCTTGACAAGTTGATTGCAGCGAGTTACAGATTATTAGGACTAATTAGCTTTCTTACAGCAGGTGAAGATGAATGTCGTGCATGGACGATTAAGATCGGAACAAAAGCACCGCAGGCGGCGGGAAAAATACACACGGATTTTGAGCGCGGTTTTATTCGAGCAGAAGTTGTAAACTATAAGGATTTATTGGAGAATGGCTCACTTGCAGCGGCAAAAGATAAGGGACTTGTCGGTCTGGAAGGCAAGGAGTATGTTGTAAAGGATGGAGATGTGATTCTGTTTCGATTTAATGTATAATGTATGAGCAGCATTTCGCAGAGAAAAAACGCAGGTTCAGCATTCTTAAGAATTATTAAAATAAGGTAGGTAAAAGATATGCCTGATACAATGGGAGTAAATGATATCGCTTTTCCACATTTGGGAATTTATCTGGAGGATTTACCCAAAAGTTTCACTGTTTTTGGGTTCGAGATTGCATTTTACGGTATGATTATCGGCATTGGCGTGATACTCGGTGTGCTGATGGCGGAGCGCATGGCGAAAGTGGAGGGAATGGACACAGACATTATCTGGGATTTTGGTATCTATGCGGTAATTTTTTCGATAATTGGGGCGAGGATTTACTATGTAGTTTTTTCTTGGGATTTGTACAAGAATAACCTTTTGAGTATTTTTAATCTCAGACGCGGTGGACTTGCCATTTATGGCGCAGTAATTGGTGCTTTTATCACCCTCTTTGTATACAGCAAAATTAAGAAGCTCTCACCATATCAGATTGGCGACTGTGGTGTTTATGGTTTAATTTTGGGACAGATTGTTGGACGTTGGGGAAACTTTTTTAACAGGGAAGTTTTTGGTGGCTATACAGATACCTTGTTTGCTATGAGGCTTCCAGTGGATGCGGTGCGCCCGTGGGATATCACAGAGTCGCAGCTTGACGGCATGGCACTTATGGGGGAGGTCAATTTTATACAAGTGCATCCTACTTTTTTGTATGAGGGTGCATGGAATCTCGTGATTCTAATTATTATGCTTTTGCATCATAAGCGCAAAAAGTATCATGGGCAGATGTGTCTTTTTTATCTTGGCGGCTATGGCATTGGACGCTTTGTTATCGAGGGAATCCGCACAGACAGATTGCTGATACCGGGAACACAGATAGCAGTGTCACAGCTTTTAGGATTTATATTATTTATCTTTTCTATTATAATGAATGTGGTGATTCGGATTCGGTTAAAGGGGGAAAAGAATTAATGACAAAAGATAAAATTGAGAAGTTGATTGCGCAGCTTACGTTGCAGGAAAAAGTGGATATGATTCATGGGAATGATTTTTTCTCAACAAAGGGTGTGGAACGTCTTGGAATTCCGCCATTTAAGACTTCAGATGGCCCGCGAGGTGTCCGAAAGGATTTCAGAAACGTTTCTTGGAAAGAGGTAGGACTCAGCTACGATTATGTGTCATATTTACCTTGTAATACTGCGCTTGCGGCAACATGGAATAGGGCGCTTGCACACTGTACAGGAAAGTTGCTTGGCAAAGAAGCAAGAGGGCGCGACAAAGATATGATTCTGGCACCAGGTATCAACATTATGCGCTCGCCGCTGTGCGGGAGAAGCTTTGAGTATATGGGGGAGGACCCATATCTAGTTTCCGAACTTGTGGTTCCCTTGATTCAGGGTGTTGAGGAAAATGATGTTGCTGCGTGTGTGAAACATTATGCAGCGAATAATCAGGAGACAAGACGTCTTGAGGTGGATGTGGAAGTAAGCGAGCGTGCATTGCGAGAGATTTATCTGCCAGGCTTTGAGGCGGCGGTGAAAAAAGGCAAGGTCAAAGGGATTATGGGAGCTTACAATAAGCTTCATGGGACACATTGCTGTCATCATAAGTATTTGTTTGAGGAAGTGCTGCGCAAAGAATGGGGATTTGAGGGAATTACTATTTCCGATTGGGGCGGCGTGCATGATACAAAGGAAGCGTTGCTAAACGGGCTTGACATGGAAATGTCAGTCACAAATGATTTTGAAAATTACTATATGGCGAACCCAATGATTCAGATGATTGAGCGCGGTGAAGTGGACAAAAAGACGGCGATTGCAAAGATTGATGGAAAAGTGCGTCATATTTTGAATGTTATGAACGAGCTTCATATGTTGGAGGGAGAACGCAATGCCGGTGGCTACAATGATTATAACGACAAGGCGACACTGCGTCAGGCCGCGCGGGAATCCATTGTTCTGTTAAAGAATGAGAAAAATATACTGCCACTTGACAAAAAGAAAATAAAGAAATTGTTGGTGGTTGGTGAGAACGCCAACAGACAGCACGCGCCTGGCGGCGGAAGTGCTGAGATTAAGGCATTGTACGAGATAACACCGCTTATGGGGATTCATATGGTTCTGGGCGGAAATACAGAAGTTGTATATAAACCAGGCTATTATAATGAAGATATTGGCAATATCTGGGCAAATACAGGCGATAGTGAGAACGGGCAGGCGGACAGCCTCAATCAGGACAGTGTGGAATCCCCAGCGCCCAATACATTGACTGTGTCAGAAGAAAAGAAGCAATATCAGCAGGAAATGAATGAAAAATACCTAGAAGAGGCATTGGAAGCCGCAAAAGATGTCGATGCGGTCATTTTTGTGGGTGGGTTGACGCATGATTTTGACACAGAGGGACAGGACAGAGCGAATATGAAGTTGCCTTATGGGCAGGATAGGCTGATATCAGAACTTTTGAAAATAAGACCAGATACGGTTGTAGCTCTTGTGGCAGGCTCTCCTGTAGATATGAGTGTGTGGCTTGACAATGCGCCGTCCCTCATCTATAGCTGGTATGCCGGAATGGAAGGGGGCATAGCACTTGCGGAAGTGATTTTCGGTGATACGAATCCGTCAGGACATCTTCCAGAAACTTTTCCAATGAGCGAACAGGACTGTCCAGCCGTAGTTCTTGGTGAATTTCCAGGCGGTGATCAGGTACATTATGGCGAGGATATTTTTGTTGGGTATCGTTATTATGATACCTATGATGTGCCAGTTGCCTTCCCGTTTGGGTATGGTCTGTCATACACAGACTTTGTGATGACAGGGATTCGAGCGGAGGTTTTAGAGGATACTGTGGAGAGTAAAGCAGTGAAGGTGAGCTTTGACATTTCTAATATCGGTGAACGGGGCGGGGCAGCAGTTGCACAGATTTATGTTGCAGACAAGTATCCCAAAGTGAAAAAGGCAGCGAAAGAATTGAAGGCATTTGAGAAAATATATCTGGAAGCCGGGGAAACACGGGAAATTTCACTGATGCTTGAACGCGAAGCTTTCACCTACTATGATGAGGTATCCCATAGTTTTCGGGCAGACGCAGGAAGCTATATGTTGCTGCTTGCCAAAAATGCAGAAGAAATCGTGGATGTGACAGAAATTGAATTGAAATCTTAAAAAAGAGTTCCCCTTTACAGCAAAGTGCATATAATAGATAAATGTACAGTGCTGCATAGGGGGAATTTTTTATGATAAGCTACAAAGAGCTCAAAAAAAAAGAGGTTATCTGTATCAAGGACTGCAGAAGACTTGGGCATGTATGTGACTTGGAGATTGACGAGTGTAAGGGCTGTATCTGTAAGATTATAGTACCTGGTTGCAAGGGCTTTTGGTCAATGCTCACAGATGATTCAGTGATTGCCATTCCATATAATTGTATTCGCCAGATTGGTCCAGATTTGATTTTGGTAGATATATAAAGGGTGCGATTGACATTGGCGGAAACATAAATTATACTAAATCAGGAAACTAGAAACAGCCTTTCGGAATCCTTTTGTACTATTGTTATGAGAGGCTTTAAAACCATTCGGAGGAAACAGTATGAAGTGTCCATTCTGCAATTATGAAAATACAAGAGTGATTGATTCCAGACCTGCTGAGGATAACAGTTCTATACGCAGGAGACGCGTGTGCGATGTGTGCAACAAACGTTTTACAACATATGAAAAAGTGGAAGCGATACCACTTATTATTATCAAGAAAGATGACAACAGAGAGGCATATGAACGTGCTAAAATTGAAACAGGTGTTCTTCGCGCCTGCCACAAGCGTCCAGTCAGCACAGACAGCATTGAGGTGTTGGTGGACGAGGTGGAGGCGGATATCCTTAATCGCGGTGAAAAAGAAGTTAGCAGCCGCGTTATTGGGGAGTTGGTCATGAACAAGCTCAAGGACTTAGATGCGGTAGCATACGTTCGTTTTGCATCGGTCTACCGCGAATTTAAAGACCTCAACACTTTCTTGGATGAACTCAAAAAGGTGCTGAACAAATAAATCCTCGTACAAAAGAGGCAGTAGGAATAATGATTTTGGACAAATAATGCCCATGGAAACGAGGCAATAAGGAACAATGATAAAGATTATTTACAAGAAGGAGAGATATATATTTACTATAGGATTGCTTGTTGTACTGACAGCAATGCTTCCATATCTGATTCTAGGCGAGAATATGATCGTTTTTTATCCCGATCAGCTTGACGGAGAAGTATTGAGTTATATTTTACATGCAAAATATCTTTTTACTGGAATTGATACTTATCCAGAGATGATGAATGGAATATCAGAAAATGGGTTGTTCCCGCCTGCACCATTGATTGTCTTGCTGTATAAAATATTGCGTCCATCAGTAGCTTTTGTATGCAATCAAATTTTTTGTATGGTGGTAGCATATATCGGCATGTATTTCTGTATAAAAACGACAGTAAACAACAGTATGATTGCCGCGTTCTGTGGTATTTTGTTTGCATACTTGCCATTGCTTTCTGTATATGGCCTTTGTCAATATGGATTACCGCTTTTGTGTTATAATTTTTATCTTTTATATAAAGGAAAACGCAAGGTATTGGCATTGAGCGGAGTTATATTCTATGGATTGATGTCCTCTCTTGTTTTGATTGGATATGGTGTGCTGGGATTTGGGGTATTATATTTGTTGTGGCTGGCGTGGAAGAAACAGGCAATGTGTCATAAATGGGTATGGATTGGCTGGTTGAGCTTGTTATGCTCTTACTTGGCTACCAACTACAAGCTGCTCTTACAAATATTTGGTATTGGAGGCCAGAAACCTAGTCATAAGGAAGTGATAGTACGTTATGGACAGAATGTGATTAATGCATTCAGAACAGTATTTTATGAGGGAACGATTCATACACCAACCCATCAGAAGGGAATTGTTGTCATTACAATTGTAGTTTTGGTGTTTGGAATTTGTGGCTATAGATGTCTTCAAGGACGATTGCGTAGAACTTTTTGCCTGTTAGCCGCCGGATTTGGTTTTAATTTGTTCTGCGCACTATTTTATGCTTTTTATCAGTCTGATTTTATAGCAAATTTGCGAAATCAGGCAGGTGGGATTATCAAAGAGTTTCAAGCGGACAGGATATATTGGCTGACAGTGTTTGTCTGGTATTTTCTTTTGGGATTAGATTTGTATTTGATATGGAAATGGACGATACACAGTGTAAAAAACAAAAAAATAGTTTGTATTGCTGCTGGAAGCATATTTTTGTCAGGAGTGGTGTTTGTATCAGCCGCGACAGTGTACTATTATAGTGATTTTAGTAAGAATCTTCATCGATTGCGACAGGGAGAGTCCTATGCACGCGTTACGTGGAATGATTTTTATGCGCCTGAAATTTTTTCACAGATTGATTCTTTTATTGGGCGGGAGAAATCTTCTTATCGAACGCTTAGTTTTGGAATCTATCCAGCAATTGCGTTATACAATGGATTTTATTGCTTAGATGGATATTCCAACAATTATGATCTTGCGTATCTGTATACATTTCGGGAGATTATTGAGGGAGAACTAGAGAAAGAGGAATCCTTGAGGAAGTATTATGATGAGTGGGGCTGCCGATGTTATGTCTTGAGCGCAGAGCTTGGGATAAACAATTATTTAGTGCACAAGGGTGCTGGTTCAAAAGAAATAGACCTTGCATTAAACACAGATGCCGCTAAGAAGTTGGGAGCACAATATTTGTTTTCCGCAGTTAAAATTTCTAATGCAAAAGAATTAGGAATGACTTTGCTGCGCGAAGCGCCATTTGAGACATCTGACAGTTACTATGCAATTTATTTATACGAATTGGGAACGGTTTAACAATTTCGGGTGTTGAACTTTTCGTCTTTTGCAGAGGGACAAGCAAGCTTGAGTGCCCGTTGAGGCGGTACGTTGGAGATTGTATATTTTATGAGAAACAAAAATCAGGAAGTGTTGATAGACAAAAGAGAATTTTATAGGAATCTGGCAAGACTTGCGCTTCCGATAGCGCTTCAGAGTCTCATGTTGGCAGCGGTTGCTGCTGGTGATGCGTTAATGCTGGGAAAGGTTGCGCAGGATGAGATGACAGCCGTCTCTCTTGCAACGCAGATTCAGTTTGTTCAAAATATGTTCCTTTCGGCGGCCACAGCAGCAGGTGGTATTCTTGGAGCCCAATATTGGGGAAAAGGTGATAAGAGAACATTAGAAGATATTTTTAATCTGATGCTTTGGTTTTGTGGTATTGTGTCGATTGTGTTTTTTCTGGCATGTGAATTGACGCCAGAGATGCTTATGCATATTTTTACACATGATGCTTCGTTGATTGCAATCGGCAGTGCCTATCTGCGTATTGCAGGATGGTCGTATCTGATCACAGGCATCTCACAATGCTATTTGACAACAATGAAGGTGTCTGAGCATATCAGACCAGGTGCATTTATTAGTTGTTGTGCAGTCGTTCTAAATATCTGCCTAAATGCAGTTTTTATATTCGGATTGTTTGGTGCGCCTAGAATGCAGGCAAGGGGAGCTGCGCTTGCCACTACAATCTCCCGCGTTGTTGAGCTGGTACTTTGTGTGGTAGTATCGGCAAAAACATCTTATATCCGCCCTGCATTTGAGCGATTTATAATACTGCCAAAACAGCTTCGCTTTGATTTTATTAGACAGTGTTTGCCTTTGATGGGTGGATCGCTGTGCTGGGGGATTGGATTTACATCTTACACTGCAATTATGGGCCATATGGGAACTGACGCTGCTGCGGCGAACTCTGTGGCTGCGGTTGTTCGGGATTTAATTTGCTGTATGTGCAATGGTATTGGCAGCGCAGCAGGTATTATGGTAGGCAATGAGTTGGGAGCGGGTCATCTTGACAAAGGAAAGGCGTATGGAATCAAGCTTAAGAATATTTCCTATGTTATTGGATTGATATCTACTGCGCTTGTACTTGCAGTGGCGCCTCTGGTTGTGCGAATGGTTATCCTAACGGATGAGGCAAGGGGATATTTAACAGGAATGATGGTGATTATGGCAGTCTATATGATTGGGCGCTGTGTCAACACTGTCACAATAAACGGAGTGTTAGACGGTGGCGGTGACACATTGTTTGATATGTACAGCTTGATTGTGTGCATGTGGTTTATAGCGATTCCGCTGGCGCTTATCGGAGCATTTGTTCTGCATTGGTCGCCGTTTTTGGTGTATGCTTGTACCTGTTTGGATGAGTTGGGGAAGATACCGTGGGTGATGGCGCGGTTTAGAAAGTATAAGTGGGTGCAGGATTTGACAAGAACATCTGGACCATGTATATAATAAAGAACAATATTATTAAAGAAATGACTTGCTTTTTTATACATATTTTTATAAAATTGAACAGAACATAAAAGATGGTACACGCGGGAGCGTGACTGTACTTTGTGTGGTAGTATGGTGTTCGCTGCCATTAGAGTGATACATACTAGGAACAATTAAATATTAGAAGAATAAAGGAGTAAAAGACATGACGAGAAGAGGACAAAAATTCGGAAAGGTTCTTTTTGCGAGTATGTTGCTTACACTGACTGTTGCACTGGGTGGATGCGCAGGTGACAAGACGGCTGGAGACTCTACACAGATTGCAGACACGTCTGCCACAAACAGCAGTGAAGCAAATACCGTGACAAATGCTGAGACAAATGATTCATCAGAGAAGATGAGTGAGACAGGTGAGGCGAATGAGACAACGGAAAATGCATCACACATCACTATAGGTATTCCGCAGGATTTGGACAGTTTGGTGCCAAGTTTATCACAGGGTGCTGGTACACAAGAAATCCTCTACAATATCTATGAGGGCTTATATAAGCCGGACAGCGAAGGCAATCTGGTTCCTGCAGTAGCAAGTGACTATACAATGTCCGAGGACGGACTTGTGTATACATTTACTTTGAGAGATGGGATTCAATTTCACAATGGAAATCCTGTTACTGTGGCGGACGTGAAGTATTCGATTGAAACCTGCGCCGGTCTTAATGGGGGAGAGCCTGTTATATCGGCGTTTTCTAATATAGAGAGTGTGGAGACACCCGACGAGAGTACTGTAATTATCACATTAAAAGAATCAAGCAGTCCTTTTATGGCCATTCTGTCAACAGTTGAGGCTGCTATTGTACCTGCAGATGCGACCGACTTGCAGACCAATCCAATTGGAACTGGTCCATACAAATTTGTGTCGCGTTCTCTTCAGGAGAATGTGATTCTTGAGCGGTTTGATGGTTATTGGGGAGAACCAGCACATATCAAGGACATCACATTGAAAGTGCTCGCGGATTCTGACTCGATTGTGATGAATCTTGAGGGAGGTGCGGTTGACCTAGTTGCGCGGGTTTCCACAGCACAAGCAGCAGAACTTGGCGACGATTTTGAGGTGCTTGAGGGAACGATGAATCTGGTACAGGCAATGTACCTTAATAATGCGGTAGCGCCGTTTGACAATGAGCAGGTTCGTCAGGCATTGTGCTATGCAGTTAATAAACAGGAGATTCTGGACTTTGTGTCTGAGGGAAAAGGAACTCCTGTTGGGAGTAGTATGTTCCCCGCGTTTGGAAAATATTATATTGAGGAGTTAAACGACCTATACATAACAGATATTGAGAAGGCAAAGGAGTTGTTGGCGGATGCTGGTTATCCAAACGGATTTAGCTTTACAATGAAAGTACCATCGAACTATCAGCAGCATGTTGATACAGCACAGGTCGTTGCAGAGCAGCTAAAACAGATTGGTGTTACAGCAAATATTGAGTTGATTGAATGGGAGACTTGGCTGAGTGATGTCTATCAAGGACGCGATTTTGAGGCGACATTGGTCGGTGTGGATGCATCGACTCTTACCGCAGGAGCAATGCTTAGCAGATTTCGTTCAGACGCACACAATAATTTTATAAATTATAGTAATCAGGAGTATGATGCTGCCTATAAGGAGGCACTTGCTGCGGAGGCAGTGATGGATGATGATAAGGCGACAGAGGCGTATAAGAAGTGTGAGACAATTCTTGCAGAGACTGCTGCAAATGTCTACATACAGGATATGTGTGAGCTGGTGGCGGTGAGAAAAGGATATACAGGATATACGTTTTATCCGTTATATATTCAAGATTTCTCCAAGTTGGATGTGCAATAATTTTGTATACTTTAACATATGGTTGAAATGATATAGAACAAATAAAAGGAGACGAGGATATGAGATACATTGGTAAAAAGCTGGCAGCAATGATTATCACGCTTTTGTGTATTTCATTCCTCGTCTATCTTGCTTTTGACCTAATACCAGGAGATGCGGCGTTAGCGGCATTGGGGACGGATGCCACACCGGAAAGTTTGGCAGCATTGCGGGAACAACTTGGGTTAAACAGACCGTTTTTAGAACGGTATCTGGAATGGCTGTTTCATTTTGTCAGCGGTGATTTCGGGACTTCGTACAAATATCATATGCCTGTTGCGGATATGATTGTGTCCAAGCTGCCAATAACAGTAATTATGGCAATCATTTCTTTTTTTATTATGGTGATAATCTCTCTGCCAATTGGCATTTACACAGCAAAACACAGCGGTAAGAGAATAGACCGCATTATTATGGCGTTCAATCAGATTATAATGTCGGTTCCCCATTTTTTTATGGGAATTTTAATTACGTATTTTTTCGGATTGATTTTAAGGTTGTTTACTCCTGGAGGTTTTGTGTCCTATAAGACTGATTTTTGGGGATTTCTCACATATATTATCTTTCCATGTTTTGCCATAGCGCTTCCCAAGATTGCAATGTCAGTTAAGTTGTTGCGAAGTTCTTGTATTGAGGAAGCAAAAAAGGATTACGTAAGAACTGCATATAGTAAAGGAAATAATACCAACAAGGTTTTATATAGACATGTACTGCGCAATGCTATGATTCCTGTGATTACTTTATGGGGAATGACGCTTGCAGATATGCTTGTGGGAAGTATTGTTATTGAACAAGTGTTTAACATACCAGGAATAGGGCGCATTCTTTTGACTTCCATATCTTATCGGGATTATCCTGTGGTGGAGGCGATTATTGTACTGATTGCTTTTGTGGTGATTGTGACAAACTTTATTGTTGATGTGATCTATCAACTGGTTGACCCGCGTATCAGTGTATAAGGCGAAAAAAGTTCTCAATATTAATATAGAAGATTTGTTTGGAAAATTTGTGCGGGAACACAAACTCATAGTGGTGGAAGTGATGGAGGGTTCAAGTGAAAAGGAAAAAGAGATATGCTCCGAATTTCATGATAGGTTTTGTGATAACAGGTGCGATGCTAGTGTTGAGTTTAATTGGCTTTATCTATACGCCGTATGATATTACAAAGATGGACAGTTTCGCAAAGTTAGCAGCACCATCACTAAAACATTTGATGGGCTGTGACAATTTTGGACGAGATATCTTTTCACGGGTGTTAAAGGGCATGGGCAACACGTTTGTGATTGCGGTAGCAACTGTTTCTATAGGAACGGTTTGCGGTGTGATTGTCGGAGCGTTTACTGGATATTTTGGTGGTTGGCTGGATGAAGTATTAATGCGTATCAATGATGTGGTGTTTGCGTTTCCAAGTATTCTTTTAGCACTTGTGTTTGTCAGTATCTTTGGCACAGGAAAATACAATGTGATTGGTGCGCTTGGCATTGCGTTCATACCGAGTTTTGCCCGCATTGTCAGAGGAGAATTTATCAAATATCGGGAGATGGACTATGTGAAAAGTGCGCGGCTTGCTGGGGTGCCAGAATTTCGCATTATCTTTGTGCACATTTTGCCAAATGCTATGCCAGTACTGCTATCTTCTATTATGATTGGTTTTAACAATGCTGTGCTTGCCGAGGCGGGTATGAGTTATCTGGGCATTGGTGTGCAGCCGCCAAGCGCAAGTCTTGGGAGTATGCTGTCGGAGTCGCAGACGTATCTTTTCTCTGCGCCATGGTATGCTTTGTTTCCAGGGTTAATGATTATCTTGATGGTACTGGGACTTTCTCTGCTGGCAGATAGAGGCAGGTAGTAGGAAGAAGCTAGACCATATGCAAATTTATATCAGGAGGTTTAGATATTTGGTATAGAAACCGATAAATAGAGTAAAGGTTTAAAGGACCAGTGATTAAAGAGGATGCATGAAATAAAGTTGGAAAGAAAGGTTATGAAGTAAATGACAGCAAACGTAATAGAAAGACAATCACAGATGCAATACGAAAAGTACACTATAGATACGGACAGACTCACACAGAGATTTCAGCAAAAAAATATGGAGCAATCGGCAGCAAATGAAAAGAGCAGACAGGATACCGTGAACATTTCAGAGGATGCCCGCAAGGCGTTAGAAGAGCTGAGAAAACAGGACAACATAGAGATCGCGGGTACAGTTGAGCCAGATAGACTCTGTATGGAGCTGAAAGTTTATGAAGATTATGAAAAGGCAGTGATGGCAGAGACAAGGGAAAAAGTAACAAGCGGCAACTTTGATCGTCATATTGACAAAATGGTGTCTGCCTATCAGAAAATGAAAAATGCCATCGAAGAAAAATACACTGATGCGGACGAAGACAAAAAGAATCAGCTTGAATTGCTGGACAAAGCCTATGAAAATCACAGTAAATTAGTGGCAGGATTTACGGAAACAATGTATGATTTAAGGGATTTTACTTCGCAAATCAAATATCATTCTAATAAAAATGCAATAGACCAGCAGATACAGACAAAACCGGAGAAGCCTGTCTTCACAGACAAGTTGAAAAAAGGAGAGATTTGGAATCAGGCATACAGTACATTCCTGTCCGCGATTGATAAAAGCGATATATCATCTCAGGAAAGGACAGAATTAAATCGCATTTGGGATTATTATGCAGAATTGAGATAGAAAATGAGTGTATATGGACTTTCAATAGTTCATGTGCACTCATTTTTAAGTTTTATAAGATTTTTTCTTCTTTTAAATATAAGTTTTATAGTTGACAGGGTGCATTTTCCGTGCTATGCTATTACTACGATAAACGTAGCAACGATAGATATAGCAATGACAGTCGTTGCATTGTCTGTCGGAGATAAGACGCACAGTTGAAGGGAGGTTTTGTATGGGTAGTATCAGCAGCGACATTATACGCGGATACAATGACACAATGATTTTGTACTTGTTGTGGGATATGCCATCTTATGGGTATGAGATTTCAAAAAGAATCAAAAGCCTATCGGAAGAAAAATATGTGATTAAGGAGACGACACTTTATTCGGCTTTTACGAGGTTGGAAAAAAATGGTTTTGTCGAGTCCTATTCCGAGAATGTTACAATCAACGGAAAACGTAGGACATATTATAAAATCACAGAGCAGGGCAGGCAGTATTATCGCGAGAAATGTGCAGAGTGGACATTAACCAAGGAAGTTGTGGAAAAATTTATTAAGCAGGATGGAGGGGTATGAAAATATGGAGACAATCAGAAATTATCTTGAAACAATGTTTGCAAGGCTTCCCATTACACTTGAGGTGCAGAAAGCAAAAAATGAGCTATGGCAGATGATGGAGGATAAATATACAGAGTTAATCAAGGACGGCAAGACGGAGAATGAGGCGGTTGGCATTGTGATTTCTGAGTTTGGCAACCTTGATGAGCTGGCAGAGGAGCTTGGTATTGGCAACTTTGTGTTACAAGAAAACCGAAAACTAGAGGGCGGATTTCGGAGTGTCACACTTACAGAAGTCAAGGATTATTTACATGATAAAACACGTTCTGCATATACGATTGCGCTTGGCGTATTTTTATGTATTGTCAGTTGCTGTGGATATATGCTGGAGATTAGTTGGAGCTGGCGCGGTGGGATTTTTGCCACATGTTTTATGTTTTTGATGATAGCGGCGGCGGTTGGACTGTTCCTGTTTTCAGGTTTTGTTATGGGAAAATGGAAATTTTTGAAGGAAAGCAGATGCAGTGTAGATTTTGCGACGGCAGAGTATGTACATAATCGTCGGGAAAGTTTTCGTGTAACATATGCAATGATGATAACAATCGGCGTTATTTTGTGTATTTTAAGTGTGCTTCCAATAATGATCGTGGGCAGTTTATTTTCGTGGAGTAGTGGGTTTGGCGTAGTGCTGATGTTTGTATTTATTGGAATTGGAGTTTTTCTGCTTGTGGCAGCAGGAAATGTAAATGCAGGGATGACAACAATCCTTTCTCTAAATAAGAGTAACACAATGGGAGGTCGTTTTGTGCCATCTCAGAAACAGGTAAGTTATAAAAATGAAAAAATTTCACACATGATGTCACTTTACTGGCCAACAGTGACTTGCATTTATCTTTGCTGGAGCTTTTTGAGCTTTGATTGGCATATCACATGGATTATATGGGTGATTGCTGCGCTGGTTCAAAAGTTTATTCAAGCTGTTTACTAGCAAGAAGTGATTTTTAGGAGGGAAATTGTGAGCATGAGAAAAAATATATGGATGGCAATACTTACGATTATCACAGCTTGTTGTGTGATTGGCGGTACATTTTATCATATAGGCATTTGGGGATTTAAAGGTGGCTTTCACTTTGGGGAGGACCGAATGACAAGTGTAAGTACGGATTTGGAAGCGTTTTGTGCCATTGATGTAGATGCAGATATGATGGATTTGTCGGTCGAAGTAGAAGACCATTTTTATCTCAATGGCAGGTATACAGATAGGTTGAAATTTGAATATGAAGTGAAAGACGGAGTTCTTTATATTAAGGAAAGAAATCCCAGAAAAGCTTTTTGGGGAGGAGCTAGGAGTGAGAACTGCAATATCACATTGACTGTGCCAAAGAATGTTGCGATGGATTCTATGGAGATTAAACTTGCAATGGGCAATGTCAACGTGGAGGGTATCACATCAATAAATTGTGAAGCACTGACCAATATGGGGAATTGTACATTTGAAAAGTGCAGCTTTGGTGAGGCAGATATCGACACCAATATGGGTGAGATTATAATAAAAGGCACACAGCTTGGCGAGGCAGATATTGATAATGATATGGGAACGATTAAAATGGAGCGTTGTATTTTTCAAGATTTAAATGTAGATAATTCTATGGGAGATATATTTATTGATGCAAATCAGAGTCTTGATAATTGTCAAATTGAGTTAAAAGCGGATATGGGCGAAGTGAGAGTGAACGGTCAGAGCGAAGGAACAAAGTATCGTCAGTCAGGGAATGCAGGGAAGCTTGAAGCCAGCACCAGTATGGGAAGCGTGAGACTTGATTATAAAAATGCAGAATAAAGATAGATTTTTCATAGGCGTTGTGGTAAAATAGTTACTGTTCCAATAGGATTTAATATTTTCGTAGTCGTTTATTTTTATATTGTAGAAAGTGGAAAAAGATAGATGGAACAGATATTATTAAAAGTGGAAGATTTGAATATAGAATTTCATGACCATGATGTACCAGAGCGCGTTGTGAATCATCTGACTATGGAACTGCAACAGGGAGAAATTCTTGGAATTGTCGGGGAGTCTGGATCGGGTAAATCTATGACTGCAATGGCAATTGCGGGATTGCTGCGGCGCCACGATATGAAAATGGAGGGGAAAATTCTGTTTGGAGGAAAAGAACTTCTCCATGAAAGTCGGGAGATGCTTCGACAGATACAGGGAAATGAGATTGGCATTGTTTTTCAGGAACCTATGACTTCTCTAAATCCGGTAAAGCGCATTGGTTGGCAGGTGGAGGAAAGCTTGCGTATCCATAGACCAGAAATGGGAAAAGAGGAGCGTTATCGACGCGTGCTTGAAGCACTAGAGAGTGTGGAGCTTGAAAATCCGCAGCTTGTCTGTAGAAAATATCCACATGAGCTTTCCGGTGGCATGCGGCAGCGCGTCATGATTTCCTCCGCAATGATTTGTGAACCGAAGCTTTTGATTGCAGATGAACCCACGACAGCGCTTGATGTGACAATACAGTTACAGATTGTAAAGCTTTTACAGCGCTTGAACAAAGAAAAGCAGATGGCTGTTTTGTTTATATCCCATGATTTAAGCCTAGTAAAACGTCTGTGCCACAGAATTATTGTAATGCATAATGGAAATATGGTGGAGACGGGAACGATAGACGAAATATTCTATCATCCAAAAGAGGATTACACGCGAGAATTGATTAACGCGATACCAAAGCTTGAAAAGAAAAAGATTGGATAAGAGCGTTTGATGAGGTCACTTTTATGAAAAAGATGGTACCATTTATTTTTATTATTCTTTTCCCATATTATATTGTATTTTTGATAGGTAGCCTTTTTAATCAATATTTGATGAAATATGTTTTCCAGAATAATTTTTATATCGGACTTTTATCTCTTTGTATTTTTGGGCTTATAGCATTTGCAAACGTAATTATCTTATGTGTAAATAATTTTGCAAGCAAATTAGATGCGGTCGAAGCAACTCGAATCAATATGATAATAAAGATTATTCAAATTCCCGCTTATCTATTTATTTTTGCTATAGGTTTTGTGTGTCTGATCACAATATTTACAGTTGGTATTTCGTTTGTTTTATTGATTTTAGATGGCGTGTCCATTATTTTGAGTGGTTTGATTGGCGTGTTTGTTGTAAGACGCTGTTATGCAGATGGAATTTTAACAAGGACAGAAATGGTCATTCATAGTATTCTGCAATTTGTTTTTTGTCTTGATGTTGTCAGCGCAATAATCGTGTTTAGAAAAGTAAAAACAACAAATATTGCATGAAAGTACGTGTCTTTCTCATGTCAAATAGGGAGGTCGGTATGGAAAATATACTAAATGTAAGAAACTTAAATGTATATTACAAAAATAAGGAAACCTTGCTAAGTCGTTTTCGCGGAAAGTCAGAGAGTAGCTTACAGCATGTCCTGAAAAATGTGAGCTTTGATATGAAAAAAGGAGAGGTGCTTGGGCTTGTCGGTGAGAGCGGCTGTGGAAAGACCTCACTCGCCAAGGCAATTTTAGGAATGCAGAAACAGTATGACGGCGCGATTGCGCTTGATTGTCCCAATCCGCAAATGGTTTTTCAAGACCCATACAGTTCGCTCAACCCTTCTAAAAAGATTGGATGGATATTGGAGGAGCCGCTTCGCATGAAAGCCGAAAAATGCTCCAAGGCAGAGCGTGTCAAAAAGGTTGATCAAATGCTTGCGCGCGTGGGATTAGATGAGAAGTTAAAAGAGCATTATCCAACAGAACTTTCTGGCGGACAGCGCCAGCGCGTAGCAATAGCGGCAGCGCTTTTGTGCGACACAAATTTTCTGATTGCGGACGAGCCAGTATCTGCGCTTGATGTGACAATACAGGCGCAGATTATCAAACTTTTATTAAAGCTTCATAGAGAACTTGGAATTTCTATTCTTTTTATCTCACATGATCTGCGTGTTGTGTATCAGATGTGTGACAGAGTGATTATTATGAGAAATGGGGAGATTCTTGAGCAGGGAAAGGTCGAAGAGGTCTATGCAAAACCGGTTTCCGATTATACTCGGCTGCTGCTTGAGGCGGCAAATCTGTGATGGAGGAATTACTTTAATGCTGCAATGTTTTTATCCAAAAGAATACTTAGATTCTACGTATCTAATAGATTTTGAAAAAAAATATGAACAGGGCTATAGAGCTATAATCTTTGATATTGATAATACGCTGGTGCCACATGGGCTTCCGGCAGATGAGCGCGCGATTGCGCTGTTTTTGCGTTTAAAAAAGATTGGATATCAAGTTACAATGCTTTCCAACAACAAAGAGCCGCGTGTGAAGATGTTCTGTGATGTGGTGAATGCTCCTTATATCTATAAAGCAAGAAAGCCAAACCCTGAAAATTATAGAAAAGCAATGAAAAATATGGGGACAGAGGAAAAAAATACGCTGTTTGTTGGCGACCAAATTTTTACAGATGTATGGGGAGCGAACAGAGCAGGGATTTACTCTATTTTGGTAAAACCAATTCACCCTAAGGAAGAGATACAGATTGTTCTAAAGCGATATCTGGAAAAGATTGTGTTGATTGCGTATCAGAGATATGTTCGCAAGAAATAATAGAAGTATGCCGGACAGGAAAATGATAAAAATATCCCGGATTGAAGAGGAGAGCACAGATGGAGATTAACGGAAAAACAAAACTGTATGGTATTATAGGAAATCCAGTGGAACATACAATGTCGCCGCTTGTTCATTGTACATTTGCTCAGGCATTGGGCATTAATATGGTGTATGTGCCGTTTCATGTGGCGGAAGGTCAGCTTGAGGCAGCGATAAAAGGGGCTTATGGATTAAATATTTGTGGTATGAATGTTACAGTGCCGTACAAGAATGCAGTGATTCCTTTTTTGACAGAAGTTGATATGCGAGCGGAAGCGTCAGGTTCCGTAAATACGCTTGTGCGCGACAACCGTGAGGGCAGAGAAGGATTTATTGGCTATAATACTGATGCGAGTGGACTTTGGCGTGCCATGCAGGAGGAGGGAATCACACTCAAAAACGAACAGGTTATTGTGCTCGGTGCAGGCGGTGTGGGGCGTGCAGTTGCATTTATGTGTGCGAACAGCGATGCACAAAAAGTCTATCTGCTTAATCGCAATGCTATAAAGGCGGATGATGTGGCTGCGAAAGTTAACAATAGTCTTCGGCGATATGGAAAAGACTGTGTGACAGCAATGGCGCTTGCTGATTATAAGAAACTTTTGACAGGAGCAGAAAATAGATATATTGTGATACAATGCACCAGCGTAGGACTTGCGCCCAATGTGGACAATGTGGTTATTGAGGACGGAGATTTCTATCACTATGTAAAATTTGGGTATGATCTGATTTACACACCATGGGAAACGAAATTCATGCAGTTGGTAACAGCAAATGGCGGTGTGGCGTACAATGGATTAAAAATGCTTTTGTATCAGGGAATAGAGGCTTTTGAAATATGGACAAGCTGCAAGGTGCCAAGGGAAAATGTTGATAAAGTCTATCAAATATTGAAAAATAAGCTAACGTAAAATTAGAGGTTTACTTAACTTTTCCGAGTAGAAAGTATAAAGATAGAAATATAGATTTGTGAATCATTGCCGTGTGGAGATAATCTGAAAAAATTTTCACACGGTAAATTTGTTTAGGAATTGTAGGAAAATAAGTGATGCAGACTGCGTAGGATATTTCTTTGAGGAGGTATGTCAAAAAACGTAGGCGCAGCGGGCTGCGGCGAGGCTTTTTGGCATGCATAATCGGAGAAATAGCCAAGTCAAGATGCGTCAGTTATTTTTGTACAGTTCCTTATGGTAGAAATGGGTGACAGGTGAACTACCCATTTAATTTAACGGATTATCTGAAGTGTTACAGAAATGGGGATTTTTATGGAAAATATTATTTTAATAGGTTATATGGGAAGTGGTAAAACAACAATTGGAAAAAATCTCGCAAAGAAAAAAAAATATATATTTGTAGATACGGACGAGATGATTGTGGAACAGCAGCGCAGAAGTATTAATGAAATTTTTGCCACAGATGGTGAGCAAATGTTTAGAGATATGGAGACAGCATTGCTGCGGCAGCTAATTGCAGAGAAAAAAGAACATATGGTTATCTCAACAGGCGGTGGAATGCCCCTGCGTGCGGAGAATAGGCAGCTTTTGACAAGCCTTGGCAAAGTCGTATATCTAAAAGCGAGTCCCAAAACAATCTATGATAGAATCAAAGGGGACATGACTAGGCCACTTTTACAGTGCGAAAATCCTATGAAACGAATTGAGGAAATGATTGCAGCGCGGGAACCTTTATATGACCAAGCTGCAATGATTGTGGTGGATGTCAATGTGTTAAAACAGTTGGAGGTGACGTTGAAGATTATAGAAAAATGTGAATGATTTGGAGAATAAAATGCAACATATATCAAAACTTTCTATCGAACTTTATACTATCATATTTTTGACAAGCAGGAAAAAGATTTGTTTGAGTGGAATACCCTCCCCATCAGTGTCAAGACCATGCATGGGGCTGCAAGTGATTATCTTGTTTTCTTTCACCCACCTTTTGATCATCTGAGGAATTGTAGGAAAATAAGTGATGCAGATTGCGTAGGATATTTCTTCGAGGAGGTATGTCAAAAAACGTAGGCGTAGCGGGCTGCGGCGAGGCTTTTTGGCATGCATAATCGGAGAAATAGCCAAGTCAAGATGCGTCAGTTATTTTTCTACAGTTCCGAAAGATTGCGGTGAGGCAATGGGAAAAGTTGAGCGGTTAGCATGGAATTTTGATCCCAAAACAAAAGGTTACGAGTGGAATGATATAGATTGCAATGATTACCGGCGCCATTTTCCAGAAGTGATTGGTTATGAAGTGTTGCGTGCTATACGAAAAATAAAAAATTGATTTTGGCGAATGGAATAGTAGCTTAAATTAATTTTGTCAATAAATATATTGGCGAAATCAAATAAAAGAGGGTGTGAGATAACTGACAGGAAATTTTGAGGTGTATGCGATGAAAGAAAATTAATCTTTGGGAGTAACATTCACCACAAAATTTCCTTATAGTTATATAGATATTTTGATGCAAAGCAAATGGTGTGATATGAAAAGTATTGTTAGTTACATTCAAAAATAGGTTGCTAATTTGCAGAGATTTGCTATACTATATGTGGCAATAGGTTCTATTTTTGCAGAGTTGGCTCTCATATCATAGCAAGAATGTCAATGTTATTTTTAAATAGAACGGGCTATGCCAAGATTTTATGATGCCGCCAGATGGGCATTTAGAAAAGTCATTGTCATAAGTAATTTATAAACAGTTCCTAAGGAAAGGGATATCAAAAAATGAAACTACTAGTGATAAACGGACCAAATTTAAATTTTCTGGGAATCCGGGAAAAAGGCATTTACGGGACACAGGATTACCAATATCTTTTGGATATGATACAAAATAAAGCAAAGGAGACAGGCTGTGAGATTGCGTGTTTTCAGTCGAACCATGAGGGGGCTATCATAGATAAGATACAGGAGTCATATTTTGACGGGACAGAAGGCATTGTTATTAATCCAGGTGCTTATACACATTATTCGTATGCGATTCGGGATGCACTTGCGAGCATTATCGTTCCGAAAGTGGAAATCCATATCTCTGATATTACGCAGCGAGAGGAATTTCGGCGCGTCTCCGTGACCAAAGAGGTGTGCGACCACCAAATTTATGGACAGGGATTGAATGGATATCTGATGGCGATTGACTTTATCCTTGCGAAATGTAAAAAATAATAGTTGAAATCTCGTTCATTTTGTTATAAAATGATTAACGGATTTATAAACGTGAAAAGTGAATATTAGGAGGAATAGTTTTTATGATATCAGCAGGCGATTTCAGAAATGGTATTACGATAGAATATGAGAACAGCATCTATCAGATTATCGAATTTCAGCATGTAAAACCAGGTAAGGGTGCAGCTTTTGTCAGAACAAAGCTTAAGAATATTATTAGTGGTGGTGTTGTGGAGAAGACCTTTCGGCCGACTGAGAAGTGCCCACAGGCGCGTATTGATAGAAAAGAGATGCAGTACTTATATGCAGATGGTGATTTATTCTATTTTATGGATACAGAGAATTATGAACAGATTGGTTTGAATGCGGACAAGGTTGGCGACGCACTTAAATTTGTCAAGGAAAATGAAATGGTAAAAGTATGTTCGCACAACGGTAATGTATTTGCAATTGAGCCGCCTTTGTTTGTAGAGTTGACAATTACTGATACAGAACCTGGATTTAAAGGTGACACTGCTACTGGTGCGACAAAGCCAGCGACTGTTGAGACAGGTGCGACAGTGTACGTTCCATTATTTGTTGACACAAATGATGTTATCAAGATTGACACCAGAACAGGGGAATATCTGTCAAGAGTGTAGTTTATCGTAACAAAAACCAGAGAATGAGATAAGACAATGAGAGAAATGTTTTGTAGCATATTTTTCTTGTTGTCTTTTTTGTATGCGCGCTAATATGAATTTTTATAATAGTTTGTGCGTTGATAGTACAGAACGACAGGAGGGATAAAAGGTTTGTGGAAAAGGAGTATAAAAAAATAATGGAGTTTTCAAGTTTTACAATGTTTGTGAGAGAAGAAGTGGAGAAAAGAACGGAGGATTGTTATAAAGTGCGGCTTGATGATGTCCGCAAAAACAATGGTGTTGTGCTGAGAGGGCTTACCGTAACGCAGGACGACAGCAATATTTCACCGACAATATATCTTAACAGTTATTATGAGGAGTATATCAAAGGAAGGGCAACGCTTGTCAATGTGGTCAATGATGTGATGGACACTTATCGCAGAAACAAAGTCAACCAGAGCGTAGATATGTGTTATTTTTTAAACTATGAGAGTGTGAAAGAGAGAGTTATTTACAAGCTTGTCAACACTGAGAAAAACAAGGAGTTGTTAGAAGATGTTCCACATATAGAATTTCTTGACTTATCCATTATCTTTCAGTGTCTTGTAGCACAGGAGGACCTTGGCAGAGCTTCTATTTTAATACATAATGTGCACTTAAAGCTTTGGGAAGTGTCTGTGGATACGCTCTATCAAGCTGCAAAAGAGAATACGCAGCGGCTTCAGGAATATGAAATTAAAGGTATAACAGAGGTTTTGCGAGACATAATGTGCGCGGAGGAAGTAGAAAATATTGCGGATGAGGATTGTATTTCTGCGTTTTCGGGCAGTGTGCCAATGTATGTGTTAAGCAACAAAAACAGAGTGGAAGGAGCGGCTTGTATGCTGTATCCCAATTTAATTCGGGATTTTGCAGAGTCGATTCAAAGCAGTTTTTATATTATTCCATCTTCTATACATGAATTGTTGCTTTTGCCGACAGAACATCTTGAGGAGAGTCAGGAAATTAAGCATATGATTAGAGAAATCAATGACACACAGGTCAGTGTGGAGGAGGTTCTTTCTTATTCGCTGTATTTGTACGATAAGGAGGAACAGCGGATAAGAAAGTTATAAGAAAGTTACAGTTCAGCACAGGACTTTGCATTTACTGCAAAGTCCGTGAAATAGCGTAGTGGTTGATACGCATCAAGCCATAGTATATGGCTTTGACATCGCGAAGCGATTTCTCATAGATTGATGATTGTAACAGGAAGCCAAAGGCTGAATTGCAACTGAACTATTGTTACAATTTACACCCACGCCAGATTTCGTATTAATTTATAATGATTTGGTGTGAATTGCAACAATTGATGCACACAAAATGCCACAAAGCAGGCATTTTGGCGCTGGCTTCGACACCACGCCGCAAGTGCATGATGCGGGTATGAAAAAAAGTAACGAACTATTACTTAGGAAATTGTGCAGGTTAATTTATAATTGATATTTATGGGAGATTGAAGTATAATAAATCGAAACGTATCAGAAAAGCTTGGTGCAGTGTACGATATGGGTTTGGAGCAAAGGAGTGGTAAGTAAAACATGACGCAGGTGTCGGAAAAAGACAGGGATTATCTGGAAATCGAACAAGATTTGAGAAAACGGTATCGGAAAAATCTTTGGTGTAAATTTACGAAGGCAATACGGGAATATGAACTTGTACAAGAGGGAGACAAAATTGCTGTCTGCATATCAGGCGGTAAGGATTCTATGCTGATGGCAAAACTGTTTCAGGAATTAAAAAGACATAATAAATTTGATTTTGACGTGCTATTTTTGGTGATGGATCCTGGCTACAAGACAGAAAACAGACAGTTGATAGAACAGAATGCAGCACGTTTAAATATTCCGTTGGCCATTTTTTCGTCAGATATCTTTGCGTCAGTATATAATATAGAAAATTCTCCTTGTTATCTGTGTGCTAGAATGCGGCGTGGTTATCTGTACAGCAAAGCGCAGGAATTAGGTTGTAATAAAATTGCGCTGGGACATCATTATGATGATGTGATTGAAACGATTTTGATGGGTATGTTATATGGAGCGCAGGTACAGACAATGATGCCAAAGCTTCACAGCACCAACTTTGAAGGAATGGAGCTGATCCGACCAATGTATCTCATTCGGGAGGAGCACATTGAGGCATGGCGGGATTATAATCACCTGCGTTTTTTGCAGTGCGCCTGTAGATTTACAGAGAACAGTACCTTTCGTGGTGATTTGGAAAACACATCAAAACGCCGCGAAATAAAACAATTAATACGACAGTTGAGACAAATCAATCCCTTTGTAGAAAACAATATTTTTAAAAGTGTTGAGAATGTAAACTTGAGTACAGTAATTGCATATAAACAAGAAGGGATACGACATCATTTTCTGGAAGATTATCAGGCGGCAGAAAACAAAAGCACGAAAAACGTGCTAAAGCAGGAAAATATTGCTTTGGAGAATTTATTAGAACAAACAAATGTTCAAAGCTCTGTGACAATTGAAAGAAAATTGTTACAATTAAAAATGTATTTGCGGGAACTAGGCAGTGTTGCAGTCGCATTTTCGGGTGGAGTAGATTCAACCTTTTTATTAAAAGTGGCACAGGAAACACTTGGAGAACGAGCAGTTGCAGTCACAGTGAAATCCTGTGTGTTTCCGGAAAGAGAGGCGATAGAGACGGAATTATTTTGCAAAAATGAAGGGATTACACAGTACATTTATGAGGCGGATGTGCTTGCGGTTGATGGTTTTGCTGACAATCCTTCCAATCGCTGTTATCGTTGTAAGAAGGAGCTTTTTCAGGGAATTTGGAATCTTGCAAGAGCACAAGGAATCAAGCATGTGATTGAAGGCTCCAATATAGATGATTTGGGAGATTATCGCCCTGGATTGCAGGCGGTTACGGAACTTGGCATCAAGAGTCCGCTGCGGGAAGCGAAGCTCTATAAGAAGGAGATTAGAACACTTTCTAAAATGTATGGACTTTCTATATGGGATAAGCCATCTTATGCCTGCCTTGCATCGCGTTTCGCGTATGGGGAGAAGATTACAGCAGAAAGACTTTCTATGGTTGAAAAGGCAGAACAGTTTTTAATCGAAAGTGGATTTGAACAGATGCGTGTGCGGATACATGGCACTTTAGCGCGGATTGAAATACCAGTAGCAGATTTTGATTGCATAATGCAGACAGAGGTTCGGACACAGATAGTTTTGAGATTGAAAGAGTATGGTTTTGATTATGTCACTTTTGATTTGCAAGGGTATCGCACAGGAAGTATGAATGAGGTATTAACGCAATGAACCAATTTTCCAGAACAGAGCTTTTAATAGGAGCACAGGGAATAGAACGCCTTCAAAATGCTCGTGTGGCGGTCTTTGGAGTCGGTGGCGTTGGCGGTTATACAGTGGAAGCACTTGCCCGAAGCGGTGTTGGAACCTTGGATTTGATCGATGATGACAAGGTGTGTCTCACAAATCTTAACCGTCAGATTATCGCGACTCACAGTACAATTGGCCAATATAAAGTAGAAGTGGCAAGAGAGCGAATATTAGATATTAATCCGAAGATAAATGTTCATATATATAAGACGTTTTATATGCCTGAGACAGCGGATCTTTTCGATTTTTCACAATATGACTATGTGGTGGATGCCATAGACACTGTGACGGGAAAAATTCAGCTTGTGATGCAGGCGGATAAAACACATACGCCAATCATTAGTTCTATGGGCGCAGGGAACAAGATGGACCCCGCGGCGTTTAAGGTTGCAGATCTCTATAATACAAAAGTTTGTCCGTTGGCAAAAGTAATGCGTCGAGAGTTAAAAAAACGAGGGATTCAGAAATTGAAAGTCGTTTATTCAGAGGAGATACCAACAATGTTGTCTTCCGATTTGGCACTGTCAGAGAAGATGGACGGTGATGTAGATACAAAAAAGCGCATACCAGGAAGCATTGCTTTTGTTCCCGCGGTGGCAGGATTGATTCTGGCAGGAGAAGTGATAAAAGATATTCTAAGGACAGGGAGAGACAGCGATTATGATATATGAAAAGCTGCTGAATGAAATCTATGCGGTGGTCTCTTTAAAGTTTCTATGGAAGGAGTATCAGCCGGCTTTTGTGAAAAGTGAATCACCGGACTGGATAAATGAGACAATGAATTTAGGGTTGGAAGTGAGTCAGGCACTTTTGCCAGATGATGGGCAGACCAAAAATTTTATTGAACAGTATTTGGGTTGCAGAAAAGAAGAGCTTCCTCCTGCTGCTTTTGAACGTTATGGGGACCGACTAAATTTTTACAATGGAAGATTTTGGGCTGTTCTTCCTGATGATATTACACATCAGGATTATTTGTATAAGGCAAAGTATCGGTTTGATAAAAAGCTTGAGAAATTAAATACAAATTATCGGCAGAAGCGATATAACGGATTGTATCTTTTTCTGCACCCAATGGATGAAAATACAATTGATGCAAAACGTTTGTTTGAATACATGGAGCAGCGGCAGAAAGAATGTACACAGCATTTTGACTGGGTATTTTTAAATTGTAGAAAAATAATATATGTCTGCAATTTTCTTGACAGTATAATAGAGTCCATTATACTGCCGCCGAATGCCGAAAATTTCTTACATACAGAAGCGGAGTATTTGCGCTATTGTGAGGAGTGGCAAGATGGTACTTCTCTGGACGAAGCAGCGGCACTTTTTGGACATTGAAGTTATAGGAAAGGGTGATTTATTATGAATAAAAATGAATTTGCACCGACACCGCCCATGGGCTGGAATAGTTATGATTATTATGATACGACTGTCAATGAGCAGCAGGTAAAGGCAAACGCGGATTATATGGCTGCGAATCTAAAACAGTATGGTTGGGAGTATGTAGTGATTGATATTGAGTGGTATTCCAATGATGCCGGCACCAAGAGGGATAAATTTCAGTATATTCCATTTGGGGATGATGAGATGGATGCGTATGGCAGATTGCAGCCTGCACCAGGCAGATTTCCGTCGTCTGTAGGAGGGAAGGGATTCGCGCCCCTTGCAGATTATGTGCATGGTTTGGGGTTAAAATTTGGTATTCATATTATGCGCGGGATTCCTAGAGTAGCGGCACAGAATCATTTGCCAATTTATCAGAGCGATTTTACAGCGAATGAGGCAGCAGATGCGACATCTATTTGCATCTGGAATCCAGACATGTATGGAATCTATGACAATGCAGCAGGACAGGCGTACTATGATTCAATTATTTCTATGTATGCAGACTGGGGTGTGGATTTTATAAAGTGTGATGATATTTGTGACAGCAGACTTTATCGGGAACCATTTGTGTTTTCTGGTTGGCATGAAACACAGATGCTGCATCAGGCAATTGCAAAATGTGGCAGGCCGATTGTGTTGAGTCTCTCACCGGGACCGGCACATATTGACCGCGCGTGGCATTATGCCCAAAATGCAAATATGTGGCGTATTACAGATGACCTTTGGGATAAGTGGGATTTATTAAAAGAAATGTTCTGGCGTTGTGAAAATTGGCAGGACCATGTGAAAAAAGGCTGTTACCCTGACTGTGATATGCTTCCGCTGGGACATTTGGGCAAAGGTTTTGGTCAGGAGTGGGAGTGCGGTCTTACGCATGAGGAACAGCGAACCATGATGACATTGTGGTGCATGTTCCGTTCGCCATTAATGCTTGGCTGTGAGTTGACAAAGCTTGACGAGTGGACAAAATCACTTATTACGAATCGCTCATTGTTATCTCTGCTAAAGGAGGACCGTCACGGCAGACAGATTGCAAGAACGGACGATTACGCAGTGTGGGTGAATGAGAGTGCAAATGGCGGTGCTTTGTATGTGGCATTGTTTAATCTAAAGGACTCCGCAACAAAACTTTCAATTGATTTTAAGGAACTTTTAGAGGATATTGCAGAGGAAGCGGAATTGGAATTGTGGGATTTATGGGAAGACTTTAAGGTTCAGACAATACACCAGACAATTGAAACGGAGATCGCATCGCATGGAGTGAAGGCTTATCTGTGTGTGAGCGCATAAGGAGGGGAAGAAATGTACCGCGAGATTGCAAAACTAATTTTGTATGGTGATATGGACAGAGATTGTATTCTGTATCAGTTCGGGGAGATTTTTCGACGTTTTGATGCGAAGTTAAGCGCAAAACCCGAGTTGATTCAGGATATTTACACACAGTTAAAACGGCTTTTGATTGTGGCAACAGACTACGGATTTAATCACAATCTTTGGCACAATTATCTTACTTTTTTTATGGTGACAAATGAGAATCCGTTTAGTCTTACTTGTGAGAAAGTAGGAGCAAATGACGGCAGTGTCAATCATTTTGCAAAAAATGATTTTAGAGTGTTTAAAAACTTGTTTGACTTTGATTTTTCTGTGATAGAAAAGGAGCTTGACATTGACTGTTTTACGCAGTTATCAGACTATAAAGCGATTGGCAAGAAGGAGCTAATGTACAATAAAAATGTCAGTGAAAGGATTATTGATCTGAGTACACAGCTAGAACAGGCGCCGGACGAGAATGCATTTTTTGACTGTGTGACAGCGTTTTACAGAGATTATGGCGTTGGAATGTTTGGATTGAACAAGGCGTTTCGTATTCGAGAAAAGGCGGATGGAGCAATAGAATTTTTGCCGATTAACAATATGGACAAGGTGATGCTAGATGATCTTGTCGGCTATGAGCTGCAAAAAAAGAAATTGATCGATAATACCAAGGCGTTTGTGGAGGACAGAAAAGCAAACAATGTACTGCTGTTTGGTGACAGTGGCACAGGCAAATCTACCAGTGTTAAGGCAATTGTAAATGCGTTTTATCCGCAAGGACTTCGTATGATTGAGATTTATAAACATCAGTTTAAGGATTTGTCGAATGTTATTGCACAGATTAAAAATCGAAATTACAAGTTTGTGATTTATATGGATGATCTGTCCTTTGAAGAGTTTGAAGTCGAATATAAGTTTCTTAAGGCTGTCATTGAGGGTGGTGTGGAGACAAAGCCAGATAATATCTTGATCTATGCGACCTCTAATCGCAGGCATTTAATTAAGGAGACATGGAGTGACCGAAATGATATTGAGGTTGACAATGGAATGCATCGTTCTGACACAATGGAGGAGAAACTTTCACTGGTAAATCGTTTTGGTGTGACAATTAATTTTTCAAAGCCCTCGCAGAAAGAATATTTTCATATTGTGCTTGAGCTTGCACACAGACAGGGGATTACAATGTCTGATGAGGAGTTAAAGGCTGAAGCGAATAAGTGGGAATTAAGTCATGGGGGAATTTCTGGCCGTACCGCACAGCAGTTTGTTAATTATCTGGATGGTTTTTGTTCACTCGATGCACACAGAATGCTATGAAGCAGGCATTTTGGCGCTGGATCCGACACTATACAGCAAGTGCATGGTGCAGGTGTGAAAAGTACCCTTATATGAACAGTAATGTTTTGGGAATCAAGGCTTTACACATTTTGTAGAATCTGCTATGATAAAATTGTGATTTTCTGGCAGGCTAAAAAATTAACAAAATTAAATTAGAGAAGGAATGTAACTGTTCAGGAACAGAACGATTACGAAGGATTAAGATTGACATGGGGATAACATCGATTTTATCGTTACTTAGCGGCGTGGCACTTTTCCTGTTTGGCATGTCTCTTATGGGAGATGGTCTGAAAAAGGCAGCAGGAGAAAAACTAGAACTTATATTGTATAAGCTCACCAATACCCCGATTAAAGGAGTCTTGCTGGGAACGGCAGTTACGGCAATTATACAGTCTTCTTCTGCCACAACTGTGATGGTGGTCGGCTTTGTAAACTCTGGTATGATGAAGGTTGCACAGGCGATTGGTATCATTATGGGAGCGAACATTGGTACGAGTATTACGGGCTGGATTCTCTGCCTCTCCTATATAGAAGGGTCTGGCGGAATTGCACAGCTTTTGTCAACCGCTACGATATCAGCGGTTGTCTCAATTATTGGTATCTTGTTTAAGATGATTTCAAAAAAGAGCACATACAAAAATATTGGAGATATTATGCTTGGATTTTCCATACTAATGTTTGGTATGCAGAGCATGAGCGGCGCGGTGTCTCCACTAAAGGAAAATCCCCATTTTGTCAATATGTTAACAATGTTTTCCAATCCTTTTATGGGTATTTTGGTTGGTATTGCATTCACGGCAGTGTTGCAGAGTGCTTCCGCATCTATTGGTATTTTGCAGGCGTTATCTGTGACAGGAGCGATTACGTTTGCATCTGCATTTCCAATAACGCTCGGTATTGGTGTCGGCGCTGCATGTCCGGTTTTACTGTCCTCGATAGGAACGAACAAAAACGGCAAGAGAACTGCGTTAATCTATCTGATGAATGATTTGTTTGGCATGGTTTTCTGGGCGGTGGTGTTCTATTCTATCAATGCGATTGTCCAGTTTGATTTTATGGAAATGACTATGAGTCCGATTTCCATAGCGATTCTAAATACTGTATTTCGATTGGCGACGGTCATGATTCTATTTCCGTTTATCAAGTGGATTGAAAAGTTGGTATTTATGCTTGTGAAGGATACCGAGGAGGACAAGGAGGAACAAGCTGATTTTGACTTGCTGGAAGAGCGTTTCCTGAAATATCCGGCACTTGCTATCCGGCAGAGCCACACTGCCATTAATGGTATGGCGCGGAAAGCAAGAAAAAATATTGGACGTGCAATGGGGCTGTTTGAAAATTATTCGGAAGACCGCTACAACAAAGTGCAGGAAAAAGAAAATCTGATTGATAAGTATGAGGATAAGCTAGGGACATATTTGATGCAGTTGACAGGGCGTGATATGACGGAAAATCAGTCTAAACAGGTATCTATATTTTTACATACTATCAGTGATTTTGAACGTTTGGGCGACCATGCAGTAAATTTGTCAAAATCGGCAAATGAGTTATACGAAAAGAAAATATCCTTCTCTGATGAGGCGAACTCTGAATTGGCAGTTTTGGGAGGTGCAGTGAGGGAGATTCTTGAGATTACAGTCAATTCTTTTGCGGAAGATGATGTGGAGCTGGCAACTCATGTGGAGCCATTGAGAGAACTGATTAATGTACTTTGCAATGAGTTGAAATCAAGACATATAATAAGGCTTCGGAATGGTAAATGTGAGTTAAAACAGGGGTTTGCGTTTAACAATATCTTAACAGACTTTGAGCGAATTGGCGCACACTGTTCCAATGTTGCGGTCGCACTTTTAGAGTCGGAGGCGGAGGACTTTGATATTCATGAGTATCAAAAGGGGATTCGTGAGATGAACAATGCAATATATCGAGAGTTATTTGAAGCATATGAGATGAAATATAATATCAGCAAGCTGAAAAAGATGAAGAAAAATAAAGATGGAAAATAGGGAACTGTCCGAGGAGGAACAGGTACTATATGAACAAAATGCGATATGAGAAGCTAGACGGTATTCGCGGCATGGCGCTGCTCCATATGGTTGCATATCATACAATCTGGGATTTGGTCTATCTATATGAACTTGATTGGAATTGGTATAAAGAAAAAGGCGCGTACATATGGCAGCAGGGAATTTGCTGGACTTTTATCTTTTTGTCTGGTTTTTGCTGGTCGCTGGGCAGTCGCACTTGCAAACGAGGAATTATTGTATTTTTAGGAGGTGTAATCATCACGCTTGTGACAGTGGCTGTGATGCCACAGAACAGGGTGGTTTTTGGCGTGCTCACGCTGATTGGGTCTTGTATGCTGCTAATGCAAATCTTTGATCAGTGGCTGCGAAGGCTACCGGCAGCATTGGGAGTGATGGTGAGTTTTCTGTTGTTTTTCCTGACGCGAAATATAAATGAGGGCTGGTTTGGTTTTGAACAGTGGGATATAATACAGCTTCCAACAGCATTATACTGTAACCTGTTTATGACATATCTTGGTTTTACGCAGAGTGATTTTTATTCGACGGATTATTTTTCACTATTTCCGTGGGCATTTCTATTTTTGGCGGGATATTTTTCATATCGTTTTGTTTCTAAGACAAAGGGAATGCAGTTCTTAGAAAAAAGTGCCTTGCATCCAGTGGAGTGGATAGGAAAACATTCTTTTGGGATATACATGGTCCATCAGCCTGTAATTTATGCGATTTTGGAATTAGTACATTGGCTGGGGATTTTTTAGCGTAGTGTAACTGTTACAATTTAAGAAAGCGAATTAGTGCGAGGGTTGACTATGGCATACTTTCCTTTTTTTGTGGATATTGGCGGGCAAAAAGGGCTGATTGTGGGAGGCGGGAAAATTGCATTGCATAAGATACAAAAACTGCTGCCTTACGGACCGATTTTAACAGTAGTGGCGCCCGAGATATCAGTTGCGATGGAACAGATAACACTGGAAAATGATATTTGTGTTATAAAGAGGTCGTTTGAAAAATCGGACTTGACAGGGATATATTTTGTTATTGCTGCGTCAGATCAAGCAAATGTAAATGCAGAGATTGGTAGACTTTGCAAGGAGCGTGGTATTTTTGTCAATGTGGTGGACAATAAGAAGGAATGTAGCTTTCTGTTTCCATCGCTTGTGAAAGCGGGAAATCTCAGCATTGGTATTTCGACGGAGGGAACAAGCCCTGATGTGGCTGCGGAATTGAGAAGCAGAATTGCGTCAATGATACCTGCCGATATAGATGCGATTCTTACTTATCTGGGGAATTTGCGACCACTGGCAAAGACGTATATTAAGGACGATAGCAAGAGGGCATTCTTTCTAAAAGATATGGCGAAAGTTTGCATGGATAGCAATGCAGTATTTAATGAACAGGAGACAATGCATAGGCTTGAATCTTATATAGATTGTGAGGAGATAGGCGCAGCGCGAGTGCTATTGGTTGGCGCAGGTTGTGGCAGTTCAGATTTGATTACGGTACGTGGGTTGCGTGCGATACGACAGGCGCAGGTCCTTGTGTATGACGATTTGATTGACCAGAGACTTTTGGAACATGCTTCTGAGCGATGTGAAAAGATTTATGTAGGGAAGCGCAGCGGCAGGCATAACATGCCACAAGATCAGATTAATGCACTTTTGATACAAAAGGCAAGCGAGCGCGGTTTGGTGGTTCGCCTAAAAGGTGGGGACCCGTTTGTGTTTGGCAGAGGTATGGAAGAGATGCTTGCGCTTCAAAAAGCAGGTATCTATGCAGAGTATGTTCCTGGCATTACTTCCTGTATTGCGATTCCAGCTTTTGCAGGGATTCCGGTGACACACAGAAGAGTTAGCAGAAGTTTTCATGTGATTACAGGACATATGGCAGGACAAGATGCAAATAACGATCAAAAGATTGATTTTATGGCACTTGCCCGATTAGAGGGAACACTGGTTTTCTTAATGGGATTTGGGCAGCTTCAACAGATTGCAGAAGGATTGATTTGCGCGGGAAAGGATTCTTCAACACCGACAGCGGTGATACATGGTAATTTTGATGCGTCGGTGGAGATGGTGCGAGGAACGCTTGCTAATATTGCACAGAAGATAGTAAAATCAATGATAGCAATGCCAGTTGTGGTGGTCATTGGAGCAGTTGTGGATATGGAGGAGAAAGAATGAAATTAGATACAATATTGTTAAAAAATGATGTAACATTGTCCTTTGAGGTTTTTCCGCCGAAAGTGACAGCAAATTATGAATCTGTAAAGGAGGCAGCATATGGAGTTGCGAAATTAAAGCCAAGCTATATGAGCGTGACTTATGGTGCAGGCGGAAGCACAGGTGGAAACACACTAAAACTGGCAAAGGGAATACAGGATGAGTATGGGGTCACAACAATTGCGCATCTCACTTGTGTCGGCGCGACAAAAGGAGGAATCCAGCAGGCACTCTTGGAAATGAAAGCTGCGGGTATTGAGAATGTGCTTGCGCTGCGCGGTGACAGACCGAAAGATTTTGTGAACGAACCGTTTATAGATTATCATTATGCGTCGGAGCTGGTCGAGGATATACAGGCATTTGGTGGTATGTGTATTGGCGGGGCGTGCTATCCTGAGGGGCATGTTGAGTCGGAAAACACGCAGGAGGATATCTTGAATTTAAAGAAAAAAGTAGATGCTGGCTGTGCATATCTGACGACGCAGATGTTTTTTGACAATAATATTTTCTATAATTTTCTTTGTCGTGTGCGAGAGGCAGGAATTGAGGTTCCAATCATACCAGGCATTATGCCAATCACTAGACCGTCGCAGTTGCAGAGTGCAATGAAACTGTCTGGTTGTAATGTGCCAATGCGCTTTCGGAGTATCGTGGACTGCTTTGGCAAGAATCCAGAGGCAATGCAGCAGGCTGGTATTATCTATGCTACAGATCAGATTATTGACTTGATTGCCAATGGAATTAAGCATATCCATGTGTATTCTATGAATAAGCCGGAGGTTGTAAAGGGGATTCAAGAGAGTTTGTGTAAAATCATTTAAGAATAACAGTAACACAGATCCTTAGATGTATGATTTACACATTTTCCGCATAGATTATAGAAATATAAGATTTGATGGAAATTGAGATTTATGAGAAATATTTACATTGGCGATGTTGGCGTTGCAGTGCAATATTTACAGTTGGCACTAAAAAGAGCAGGATATCTAAATGAAATTAATGGCCAATTTGACAAGGAGACTTGTATTGCGCTGAAAGAATTTATGGGGGAGGGTGTTGGTTGCTATGTGGACAGAGCAGTATGGGCAAAGTTAACGCCGTATCTCAGTGGTTATACAACCCATGTGATTACAGCGGGAGAGACAGTGTGGGGGATAGCCAATGCATACGATACACAAGTGTCAGCTATATTGACGGCAAACCCGTCACTTGACGCCTTGAAGTTACAGATAGGAACGCGGATTTACGTTCCTTTTTCTTTTGCGCTTGTGGATGAGAGTGTGCCGTACACATCAAGTTTGACTGATTTGATATTAGAGGGATTAAAGATTCGCTATCCATTTTTGATATCAGGGTGCATTGGAAAGAGTGTTATGGGCAGGGAAGTGTGTTATTTACAGTTTGGCGAAGGGCCAACGCAAGTCTGTTACAATGCCTGTTTCCATGCAAATGAGTGGATAACAACCCCAATTTTATTAAAGTTTGCGGAGGCGTACGCAAAGGCATATGCGGAGGGAGAGGACCTTTATGGAGAGGACACACAAGCACTATTTAATAATTATAGTTTATTTTTAATTCCGATGGTCAATCCAGACGGCGCTGATCTTGTCAACGGAATGATTCGGAATGAAGAGTATGTTGAACAGACTATGGCAATCTCTTCGGATTATCCATCAATTCCATATCCTGATGGTTGGAAGGCAAATATTAATGGTGTGGATTTGAACTTACAGTTTCCGGCAGGTTGGGAAAATGCAAAGGAGATTAAGTTTGCACAAGGCTATACATCACCGGCGCCAAGAGATTTTGTCGGGGAGGCGCCGCTGTCTGCAGTGGAGAGTATCAATATGTATCACTTTACGACCGCTCATGATTTTCGATTGATACTGGCATATCACACACAGGGGGAAGTCATCTACTGGAAGTATCTTGACTATGAACCAGAGCGATCAAGGCGCATTGCGGAATATTTTGGCAAAGTAAGCGGTTATCAAGTGGAGGAGACACCCTACGCGTCAGGATATGCAGGCTACAAGGACTGGTTTATTGAGGCGTACAATCGCCCTGGCTATACAATTGAAGCAGGGCGCGGCACGAATCCTCTCAGCATGAGTCAGTTTCCCGACATTTATGCTGATAACAGGTTGATTCTAGTGGGAGGAATGACGCAGTTAGGAGTTGGTTGACATTAAAATTTGTTTAGAATTTATACAACGTCCTGAAGCTGTGCTGTGTAAAGTCTGTAATAAGCCCCTTGCTTTGCCATTAATTCTATTGCATTGCCTTCCTCCACAATACCTCCATTGTCAATGACAAAGATGCGATCCGCTTTTTGGATTGTAGAGAGACGATGTGCAATGACAAAGGAAGTGCGTCCTTTGAGGAGTGCTTCAATTCCTTCCTGAACTAACAGTTCTGTCTTGGTGTCGATGCTTGATGTCGCTTCGTCCAAAATCAAAATTTTTGGCATACTAACCATCGTTCTAGCAAAAGCAAGAAGCTGTTTTTGTCCGACGGAAAGTCCGCCGCCGCGTTCTTCAAGTTTGGTGTCGTATCCGTCGGGCAGCTTTGTGATAAACTCATGTGCATGTACTGCTTTTGCAGCGGCAATAATTTCCTCGTCGGTGGCATCTAGTTTTCCATAGGCAATATTTTCACGGATTGTACCTGTGAACAGGAAATTATCTTGTGTCATAATCCCCATCTGTTGCCGTAGACTTTCAATGCTAACACTTTTAATATCTTGTCCGTCAATTTTTATGGTTCCTTTTTGAATATCATAAAAACGGCTGATTAAGTTTACAATGGTTGTTTTTCCGGCACCTGTAGGACCTACAAGAGCAATTGTCTCACCAGGTTTTATATGGAAACTGACATTGTTCAAAACATTTGTTCCTTCATCATAGGAGAAACTGACATGTTCAAAATCCACAGTGCCATCAATTTCAGGCATTTGCATTACGTCTTTTGCGTCCACAATCTCTGCATTTGTGTCAAGTATCTCAAAAATTCGTTCTGCACTTGAAATGTTTGTAATAAGCTGATTATAAAAGTTACTTAAATTCATAATTGGCTGCCAGAACATGGAAATGTAAGTTCCAAATGCGATAAGTGTACCGATGGATACTTTATCGACACCGAGAATCATAATACCCGTAAACCACAGAGATACATTGCCAAGTCCCCAGCAGAAGTCTATAATTGAACCAAAAGCGTCCGCGTAGAGCACCGCGTCCATAAAGGAATGTTGATGCTCATCTACAAGCGTGCGAAATGTCCTTTTGGTCTCATTTTCCGCGGTAAAGCTTTGGATAATACGAATCCCAGACAAATCTTCGTGCACAAAGGCATTGAGATTTGAGGACTTTTTACGAAAAATCTGCCAGCATTTGTGCGAGCGCATTTGTATAAACATGATACCCATCACCATGAAAGGAATGCTGATGAGCGCAGCAGTTGCAAGCTTTGCATTTCGGACAAACATAATTCCGACAACGGCGCAGATTGTGATAAAATCTGGTATTAGGGTTGTGACGCTGTTGGAAAGCACATCTTTTAGGGAGTTGATATCACCGATAATGCGTGCAAGTATCTTTCCGGTTGGTCTGCTGTCAAAAAATTTAAAATCAAGCGTCTGTATATGCGTGTATAGTTGCTGGCGGATTGTGACCAGCACTTTGTTGCATACTTTTGCCATAATGTACATACGCGCTTTTACTAAAATAATAAGAATTGCATTTAATACGAGTGCTATTGCGGCAAGGCGATACAGACCAGCATAATCGCCGGTCGAAATATGATTGTCAATTGCGGATTCTATAATGAGTGGGTTTATTAGGCTCACGCACACACAATATGCCATAATTAGCAACACTACAAAGATGGAGGCTTTGTGTGAGAGCAGATAGGAAAAAAGTCTGCCCAATGTTTTAAGCTTGCCCATTTCGTTTAGGTTTTCATCTTCCTTATAGGAATTTACTGCCATAAAGAATCACTCCTTTCTAAATTCAAGAATGCGATTAATATTCTTACTGCGACGTGCGAGCTAAACACGTCTACAAAAATTAAGTAACCACTATGATGCAGAATGTATAGGTTCTCCATATTGTGATACATAAGTGGTATAGTATAAGCCTTTTTTGGCGAGAAGCTCATCATGTGTTCCGCGCTCTGCAATGGAGCCGTTTTCAAGTACAAGGATTTCGTCTGCGTGGCGCACAGCACTAATGCGGTGTGCAATGATCAACTTTGTGGTATTGGGCAGCGCATTTAGTGTTTTTTGAATTTCGTGTTCTGTTTCCATATCCAATGCAGACGTGGAGTCGTCCATAATTAAAATGGGTGTGTGTTTTGCAAAAGCTCTTGCAATACTAATGCGTTGTTTCTGCCCACCAGAAAGTCCAACGCCGCGCTCGCCAATAATCGTTTCATATTCGTCGGGCATCTTTTCAATAAAGCTGCTTGCCTGTGCATCCCTGGAAGCTTTTCGCACAATCGCTTCATCAATATATTCCTTTTTTCCAAGCTTTACATTCTCATTGATGGTGTCAGAGAAAAGAAACACGTCCTGCATAACAACAGAAATGCTGCTCCGAAGCTGTTTTAAGGACAACGATCTAATATCAACGCCGTCAAGGCAGATACAACCGTCAGTGGCGTCATACTGTCTTTGCAGTAGTTGGATTACGGACGTCTTGCCAGCGCCGGTAGCGCCCATAATGCCGATTGTAGAACCTGCCTCTGCCTGGAATGTGATGTCGTGCAAGATTTCATGTTTATCTTCCTTGTGGAACGAAACGTGTGAAAAAGTAATCTTACCTTGTACATGGTCTAAATTTATGGGATTTTCAGTTTCTTTAATGACAGGTTTTTGCTCATATATTTTAGTGAGCTTTTTGTTGGACGCAATACCTGCCGAAAAATCGTTGGACAGCCAGCCAAGCATTTCCATAGGCCATACAATATTATTGGAATACTCAAGAAATGCGCCGAGTACACCGAGCGTTATGGTTTCTTGAATTACAAGGCGTCCGCCAAGCAGAAGGATAATCATTGGCAGCAGTTTTGTAATAATCTGCAAATACGGATAGTAGCGCACGAACACTTTTGACTGTTTCATATTTAATTCATAATAGCGCTGATTGTGTGACAGGAATTTTTGAATTTCAAATTTTTCCCGCGCAAAAGCTTTTACTGTACGCACCCCAGCAAGATTTTCTTCCGCCACTGTGTTGAGGACTGCATTTTCCTCACTAATGTCCTCATAAATGGAACCTAGATGATGCTCCATGCTGATTGCGATAAAGGCAGATAAAATCATGGCAATTGTTGGTATGACTGCGAGTGACGCCTGGAGTCGATACATGCAGAATAGTACGACACAGGTGTGAAAAATGACTTCTATAATTAACATACTCACATAGGACAAAGTATTCCATATTCTGTCAATATCGTCCTTTACGCGCGCCATAAGCTCTCCAGTATTTGTCTTGTCAAAAAAACTGCTGCTCAGGCTCTGAATATGGTCAAATAGATTTTTGCGCATATCGGAACTAATCGATGAACCTACTTTGTCAAAGAGATATTCTTTTGTATATTGAAAGATGCAGCGCCCGATACCAACAATTAGAATTCCTCCAAGTAAATAGGGCAATATGGACAGATTGCCGCCCAATATTACATCATCAATGATATGCATTGTGAGCATTGGTGCAAGCATATCAAGAGAGACACTGGCGAGCAGCGATAAGATGGCAAAAAAGTAATACCATTTATACTCCCAGATGTAAGTGGATAGTTTCTTTCTTGTTTGCATAAAAGATTGTTCCCTCCTTGCATTGTAAGGCAATTCCAGTGTACGTGTATTGATAAAAAGGTACAAAAAGACCCCATGGCAAAATTACCATGAGGTCTTTTTATAACAACACTGATGATTGTATTGCGTTTTTTATCAAATACAAGATACCCCGGAGATAATTTTACAATTAAAAAATATAATGGATTGATTCATTGTTGCGTTTCTAAATTGTTTAGACATTGTATTACCTCCTTTCCTGTATGGCACTTGTTATTCTTTCCAACAAATGCAATTATTGGTTACCTCATTAACCATACTCTTATTTTGATTGAATGTCAACCTAATTTTTTATTTCTTTACAAATGATTTTTTATAAGGTATGCTTAAAATTATTACAGAAAATTTTTTAGAAAGGGTTAAAAAGAATATGGAATTTCTTTTTTTGGGCGGCGCTATGGAAATTGGCGCAAGCTGTATTTATGTGAAATTGGCGGGAAAGCGCATTTTATTTGACAGTGGAATCCGACAGTCTAACGCGAAGGACCCGCTGCCGGATTTTCGCACAATACAGGAGCAGGGCGGATTGGATGCGATTGTTGTGAGTCATGCGCATATGGACCATATCGGAACACTTCCGATTATTAGCAAAGCATATCCAAATGCACGGATTTATATGACTGTTATGACCGCAGAATTGACGCGCATGTTGCTTTACGACAGTCTGAAAATTATGGCATACCGAGAGGATGAGATTCCACATTACACAGAGCAGGATGTACTTTCTATGTTGGGACGTGTCACACCAATGCGGTTTCAGATGGAACTTGCAATATTAGAAAACGTTAAGCTGACTTTTTATCCAGCGGGACACATTGCGGGTGCGGCGTGCGCATATCTTGTCGCTGAGGAAGGGACGCTGTTTTATTCTGGAGATTTTGCTGCGTTTTCTCAGCGCACAATAGAAGGAGTTCATATACCAAAGCTGCGGCCAGATGTCGCTATTGTGGAGACAACCTATGGAAACAGGCTTCACGCAAACAGGCAGGTGGAGGAGAAGCGTCTCGTGGAGTTGGTGCGAGAGTGTATTGAGAGTGGACAGAAAGTGCTGATTCCAGCATTTGCGTTAGGGCGATCACAGGAAGTATTGCTGATTTTGCGCGCTGCGATTCAAAATGAAGAAATCCCTGCAATTCCGGTGTATGTGGACGGCATGGTGCGCGATATTAATATTGTCTATACCCGAAACCCAACGTTCTTAAAAAATGCACTTGGAAAGCGAATATTACGGGGTGGAGAACCTTTTTACACAAAAGAAATTCAGCCGGTGGCGCCCATGCAGAATAGAGAAGAACTCTTAAAGATAAAAGGACCAGCAGTATTTGTATCCAGCTCTGGCATGTTGACAGGAGGACCAAGTATGCAGTATGCAAAAATGCTTGTGCAGTCTGAAGAGGCATGTATCATTATCACGGGATATCAAGACGAAGAGTCACCAGGAAGACAATTACTGAATCTGCTGGAAAATAAAGAAGAGGGCAAAATTACATTGGATGGGACAACACTTCCAGTAAGATGCCGCGTTGAGCAGGTGGGATTGTCCGCGCATGGTGATAAATCGGAAATTACAGCGCTGCTAGAGCGGTTGTCTGCACGCCAAGTGTTTTTGGTGCATGGAAATGAAGAGACAATTCGTGCGTATGGGAAAGAGCTGGCAATGGAGGATTATCGCCGTCAAATTTATTTGCCAGAATGTGGTCACATATACACTGTTGAAATTCACAAGAAGCGCCAACAGTTGAGCAATATTTTGCCCTATACCATGCAAAAAAATGTTTCGTTTACTGCGGAGGATGCAAAACTTTTGTGGACTTATTGGCAGGATAATTACAGTGGAAGGAAATTTTCAGTGTCGCAGATTGCCACTATCTGGTATGGGCAGCAGCAGGAAGAGGCAGTGTTGCAGGAGATGCAAAATATATTGGCGCAAAGCCCTTATTTTTCGCCTAATATGCGTCAGTTGTTTTTGTTTGAGGCAAACACACAGGAGGAAATTGAGAAAGCGCTGGCACCAAAAGAGCAAACGATACAAGATGTGGAGATTCAGATTCAGGAAGTTTTTGCAGGATTCGGATATCGAAAGATTGGCTACTATCCAGAGAAACGCGAAGCAGTTTTGCAGTTCGATTATCCAGATAGCATTGATAGGGTGCTGTTTCAGCAAGGGGCAGCAGCATTTCAGGAAAAGACAGGCTGGATGGTCAGTGTGAATCCGTCTATGAATCATACTGCGGCAGGAAGTTTGCTGTACGCTGCGTTTGGAGGCAGGATACAGAAAGTTTCTTATTATGTGGATAAAAAACAATATTCGGTAACAGTATCAGGAGCGGCAGATGGCGACCGAGAAGCGGCGGAGACGTTTTATCGACAGACAGGTTGGAATTTGTATATTAATGGAAAGTGTTTTAGGAAAGAGACAACGAAAAGTTTGGTAGCAAATGAGGGGACTTCTCAAAAGATATCGCATATGGAATTTGTTCCAAAGAATACTTCCATGCGACCAATAGAACAAAACTTTGCTTTTTCCTGTATTGATCAGAGTTTTGCAGGGATTCCAGACCAGATTGAAAAGAAGAGCATTCGACAAGATGTCAAAGGAAAATATCTGGAGCTTAGTTTTGTTTCGCCAATGGTTGGGGAGCGATATCGGGAAGAATTGCAGCAGATTGCTGACCAGATTGGGTGGCGCATACAAATTGCCGATAAAGTAAACCAGAATGCGTTGTTTCAGATGATTAGAATGCTCTGTGCAGAACAGGGTATGACAATTGTAAAAAATCCGTCCTATATACCAGACAGAAGGGCTGTTGTGGTGAAAATTGTCGAGGAAACAGACGATGAGAAACAAGCGGAAGTCGCAAATGCTTTTTTGAAAAAAACAGGGTGTATGTGCGAATTTGGCAGGCTATATAATTGATTTAAAAGCCTATACAAAATGATTGCGTATATCTGGAAAAAAGTGTATACTTTAAAAGAGTATTAACTCACAGGAGTGTTAATATGATGTGAATAAAAATAGAAAAGGAGTATAAGACATGAGCAAGAAAACGACAGTATTAATGATTCTTGATGGCTATGGGTTAAACGAAAAGACAGAGCATAATGCGGTGGCACTTGGAAAAACACCAGTGATGGACAGGCTGATGAAAGAATATCCATTTGTGAAAGGAAATGCAAGCGGCATGGCAGTTGGACTTCCTGATGGACAGATGGGAAACTCTGAAGTGGGGCATTTAAACATGGGTGCTGGTAGAATTGTGTATCAGGAGCTGACAAGAATTACCAAAGAGATTCAAGATGGAACCTTTTTTGAAAATTCGGCTTTGATGGAAGCAGTGGAGAATTGCAAGGCGAAGAACTCTGCGCTGCACCTGTTTGGACTTTTGTCAGACGGCGGCGTACACAGTCACAATACACATTTGTATGGACTGTTGGAACTGGCAAAGAGAAATGGACTTTCTGAGGTTTATGTGCACTGTTTCCTTGATGGGCGTGACACACCACCTTCGTCAGGGAAAGGCTTTGCGGAAGAACTTGAAGCGAAGATGGCAGAGATTGGGGTCGGTAAAATCGCGTCTGTGATGGGACGTTACTATGCGATGGATAGAGATAACAACTATGACCGTGTACAGAAAGCTTATGAGGCGCTGACAGAAGGTAAGGGCGAGCAGGCAGTTTCCGGTCCGGCAGGTATACAACAGTCTTATGACAATGACAAGACAGATGAGTTTGTGCTTCCGACTGTTGTGACAGAGAACGGAAAAGCAATCGCAACGATCAAGGATGGCGATTCCATTATCTTCTTTAATTTCCGACCAGACCGCGCAAGAGAGATAACCAGAGCTTTTTGCGATGATGATTTTAAGGGTTTTGACAGAAAGCGGCTTGATGTGAAATATGTGTGCTTCTCAGACTATGACCCAACGATTCCAAACAAGACAGTTGCATTTCATAAGATTGCAGTGACCAATACTTTTGGCGAGTGGCTTGCTGCAAACAATATGAAACAGGCAAGAATTGCCGAGACAGAGAAATACGCGCATGTTACATTTTTCTTTAATGGTGGTGTGGAGGAGCCAAATAAAGATGAGGACAGAGTGCTTGTTCCATCTCCAAAGGAAGTGGCAACCTATGACCAGAAGCCAGAAATGAGTGCTTATACTGTGTGCGACAAACTCACTGAAGCAATTAAATCTGGCAACTATGATGTGATTATTATCAACTTCGCTAATCCTGACATGGTGGGACACACAGGTGTTGAGGAGGCTGCAATCAAAGCGGTTGAGGCGGTTGACGAATGTGTGGGCAAAGCAGTGGATGCGATTCTTGAAGTCAATGGTACAATGTTTATTTGTGCGGACCACGGCAATGCAGAGCAACTTGTTGACTATGAAACCGGCGCGCCATTCACAGCACACACGACCAATCCGGTGCCTTTTATTCTTGTAAATTATGACCCAGCATATACCCTGCGTGAAGGTGGATGTCTTGCAGACATTATACCTACTTTAATTGAGACAATGGGGATGCAGCAACCGGCAGAGATGACTGGTAAGTCCTTGTTGGTGCGCAAGTAAGAAGGAATTAAAAATGGATTTCTGCCTTGGAAGTATAGTAGAGAACAGACTCTTTTCTAATGTCCAAGGCAGAAAAAATAGAAAATAGTTTTATTCTTTTTACTCTTCTTTTTGATCCATTGCCAGTGCTTTTTCCTCATGCTTGATTTCCCAATGAATCAGGAAAGTCAGAATACCGCGCAGCAGGATAACCACACCAAGTATACCAAGTTCCCCCCACTCGCGTACAATGACAGTACGAAGCACTTCACTGCCCATCTTAAATTCGAGCGACAATGCAATGCCTTGTGCTAAATCTAATCGGATTCTGGCGTCTTGTTTTATCCAATACCAAAAACTCTTGATGGCGGTAAAGACAAGAATAGCAACACCAAATAGTTCTAGGAGAATTGTGCATATTTCCACAATATTAGTCAGCAACATTTCTAAAATTTTTATTACAGAATGCATGAAATACCTCCTGCATTATTCAGAAAGTGTCTGACATTCATTTGTTAGAATTAATCTAGTACCCTTTACATCAAAATATACTTTTGTAAAATACAAAGATGCAAGTGTTGTTATACAAAGAATCATTACAATTACACGCTTTTTTTGGGAAACATTTTTCAATTCACTCATCTTTTTCCTCCTATATTGTAAAGATAGCAGACTCTAAGAGCCTATTAAAGTTTATTGATATCTTTTATAGAACCAAGTAACAATTTATTATATCCTATTTTCAGGTTGTCCGCAACTTCTTTTCAAGATAAAAGATTTTGAGCGTTTATGATAATATTAGGAGGCATCAACAATCACAATGCTGGAATCCCCTCGTCGTGCCTGCTCAATAACAGCAGCAGATAATTTTTGAAATGAGTTGTAGGAGCTTGTGGCACCTGTCAATACATCAATTGTATTTTTACCTTGTCCGTTCTGCAATTGACTAGCATAGTAGCGGGTATATTCGTTGGGATAAGTGCCTTGTGCTTTGAGCATATTCTGCATGTAATTGCTGTCCCAGCTTTTAATAAAACCACTGGCATTTTCAGCATTATATTCTACAGACACAATGCTGCCGCTTTTGACCATGATAGTAATGTATTCCTTCCAACCATGACTAAACTCGGCAGCTTGAGCGGTATAGTAGCCATCTTGAAGTTCTGTTCCTGTTGCTTTATCGCTGCATGCTGTCAGTAGTGTTAAAAGCAACATTAAAAACAGCGATAAGCGAAGTTTTTGTTTCATTCTTTATGATCTCCTTTCAGTGTAAATTTTTTTACATGAGATTGAAGTAATTCTGCCTCTTTGGCCAGCAATGCACTGGATTGTTCTATTTCACTAGCATTTTGGAGATTTTGATCAGCAATTCCAGAGATTGCCTCAATTCTTTCATCTATAATAGATAGAGCGTTCTTTTGCCCTTCGACAGCCGTTACTAGACGGTCGGAGATTGTACTAATCTGATCAGAAACAGTAGAGATTACATGGAGCGAATTAGCAGTATCAGCAGTCAGCTTTACACCCGTTTGAATAATAGAGCTGGTATGTGCTACCATTTCTGTAGCATTCTGTGCAGCTTCGGCGCTTTTGGCAGCAAGATCTTTGACTTGGGCTGCCACGACAGCAAAACCTCTTCCGGCAGTTCCTGCACGGCTGGCCTCTATTGAGGCGTTAAGTGCCAGAATGCTAGTTTGGAAAGCAATATCCTCAATTACTTTAGCAATTTTTGTAATTTCTTCTGTGTTGGAATTGATATTGTCCATTGCACCAGAAAGAGAGAGCATATGACTGCTTGCGTCTTGAATACACCCAGCGATCTCCGTTGTTTTGCTGCGAGTTTGGCTGGTACTTTCTGTGACACTAGACAGCTGCTCTTTTACATGTGATATTTCACATACCAATGCTTCTGTAGATTGATTTTGTTCCAAGGAAGCCTGATGAAGTTGGCTGGATTGATTATTCAACTCCTCGGACATATATGCAAGTTGTGTGGTAGTCTTGCGAAAATCTGTAATTGTCTCGTTCATAGATTGTGTAATTGTGCGTAGACTATTACGAATCAAGGCAAAATCACCTTTATAGTCTACTTGGGGATTGATACAGAGATTACCGTTAGCTACATGTGTCAATACCTGTTGGATATCCAATATGTAATTGTTAATACTCTCCACAGTAGTGCTTAATGTCAATGTTAGCACTTCCAGTTCATCTTTGGAACGGACTGGGGTTATTGTAGTGTGTAAATCTCCGTTGGAAAGTGATACCATACGAGCTGTCACATTCTTGATAGGGCGTGAAATTGACCGCGCTAAATGTAGAACAAGTAAGATAGAGAATATCAGCACTATGAAGGTGAAAGCTATTGCAACGAACACTGCACCATTGATCATGTGGCTGTAATCGGATTCAGGAATATGTAGGACAAGGGACCATTGTGTGCCACGGATAGGAGAAAACGCAACTAATATATGCTTTCCATCAATAGGAAACTCCGCTGCGCCAGTTTCACCAGCAGTAATGCGGTTAAGAATCTCTGGATTTTCGCCGCCTAGCTGGGATAGCATGTTTTTTGCTAGAACAAGGGATTGGTCTGGATGACCAGTGATAATACCATTGCGGTCAACCATATATGCTGTACTGTGTCTGCCTAGATTAATGCTGCTAATGACATCATTGAGCGTGTCATATTTGTAGACTCCTACAACATACAATGCAGTCTCCCCATTTTCTTTTACGGGCATTCCCATTGTGATGCCTAATTTCTCCTGAAAAATAGTGGAGGAGCTGGTGGTAAAATTGTCAGTTTCACGTAGGAGTGCAAAGAAGTCTTCTTCTAGGCTTTGTGGCGCTCCGTCAATGCCCTGAACCAGTTGGCCATCTAAATTATATAAAGCAATGGTGTGTAATTCATAAATTTCAGCAGTTTCTGTTAAAAGTTCTGCACGGTTTTTGCGGGTTGTCGTAGCATCTACGACATTATTGTCAAGCATGACAGATTGCATACGAGCGTTTCCAGCAAGTGCCATCATGCGATCTGCGAGCATATGCATGTTTGCTTCAACTGTTTTTGCTGATTGCCGTGCCATAGGTTGTAAACTGTCTAGAAGAATGTTGGTTGCCAGATACTGTAAAGATAATGCCATTATTCCACAACATACAATCACCAATATGAGGATATTAAGGATTGTACTTTTCAATATTCTTCCATTAAGACTTCGTCTGAATTTGCGTTGTTGGAAGCTTGTGTTGTTTCCGATCACGATTTTTTCTCTCCTTTTATATTTTATTTTCTAGTGCTTCATCCAGACAGAAATTAGAGTTGTGTACTGCATGGTTCGTGCCAGTGCTAGGCAAAATTTCAACGGCGATGCGGTGGCATCGTCTAGAAATTTTAACGTCGCAACGGTGCGAAACAGGCGGTTCACGAATCTAATTTCTGGCCGGATGGAGTACTAGTATTGCATCCAAACAGAAACTAGAGTTATGAGTAGCGTGGTTTGTGTCAGTATTAGGCAAAATTTCGACGACAATGTGGTAGCATCATTTAGAAATTTTAACGTCGCAATGATTTGAACCAGACAGTTCATGATTCTAATTTCTAGCCAGATGAAGTGCTAAAAAACTGTAAATAAATAACACTTTGTTTGAATTATCTCATAATGTATCTATTTCATCAGATACTTTTTATGGATGTATCCGTTTTGCTTGCATATATCTTCTTTAATAGAAAAATCCGAGTACAACTTCAAATGAATTGGTTACTTATCTACAGATTTGAAACAATAAATAAAAGCCCATATATGCTACTGGTGGAAAAAGATCATTATTTTCTTTCCAATAAAATAAAGTGCTTTATCAGATAGTATAGCATATACCATAGAGGAAAGGAAGATATTTTCTTGTGAAATGGCATTACTTAGCTGTTTAACTTATAACTTTGCGCTGATAGCATTAAGCTATATAAAATTGCTTTTATCATGATTCGTGTTGGCGTCTAAACAGTAATTTTTTACTCTTACGTTTGTTTTAGAAGCTTTTGTTGGCAAATACATTCAATCTATTAAAGCACTTAGGTAATGGGTATTTTGTATTTTTTGCTTGCATTTTGCAAAGACTGTGTTATAATTCTGTTTATGGGGATATAGCTCAGTTGGGAGAGCGATACGTTCGCAACGTATAGGTCACGAGTTCGAGTCTCGCTATCTCCATTTGGGAAGCATAGCTCAGCCGGGATGAGCGTTCGCCTCACACGCGAGAGGTCAGGGGTTCGAGCCCCCTTGCTTCCAGTAATATTGGATATATCAAAAACAACCACGCAGTCTGATTTGTGGTTGTTTTTTTATGGACATCCGACGCGGAAAGGAAATGCGCAGTCTCATGCAGAGGAAATATCCCATTAAGTTAATATATGGGGTAGAGGAATACAATTCCAGTATTGACATTTGTTTTGGTTGATTGTAAACTATAATGTACAATATGGTTAACAATTAAAAGTGGAGGAATGATTACTATGAACACAAAAACAAAAGAACTTACATTGATTGGTTTGATGGCGGCTGTTATATGTATTGCGGGACCGTTGTCGTTGCCATTGCCGTTTAGTCCGATTCCAATTTCACTAACGAATCTGGCAGTGTATTTTTCGGTTTATACACTTGGAATGAAACGTGGTACAGTCAGTTATCTTGTGTATCTGTTGATTGGAGTGGCGGGGCTTCCTGTGTTCTCCGCTTTTACAAGCGGTCCAGCGAAACTTTTTGGACCGACCGGCGGTTATCTTATTGGATTTCTTTTTATGGCACTGATTTGTGGATATTGTGTTGACAGATGGAATGGGCAGATAATTGCGAGTTTTATTGGAATGGTTGCTGGAACTGTAGTTTGTTATTTTTTAGGAACAATATGGCTTGCTTTTCAGATGAGTGTTGGGGCTGACCAGTCATTTACCGCTGCGCTTCCTGCCGCGTTTGCTGCCGGCGTACTTCCATTTATTGTTGGAGATCTGGTAAAAATTATGTTTAGTTTGTTGATTGGTGCGCAGGTGCGTGTCAGAGTGAGAAGAGCAGTGTTCAATGAATAAAATGGAATAAAAGAATAAAGGGGTCAGAGATATTATGGATATCTCTGACATTTTTATGCGCACGCCGATGCAGAGGAAATATACCATTGCATGACGCATCGGCGGTGCGCGGGTAGGGGAAGATAAATTTTCCTTACTCGATTTCAATACTTGCAATCGTGTTACAGATTGAGTATAATGATTGGTGTATCTTAGTATACATACAATGCAAAGGACAGAATGAATGACAAGACGAAAGGGATTAACATTTTATCAGAAAAAGAAAAAATTAAATATTGTTGTGGTCAAAGAAATCCTAAGCTGGATTTTTTGGATATTTGCTTCCATGTTGTTGGCGGTCGTAACAGTTTTCTGTGTCGGGATGAAAACAAGTGTGATTGGTCCTTCTATGGAGCCAAGCCTGTACAATGGGCAGGAAATTTTTTTGAACAGATTGATTTACAAAGTATCGTCGCCACAGAAGGGAGATGTGATTGTATTTCTTCCAAATGGCAATGAGAAGTCGCACTTTTATGTGAAGCGCGTGGTGGGCGTTCCAGGTGATACGTTGTACATAAAAAATGGTATTTTGCATGTGAATGATGATACGGTGGAACAATATTTTAATGACAGAATTGTTGAGCCTGGTTTGCTGGAGAGCAAAGTCACATTGGGAGAGGACGAATATTTTGTGATTGGCGATAATTGTAATGATAGCGAGGACAGTCGTTCTGCGAATATTGGAACGGTTAAGAAGAGCTATATTATAGGAAAAGCGTGGATGAAGCTGGCCTCGGGCAGCAGTGATATGGGACTGATAGAATAAAAAGAAAGGCAAGACAAAACTATGACAAATTATCAATGGTATCCAGGTCATATGACCAAGGCAAAGCGAATGATGCAGGAGGATATCAAACTTATTGATTTGGTGATTGAGCTGGTGGACGCAAGAGTGCCACTGAGTAGCAGAAACCCAGATATTGATGAACTGGGGAAAAATAAATCAAGAATTATCCTTTTAAATAAATCGGATCTTGCAGATTCAAGAAAAAATAAACTATGGAGAGATTATTTTTCAAAGAAAGGATTTTATGTGCTGGAGATGAATGCCAAGACGGGAGCTGGCATGAAGTCAATTCAAGGTGTGGTGCAGGAGGCGTGCAAAGAAAAAATTGAGCGCGACAGGAAGAGGGGGATTCTCAACAGACCTGTGCGTGCTATGGTGGTTGGGATTCCAAATGTTGGCAAATCTACCTTTATCAATTCGTTTGCGGGCAGAGCATGCGCTAAGACGGGGAACAAACCAGGCGTGACAAAAGGAAAGCAGTGGATACGTCTGAATAAAAGTATAGAATTGCTGGATACGCCAGGGATTTTATGGCCGAAATTTGAGGACCAGACTGTTGGGCTTCACCTTGCTATGATTGGTTCTATCAATGATGAAATTATACATTTGGATGAACTTGCATATGAGCTAATTCAATTTTTGCAGAGGGAGTATCCAGGTTTGCTGGAAAAGCGCTATCAGATAGAGATTCCAGAAGGACAGGAAGCTTACGAGACGATCAAGGCTGTCTGTGTCAGCAAAAAGTGTTACTTGAAGGAAGAAAGGTTGGATATTATGAAAGCTTCCACAATGATTGTGGAGGATTTTAGAAACGGAAGAATTGGAAAAATTACATTGGAGATGCCGGAGGAATGATGGAAACGGAAATAATAGAAACAGAGGAAAATAAAATGAAACACCTATTGAAGGAACTATTGAGTATCAGCATTTATCTGCTGCTGGTATTTTGTGCCGCCTATTTCATTGTGACTTATGTGGGACAGCGAACTCAAGTGAGTGGCAGCAGTATGGAGACTACTCTAAGTGATGGGGATCATCTGATTGTTGACAAGATATCTTATCGGTTTGAGGACCCAGAACGGTTTGACATTATTGTGTTTCCGTTTCAATATGACACAGATACTTATTATATCAAGCGTATTATAGGAATGCCCGGAGAGACCATACAGATTGATGACAGCGGGAATATCTATATTGATGGTGAGTTGTTGGAGGAGGCTTACGGGCGTGAAGTTATACAAAATCCTGGAAGAGCAAGCGATCCAATATTGCTTGGTGTGGATGAGTATTTTGTAATGGGTGATAACAGAAACAACAGTTCAGATAGCAGAGACCCTTCTGTTGGAAATATTCATCGCAGGGATATTATTGGCAGAGCATTTATTAGAATTTGGCCTTCCTCAAAATTTGGAGTATTGAAGCACCAATGAGTTGATTAGAGTATAGAAAGGACACGATGTTTTTGTGGAGAAGAAAATAGAAGAAATCAAAAATGAATTAAAGGCAGCATACGCAAGTGAGCTGCCTGTTTTTGTGGAACAGTACGGGACAGATAAAAGAAGTGGTGTGCAGGCGCTTGTTGCAAAGGCAAGGAAAATGATAGATGCCTATGAGAAGGAAAAACAGCGTACAGAACGCATGAAAAAGTATGAAAAGGAATATGATTCTTTTGGATATATCTGTGGGATTGATGAGGTTGGCAGAGGACCGCTTGCAGGACCTGTGGTGGCAGGGGCAGTGATACTGCCAAAGGATTGTCAAATCTTATATCTCAATGATTCAAAACAGTTGAGTGAAAAGAAGCGCGAGGAACTGTATGATATTGTTATGAAAGAAGCAGTGTCAGTAGGAATTGGATATGTTTCCCATGAGCGGATTGACCAGATTAATATTTTGCAAGCAACTTATGAAGCAATGCGACAGGCAATTAGCAAATTGAGTGTGAAGCCAGATATTTTGTTAAATGACGCAGTTACGATACCTGGGATAAGTATTCGGCAAGTTCCCATTATCAAGGGTGATGCCCAGAGCGTGTCCATTGCCGCTGCGAGCATTGTTGCAAAGGTGACAAGAGACCGGCTGATGGTGGAATATGATAAGACGTACCCAGAATATCATTTTGCAGACAATAAAGGTTATGGTGCAGAGATTCATATTGAAGCACTAAAAAAGTATGGTGCGTCGCCAATACATAGAAAGAGCTTTATCAAAAAGTTTGTAGAGGAAAAAGAAGTTCTGCAAGAACAGTAGGAGGAGAAGTTTATGGACAGTGTATTGTCGGGATATTCACAGAGCTATAGCGGGACTCAGATAGGGCAAGGACAGGGATACGCAGGAACTGTGGGCATGACAGGAGGTGCCACTTCTGGAAGTGCGCAGGGAGTGGATGTGACACAGTTACAGCCTGGCGATACATTTCAGGGAGAGATTGTCTCTGTCAACGGTGAAGACGTCCAGATACAGTTGGCAAATGGACAGTATATGGCGGCAAAGCTAGAACGCGACGTACAGTTGGCGCTCGGGCAGGTTATGAATTTGCAAGTGCAGTCCAATAAAGATAATCGTGTGGTTTTAAAACCTATTTACGATGGAAAAATGCAAATGTTGCGTGTGGGGGAGGCGGCGCTCCGCGCAGCGCATATGGCGGTCAATGACAGAACGATGACACTTGTGTCAACATTGCTAGAGAACGGTATGTCCATCAACAAAAATACATTGATGCTGTTTAATCGGCTCACTTTGCAAAATCCCAATGCGAATATGGCAGATTTGATTAAATTGAGCAAATTGCAGTTACCTATCAATGACAATACTCTTTCTCAATTTCAGAATTATCAAAAGAGTGAGCATAAGCTGTTAGATGGTATTCGAGAAGCGTCTGAAGAGATACTAAAATTATATGACACGCTGACTGGAAAGACAGAGATGCTAAATAGTCAGAATCTGTCTGGAAATGGTATGACGAATGCCGCGCAAGGTGCTGTTGTGGGACAGACAGCGCTAGAGAATGGCGGTAAATTTCTTGAACAGGTGCTTTTACTGCTCGCGGGAGAGGACGAGCAGAACGCAGGGACACAAAATACTGCAAATTCAAATAACAATGCCAACACTGCAATTTTACAGGAAAATCAGAGCACGCAAACCGATGAGCATGTGCCGTCGAATCCAGAGCAAACTATTCAGAACAATGCGCAGAATCCAGCAGAAAATCTTGACCATGCGATTGACAAAAAAATAAATTCACAAAAACAAGCTGAAAAAACAATATTGCAGGATACAGAACAGGCTTTAAAACAGGAAGGGGTGGCGAGTAATAAGGCGAATAGTACCCACGATGCATTTTTCAATCAATTAAAAAATGAGCCCTTGCAGACTGTTCCAAATAAAATTATTTTATTTCTACGAGAAGGCATTAAGGAAGGAAATCTTACCTTAAAAGATGTGAAACAGTTGTTGCTTGACAGTGAGATTGGCAGGAAGTTGACAGCGGAACAAAAGTCTGAAATTTTCCATTCGGAACCGTTTCGGTCAATGCTCAAAAACGGACTGCAAAAACAATGGACTCTTTCACCGCAGGATTTGGCACAGGAAGGTAAAGTGGAAGAGTTTTATCATAAACTTGCCAAGGAGAGCAGTCAGTTGACACGCATGATGAATGAGGCAATGCAGTCTGCAAATCAGGCAAACAGTGGTACTCCAGCGCGCGCAATGGCAAATCTCAGTGAGAATGTTGCGTTTATGAATCAGATGAATCAGATGTTCACTTACGTACAGTTGCCGTTAAAACTTGGCAATTCACAGGCACATGGGGATTTGTATGTCTATACAAACAAGAAAAATATGGCGCGCAAAGATGGTATGCTCACGGCATTTTTGCATTTGGATATGGACTATTTGGGGGCACTTGATGTCAGCATTTCTCTTCAAACTGAGCGCAATCAAGTCACCACAAAGTTTTATCTTGACGAGGCGTCCATTGCGCTGGTGAAGGAACATATGGATGAGTTGTCACAGAGATTATTCAAAAAGGGGTATCAGTGCAAAAATATGATCTTGGAGAAAGACGAGGACAAAACGGTTCTAGAGCACATGGAAGAGCAGGTGGCAGGTGGCAGTGCAGTTCTCAGTTATCAAACGTTCGACACAAGAGCATAAAAAAGAGAGGATAGAATAGATGGCGGCGGAGAATAAGCAAAAAGTAAAACAGGCAGTTGCGTTGGAATACGACCCAGCAGACAGCGCTCCAAAAGTGATTGCAATGGGACGCGGCGTACTGGCGGATAAAATTATAGAGCAGGCAAAACAAGCAGATGTGCCAATCCATAAGGATGATAAATTAGCAAATACCCTGTCGAAATTGCAGATTGGTGAGATGATACCGCCAGAGCTCTATGAGGTGGTCGCAGAAATCCTTATGTTTGTGGACAGTATGGATAAGATCAAAGCAAAGGTGAGCGCTTATCAAAACAATAAGGAACTGTAAAAATGAACACGAGAGAAAAAGGCACAGAATATGAAAAGATTGCTGCAAAATTTTTGCAAAATCATGGCGTAATAATCTCTGAATACAATTATAGAAACCGTCAAGGCGAGATTGATATAATAGGAAAAGATGGAGAATATATTGTATTTTTTGAGATAAAGTATCGCAAAAATGATGCGAGTGGGCAGCCTGCAGAGGCGGTGGACTACAGGAAACAACGTAAAATTTGCAAGGTGGCAGATTACTATCGAATGATGCATCAAATAGGGGAGTTCTCACCAGTGCGTTACGATGTGGTCGCAATCTGTGGAACAGAAATTACATGGTATCAGAATGCGTTTGCGCATATTTACACATAAATTTATACTGGCGGTCAGCCTTTTTGACCGCCAGTATAACAAGATGCGCACAGCCGCATAAGGAAATTTGCCGCTTTGCGGCTGGAGCGATACTCACGGCAAATTTCATTGACCGTGAGTATAATAATAATTAGGGTGGTATAAAATCGTGCAGAATGAAATAATTCGATATGGAAATCACACAACATGCAGACTTGGTTATGATAAAGAAAATCAAGAAATGGCGTATTTTACATTTGCGGGATTGGAACAGACAGGCATTGTGGAACACTTTTTCTCGACAAGAGAAGGCGGTGTGAGCAGTGATTATTTGTATTCATTAAACTTTAGTTTTACGCAGGGCGATACCAAAGAAAATGTGATAGAAAATTTTAGAAGGGCTGCGGCACATTTAGGAATGACCTGCAATGACATTGTATGTACACAGCAGACGCACACAACAAATGTCCGCAAAGTAACTGCTGCTGATAAGGGAAAAGGTGTTGTCTGCGAACGGGATTACACAGATATAGACGGGCTAATTACAAATGAGAGCGGAATTATTTTGGCGGCTTTCTATGCGGATTGTGTTCCGCTGTTTCTTGTGGACCCTGTAAATCGAGCAATTGGTTTGGCACACTCTGGTTGGCGCGGAACTGTCGAGAAAATGGGAAAAGTGATGTTAGAGAAAATGAGCGTAGAATTTGGCACAAAGCCGGAGGATGTTCGCATTGCAATTGCGCCCGCAATCTGCCAGAGTTGCTATGAGGTAAGTGCGGATGTTGCACTTGCTTTTGCAGAGATTTTTGCGAAAGATGATGCAAAGGCGCAGGAATATCTTGTGCGGTATCAACAGGATATGACACAGCAAGATATTGACAGCTGTCTAATGTATCAAAAGGAGAATGGGAAATATCAATTAAATCTTTGGTACGCAAATTTTAGGGTCTTTCGCGATGCGGGTGTGCCAAACAAACAAATTGAAGTAACAGATGTCTGTACTTGCTGCAATTCGGAATTGTTGTTCAGCCATAGAGCCAGCAAGGGAAAGCGTGGAAACTTGGGTGCGTTTTTGATGCTAAAATAAAAATTTGATTACAAGACGGTTATTGCTAAAAATGTTTAATTCAAAATAAAACAATTTAGGTTGTGTATTTGTAAGGTAGGAAATCAGATTGGTAAAATACACTATTTTTCGCTTTTGGATTTAAGTATATTAATAAAAAGCAAAGGAGAGAGCTGCATGTGGATATTTTTGGTGATTGTGCTTCTTGTTATTGTTATATATATCATACAGAAGAAACAGTATGAGCAGACGGAATATTATCAACAAACCCAAAAACCCTTTATGAGTGTTCAATTTAACAAAGGACTTTTGGGTGAATTTTATACATATAAATATTTAAAATCACTTGCTGGGTATAAAAGATATTTGTTTAATTTATATCTTCCGAAAAACAATGGGGAATACACAGAATTAGATGTTGTTCTTTTGCATGAATCAGGTATTTATGTATTTGAATCTAAAAATTATAGTGGATGGATTTTTGGAACAGAATCTCAACAGTATTGGACTCAAACATTGCCTGTTGGACGAGGAGCACAGAAAAATCAATTTTACAATCCTATCTTACAGAACAAGGGGCATCTAAAATGGCTTCAAACATTCCTCGATGATCGGTCATTACCATTTTATTCTTACATTGTATTTAGTGATCGTTGTACATTGAAAAATATTACTTTGACTAGCAAAGAACATTATGTAATGAATCGATATAACCTTCTTTCTGCGGTTCAACAAAATATTGCAAAAACTGGGGTACAATTATCACAAGACAAAATTGATAACTTATTTGAAAAATTGTACCCTCTAACTCAGATAGATGAAGCCGAAAAAATAACACATATTAGAAACATTCGACAAAATACACAGAGTAGTTTTTCGCAGACTATTTCTGCCACTAATGTAACTCCAGATATTGAGAAAACGATATGTCCTCGCTGTGGCGGAAAACTTGTTATGCGTATTGCAACTAAAGGAGAGCACCAAGGAAAAAAATTTTGGGGATGTTCCAACTACCCAAAATGTAGATATATAGAAAATTTGCCAAATGAAAAGGAGTATTAGATATAGTTTTTTTGCAATACAACAGCAATTTACAAATTTTCATAGTTATTTAATCAAGTTTAATAATGCTAAGAGCCTGATATCGTAGTGTTTTCTGATTTAATAGATGCAACTTTTATGAAGAAAAGTTAAAGTATTTTTCAAATCCGGCATTGAAACGATGGTAGCATTCTGTAGAAATAACAAGAAATCAATCGTAAGATCGGTTGGCAAATTTGTTATCTATGTTGGCAAAACCATTATTGAGTTGATTTTAGATAACTTGTTTTAGTGCCAACTAATCTATTTTTTTATGCATAGATAGAGAAGGGGAAATCTATGGTTGGAGAAGCACTTAGATTATTGTGGATTTTTAGTGGATATAAATCTGCTGAATTAGCTGAGAAACTGGGAATTTCTCAAAGCTATGTTTTCGGAAATTAAAAATAATAAGAAACAGCCGACAATGGATATATTAGATAAGTATGCCAGCGTATTTGAAATGAAAAAATCAACATTATTATTTGCAGAAGCTTTAGAAAATGATGTTGAAGTACAAAATGATAAAAAACAGAAAGTGGCATTAGCGGGAATGAAATTATTGAAAATACTTGAAAGAGTTGGTAAGTTTGAAGATGAATAAATGTTATCCAATAAAGAACAGTCCATTGTATCGGTTGAGGAATAGAAGAAGGTTAACGGAATTTTTAAATCTACCTAAAACTATTTTAAGGAAAAACATACTTATTGTTATAATGAGTTTTCGAGACCGAAGCCCAATGGAGATGGAGAAAGACATTTTACTGTACCGCTAGAAGATTTAAAGGGTATACAAAAACATATTTGTAAACTATTTAAACGAATTATAACGCCAGAATGGGTAATATCAGGTAAAAAATCATGTAGTTATATTACAAATGCAGAGGTGCATTTAGAACATAGATTTGTGAAAACAATGGATATATCAAAGTTTTATGATTCAGCACAGCGAAGCAGAATCTATCAAATGTTTTCACAAACTTTTAATATGGCATCTGATATTGCGTGGATTATGACAGAGTTAGTAACATATAATGGAACATTGCCAACAGGAAGCCCCTCTAGCCAACTAATTATATATTGGACATACCGTGGCATGTTTCAGAGAATAAATGAATTAGCAGAAGAATATAATTGCTATTTTTCGTTTTACGTAGATGATATGGCATTTTCCTCTGATTTTCCGATTAAAGCCATCTTGAGAGATGAGGTTTCCGATGTATTAAGAAAGAATAGACTATTGGCAAAAAGTAAAAAGGATCATTATTATCAGGTAAACGATTTTAAGGTTGTTACTGGAGTTGGAATAAAGCAGAAAAAAAGGTTGTACTTAATAATAAGCGTAAACAAATAATAGAGTTATATGCAAAATGTAAAAAAAGCAGTAATATATATCAAATTGAAAAGCTTAACGGAATTTTATGCTCACTAAGGCAAATAGAACCATATATTTTCCCAGAAATATATGGGTATGTCCATAGCTATGAGCAGGAACTCAAGAAATTATCAAGAGACAGATTTTATAGGGCTAAAAAGAAAAAAGGTATGTATCATTCTAAGCACATACATAATGTTGGCATTAATACGAAACAATGATTTGATTAATTGAAAAGAAGGTAAACGATGTTGGATTGCATTATTGAACGTACAAACAGATATATAGATGATATGCCGAAAAAAGAGCGTAAAAAATATGGTCAGTTTTTTAGACAGCACGTTTTATGGCTGGATTATATACTATACCTGAAAACATGTTCAAGGTTCGCATTTTAGACGCAGGAGCAGGTTCAGGTATATTGTCGTGTGCACTTTTAGAACAATTGGAGCGGATGGCTTTTGTTCAAACAATAGAATTAACTTGTTATGAGAATGATGACAATATTTTGGGATTGTTAAGAGAAAATCTGCATACTTATCAGGCAAATTCAAAAAAGGACATTCAAATTAATATTATCACAGATAATTATATTACAAGCCAGTATTTGGACTTCCATCATATGTTAGGCGGCAAATCCGAGCCTAAGAAATATGATTTTGTAATAGGAAATTCTCCATATATGAAGATACCTAAAGATGCGCCGGAAGCAACGGCTATGCCGGAAGTCTGTTATGGCGCCCCCAATTTATATTTCATTTTTGCGGCAATGGGATTATTCAATCTTGATAGTGAAGGGGAGATGGTGTATATTATCCCTCGTTCATGGACTTCTGGAGCATATTTTAAGCGGTTTAGGCAGTATTTTTTGACAGAAGGGAAGTTAGAACATATTCATTTATTCGTAAGCAGGAATAAGGTGTTTGATAAAGAAGATGTCTTGCAGGAAACAATCATAATAAAAGTAAAAAAGACAAATAACACACCGGAAAAAGTTACAATTACTTCTTCACAGTCAAATAATGATTTTGATAATCTGACTTCGCTGACAGTGCCGTATAGTCTTGTGGTTTCGGGAAATGATTATTATGTTTATTTAGTAACAGATGAAAAAGAAGTCTCTGTGTTGGAAAAATTACATAGATTTGATAAAACATTGCTAGATATTGGACTAAAAATGAAAACGGGATTGACAGTTGATTTTTGTAATCGTGAGATACTTCGTGATGATGCGGAGGAAGGTGCAATTCCACTCTTTTATTCACAGCATATTAAACAGGGAGAAGTGCAGTTCCCTATCCAGAAAGAACATGAGTATGTTGTGACCGAGCAAAAGGGATTGATGCAGGACAATCGGAATTATTTGTTTGTCAAACGTTTTACTGCAAAAGAAGAAAGGCGCAGACTGCAGTGTGGTGTATATTTATCAAACAAATATCCACAGTATAAGAAAATCAGTACACAAAACAAGATTAATTTTGTAGATGGATTGATAATGGAAATGCCAGAGTGTCTTGTGTATGGATTATATGTGATTTTTAACTCTACTCTTTACGATGAATATTATAGGATTCTGAATGGCTCAACGCAGGTAAATTCAACAGAAATTAATGCGATGTTGGTTTCTGATTTGGACAGTATACAGGAAATGGGTAGAAAATTGATGAAAAGCAAGGATATGTCACAAAGTAATTGTAATATGATATTGGAGGGGTACTGTGGATAAAATTGATGAGGCAAGAGAACTTTTGAAAATGCTTGGAATGCCTAAAGCGCAGCAGACGGATATTTGCTGTTATGTATTGTTGGCAATGGCAGGGATAAAGCAGGATACATTATGGAAAGATGCTGGAAATGAGTGGATTCGTATCCATGATATTATCCAGTTTGCCAATACATATTACGACTCGACTTATGCAGAAAACAGTCGGGAGACTTTCGTAAGCAGGCATTGCATCATTTTCGTAATGCAGCACTCGTAGAGGATAATGGGAAAGTTACAAATAGCCCTAATTATAGGTACAGGCTTACAGAAGAAACATTGCAGGTGATAAGGGTATTTCAAACATCAGAGTGGCAAAAATCTATGGATCGTTTTTTGAAATACCATGAAAAGTTGGTGGATATTTATGCTTCAAAAAAGAGAATGACAATGATGCCAGTGCGTATCAATGGAGCAGATTTTCAATTTTCTACAGGCAAGCACAATGAACTGCAAAAAGCTATTATTGAGGAATTTGCGCCACGATTTGCGCCTAGTACAGCATTTTTTTGATACTCATATACTATCAAGGCTGTTTTTAACCAGCATAGTTCCAGTTAAATGCTTTGGCTGTTAAATTGTATTGTTTAATAAATTTAAGGATGCTTTGAGCCATTTCCTCTACGGATTTATAACTGCCCTTTTTCAAAAGCTTCCGGTTGATGATACCAAACCAGATTTCTATCTGGTTCACCTAGGAACTGTACTTCGGTGTATATACAAAACGGATCCTGTGGCTTTCATCCTTAAGGAAAGATTCCCGGCTTTTCATGCTCTCCAGTATGCCTTTCTTTCCCTTAATACCAAGATCAACCCTAATGGAACATTCCTGTGCAACCAACTTTACAAGTCCTTCGGATTTATGGGTATTAAGGCCATCACAGATAATGATATAGTTTTTATCTGCATCTTCTGCTATGAGCTGCCGGACAGCATTGCAGAAATCTTCCTCATTCCGTGTGCTGTTCAGATATGGTGACTAGATCCTGCCATCTGCAATACGCAGGAATGTGATCAGACTTATGGTGCCATGACGGATGTATTCAAACTCATGCAGCGCCGGGATGCCTGGGCGTACCGGCTTGTCCGGGGATTTGTGCTCCAGTGCATGGATCCCGGTCATTTCGTCCGTGGAATACACTTGCGTACCACACTCTGCAAGTTCTGCAGCCTGCAGATAGATGCCACAGATTGTTTCAATTTTTTTTAAGGATTCCGGGGTTATCGTGCTTTTCCGGAGAGTTGAGCCAGTAACGGTTTTTCCATGGTGCGATTCCCCATAGGCGCGAACTTAAGCAAAAAGTGTACAAATTTCCCATTTCTAAAAAATTAAAAAAATTCACCATAACCACTCTTTTTCGTGTAAAATAATTTTGAAAAACACACTTCCACTTAAAAGAGGGTTATGATGAATTTACAAAATAATTTTACCAAAATGGATAAATTTCTGCAAGAACATTTAAAAATCTGGGACTATAAAATTCTTCCACATTTTCCAGATAACCTGGATGAAATAGCGGCGCAGGCAGGCGTATTACAGCGTAAAAGAGGTATCCATTCCGTGTATGACTTGTTAAAGCTCTTTTTTCTTTATGCATGTTCCAGCCTCTCCTTCCGTGTCTTGGCAGTGGCAGCCTGTGCCCTTGGAATATCCTCTGTTTCTGACACCGCCCTACGTAAAAGGTTTTCAAAGGCAGCCCCTTTTCTTCATGAGGTTCTCCACACCATGCTGTCAAGCTTGTTCTCCAATCCAGCAAGTGCTCTGCCACACAGAGTGAAAAATATATTTCTTGTAGATGCATCTATCATCCGCCAGACAGGTATTTGCCAGGAACAGGAACGTATTCATCTTTGTTACAGCCTCAACCAGAATAGGATGAAGCAGATAAAAGTCACGAATCACCATACGGCTGAATCTCTTTCGTACTTTACGTTTGAGAAAGGCGATCTTGTGATGGCAGACGCAGGATATGCAACTGCGCAGAACTATATTTATGCATAGGAACAACAAGCAGACGTAGTCCTGCGAATCACACCAAAGACATTCTGCCTGTATGATGCAGATGACAAAAAGATATCCTTGGTATCCCTGCTAAAACAGGCAGAGGACCAAGGGGTTTGTATGGTGGAGGTCTTTGGAATTTGCAGGTATAAAAGTAAAATGGGCTTTGTACGGGTAATTGCGCAAAAACTTCCTGAGGAACAAGCACGCAAAGCCAAAAAACGCAAGCAGAGAAAAGTCTCAAAAAACCAGAATCAAATTACACAAGACACTTTGTTTTGTTCAGGCTGGATTGTTGTTATTACAACGCTTGGAATAGAATACAGTGGGGAGGAAATCTTATATTTATATAGAAGCCGCTGGCAGGTTGAACGATTGTTTAAGCGATTGAAACAGAATTTTAGTATAACTACCACCAGTTTACAACTTTTTAGTGATTTGATTATTCAAAGCTCCCTGAATGAATGCGTTTTAATGGGTCTTATTAATTTTTTAGGATTTGGAGGTTTAATCCCAAAGTGGCAAATAATATTTTGATGACAAATTTTAACTTTTTAAGTATCAAATATTGTATCCTATAGCAAAATTTGCACCCTATGAATCAGAAAAAGTAGTATTTTCAAGGATTTGGGTAACATTATCTATCCATAAAAAAAGTTGTAAAGTGGTGTTATACAATAAAAAAGAAAAAGGTTTTAACAATATACAATGTAATGTAGTACATATTGAAATAATCAGAGAATAATGTATAATATAAGAAAAAGGATATGGAAGGATATAGGTATGTCAGGTACTGAGAAAAAACAAAGGCGCCAACGTCGTTCCGCATAGAGCAGGAAACGGCAGACCGGTTTCGGGAAGCGGCGAAGGAGTTTTCAAACCAGGATGCTGCATTGAATGCATTGTTGGCATCCTTTGAAAGAGAAAAAATACAGGAAGCAAATCCGCAGTTTTCGGAAGATATGAATGTATTCGAGAAATATCAAAGATGCCTGTCGGCAAAATTTGCAGATGTACTGAAGGCGATGTCAACGGCGGATGACAGCGCAAGAGTGGATGTGCAGAAGCCTCTGGACTCAAAGGATGCTATGATTACTGAGTTGCAGAATGCCTTAGAGGAGGCCAGAAAACGTAAACAGACATATGAAGAATTGTACAGTGGGATTGAAAAAGAAAAAAAGCGGTTGAGACCAGCCTGCATAATGAACAGATGGAAACAGAAAGGCTAAAATGGGAAATGCAGGAAAAGGCGGATCAGCATGCTTTTATATTGTCTGATAAGGAAAGACTGAATGATATTTTGAGCCAGAATGTATCAGAGCTTCAGGGAAAAATAAGTGAGTATCAGGAATATCCGAAACAGATGCAGGAGAAGGATGCCCAGATCAAGGAGCTTAATTTAGAAGTGCAGGAACTCGAAAATCAGATAAAAGATGCAGAGTATCAGCATAAAGTGGAATTGCTGGATAATGAAAGGAAATATGAAAAGGAAAAATCCGATATAAAAGCACAATTCGATGAAAAGCAGGAGGATCTTAGAGAGAAATATGAGAAGGAGATAGAGAAGTTAAGGCGAAGATTGGAGAAAAGTTAAAGTAAAAACGAATAGGTTTGGGCCTTTGTATTGTTTGAGCATAGTTTATAGCGTGACGTACTAATCATATTGTACATTGGGACAAAAATATGTATATTAGGTGTATGTTATTGAATTTCCAATATATTTATTATTAAAATACAAGAAAATAGAACTAGTACACCATTTTTTACTTCCTCATATATCAAGCACTCGCTATTTGCATCATTGCCGTGTTGTCGTCAGCCAACGATGCCACCGCATCGCCTCCTTCCTCCGCCTTGCACTGATACAAATATCAAGCACTTTGTATACGAAGATTAAAAAAACGGTGTACTAGGGGGATGTCATTTTCAAGGTTTGATGAATGAAAGGGATGTCGGACATATGGAACTGCAGATTGTAATAATGAGTATTATTACATACTTATTATTATTTAATAGTTGTTTGACTTTTCGATTAAATATTATTCAGAACATAGTTATTACTATTGTACTTACTGTCAATATAGCATTTGTTGGTAATATAATTGGCGGTTTATTTGTTATACCAATGTTTATTATATTGATTATGTATATAATATGGTTAAAACGAGAGGATTGGTTAGTAAATATTTTTTTAATAGTATTTTCATACACTTTATTAGTCATTGTAGATAATTTGACTCATTTTATTTGGAATATTATAGGATTGAATGTTAGTAAGCATTGGCCTATTTATATGATAGTAGATTATCCTATTTTTGTTGTGATATGTCGATTTATGTCAAGTAAAATAGTTAAATTGAAAAAAAGGGAAACTTTGATGTTATCCCCCAAGATTTTAGTAATTCTTGGAACAGATTTGACGTTATACTTGATTATTTTTGTAATGAATGTAACTGTGGTAGAACAGGTGGGATCATCCTTATCAGTTCTTTTTAGTATAATATTGTATATAGGGTATTTTTTATTAATATTTTCAATGGTAACAACAATTGTTAAAGAGTATGATACCAATGCTAAAATAATATTGAAACAAAATTCATATGATAATCTTCGGGAATATATGTCTCAGATTGAGGAACTTTACCAGAATCTCAGGGTTTTTAAGCATGACTATGCAAACATTATGGTGAGCATGGCGGGATATATTGAGGGAAATGATATGGAAGGCTTGAAAAGGTATTATGATAAGCAGATATTTCCAATCAGTAATCAGTTAATAAAGGCAAACGACGCAATAGCCATATTGCATAATTTGGATATTGTTGAATTGAAAAGTCTTATTTTTGTTAAAATAAATCATGCTTTAGAACTCAATATAGAAGTAAGCCTTGAAATAACTGAAGAAATTGAAACTATCAATATGAAGAGTGTTGATCTGGTAAGAATAATAGGCATTTTGTTAGATAATGCAATAGAAGCCTGTCAAGAATGTGAACATCCCAGTATTGGTTTTAGTATAATGAAAATGGATAATGATGTAACATTTGTTATAAAAAATACATATATAAAGCACGATATAGACTACAGTAAGCTTGGAAGTATAGGCGTTAGCTCTAAAGGAGAACGGCGAGGAGCTGGCTTGTATAATATAAAGACCATCACTAATGATTATGATAATGTAATTATGGATACAGAATATGAAGCCGGATATTTTACTCAGGTATTGGAGATTTATGCTTCATAGTAGCAAAAAGTAAAATTGCAACAACAGCCATAGAGTAAACAATTGCTCCACGCAAGATGGATTTTGAGAAAATAGAAATTATGGTTAATATAACGGAAATTATTTTTAGGCGTTTATGTTGTTTAATGCCATATTCTGGAGAATAGGGATTGTTATGTGTGCCTTTTGGTATATAATAAAAAAATGTTATATTTACTAATATACATACAATGATGCATGTAGGTAGGTTTATTTGAATTGACTGTATGAATTTTCCACCTCCAACCATGATTAGGGTGGTAGCAACTAAACATTTTTCAATGCTGTTACAATGGTATCCTCCAGCGATGATCCGTAGTATACCAAAAAATATGAATAATAAAAGAGTTTCAATAAATGTTTTTGTAATATATGATAGAAATAGCATGAGCCCGATAATAACAATATTATATAAGATGTTTTGAATTCCATAAAGCATTTGCAGATATTCTATTTCCGAACACGAATGATCTTCATCAAGTATATTTATTATTTTTTTGGCAACATTACGGAATATTTTTTTCATATAATAATACCATCCTTTATAGTTTGGTATATATTATAAAGCAACTATTTGAAAGTAATTTATTATTTCTTAAGCGTAGGATAAAATAGCTTGAGCGTAAGGGAGTATTTGAAATGATAGATGTATATATTTGTGAAGATATTAAAGAGCAGAGGGATATTTTAGCTCATTATGTTAAGGCAGCTATATTGATTCAAGAATACGATATGAAGTTACGGATAAGCACTGACAAACCAAAGGAACTAATTGAGCAGTTGAAGCAATCAAAGAATACGGGGCTTTATTTTTTGGATATAGATTTAAAATCAAACAAGAACGGAATAGTGCTCGCTAAAGAAATAAGAGAATATGATCCAAGAGGGTTTATAGTATTTGTAACGTCTCATTCAGAAATGTCATACATAACATTTCAATATAAGGTAGAGGCTTTGGATTTTATTTTGAAAGACGATCCACGAGAACTTCAGCATCGTATATGTGAATGTATGGAAAATGTAAACCAAAAATATGCAAAGATCTCAAGAGGTAATGGAAAAACGATTACAATTACAAGGGGAGGAAGAAAAATAACATTATCCTACGATGACATTATGTTTTTTGAAACATCTGTTAATGAACATAAGCTTATTGTTCATACAATAAATAAATCAATGGAATTTTTTGGTAAAATGAAAGATATAGAAGACGAAGTTGGAGAAGACTTTATTCGATGTCATAGAGCGTATTTAGTAAACAAGAAGAACATTGAAGAAGTCTTGTATGCTGATAAGCTTATTATTATGAAAAATCGAGCTGAATGTCCTATATCCCATAGGATGCTAGGACAAGTAAAGAATCAAATATGATATCAATATACGCAGGTTTATAACATAAGGAAGGCGATCTGAAAAAGTATTTAACGGATCGTCTTCCTTATATTATTTAGCATGTATTATCTAGATTAAATACGTTTAAGTAATTTTATATTTCTTAAACGTTAAAATAATCAAAAAATAATACGTTGACCGCAAAGAAAATTCCTTTTAAGAAAAAAGAGTATGAAATGTTGCAGTGCATGATAAAGTAACATTATCAAATGAATGGTTGAGGGAGAGATTTAAAATGAAAGATATAAAGAAGAAGAGTATTGATGTGTTATGCAACTTTGGAAAATTCGGGCTGGGTAAGTCTATTACATTAGGAATGTATGATTTTGAAGTTCCTGCTCAGCTAATGGCTGGTGTGAACCAGAATGGTAACAGGACTCAAGCTACCCGAAAGGTAATTAGTCGGAAAGCTTGGAACAATTGAAAATAGTTGCAGATTTAGTTAGATTCAAAGATATTTGTATCATTTGAATAAAATCATACAAAGGAAGGAGGCGTTTGACATGTTGAAGAACTTTCGTGAGACAGATCCGAAGAAGAGCTCTGAGATGAAAAAGCAGTTAGATGCTGTAAAGCTGGAAAAGGTTCGTAGCTTATGGTACCTTATTACTTCTTCAAGCGGAAAAGTTATCGCAGGATCAAAAGGCTAATGAGAAGAGCAGGGGCTGTAGGTTATATAGGCCCCTGCTTTTCTCAAATTTATAAGTTTTGGAGGGAGAAAGATAATGCAATTAAAAAATTATAGCCTTGCTATTGGTAAGAAAAAGCTTTTTTCAAATGTATCTATAAATTTTGAAAGTGGTACTGTATGCAATATATTGGGAGGAAACGGAGTCGGCAAGTCAAGTTTCGCTAAATCTCTGATAGGTATGTTAGATTACGATGGGCAGGTAATTTATCAAGGTTCTTTGTGTGTAATAGGGAGCTATACAAATGTTCCTTACGATTTGACAATTAGTGATTTGATCAAAATATTAAAAAGAAGTAAAGCAATATCTGAAATTAACGAATTATATGATTTATTGGGAATAAAAGAAATTGACCATTTTCTGAAGATAGGAAAAATGAGTGATGGGCAAAAACAGAAGATTAAGCTGCTTTCTTTTTTATCAAGTAATCCGGATATAATTATCCTAGATGAATTTACGGCGTCTTTGGATAAAAAAAGCATGTTGGATATTTACAATTTTCTGCAGCAATATCAGGCGAAAAGAAAAGTGTTAATAATAAATATCACCCATAATATATTGGATCTGGAAAATTTAAAAGGAAAATATTTTTATGTTACACAAAACACAATAATTCAGTATAGCGATAAAAAGAAATTATTGGAAGACTACACAAGTCTTAACTAGGGAGGGCAGGAAATGATGATAGAGTTGTATAGAATTAAAAATAATCACATAGGACTGTTTTCGGTTATGGTTTGTATATTAATGGGGATTCTTGGTCTAATACTTTTAGTTTCATTAGATGGATATAAATTAGATGAGATATCGATAGGACTGCTGCAATACAGTATTTATACGGTTTATACCCAATTTGGTTTTTTTGTTCTGCCGGTATTATCTATTTATCTTATCACAATAGACTATAAGGAAAAAAATATAACGTTCTATAAATTATTAAAGTATAATGAGCATTTATATTTTTTGCAGAAGCTGGCTGTTTTATTGATTTTAAATACTATTGGTAATTTTATAGTATCATTTTCCGTTTCAGTGTTATATAGGAATTTTTCAGATTTCATTCTTTTCTTCTTGAAATTAGAGAATGTGTCTGTTTTCATTACGTTCATATCCTTGCTGTATGCCTTTGTGTTTAAAAATCTTATGATTTCTTATTGTGTTAATTTTGCAATCTGGGTTACAGGGATTGTATTATATAGTATAAATGATTCTTTTAAAATCTTCTGCTTTTATGATGCATCCTTGGAAAAACATTCAGCGTTTCAAGATGTTTTAGAAGCAGGGGCAATTATGCATAGTTCCGTAATTACAGAAATTTTATATAATGCCGTAGTTTTTTTAATAGGAATGGTCATTGTAACGATATTTAGAAAGAGATGGATGAAAAATGGAATATAATCATATTGCAATATTGTTGACAGAAAACTGTAATGCACGTTGTAAGATGTGTTGCGACTCCAGAGGAGAAGTGTGCGGGCACACACTAACAATAGAAGAACTGGATGTAATCTTAAAGCAAATAAAAGAATACTCATTCGCAGAAACTGTAGGATTGACTGGCGGGGAACCGATGTTATATCCTGCGCTCTGCGAATACATAATGAATTATGATTATGGAAGAGAAATGAAATTTACTATTAAGACGAATGGTTTTTGGGGAAATAATATTGAGAAGTTTAGAGATTTTCTCCAGAAATATTCACAAAAAATATCTAAAATATCTTTTAGCTATGATGAATTTCATAAAGAATTTATTAATATTAACTCAATAAAAAATATTATTGATTTGTGTGTGCAGTATAAAATAAAAACGGATGTTGTTGGTTGCTTCTTTATGAATGGAATGCAGCCAGGAGATGTTTTAAATGAATTTGGAATATACGCATATTTAACAGATTTCTTTTATCAACCTGTTATTGAAACAGGATCAGCGAAAAAAATTGAGGGGGCAGAATTTGTTAAAGTTTTTGATTCGCAAAAGGATGAACTTAGATGCCTAGTGACTGCCAGACAGGAGTATTCATTATTGATTAACGCGCATATGGATGTTTATCCTTGTTGTTCACAATGTATAGAAAATACTATATTAAAAGTAGGAAATCTTAGGGAGGAGGAATTGAAGGATATTGTGGAAGATATAAAGTGTAATAAAATTTTTTACACCATATTTACGCAGGGCTTTACACCTTTTATAAAATATATGAATGAGAATGATATTCCATATCCTAAGAGCTTAGCTTCACATTGTGAGATGTGTGAATATTTATTTTCAACAGAATGGTTTTTAGATATTTTAGAAAAGGAGAATTTTGGTGATAGTTTATACATATGATGATTGCATGGTCGCGGAAGAAGAAAATTCAAATGTGTGTATTATGCAAAAAGAATTCGATTTCTATAAAATATCAAAAGATACTAAAGAACAATTTGTACAGGAAAGCCAACTATTGTCAGTAAGAGATGTAAAAGATAATTTGGGGATATTGCTAGTGGTAGTAATGACAATTTTGCTTACACTGGTAATATATTTTAGCTGTGGAATGTATACGTTGGTTGATGATCAGATTGTGTTGGCAACATTTTTTCTGCTAATAAATATTCCTATACACGAATTGGGACATATTATATTTCTTAAGATATTTTGCAAGGAATCGAAGATAATGGCTGGGTTTAAATTTATATTTATTTATCCTGCATTTTATGTAGATACATCATTTAGTTATTTTTGTCCCAAATATAAAAGAATGTGTGTATATTTAGCCGGAAATTTAATGAACTGTTTTTTTGTACTTACAATATATATTTTATGCCCACAATATTTGAAGTATTGTTATATTATTATATCTAATGTTCTTGTAAATTTTATACCCATAATAAAAAGTGATGGTTATTATACAGCAATAACATTATTAAATAGATATAATGCTGATAACGACAAGAAGAAAGAGTTTGTCGATGATTTTATTAGAGGTGCGGTAATGTTTGGGATAATGTCGTTATTATCATATTTGTTTTAAACTTATTTAAATTATAAGCTTTTAGTTGGTATTTTTGTATATGAATGTTATTCCAAAATAAAAGTTAATTATGCAGAGTCAGTAGGAGGAGTGATATATGTCATATATTTTACAGACATTGAGTTTGGAAAAAACCATCAAGGAAAAAACTATTATTTCAAACTTTGATATGCATATTCGTAAAGGTGAGATTTATGGCTTCCTGGGACCTAATGGGGCAGGGAAAACATCTGTCATGAAAATGATTATGAACTTCTGGAAGCCAACAGGGGGCATGATTGAAGTTTTTGGGGATAAATTGATGCCAACATCGTATGAGGTTTTAGGAAAAATGGGTGGTATTATAGAGTATCCTGTATTTTATGATTATCTTAGCGGAGAAGACAATCTGAAGTTACATTGTAAGTATATTGGTTATGATAATTATCAGGGGATAGAAAATGCACTTGATTTACTTGGGTTACGAGAGATAGCTAAAAGTCCAGTAGAGCAATATTCATTGGGTATAAAACAACGATTAGCAATCGCAAGAGTTATAATATCAAGACCAGAACTTTTAATTCTTGATGAGCCGATGAATGGGTTAGATCCTATAAGTATGAAACAGATACGGAGCTTATTTTATATGCTTAAAAAAGAATTGGGAGTTACAATTATGATTTCAACCCACATTCTTTCAGAAATAGAAGATATTGTCGATATGATTGGGATTATCAATCGCGGGAGTATGGTGAAAGAAATATCGATAAATGAAGTTACTCAAATGCAAGCTACTTATATTGAAATAGGAATACGAGATATGCGCAAAGCAATTCAGACATTGGATAATATTCTTCCGAGAGATAGTTGGAGAGTTGTGGATAAAAATAGACTTCGTGTTTATAGTGAAATGTATACTTTGCAGGAAATATTTAGGGAATTGATACTTCAGGAAAACGAGGTTATCTCTATTGTTAAAAAATCGAATAATTTAGAAGATTATTTTATGCATATAATAGGAGAATGCGAAAAAAATGATTGAAATGATTAAGGCAGAATGGAAAAAAAATAATATAAAAAAATATATGCGCAATGCTGCCGTTATGTCTGGAGCTATAGTAGTATTGCTTTTGACCACAATTGGGCAAATGGAGGCAGGGAGCAAAATTGATTTGAATAAAGAACATGTGCCTTACGTAAGCATAGAAGTATTCACTAATATGTCTTATGTTATTTTTACAAGTGTAATGATGGCATCATTTATTATTAGTGAATATAATAATAAGACAATCTATATAATGTTTTCGTATCCAATAAAAAGACAAAAGATACTATTGGCCCAAATGCTGTCAGTTTGGATTTTTAATGTTATTGCTTTAATTATAACTAAACTTTTGGCATATGGGATTTTTAGTTTTGCAAATCGGTTTATTGATGTACATTTGAGCGGAATCAATTTTAGTCAGTTTTCATTCTATTTTCAAATTATCATAAGTTCTATAATGATGATTAGTATCTGTTTTATTGCTTTATTAGTTGGTGTCAAAATGAAGTCTTCAAAAGCAACTATAGTTGGATCGGTTATCTTAGTATGTCTTACACAGGGAAACATAGGGGCATATGCATTGGCAGATAACCTTGTATTCCATATCATATTGTTTATTTTATCCATTATTTCAGTTTTTCTAACAATTTATAATATTGACAAGGTAGATATATAGTTTGATTATAAAAGTAAGTGGCAATAAATATATGAATGCGTTGCCACTTACTTTTGATTAAAAAGAGATAGAATGCCGTATTGCTGTCAAATGTCCGTCGTCTTCTATTTCGCATGAATATATAGAATCGAGAGTCGGGGAGGATATCAGCAAACTATCCGGACAAAAATATACAGGAAAGCTTTCTAATAGTGGTACGTTCTGTATGTGAGAATATAATGTCAATGCCATCGATAGATTTTCCGTCAAGTAGATAACGAATGGTGCAAAGTATTCATCAGAGTGCCTTTGGAGCCAGATGTGTAGCATTTTAAGCCGGGTAAGGTTGCTTTTTACCCAGTTCCCGTACGCCCTGCAGGAACACCAAAAGCCAGATATGCTCTTTCTCCTCAAAAACGGGATACGTTGCATTGCAGCAAAGAGCGGCATCAATGGTAAAAGGAGCAGAGCTGATTTTGGTGCCTTTTAAGTATTGTAATGAGGCGACGCAGGTGCTGTAATGTTGCTGGAATCGTATCAGGAACTGGTTCTAGTACACCGTTTTTTTAATCCTCGTATACAAAGTGCTTGGAATATGAGGAATAAAAAAACGGTGTACTAGTAATATGGGACATATCCCTGGAAAAGACGCGGGTTGTCAACCTCAATAAGCACTATTCTGAATTTCTCGGCATCAAAATGCGGCTGCGGCAAAAGAAAAACAAGTAAATTGTCCAATCGCGTGTCAGCGAAAAAGCGGTCAAACGGATTATGGCGGAAGCAGAGCGAAAAATCAAACATATTGCGCGGCCGCCCAAGGGCATGACAGAAGCAAGGCAATTCTCAACTACTGTAGGCTTATCTATCGCTATAATATCCCATGTAAAGAAAATAACTTTCCTACTCAATTTCTGCAATTAAGCTATTCATTTCATAGTGGGTGAGAACTTCTTTTAGAGCGGCTTTATCAATATGCAGTGCAAACTCTTCCAGTGACTGTGCAATTGGAATATCATCTTTCATTTTTGCAAGCTGATAACTTAGATAGACAGTCTCTTTGTTTTCCTTTAATGCATTGAGTGGGCTTCTGCCAATGCCAAGATGATTTTTCCAAAAATCTGAGAGAGCCTTTTCTTTTTTCTTGTTTCCTTCGCAATCCTCAATTGCCGCATAGATGGCATCAAGAGAGCCATACTCATTGATGAGCGGGGCGGCGGCTGAGGAAACGCCTTTACAGCCAGGAATGCCATCGCCGGGGTCTCCTGTAATAGAGAGCAGCGTGACAATGTGCTTCGGAAATACGCCTTCCTCCGCGTAGACAAGATCTGTAGTGTATTCAAAGATTCCTGCTGGGAGCGAGGTGTAGCCTTCCTTGTCAGCATAGAGACCATAGCGCTGTTGTAAGTCTTTTACTTTCTCCTTGTCTGTGACACGCCAGAGCCTGGTATAATCGCTTACAAGCTGGAAATAATCATGGTCTTTTGTGAGCACATAGGTGTCAAGGTTCGGGGATTCAAACTTTTTGACAAGGGAAGCTGCAAAATCGTCCGCTTCATAGTCCTTGTCCATAAGCACTTGACAGCCTATTTTTTGCAGTAGGTTTTCCATAGCGATAAATTGTTCCTTGAGCGGTTCTGGAGCTTCCTTTCGATTTGCCTTGTAGGATTCTGCGCCAAGTTGAGTTCGCCGGAAAGTATCTCGCGATACGTCGAAGGCGACTGCCACGTAGTCTGGATTCACTTTTTTATGGAGAAAAAATAATGTCCGAAGCATTGTGAAAAGGGCATTTGTGTACTCGCCTTTGGAGGTGCGCAGAATTTCAGAGTAGTGTTTTTCCTTTTCCTCATCTGTCTTTGCAAAGAGTACTGATTTTGGCAAGTTGCCATAGTAGGAAGTACTCAGCATTGAAGAACCATCAATGATTAAAAATTTTTTCATAATGCAAATCACACCTTTCTATTTTCTAATACATAAGTTTATCTTTTATTGTAAAGTGTAAAATGTCAAGGATTAAGCCTCTGATAACGCTTCCCACTTAGCATAGAGCACTTCTAGTTCGGTTTCGATAGTTTCTTTTTCCTTTGCGATTTCCTGTAGTTTTACAGAGTTTGTGGCAATTTCAGGCTTTGTCATTTCCTCGTCAAGTGCAACATTTTTGCGTTCGAGCAAATCTATTTTTTCCTCACACTTTTTCAGGTCATTTTCTTTTTTGCGCAGGATTGCCTGTGCTTCTTTCTGCTGTTTCCAGTCAAGCTTTTGTGCAGAAGGTTCTTGTGTTTTGACGGTTACTGTAGTATTAGATACGGGCGTTAGCACTTCTTTTTTTTCGAGATAATAATCATAATTTCCAATATAGTTGATAAATCGCTGCTGCGTCAGTTCGAGGATGCGCGTTGCTGTCTTATTGATGAAATATCGGTCATGAGACACATAGAGTACGGTTCCCTCATAGGCATTGAGCGCTGTCTCAAGAATTTCTTTGGAAGTAATATCAAGGTGGTTTGTCGGCTCGTCGAGAATGAGAAAGTTTGCCTCGGACAACATCAGTTTTGCGAGGGATACGCGCCCGCGCTCGCCCCCGCTCAGAGCACTAATTTTTTTAAAAACATCTTCGCCTGTGAACAAAAAGGCAGCAAGAGTGTTTCTAATTTCTGTGTTGGTCAGATAGGGGTAGTCATCACTAATTTCATCAAATAGAGTCTTGTCCATATGTAATACATGGTGCTCCTGATCGTAATAGCCGATCTCGACATTTGTCCCAAGTCGGATAGTACCACTGTCCATAGGAACAAGCTCATTGATAATTTTTAGTAGAGTGGTTTTGCCCGTTCCGTTATCTCCAATAATAGCGACATGTTCGCCGCGTTTGATTTCAAAGGATACATTTTCAAATAGTAGGTGGTTGTCAAAACGTTTGGAAAGTCCTTCAATCTGCATAACATCATTGCCGCTGGATCTGTAGGGAGTGAGAGTCAGTTTCATGTCTGCTCGGACTTCGGTAGGCTTTTCAAGGCGCTCAATCTTGTCCAGCATTTTTTCGCGGCTCTCAGCACGACGAATGGATTTTTCCCGGTTAAATTGCTTTAATTTGTCAATAACTTCCTCTTGATGCTTGATTTCTCGCTGTTGATTTAGATAAGCATTCATCTGTTCGGTGCGCAGATGTTCTTTTTGAATGGCATAGTCTGAGTAGTTACCATGAAATGAAGAGACAATGCCATTGTCAATCTCAATAATTTTTGTGGCGATTTTGTCCAGAAAATAGCGGTCGTGCGAGACAATAATGACAGCGCCCTTATAATTCAGCAGATAAGTCTCAAGCCATGTAATGGAATTGAGATCAAGATGGTTTGTTGGCTCGTCAAGCATAATTAAATCTGGACTTTGCAGCAGGAGTTTGCCAAGGGCTACACGCGTCTTTTGACCGCCGGAGAGCGTGGCGACTTTTTTTTCAAATTCGTCCTCTTGAAACCCAAGCCCTTTTAAGATGCCAGTAATTTCACTTTTGTATGCATAACCGTTGATATCTTCAAAGCGGTGTGTCATACTTGCGTATTTTTTGAGCAAAAGCTCTAACTCCTCGCCAGAAGCGTATTTCATATCGGTTTCTGTCTGACGGATAGAAGTTTCTAGGTCAAGTACTTCCTGCTTGACTGTAAGCAGTTCGGCAAAAATTGTATTTTCACTGTCCACTGCTTGGTGCTGTGCCAGATAGCCAAAACTTTTGTCTTTGGCAAAGGTCACAACACCTGCGTCTGCGGGCAGATGCCCTGTGATAATTTTGAGCAGTGTGGACTTGCCTGCGCCGTTGATGCCAACAATGGCGGCTTTCTCGTTGTCTTCTATATGAAAAGAAGCATTTTTGAGGACATGGTTATCAATAAATGTTTTCTCTATATTACTGCATGATAGAATCATGAGAACCTGCTACTCAAAATATGGACAAATAAATCCATACTGAGATTTTTCCTGCTTCAACCTATATGCTTTTGACTATCCGAAGATATGTCTACTCACAAGTTCCTATATGGTCCACAGGCGTAATTTCCCGACTAGCCATCGGCACATACTTACAAATACCTCATTATGCTATTCTGTAAGTTTTTGCATCTCTTAGATTAAGACTTGCATTATAATCTCTGTCTTTCACATATCCGCATTCGCATATATATATATCCTGTCAGAAAGTTTTAACTCTTTCTTTATGCAGCCGCAGCAGTGACATAATTTAGAAGATGGATAAAACCTCTCTACAACCCTTAATTCAATTCCATTTTGCTTGCACTTGTTTTTTTGCTTTGTGCAAATCGTAAAAATTCTGTGAAGCGACAACTTTCGATAGATGCCTGTTCTTCATCATTCCCGATACGTTCAAATCCTCAATGGTTACATAAGATGGTTTGGTTTTCACTATCTCATTCACACATTGATTGATATAATCGGTACGGATATTGTCTATCCTCTGATAAAGTCTTTGTACCTTTATGACCTGTTTCTGGATATTCTGTCGAGTAGCTTCTCCTTTCTTTTTAGAACGCTTTTTGTAGTTTTCGTATTTCCTCGAAAGACTGCGTTGTTCTCTTTTTAATTTCTTTTCAATCTTCTTTACTTCTTCTGTTTTGTTAATGTTTTTCTTAATTGTTCCATTGCTCATAACAGCAAATTCTTTTATACCTCAATCAATTCCTAAACCTAAATCATTTAGATGTGGTTTTTTTGTTTTTCTTCCTCTTCAACCAGCACTGATACATAATATCTTCCTGCCTTACATGATACACAACCGCTTTTCATAACCTTGCCAGACTTTGTAATAGGTATATATCCTTTTTCTTTTATCCTTATCCAGCCGATAGTAGAGATTTCTTAGACTATATAATTTACAACTCAATCCATGCAGAATTGATATAATGTCCTGCACCAACTCCTCGTTCGGTGACAGGAATTTATTATTGTCCATGATACCATCTAAAAGCTGGTTTCATTTCTTTCTGTTATAATTCAGCCCGCTTCCAAAATCCTCGATACACTGGTTTACGATAATCCATTTGTTCAGAATTGTTTTAGAAGTTCTGCCTGATTATGCGAGTTATCTTTTAATTTCTCGCAGATACCCTCGCATAGATAACAATATCCCTTATATCATTTTTTGAACAAATTCCCTTAAACTGTAAATATTGATCTATTTTATCACTTATTTACATATTTATCAATCAATTTGATTACTTAAAACGCCTCCCTATATAAATTTAATCTTCATACATTATAAAAGAGATTGACAATAAAAGCAATTACAATCTACGTAGAATGCGTAGTCTATGCACATTCCTGAACTCGCTATTTGCATCATTGCCGCGTTGTCGTCAGTCAACGATGCCACCAAATTACTTTTCACACACGCACCATGTACTTGCTACATGGTGTCGGAGCCAGCACCAAAATGCCTGCTTTGTGGTATTTTGTGTGCATGAATTGTTGTAATTCACACAGAATCAATTTACATATTGCTAGAATGATGCGAACAACAAAATATTTGACAAGTATTTAACGATATTGTATAATTGTGTTATATATTTTGTTATTTTTTTGGCATATATGTATACGGAGGTAGGCGTTTGTGGATGATAAAAATATATCACAGGCAGTTGTCGCGAGGCTTCCTAGATATTACAGATACCTTGGGGAGTTGCGAGATAGTGGTATCGAAAGGATATCATCACAGGATTTGAGTAGACTGATGAAAGTTACTGCATCACAGATTCGGCAGGATTTTAATAATTTTGGAGGTTTTGGGCAGCAGGGATATGGTTACAATGTAGAATATTTATACAATGAGATAGCAAAGATACTAGGGCTGAACAAAACACATAATCTGATTATTATTGGTGCTGGTAATCTTGGTCAGGCACTTGCAAATTATATGAATTTTGAGCGCAGAGGATTTCTTCTAAAGGGCTTATTTGATAAAAATCCAGCACTGTATGGGAAGGAATTAAGGGGAATAGCAGTTCAGCCAGTGGAGAACATTGAACGTTTTGTCAAGGAAAATGATATTGATATTGCGGTGCTTACCATACCAAAAGATGGCGCGGTAAAAACAGCAGAGATACTTGCCAGATGTAATATCAAGGCTATTTGGAATTTTGCGCATGTGGATTTGAATGTGCCGGACAGTATTGTTGTTGAGAATGTACATCTTTCTGATAGTCTTATGAAATTGTCATACGGAATTGCGAACCAGTAATTTGGAACTGTTAAGAAATACGAAAAGAGGGAATGAGTATGGAACAGGAGGATGAGGTCTTTCGCGAGGCATTGATTGGCAAAAAAATACCAATTTTGACGCTTGATAATCAGTGGCACAGACTCTTTACACAGACAGGGGAAAATGAGGAGATACAGAGGCTTGAGGACAATCTTAACGAGATTTTAAAGCGGCAGGGAAAGCTCAACACAGAGCTAAAGAGCCTTGCGGTGTTTAAGAAGAAACTGATGCAGGAGATTGTTTCGATTATGGAGCTTCCCGACAGTTCTGCCAAAGAGAAAAAGATGGAGGAGAACAAACGCAAGATTGAGGATGCAAATCAGCGAATGGATGTATATAGTGATGAGCTGATGGAGATTCCAAAACAGATTGATGAGGCAAACTTTGCGCTGATGATTGCAAGTATGCGGGTTTGTTACAGCAGGCTTCAAAAGAACGTTGAGGAGATTGAGGCGATTAACAAATGGGTGTCTGAGTTTAAAGTACAGTTGAAGAGAAAGATTATCTTAAAACAGCAGAAAGAAATATGGAATGATGAAATGTACAATTATATGCATTCTATTTTTGGACCGGATGTCATTAATATGTTTGATATGAAATATAACCCTCAGAATGTGTTGAATAAAGAAAAAGATTTGATAGATGAAAAAACTCCAAAGCAGGATTGACTGTTTCGGAGTTCTTTTTACAGGAAAGGCTGGGATTGCTTATGGAATATGTGCTGACGTCTGCGGAAATGAAAGCTAGCGACAAAGCTGCGATTGAGACCTATGGTATTCACTCGCTAGTGTTGATGGAACGCGCTGCATTGCAGACCGTCAAAGTGATAATAGACCGATTTGGCGCGGAAGCCTATGTGGGCGTGATAGCAGGAGCCGGCAACAATGGCGGTGATGGGATAGCGATAGCCAGAATCCTTCAAGAGCAGGGGATTCGTGCAGAGATTAATATGATTGGGGATTTATCAAAGTTATCAGAGGAGACAGCAGTTCAATTGGAAATTGCAAAAAAGCTGAATATTCCTATCTACTATGGCGTGGAACATACCACGTATGATGTGCTTGTCGATGCAATATTTGGCATAGGTCTCACGCGGGAAGTCGAGGGAGTATACAGAAAGGCAGTTGAGGCTATAAATGCGTCGAAAGCAAAGATTGTGGCGGTGGATATTCCTTCTGGTGTCCATGCGGATGATGGCAGTATTATGGGGTGTGCAGTCAAAGCGGACATCACAGTCACTTATGCGTACAGAAAACTAGGCTTAATGCTTTATCCAGGAGCTTCCTGTGCAGGAGAGATTATCTGTGCGCCGATTGGTATTCCAAAAGAAGTGACAAACAATAAAAGGACAGGGGTTGTTACTTTTACAGATGCAAAAAAAGATTTGCAATTTCCAGAGCGGGACCCAGCCGGAAATAAGGGCACATTTGGAAAAGTATTGCTAATTGCGGGAAGTAAAACGATGGGCGGCGCCTGTTTTTTGTCCGCGTTAAGTGCTTATCGAACAGGTGCTGGTATGGTGCGCATTTTTACGGCAACGGACAATCGAGAAAGTTTGTTAAAGAAACTTCCAGAGGCGATTGTGGACACTTATCAAGATGCGATATACGGTGTGGAAGGATTGGCAATTTCACAGGAGGAATCCAACACACTTTTGTCCGGCATAGAATGGGCTGATGTGGTTGCAATAGGACCGGGGATTTCGGTATCTGAGAAGGCAAAAGCGATTTTGACAGTGGTTTTGGCAGTGTGCGATAAACCGATGGTTTTAGATGCAGATGCGCTCAATATTTTGTCACAGAGCGAAGAATTGTTGCGAAATTTAGAATATGGGTACAAAAAGTATGACAATGATATTATTTTAACACCGCATATTGGAGAATTTTCAAGACTGATGAAATGTCCGGTGGCAATGATAAAAAAGGATTTACTTCACTGTTGCAAAACCTTTACCAAAAAGTATGATGTCTCTCTGGTCTGCAAAGATGCGAGAACAATTGTGGCAAAAAGAGGAAAATTGACCTACCTAAACGCCAGCGGAAATGACGGGATGGCAACTGCTGGTTCTGGAGATGTGCTTACAGGTATTACGGCGGGATTTCTGGCACAGGGATGCAGCGGATTTGAGGCGGCAGTGATGGGAACTTATACGCATGGTCTTGCGGGGGATTTGGCAAGAAAGAAAACATCAGCATATTATATTATGGCACAGGATATTATTAAGTCGCTCAAGGACATTTTGGCATAGTACAAGATAGAACGAATATTCTTGTTAAAAACGATTGTGGAAAAGAGGATAGAAATCATGAAGCATTATGACAGGGCATGGGCGGAGATTGATTTGGATGCTCTGCTTTTTAATATTGAAAGTATCCGAATGAAAATAGGAAAGGGTACAAAAATGATTGCAGTCATAAAGACAGATGGATATGGGCATGGCGCAGACCAAATTGCTCAGGTTCTTGAAAGAGAACAGCAAGTGTGGGGATACGCGGTTGCGACGGCTGAGGAGGCGTTTGCTTTGCGGGAAAACGGGGTACAAAAGCCAATTTTAGTGTTGGGGTATACGTTTCCTTATAGTTATGAGCGTTTTGTCAAAGAAGAGATACGTTCCACTGTATTCACATTGGATACTGCCAAGGAACTGTCAGACATAGCAATTAAAATAGGAAAAAACTGCATTGTTCATCTAAAAATAGACACAGGTATGACGAGGATTGGTATCAATCCAGATGCGGAAGGATTGGCGCTAATCAAACAGATTTGTGCGCTTCCTGGTCTGGAAATCGAGGGGATTTTTACACATTTTGCGACGGCGGACGAGATAGATAAGACTAAGACCTATCATCAAATGGCGCTTTTTCAGAAATTTATAGAACAGGTTGAACAGGAGACAAAGCAGAAAATTTCAATGAAACACTGTTCCAACAGTGCAGGGATTGTGGAGATGCCTGAGGCAAATATGGATGCGGTGCGGGCTGGCATTATTTTATATGGATTGTGGCCGTCAGATGCAGTACAAGCGGACCATCGGATTCAATTAAAACCTATGCTTAGTTTAAAGTCAAGGGTTGTGTATGTGAAGACTGTTCCAAAAGGGCAGGAAATCAGCTATGGAGGTACTTATACAACGACGAGGGACACAAGGGTTGCAACGGTTTGTATTGGTTATGGGGATGGGTATCCTAGAAGCTTGTCCAATGTCGGTTTTGTACTTTTGCAGGGACAGCGGGTGCCGATTCTGGGACGTGTGTGCATGGATCAGTTTATGGTTGATGTCACAGATTTGGATTTACCAGTGCGTGTTGGCGACACAGTGACCTTGATTGGAGAGGATGGCGGTGCATGGATCACAATGGAAGAGTTGGGAGCGCTTTCTGGCAGATTTAACTATGAGCTTGCGTGCGATATCGGCAAGAGAATCCCTCGAATTTACAAATTAGATGACACCTTAATTTGCGAATAAAAATAGATTTTTTCTTGCACATAGGTTGTATAAAATTTTCACTAATGGAAAAAATAGTATTATAAAATTGAGAATGCTATTGTAGCAGACAGAGGTGAAAGAGGATGAAACGAGGAGATATTTATTATGCAGACTTAAGACCAGTAGTCGGTTCAGAACAAGGCGGAGTAAGGCCGGTTTTGATTATTCAAAATGATGTGGGAAACAAGCATAGCCCTACCGTGATTTGTGCGGCAATCACTTCCAAGATGAACAAGGCAAATCTCCCCACACATATTGAGCTGAACGCGGGAAATTACGATATGGTAAAAGACTCAGTGATACTACTTGAGCAGTTGAGGACAATCGATAAAAAACGTCTGAAGGATAAGGTGTGCCATTTGGATTCTCCTATTATGCAGAGAGTCAACAGAGCCTTACAAATCAGTCTTGAGCTTGATACATAAGGGCTTTGGATATTGACGTTTTACAATAGTAATGATATATTAGAAAGGTGTAGTCCGCAAAAGTGCGGTTTACACCTTTGTTGTGCACAAAAACCTGTGCAGAGGAATCCAAAAGAATAAAGGAGAGGAAAAAATGGACGATGGAGGGGCTTCGGCCTGTAGTATGATAGTATTTCTGTTACTGCTTTTTATTGAAGCGATATTGACTGGGTTTAACAGGGCAATTGGTCTTATGAACGAGAAGGAGATTGAGCGTAAGGCGGAGGAAGAGAAAGACAAAAAATCAATTTTGCTCAACCGCATTATTGAGCGTGCTACAATTTATGTCAATTCAATTCAGATGATTACAACATTGATTGAGCTGGTAATGGGGTACTTCTTTCTGTCAAGATGGGCAGTGGGACTTCGAGAGTTTTTTGGACAGATAGCATTTTTCCAAGAGTTCAATGAAGTTTTGCTGGATTGGATGGCGTTGATTACCGCAGCGGTCCTCCTAATGTATGTGTTGCTTACCTTTGGAATTTTGTTACCCAAAAAGATTGCACAGAAATATCCAGATGCGTGGGCGTATCGGTTTATTCGCCAGATACAATTTCTCAGGACAGCGCTTTATCCGCTAACTTGGATTATTGCGATTTCTGCAAATGGTTTGCTGCGGATTTTCGGTTTGCGCAATATGGAGGAGCAGGCGGATGTCACAGAGGAAGAGATTATCTCAATGGTCAATGAGGGACATGAGCATGGAGTTTTGGAAGCGGGCGAAGTGGAGATGATCACAAATATTTTCGAGTTTGGGGACAAGAAAGCAAACGATATAATGACACACAGAAATAATATCATGGCACTTGATAGCGCTACACCGTTCAAGGATGCCCTCGGCTATATGTTGAAAGAAAGCAACAGCAGATATCCCGTCTTTGAGGAAAATCTGGATCACGTTATCGGTGTATTATATTTAAAGGATGCGATGCGGATACATACTTCAAATGAAAGCCTAAATCAACCAATCGGAATAGTGAAAGGGCTTTTGAGGGAGGCGGTGTTTGTGCCGGAGACCAAAAATATTGATGATCTTTTTCGGAGCATGCAGTCACAAAAGAATCAGATGGTAATTGTGATGGATGAGTATGGGCAGACATCAGGGCTTGTGACAATGGAGGATATTCTGGAAGAGATTGTGGGAAATATTATGGATGAGTACGACCCGGAGGAAAATCATATTCAGAAAAAGGGCGATAATGAATATATGATTGAAGGAATGATGCGGCTTGAGGACTTGGAAGAGCGATTTGGAATCTCTTTTGGTGAGACAGAGTTTGACACGCTCAACGGGTATTTAATTTCCAAGCTGGACCGGATTCCAGACGAAGATGAAAATTCAGAAGTTGAGATTGAGGGATATACATTTAAGATTATAAAAGTAGAAAAGAATGTAATACAGTCGGTGCTTGTCACAAAGTCTGAAAAGATAGAGGAGCACAATACTGTCGAAGAGAACACAGAGCGATAATACATAAATAGTTACTATTCACAGCTTTCGGCTGATCATAGTAACGGCATATGCGCATGAAAAGTCGCCTGCAGCGAGGCGCAAATGTTTGTGCAATTCACTGTATTGGGTCTCATGCGCATTTCGACTGTGATAAATATCAAAATATTTGCACAAAAATGGCAGCCGGATTGGAAAAGACGGAGGCTTGTGAAAAAATAGAAAGCGATAGAGATAAAGGAGAGTTGAAAACATGTCAGGACATTCAAAATTTGCGAACATTAAGCACAAAAAAGAAAAGAATGATGCAGCGAAGGGAAAAATCTTTACAATTATTGGACGAGAGATTGCGGTTGCGGTAAAAGAAGGAGGTCCAGACCCTTCCAATAATTTTAAATTGGCGCAGGTTATTGCAAAAGCAAAAGCCAATAATATGCCAAATGATACCATTGACCGCGGAATTAAAAAAGCGGCTGGTGATGGAAATGCAGTAAATTATGAGCATGTTACATATGAGGGGTATGGTCCAAATGGAATTGCGATTATTGTTGAGGCGTTGACGGACAATAAGAATAGAACTGCTGCAAATGTACGCAGTGCGTTTACCAAAGGCAATGGAAGTATCGGAACGCAAGGGTGTGTCTCTTTTATGTTTGATGAGAAGGGACAAATTATTATTGACAAAGAAGAGTGCAGTATGAGTGCAGACGATCTGATGATGACTGCGCTTGATGCCGGCGCAGAAGATTTTTCAGAGGAGGATGACAGTTTTGAGATTTTGACTGCACCGGAAGACTTTGATGCAGTTTACAAGGCAATGCAGGAGAATCAGATTGAGATGGCAAGTGCCGAGGTTACAATGATTCCACAGAATTATGTCACACTTACAGATGAAACTGCAATCAAGAATTTAAATAGAACTTTGGACATGCTTGATGAGGATGATGATGTGCAGGCAGTGTACCACAATTGGGAAGAATAAGGAACTGTAGAAATATTTTAGAGTGTCAGAAAATTTCTGGCACTCTTTTTGCATACAGGCGTGCAGGGGAAATATATGATTAAATATTTTTTGTATTTTATATATTTTTCGGTGATTTTATGCTATAATGTTGATTGGATTTAATGATTTGTTTAGATATTGCGAAAAATTACCACCTGTGCGAGCCGACTCTTCCACAACAAGCTGATGGATTAGGCTTTCGCGGTGCTTGCCAGATATCTACTTTGCAGTCGCTTGGAGAAAGATGCTGATAAATTATTTGCATATAGTTTTATAAAAAGGGGATAGATGCAAAAGATGAGTATAAAAAATCACATTGCGCCATACATGCATCGTGCGAAATATTATGAGACAGATCAGATGGGGATTATCCATCACTCCAACTATATTCGATGGATGGAGGAGGCACGAATGGATGCCATGAGTCAATTTGGAATATCGTACAATAACATGGAAAAAAACGGTATTATAAGTCCAGTTGTCTCAGTATCTTGCCAATATAAAAGCATGGTGCATTTTGACGATATCGTACAGATTCAAGTAAGTGTCACAAAGTATAATGGTGTGCGGTTGGATTTAGCATATGAGATAACGGATAACAGTACTGGGGAACTGCGTACAAAAGGAACAAGCACACATTGTTTTCTGGACAAGGCAGGGCATGTTATTTCATTGAAACATGATTTTCCTGATATTGACCAGCGATTTCGACAGATGCTGTGATGTAAAAAAAGATTGCAAAAGAACTCTCGTAAGATTTTTATAATAAAACAATTATATAAAAAGAAAGGAATGGGATTACATGAGAGAGATAAATGAACAACAGATTTTAGCGCTGGCGCCAAATGCAGCAGCGGCCTCAAACGGCAAGAAAATTTCGCAGAAAGGCGGTTTTGTCAAACTTGAGCGGTCAGAGGATGACACATTTTATATGGGGGAGTGTACCGGCAGTGGCAAGAGTAATTACATTACATCGGCAGATTACATAGACGAGAACAACCCTGTATATCGTTGTTCTTGCCCGAGCAGGCAGTTTCCTTGCAAGCACAGTTTAGCGCTCATGTATGAGATGCTTGCGAAAAAGGAGTTTGGCATTTGTGAGATTCCAGAAGATATTCAGAAAAAGCGCGAAAAGAAGCAGGCGAAAGAAAATAAGGCGAATGAGGCGGCAAAGCCAGAGAGCGAGATGACTGAGGAGGAAAAGAAGAAGGCAGAAAAGAAAAAGGCAACTGCTGCAAGGACTGCAAAAAATGCAAGGGTGAAAAAAATAAAGACACAGATTGAAGGGCTAGATTTGGTTGAGAAGGTTGTTATGGAGTTGATGTCAGCGGGATTAGGAACAATTGGAGGCGCTTCGATCAAGACATATCAAGAGCTTGCAAAGCAGATGGGCGATTATTATCTTCCTGGTCCACAGAGACTGTGCAGTCAGTTGTTAATTGAGATCACAGAATTTCAGAAAGACCAAGATGAATCTCATTATGATGCGGCAATCAGCGTGCTGGAAAAGCTCTGGAGTTTAATTAAAAAGTCGCGTCAATATTTGAATGAGAAAATTGAAAATGATGATGTGACGTTGGAAGATACGATTCTGTATGAGGAATTGGGTGGCATCTGGAAACTGTCGGAGTTGGAGGAATTAGGCAAAAACAAAAAGGATGCAAGTCTGATGCAACTATCATTCTGGGTGGTTTACGACGAGGCGAGAAAAGAGTATGTTGACACAGGGTGTTGGGCGGATTTGGACACTGGCGAAATTTATATGAATTACAATTATCGTCCAATAAAATCGTTAAAGTATGTCAAACAGGAGGACAGTGTTTTTGGTGTGGCAAAAGTGCCGAGCGCAGTGTTTTATCCAGGCGATGGAAATGTCAGGGTTCGTTGGGAAAATGCTCAGATACGCGAATATGAACAGGCGGATTACGAGGCAGTATTTGAATATGCTGTTACCTCTGTGAAACAGGAGGCAAAGGCTGTTAAGAATTTCCTAAAAAATGCAATGACCCAACCTTGGATGATCAAGCTGATTTCATTTAATAAAATTGGGAAAATTGGCGAGGATTTTGTGTTGGCAGACAAGAATAACGATACAATTCTTTTAGGAGATATGCCAAATATGGAGGAGACTGTTGTGCGGCTTTCCATGTTGCCAAATGCTTCTTTGCTTGAGAATCAGGTACTTTTGGGGGCATTTTATTACAATCGAGAGAACCGCAGACTTATGGTACAGCCACTCAGTATAATCACACATGACGCAGTGGTGCGATTGTTGTACTAAGGGGCTGAAAAATTAAAGTATGGAAGCTTTTAAAGACAAACATTAAAAGTTAAGAAGATTTTGATGGAAGTATCTTAAAATGAGGCGCAGATTCAACACTGCAGGCTCTTGTAATCCACAGAGACATTATATGATAAGGCTTGATGACAGATTAGAAAAAATTAAGAAAGACTTTATAGATGAAGGAAGTTATTTTGTCATTAACCGAGGACGGCAGTATGGGAAAATGACTACTTTAACGGCGTTAGAAACATATTTGAAAGATGCCTATCTTGTTTTATCACTTGATTTTCAGGAGATTGAGACGGCAAAGTTTGCCGATAATGTTTTGTTCTCATAAACTTTTGCAAAGAAATTAGCCAAAGCAGTTCGGACTGCAGAGGCGAAGGATACAGAAAAGTTACAGCAATTGTTGTTGGATTTTGTAAGGGAAAATCCAAATAGTGGATTGAGTGAATTGTTTGAATGTTTGAGTGTTCTGTGTGAAATGAGTTCTCGACCAGTCGTCTTAATGATTGATGAGGTGGACAGTGCCAGCAATAATCAAGTGTTTATTGATTTTTTGGGACAGCTTAGAAGTTATTATCTCAAGCGGGATAGGATACCAATTTTTCACAGTGTAATTCTTGCGGGGATATATGATATTAAGAATTTGAAGTTAAAATTGCACTCTGAATCAGAACACCAGTACAATAGTCCGTGGAATAATGAGAGACGCACAGATATTATTGTTGACTATTTGGGAGGACAGTTTATCATAGAATTAAAAATCTGGCATGGAAAAGAATACAATGAGCGAGGGGAGCAGCAGCTTAGCGAATATTTGGAATATTATCGTAAACAGAAAGGCTATATGCTCAGTTTTATACTGAGTGTCAGATAAATCTGCCACTCAGTATAATATGATGCACACAGCCACCAGTGGAACTGTGCGGCTGTGGCTGGCGCGATACTCATGGCAGATTTTATCTGCCATGAGTATAACTTTAATCAGCATAAGCAGATTGGCGTGAAAGAAATTCAGGTTTGTGGAAAGACAATTGTGGAGGCGGTTGTCTAAAGAATACAAAGAAGAAAATAGGAGGGATAGACATGGATACAACACCGATTTATGAGTTGCGGGCACGCTTGCGCGCAGCAGGGATTGCAGGAACAAGTTTGTTATCAGAGGATTTTCGACTAAAACGCGCTTATGAGGCGTTCAAACCACTTGAGGCGGCTTCGCCTGTCTTTGCAAAATTGGGACAGTTGACCACACAGTTATTAGCGCCGGATTGTCCGAATTTGCAAAATGCATTGTTGGATACGATAACGCTTGCAGACGCTGTGATTTGCACACTGGGAACAGTGGATATAAAAGGGGAAGTTGCGGCTCTTGATATTGTTGACACAGAGAGAAATACAGGCAGTATTATTGTCAATGCGCCATACTCCACGTTGAAAGAGCTTTTGGAAGCACTGACAACATCAGGAAGTGGTCATTATGCTTATGTGTGTGATGTGCGCGAAAACCGCCCAGAATTATTTCGGGATTATCGTGTGAGATACGCTTTGGTGCAAGCGTTGGGCGCTCCTTATGCAGAGCTTGCCAATGAGGTGAAACAATGGATGAAAGAAGATCAGGACAAGACAATACTGCCACTTTTGTACAAGGACTTTGACCCCCAAGGAAAAAAGGACATGGTGCGTCGTGTGATGGTGATTGATGCAATTGCAGGTGCAGAGGCGAATGATTTCTATCTTGAGATGCTTAAAGGCGCGCAGAAAGATATTCGTCTGGCGCTGCTCAATGCACTGCGCCATAATTTGGAAAATATCACATTGCTTTTGGATTTGGCAAAGAAAGAGAAGGGTAAAAATAAAGATAAAGTCTTGGAGCTGCTCGCGGAAATGGAGGAGGCAAGAGCGTGTGATTTTTATCAAGAGATGATGAAGAAAAAGCCAGAAAATGCGTTGCAAAATCTCAAAAATACAACCACGGAGTGGTCCGCAGAATTAGTTGCCGCACAATGCAATGAGGTGCTTGTACAAATTGATGCATTGAATATTATGTCAGAGGAAAAGAAATTGGAGGTATCTGAGAGACTGATAAAAGTAATTCGCGCATTGTTTGGAAAAGGGGGGACTGTAATCTGTGAATGTTATCGCAGTCTGCTTGCACGAAAAGATAGAATTAACTCTCTATTTAAAGAAACTTGGAAAGTTGACAAAAAAAATAATTATACAGATATACTGCGATATGGAGTGATTGAAACGACAGATGATTTTTCCAGCAATTCATTTGTTGCAAGTGCTAGAAAAATTGAAATTGCGTTGGGGAAGATTTTGCATCATTCTCTGCTTGTCAATCCAGATACCGCATTGCAGGAACTTGCATTGGAATTGTATACAGGAAA